>Ga0302316_10001799_pt1 | contig 16332 bp, 15 predicted proteins | sample III_Palsa_N3_2_FD_200456 | JGI IMG/M metagenome (GOLD analysis project Ga0302316, IMG submission 200456) | Peat permafrost microbial communities from Stordalen Mire near Abisko, Sweden - III_Palsa_N3_2 | ecosystem: Environmental > Terrestrial > Soil > Palsa > Peat permafrost | place: Sweden...
AGGCAATTTCCGGGAGCTCCGCTCGGTGCTGACGCGCGCGCTCCTCATGCAGGGCGGCCATCGCCTGGGCGTGGCCGACGTGGCGGCGCTGCTGCCCGCGGCGTCGTGCCAGCCCAGTTCGGTGATTCAGCAGACGACGCTGGAGACGATCCGGCGCGAGTACGAGCGCACCGGCCATAACGTGAGCCGGACGTCGCGCAACCTCGGGGTGTCGCGCACCACCGTCTACCGCTACCTCGGCCGGCCCGCATCGCGTTCGACGTGATCCGACCGGGTCTGGCGAGCGCGTCGGCAGGGATGCCAATCCGTGTATTCCAGCCGCTAACTCGGTGATGGGTTCGCCACGCGGCATGCACGAGAATCCTCGCTTCCCAAACGAAACGGAATCGCGATGTCCTACCAAGCCGACGCCAGCCGCTACGACGGTCGCATGCCTTACCGGACATGCGGTCGCAGCGGCCTGAAGCTGCCCGCCATCTCGCTGGGCCTGTGGCACAACTTCGGCGACGCCACGCCCATGGAAACGCAGCGCCAGATGCTGCGCACCGCATTCGATCTCGGCATCACGCACTTCGACCTCGCCAACAACTACGGGCCACCGTATGGCAGCGCGGAGATCAATTTCGGCGAACACCTTCGGCGCGATTTCAAGCCGCATCGCGACGAGTTGCTGATCTCCAGCAAGGCCGGCTGGGACATGTGGCCGGGCCCGTACGGCCAGGGCGGCGGCGCGCGAAAACATGTGCTGGCCAGCCTGGACCAGAGCCTGAAGCGCATGGGTCTCGACTACGTCGACATCTTCTACTCGCACCGCTTCGACCCCGACACGCCGCTGGAAGAGACGATGGGCGCGCTGGCGTCCGCCTTGCAGCAGGGCAAGGCGCTGTACGTCGGGCTCAGCAGCTACTCCGCCGGCAAGACGCGCGAGGCCGCGGCCATCCTGAAGAGCCTGGGCGTGCGCGCGCTGATCCACCAGCCCTCGTACAGCCTGCTCAATCGCTGGATCGAGGACGACCTGCTGGACGCGTTGGAGGAAACCGGAATGGGCTGCATCGCCTTCAGCGCGCTGGCCCAGGGCCTGCTCACCGACAAGTACCTGAACGGCGTGCCCGACGACGCCCGCATCAACCGTCCCGGCGGCGGCTCGTTCAAGGCCGACCATCTCAGTCCCGGGAACATCACGCATGTTCGCGCGTTGAACGACATAGCGCAGGCGCGCGGCCAGACGCTGGCGCAGATGGCCACGGCCTGGGTGCTGCGCGACGAGCGCGTCACCTCGGCGCTGATCGGCGCCAGCCGGCCGCAGCAGATCGTCGACCTCGCCGGCGCGATGAAGAGGCCGGGTTTCTCGCCAGAGGAGCTGGCGGAAATCGACCGGTACGCGGTCGACGGCGGTATCAACCTCTGGCAGAAGCCGTCGACGGACCAACGGCCCGGGTAGGACTCTCTCTCGCTGCGCCGGCTTCTGCATAGAATCCGACGCAAAGAGGAGACGCCGGATGAGCGCCTGGAATGAATTGACCACCACCGGCCGGCTCGGCCGCGCCGGCTTCTGGCTGCGCCATCTCGTGGGCCTGCCGATCTGCCTGTTCCTGTGCATCGGCGCCGACACCCTGATCGGGCCTGGCGTCGGACTCGTCGCCGCGGTGCTGACGACGCTGTTCCTCGTCTCCGTCTGGGGCCGCCGCCTGCACGACCGCGGCCGCTCCGCCTGGTGGCTGCTGCTCGCTGCCGTGCCCGTCGCGGGCGCGCTGGTACTGATCGTCGATTGCGCCTTCCTGGGCCCGCGTGGCAGCGCGCAGCGCTATGGCACGCTCTCCGGCGTTCGCGTCGACTACCGAACCGTGTGACCCGAAGCCGACCATGACCAACCACCACATCGTCAACGACGTCACGCAACTGAACCCGGTACGCGTGATGGCCATCGTCGCGCCCACCTCGGTGGAAGAGGTGCAGGAAGCGATGCGCCGCACCAGCGGGCCGGTGTCCATCGGCGGCGGCCGCTTCAGCATGGGCGGCCAGACGGCCAGCCCCGGCAGCCTGCACTTCGACATGCGCACGATGAACCGCGTCCTGTCGTTCTCGCCCGGCGATCGCACGATCCGCGTGCAGGCCGGCACGCGCTGGTGCGACATCCAGCAGTTCGTCGATCCGCACGACCTGGCGGTGAAGATCATGCAGACCTACGCCAACTTCACCGTCGGCGGTGCGTTGAGCGTGAACTGCCACGGCCGCTACGTGGGCCTGGGTCCGCTGGTGCTGTCGGTGCGCAGCCTGCGCATCGTGCTGCACGACGGCACGGCGGTGGACTGCGATCGCCAGCGCAACCCCGAGATCTTCTACGGCGCCATCGGCGGCTATGGCGCGCTCGGCGTGGTGTGCGAGGTCGAGCTCGACCTGGCCGACAACAAGCGCGTGAAGCGCACGCACGCGGTGATGCCGCTGTCGCAGTACTGGGCGCACTTCAAGAACACGGTGCGCAACAACCCGAAGGCGGTGTTCCACAACGCCGACCTGTACGCGCCGCACTATTCGACGCTGCGCTCGGTGACCTGGGTCGAGACCGACGAGGCCACCACCACCGCCACGCGGCTGCAACCGCTGCGCAAGTCCTACCCGTTGCACCAGTACTTCCTGTGGGCCATCTCCGAGACGCCGTTCGGCAAGGAGCGCCGCGAACGCCTGATCGACCCGCTGCTGTACCTGCGCAAGACCGTGCACTGGCGCAACTACGAGGCCGGCTACGACGTGGCCGAGCTCGAGCCGCCGGCGCGCGAGCATCGCACCTACGTGCTGCAGGAGTACTTCGTCCCGGTTGAAAAGCTCGAGGCCTTCGTGCCATTGATGGCGGCCATCCTCGAGCGCCACCGCGTCAACGCGCTCAACGTGTCGGTCCGCCACGCGATGCCCGACCGGCACACGGCGCTCGCCTGGGCGCCGGTGGAGACCTTCGCCTTCGTGCTGTATCACAAGCAGCGTACGCGCGAGAACGCGAAGAGCCGCGTGGGCGTGTGGACGCGCGAGCTGATCGACGCCGTGATCTCGGTCGGCGGCACCTACTACCTGCCCTACCAGCCGCACGCCACGCTGGAGCAGTTCCACCGCGCCTATCCGCAGGCGGCCGACTTCTTCGCGTTCAAGTGGGAGATGGATCCGCACTTCCGCTTCACGAACTCGCTGTGGGACAAGTACTACCGCGCGTGGCTGGAGCGCGCACAGCCGGCGCCCGTGCCGCGCTACTCGAGCGAGTTCCACCAGGTGTTCGGCGACGTGCTGCTGTCCGACGCGTTCTACCGCTTCCTGCAGGCGGTGTTCCGCACCGTGCCCGAGGACAGGCTGCACCACCTGATCCGCGAGGCCTGCCGCCTGCACCGCGACGAGGAAAGCGTCTACCGCCACATCCAGCGCGAGTTCGGCACGATCAAGCCGCTGCTGGCCGACTTCACGCACGCGCTGCCGTCGCTGTTCAAGCAGAAGCAGGAGATGGCGCAGCAGACGCTGCAGGTGATCGGCGAACGGCGCCAGTTCACCGGCTACGCGGAGATCGGATCGAATGGCCGCGGCATTGAAGCTCAGGGGGCCGAAGTACTTCATCGACGAGAAGCCGCAGACGTTCTCGCCGCCGGACATCCTGGAGCGCGGCCAGATCGGCAAGCTCGGCACGCAACTGCCGCTGGACGACTACGCGCCGCTGTCCGACAAGATCGCCGACCAGAGCCTGGACTTCGTCGGCTGCTATGTGGGACTGCACCACATGACGGTGGACAGGCTGACCGGCTTTCTCGCGTCGATCCGGCGCGTGCTGCGCCCGGGCGGTGTCTTCATCGTGCGCGAGCACGACGTGCGCAGCGAGGAGTTGCGCGCACTCGTCTCCCTGGCACACACGGTGTTCAACGCCGGCCTGGCCGAGACCTGGGAGACCAACGCCGCCGAGCTGCGTTTCTTCGAACCCGTCACCACCTGGGTACAACGCCTGGACGCCGCCGGCTTCGACGACAGCGCGCATCGCATCCTGCAGGACAACGATCCGACCGACAACACGCTGCTGTGCTTCGTGCGCCGCGCCGAGGGCGTGGCGACCAGCCGGGCCGCGGCCAGGACGGTGTCGGCATGACGCGCCGCGCGGGCATGCGCGCCTGGGGGATCGCGCTCGCGCTGGGCCTGTGCGCGCTTGCGCGCGGAGCCGAACTGAAGATGGCCACCGAGCCGATGGCCGCGGCGCCGGCCGCAGCGGCAGTCGCGGGGCCTGTCGCGCCCGTTGCGTCAGGCCCGCTCACTGCGCCCCCGGAGCATCGCCGCGCGCCCGACCAGACCTTCCTGACCTTTCCGGAATGGTTCCTCGTCCACAGCCCGGCCGAATACGCGCACTACCTGGCCAGCGGCGCGCCGGTGAGCGCGTTCCCGCTGTTCGCCCACATCGCGCAGTTCTGGCAGGGCTACGCCGCCGTCACGCACGAGGTCGCGCGCTATCCGTTCAACGGCGGCTACCACCTGATGATCTGCGTCATCGGCACCAGCACTACTGTCGAATACGCGCTCAAGGGCGTCTACGAGCACACGATCGGCCGGCTGGCGCAGGCGACGACGTCGGGGCATGAGCAGGTACCCGAGGAGCGCTTCGCTGCCGCCTACGCGCAGCGCTATGTCGACTTCATCCGCGTCGACCCGTGGTACCTGTTCGACTTCGGCGCCGAGCTGAAGACGCTGTGGTCCGACGTGCCCACTTCTGGCCCGGACCTCGTCCGCCGCTGGGAGCGCCGCTTCCTGCTGACCACCGAGCTGCTGGTCAAGAGCGGCTACGGCAAGGTGGTCACGAAGGCCACGCACAGCATCTACGACGCGCCCAGGCCGGTGACCGCGGTGGTGCTGACCGCGATGCCGCCGCGTGACGCGGCCGGGCATCCCGATGTCGTGGTGTTGCAGACGTCCGGCCCCCAGGTGCTGGCCACGATTCCGCGCTACGAGGGCTTCACCACCTACGCGCGCTGGCTGGCCGACAACCACGTCGACTTCCGCGAGGTCGCCGGCAACGACGGCGAGGTGCTGGTGAGCCTGCTGGTGCCCGCCGCCTGGCAACCCGACCCGGATGTACGCGTGCTGTTCGAGCAACCGGTGCTCACCGTTGCGGGCCGCAAGCGCAGCGTCATCGCCGTGCCGATCGTTGCGCTGGGTGCATTGCTGCGCAGCGTGGACAGGCAACCGGCGCTGCAGGTCGAGCACGTCTACGACTTCTGAGTTCCTGTCTCCCCGGCGTCAGCAGCGGCAACGCCATCGGACTATGCTGCGCGTTGCAGGCCATTCTTTCGAAGCGGCCAAGGAGACTCTCATGCATATCCCATCCCTGAAGGAAGTCGTCAGCGCCGAAGAATGGCAGTTGCGCTGCGACCTCGCGGCCTGCTACCGGCTCGTCGCCGCCTACGGCTGGAGCGACCTCGTCTTCACGCACATCAGCGCGCGCGTGCCGGGCAGCGACCACAGCTTCCTGATCAACCCGTACGGCCTGATGTTCGACGAGATCACGGCGTCCTCGCTCATCCTCATCGACCAGGAAGGCAACAAGCGCGGCGACTCGCCGTTCCCGGTCAACCGCGCCGGCTTCGTGATCCACAGCGCCGTCCACGCCGCGCGCGACGACGCGCACTGCGTGCTGCACACGCACACCCGCGCGGGCGTGGCCGTCAGCGCGCAGGCCGGCGGCGTGCTGCCGATCTCGCAGCAATCCACCTTCGTGCTGGCCTCGCTGGCGTACCACGACTACGAAGGCGTGGCGCTGCACGACGCCGAGAAGCCGCGCCTGCAGGCCGACCTGGGCCACGCCAACTACCTGATGCTGCGCAACCACGGCTTGCTGACGGTGGGCAAGTCGATCCCCGACGCGTTCCTGGCCATGTACATGTTCGAGACCACCTGCAACATCCAGCTCGCCGCGCAGGCCGGCGGCCCGCTGACGATGGTGCACCCCGACATCGTCGCCGGCGTGGGCGAGTCCATGCGCACGCAGACCGGCAACCAGGGCGGCGCATTCGTCTGGCCTGCATTGCTGCGCAAGCTCGACAGGATGGATGCAAGCTACCGTACCTGAGATGGCGGGTTGGCCAGATCTTGGGCGTCGCGGGACGACGCGCAGTTCTGGGCCTGGAGGCTCACGTTCGGCCTTGCCGGCCCGCTGGCGTTGGGCTTGTTGGCCTAGGAGCCCTTGCACCTCCAATGCGATCGTGCGCGACCTAGCGTGCATGGCTTCCAGTTCAGCTGTCCAAAATCCAAGATTCTTAACTTGCTCAATCAACGCATAGTAGGTTGGGTCCGCGACTACACGCGGAGGCCGCGTTCCTCTGAAGACTGCTCGCTCGGAGCGAGCCAAGCAGGCGCGGCGGCGTTCATGGCGTATCGCCCGGTCAGCCCTTCGCGCAGCGATACGCGACGCCCAAATAGGCCGAGGGGACGGTTAGCAACAGCGTGTCACCGCCCAGGCCGACCACCACGTTACCTAGCATCACTGGCGTGACACCGGTCTTGAGGCCCTCAACGTTGCCCACCGCCTGGCAACCCTGCACGTCGGCCGGAACTTGAGTGATGCGCACTTTATCCGCACCGGGCGCGGCGTTGACCGTCACCGTCATGCAGGCGGCAAGCGAGGCCGATACGGCCAGCTTCAACAACGTCTTGTTCATGACTTTTCCAATTCAATCGTGGCAGGGCAGATTCTCAACCAGAGCCTGAGTCGCGCTCTCGCTGCCGAGCAGTCGCCGACGTGTTCGGCGCGCGTAGAGTTGTCTGTCGCGCGCGTTTCGTTTTGCTTGCCGGGACGAGGCGCAAGAGACGCTGACCAGCTCGTGGCCCCAATTTCTGGCTCATCTCCAAGCGACGCATCTTCACAGCACTTGTGGTGGTCGCGGAGTTGTTCTGCGATTTCTTGGATCGATGAAGCTGGCCGGATCGGCATGGTCGGGGATTTTCACCGCATCAGTTCGGTCGCCCACATAGCCGACATTCACAGAAGACCGGCATCTGGCCGACTGTTGCAGTCCGCGCGAGGCAGATGTGCAATCAAGTCTCTAGCGCGAAGCCTCGAAGAATTGCAGCGATCCGCCAACGATGATCGCGATCGTGCTCTGAAATCTGCTGGACAAGACTCAACACATTGACTTCGCTGCCATCAACCCGGATACCGACGCGTACAAGGGCGTGTTCTTCTAACGCTTCCAGATCCGCAATCAGTTCGGCCCGAAGCTTGGTAAATTCTGTGATCGCCTGGTTGCCTGGACGCTCTTTATAGCGTCGGTCGCCGTACCACGCACCGACATCCACGGGTTCCAGCACTGGGCGTTCCTCCATAAGCACTTTGCGGATCCGCAATGCGTAGAGATCGGGATCACAGTCCCGGATGTGCCAGAGATGCTCGACCAGCGGAAACTGGTCTTCGGCCGGCATCTGCTGCAAGAGCTCCGGTGGCAGGAACGCCGTCGTGCGCTCGAGAAACGCTGGCATCTCTGCCAGATGATTGAGGAGATTGGCGTAGGTTTGTTTGAACAAACTGCTATCAGTCATAGGAATACCGAGCACGGGCCATCACACACGTTAACCCGAAACAGGACACCCGCGGAAGACCGTTCCTGGCCGAACTCGGCCACTTGAACCGCCCCCGCAGAAAGCCAGAATACCCGCGCAAAGCGGAGGTCGATGACGGAGGCTAATCGAGGGCCAGCACCGCCCCTCAGACCGTCGGCACCTTGACCGCCCGCAAGAACTGCCCCGCCACCTTCTGCACCGCCGTCGCCGCCAGTTCGCTGGCATAGATGTCCGGCACGCACACCGCCATGCCGCCCGCCGTCAACGTGCCCGGATGGCGGATGCGGAAGAACGGCGCGGGCGCCTCGAACGACGCCGGGAACGCGCGGATCAGCGCGATGTCGGTGCCCGGGCCGGTGTCGGCGACGCTGCCTGCGGGCAGCTCGCAGCTCGGCAGCACGTGCACTGCGTAGAACACGCCGTAGCCGGCCACGTTCACCGGCAGGAACTCCAGTTCCGCGAAGTGCGACAGCTCGTCGCGCACGCCTTGCGACACCAGGTGGGCGGTCGGGTGGAACAGCACCGCGGTGGCGCTCTTCTCCGACCGGTACAGCTCCAGCGACGGCGCCTCCCAGCGCTCGGTGAGCGGTGCCGTGGTGCGCAGCAGCGGCTCGTTCCAGGCGGAATGTTCGTTGTCGACCCACTCGGCAGCGGCGTCGATGCCGTCGATGAAGACGGGCTTGATCTCGAAAACAGGCATTTCCCAGTGTATTGGCAGCGGCGCCGGGTCGGTTCACGGTCAGGCGAACGTGGCGTCGGTGCATCAAACGCACCGGTGTGGCCGCCGCGGAACAACACCTGAGCGAGGCGCCCGGTTCCTGGGTAGGATATGTCCCAAGCACGCACCCTTGAGTGCGGACACCAGAAAGGAAACTGATGATCACCAAAGCCCTGCTCTTTCGCATGGAGTCGCAGACCGACGAAGACACGATGGACACGTTCCTCGAGGATCTGAGCGCGGAAGTCTCCTGGGAAAAGACCACGCAGGCGTGGTTCGGCATCCGCTACATGCGCGGCGAGTTCGGCGTGTTCTCGTGCTTCGACGACGAGGCCGCCCGCGAGGCTCATCTGGCCGGCACCGCCGCCGCCACGTTCTTCGCCGCCGAGAAGCGCCTGATGACGGCCGCGCCGCGCACCACGCGCATCGAGATCCTGGGCAGCAAGATGCCCAAGGTGCTGGAGAACGTCACCAAGGGCCTCGTGCTGCGTTTCAAGGCCAAGCCCGGCAAGGAGGCCGAGGTGGCCCAGTTGCTGCGTGACTGCCAACCGCTCGCCGACAAGGAAGCCGGCACGCTGGCGTGGTTCGCGAACCAGTACGACGAGAGCCATTTCGGCACCTTCGCCGTGTTCGCCGACAACGGCGCCCGGTTCACGCACCTCACCGGCCAGATCCCGCGCGATCTCGGCCTCGTCGGGTTGTCGCTGCTGGGTGGCATGCCCGAGGTGCACCTGGTCGATGTGATGACCGGCACCGCGCGGCAGCGCGACTGAGGTCATCGTGATCGCCGCCCGCGGGCGGTCGATCAGGTCGAATGGCTCATGCCGCGATGCGGTCGATGAAACGGGCCAGCTCGATGTCCTTCATCGTCAGGCCGTGCGCGTCGTGCGTCGTCAGCGTCACGTCGACCACGTTGTAGGCATTCGACCAGTCGGGATGGTGGTCGCGCCGTTCGGCCATCAATGCGACGCGGGCCATGAACGCGAACGCCTCGTTGAAATCCGCGAACTCGAGGTGGCGCGAGATCGCGGCCGCGGCGGGATCCAGCGACCAGCTCGGGAGCTGGGCCAACAGCTCCGGCAACAGGGCGGGGTCGAGCTTGGCGGTCATGGCAAGGCCTTTCGGGGGTCGGATTCCGCGTGCGACGCGCGAAGAATGATCCAACTCTAGGGCCTGGCGCCACCCTTTGCCTAGTCACGGGTTCTCGACACGCCAACGAGCCCTTCGCAGACGACGAATTCAGCCCGCGCGCGGGCGCCGCCCCGGGCGCTCCCACGCGCGCGCCACGGCCTGGCCCAGCGCCTCGCATTCGGCCGCCAGCGCCACTTCGAAGCGGCCTACCAGCGGATTGCCGGGCCGATGCGCCGGCCGCACGGCGAACACGCGGAACGGAATGGAGAACGCCAGCGGCCGCACCACGATACCCGCGCCCGGCCCCGACAGCGCGAGCGCCGTCAGCGGGTTGACGATGGCCAGCCCCAGCCCGTGCCGCACCATGGCGCAGACGGCCACGGCGCTGTCCGTCTCCACCGCCAGCTGGCGATCGACGCCGGCCTCCGCGAACAGCTTGTCCACCCACTGTCGGTAGCGGTCGCGCGGATGGAAGCTGACGAAGGCCTGGCCGGCGAAGTCGCTGGCCGCGAGCCGGCGCTTCGCAAGCAACGGGTGGCCCGCCGGCAACACGGCCACCTCGTCGAGCTCCAGCAGCAGCACGGCCTGCGCGCCGGACAGCGCGCTGTCGTGCTCGGTGAGACCCAGGTCGTGGGCCTGCGCGGCCAGGCGCTCCTCCAGCAACGGCGACTCGTACGGGTTCACCGACACGCTGACGCCCGGATGCGCCGCCTGGAAGCGCGCACAGGCGCCGGGCAGCAGCGCGTGCGAGAACGCCGGCAGGCAGGCGAGCGACAGCTGGCCCTCGGTGAACTGGCGCAGGCGCAATGCGGTGTCGGCCACGCGCTCCAGCCCGGCGTAGGAGCGCAGCACCTCGTCGAACAGCGCATAGGCCTGCGCCGTGGGCTGCAGCCGGCCGCGCACCCGGTCGAACAGGGTCAGGCGCAGCAGCGCCTCCATGCGCGACAGCTCGCGGCTGACGGTGGGCTGGGACGTGAACAGCGCCTCGGCGGCGCCGGTGACGCTGCCGGCGATCATCACGGCGCGGAACACCTCCACGTGGCGGTGGGTCAGCATGGAGGCATCGGGCATGGCGTAACCATATCAAAACTGGATACACATGCCAAATCAAAGCATTGTCATGATATGACTATCGGGCGCACCATGGGCGGCATGACGACGCTCCAGCACCCTGCCCCCGCTCCCTTCACCTCTGCCCGCCTGCAATCGCTGGCCGAGACCCACGCCACGCCGCTGTGGGTCTACGACGCCGACACCATCCGTGCCCGCGTGGAGCGCCTGCGCATGTTCGACACCGTGCGCTTCGCGCAGAAGGCCTGCTCCAACACCCACGTGCTGCGGCTGCTGCGCGGCCTGGGCGTGCAGGTGGACGCTGTCTCGGCCGGCGAGATCGCCCGCGCGCTGCACGCGGGCTACGACGCGCGCGACGAACACAGCGGCATCGTGTTCACGGCCGACGAGATCGACACCGCCACGCTCGCGCTGGTCGCGCAGCACGGCATCCCGGTGAACGCCGGCTCGGTCGCGATGATCGACCAGTTGGGCGAGCATCTGGGCGAGCGCGCCGGCGGCCACCGCATCTGGCTGCGCATCAATCCGGGCTTCGGCCACGGCCACAGCCGCAAGACCAACACCGGCGGCGAGCACAGCAAGCACGGCATCTGGCCGGCCGACCTCCCCGCCGCGCTGGAGGCCATCGCGCGCCACGGCATGCGGCTCGTCGGCCTGCATATGCACATCGGCTCGGGCGTGGACTACGACCACCTGGCGCAGGTGTGCGACGCGATGGTGCAGCACGTGCGCGAGGTCGTCGCGCTGGGCCACGACGTGACGGCGATCTCCGCCGGCGGCGGCCTGTCGATCCCCTATCGCGAAGGCGAGGCATCGGTCGACACCGCGCACTACTTCAGCCTGTGGGACGCCGCGCGCCGTCGCCTGGCCACCGAGCTCGGCCACGCCGTGCACCTGGAGATCGAACCGGGCCGATTCCTGGTCGCCGAATCAGGCGCCCTGCTCGCCGAGGTGCGCGCGGTCAAGGACATGGGCGCCAACCACTTCGTGCTGTGCGACGCCGGCTTCAACGACCTGGTGCGGCCGGCGATGTATGGCGGCCACCATGCGATCAGCGTGTTGCCGCGCACGAACGCGGCCGTCCGCGCCGACCTGGGCTTGGCCACCGGGCTTCGCCCGACGGTGGTGGCGGGCCCGTTGTGCGAATCGGGCGACGTGTTCACGCAGGACGCCGGCGGCGTGGTCGAAGCGCGCGCGCTGGCGCCGGCGGAGGTGGGCGACCTGCTCGTCTTTCACGACACCGGCGCCTACGGGGCATCGATGAGTTCCAACTACAACACGCGACCGCTGGCGGCCGAGGTGTTGCTCGACGGGGCGATCGCGCGCGTCATCAGGCGTCGGCAGACGGTGGCCGAGTTGATTGCGCTGGAAGACTGAGTCGCCTCTTCGGAGTCATCTCATCCGCCGGGCGGGCGCATGCCTCACCCGACATGCTTGCCGAAGTGGTACAGCGACCGCTCCAGCGCCGTCGCGGCGGCACCCGCGTCGTACGCGCCGCGTTGGTCGCAGTTGAAGCCGTGGTTGGCGGCGTAGAGATGGACCTCGACTTCGGGCTGCGCCTGTTCGAACGCCTTCACGCTTTCGAGTGAAATGTGCGTATCCTGATCGCCGAAGTGCGCCATCGTCGGCACCGCGGGTCGGCGGGACGGCTCGCTGCCCATGGTCATGCCGCCGCCATAGTAGGCCACGGCCGCGGACAGGCCGCGCACCTGCTCGGCCGCGCGCCACACCAGCAGGCCGCCCCAGCAGTAGCCGACGATGCCGACCTTGCCGGCGCTCGCCGCGAAATCGACCGCGGCCTGGATATCCTGCAGCACACCGGGCGGCGGCAACGCTTCGACCGCGGCCTTCAGGCCGGAGCCGCGCTTCATGTCCTCCGGCGTGTAGCCGAGTTGCACGCCCGGTTCGACGCGATCGAAGGTCGATGGCGCGATCGCGAGGTAGCCAGCGGCCGCATAGCCGTCCGCGATGCTGCGGATGTGCGAATTGACGCCGAAGATCTCCTGCAGCACCACGATCGCGCCCTTGGGGGCGTGCGGCGGCTCGGACACATAGGCGGACGATTCGAAGCCGTCGGCGGCGGTGAGGGTGATGGTGGAAGACGTCATGGTGAACACTCCTGTGGTGTCGGGCAACGGCGCGGCGAGTCGTCGCGCGAGTTCCGCCTTTTACACCCGAACTGCGGCTTCCTGCCGAATGCGCCACCATCACCGGCGGACCGTGCAGGACACTCCGTGTCCGCGGACGCTGTACGCTATCGCTTGAGACAAACCCTGGAGCTCATCAAATGCAAATGGAATCCACGCCCCCCGCCGCACCCGCCCAGGAAACACGGAATTCGTTCCTGGAAGAAAAGGCGTTCGCGTCGCGCACCGTCCTCGTGTTCGGTCCGATCAACGACCAGTCGGCGGCCGACACCGTGCGCCGCCTGATCGCGCTCGACGCCGCCTCGTCCGCGCCGATCGACCTGCTGGTGTCGTCGCCCGGCGGCCACCTGGAGTCGGGCGACACGCTGCACGACATCGTGAAGTTCATCGCCGCGCCGGTGCGCATGATCGGCACCGGCTGGGTGGGCAGTGCCGCCACGCACCTGTTCCTGGCCGTGCCCAAGGAACGCCGTTTCTGCCTGCCGCAGACGCGCTTCCTGATCCACCAGCCCAGCGGCGGCGCCGGTGGCCAGGCCACCGACATCGCGATCATGGCGCGCGAGATCATCAAGGCACGCGAACGCATCGCCCGTGTCATCTCGCGCGAGACGGGCCAGCCGCTCGAAAAAGTCCAGCTGGACATCGAGCGCGACAACTGGATGTCGCCCGAGGAGGCCGTGGCCTACGGCCTGGTGTCGCGCATCATCCAGAACCGCACCGAACTCGGTTGAGACGGGTCATTCGAACGCCTTGACCAGGGCGTCGAACTTCACCTTCAGCGACTGGTCGTGCGGCGTCACCGCCGGCACGGCCCGATCGACCTGCAACAGCTGGTAGACCGCCGTCTGCGCCGCGCGCACCGAGTACTCGACGGTGAACACGACGTCGTCGGCCAGCTCGCAGAACTGGCTCACGAACGCCAGGTTGGTGGCGCTGGGCGGCACCGGCAGCGGCCGGTCGCTCTTCGCGCGCGGCATGAACATGCTGGTGATGTAGGGCATCCGGCACGGGATGCAGTTCGCGTTCGCGAAGGTCTCTTCGACATCGAAGTTGAGGTGGCCGCACAGCTCGCGCAGGATCTCCTCGCCGCTGCAGTCGGCCATGGGTTTGGCCACGAAGTCGCCGATCCGGTCGGGGTGCAGCGCGTAGCCCCAGAACACCTGCACGCCCTCGGGCTGCCCCGCGAAGTGCGGCTGGTGCGCCAGCACGATGGACATCAGCCAGCGCGAATCCTTGAACGTCACCAGGCCGCCGGTGCCGGCGCGGTTGCCGCTGAAGCGCTCCATCCTGTCGAAGAACACGGTGTCCTTCAAGGTGACGGTGTACGACGCCCACCACGACTCGGGGATGCTCGAGTTGAACGTGGCCGGCCGGCCGAAATCCGGGCGGCCGTCGGCGATCTTCTCCCATAGCTCCCAGCCGTGGCTGTCCTTCTTCGTCAGGCGCGGCGGCGCGCTGGTCATCGTTCCGAAGCTGGACGCGTCGGTCATCGAGGCGTTGGTGAAGAACACCAGGTCCGTGGGCGCGACGGCGACGTGCCGTGCCGCATCGTCCTGCTCGTAGTCGATACCGATGACCGTATGCTTCGTGCCGGTCGTCTCGATGCCCAGGTCCGTGACGCGGCAACCCGTCATCACCTGCACGCCCTGTTTCTGCAGCCACGTCGTCAACGGCCTCACGAAAGAGTCGTACTGGTTGTAGACGGTGCGTTTGACGCCGGCCAGCGTCTCGATGCGCGAGAACTCCATCATGAAGCGATGCAGGTAGCGCTTGAACTCCACCGCGCTGTGCCAGGGCTGGAATGCGAAGGTGGTGGCCCACATGAACCAGAACCTGGTCTCGAAGAAGCCGGGCGACAGCCAGTCCGTGATGGCGCTGGAACCCAGCTTGTCCTCGCTGGTCTCGGTGAGCTTGAACAGTTCCAGCCGGTCGGAGAGGCTGAAGCCCATCGACTTCACGGCCACGCGGAAGCGGTTGCGATCGACGAGCCGCGCCTGCGAGTGCGACGGGTTCTTCACGTTGAACGCGAGGGTCTCGTCATGGACGCTCTGGCCCGGATGCTCCAGCGACGGGATCGTGCCGAACAGGTCCCAGGTGCACTCGTAGTTGTCGGTGGTGAGCATGCGCCCGCCGCGCAGGGTATAGCCGTGCTCGGCATCGCCGCCGCCGTCCAGGCTGCCGCCGGGCACCGCGAGGGCCTCCAGGATCGTGATGTTGCTGCCGCGCATGCCGCCGTCGCGAATCATGAAGGCCGCGGCGGCCAGGCCGCCGATGCCGCCGCCGATGAGCCAGGCCTTGCGGGTGTCGTTGTCGTTCATGGGTTCCCTGGGAAGAAGCGAAAGGCTGCAGTCGGCAAGATTCGATCCTGAACGCATCGCCGATGTTCGCTTTGACGCCTCGCAAGGAACGCGCTTAAACTTGCCCTCATGTTTCGCGCCTCTCTTTGCCTTCACCTCGCCGTGCCCGCGCACGCGACGGCCGTCGGCATGGCCGCGAGCAAACAGGAAAAGCCGCCGCTCGTCTGACCGGGGCTGCGGTTCCGTCGTCGGATGTGCGACGGAACCGGACACCTGCCGGCCCTCGGGGCCCTCCACGTTTCGCACGCCTTCGGCGACCTCTTCGTCAGGTCATCGCCATGAAGGACTTTTGCGTGCAGACAAACATCGATTTCTCCGGACTCTGGATTCCGATCATCACGCCGCTGCGCGGCGGCCAGGTCGATCACGACGCGCTGGCCGGCCTCGTCAAGCGGCTGGCCGCCACCGGGATCGCCGGCTTCGTCGTTTGCGCCACGACCGGCGAAGCGCCCTTGCTGGCCGACAACGAACGTGCTGCCGTGCTGGCCACCGTGATGCGCCACACCGACCTGCCCGTCACGATGGGCGCCTCGGGAACGACTGCGCAAGACGTGCTGCGACGCATGGCACAGGCCTGCGAGCAAGGACTGCCCAACGCCTTCCTGGTGCCGCCACCGGCCTATCTGCGGCCGTCGCAGGAGGCATTGAAGGCGTTCTTCACCGAGATCGCCGATGCGGCTCCGGCGCCGCTGATCGTCTACGACATTCCCGCGCGCACCGGCGTGCGCATCGAGCTCGACACGCTGCTCGCGCTGGCCGCACACCCGCGCATCGCCGCGCTGAAGGACTGCGGCGGCCGCGTCGAACAGACGGAGGCGCTGATCGTCGATGGGCGCCTGCAGGTGCTGTGCGGCAACGACAACGAGTGGTTCTCTTCGCGATGCCTGGGCGCCGCCGGTGCGATCGCGGCGAGCGCGCATGTGCGCACCGACCTGTTCGTCGCCTTCGACCAGGCCTTGGCGCGCGGCGAGTTGCCACGCGCTCGCGCGTTGTGGCGCCATCTCGGCCCGCTGACGAGGGCCTTGTTCGACGAGCCGAGCCCGGCGCCGCTCAAGGCCTTGCTGGCGCACGGCGGCGAGTGTGCGAACGAGTTGCGGCCGCCGATGACGCCCGCGTCGCAGGCACTCACGGCCAGGCTGGTGAAGATCCGCGACGAGTTGCCCGAGCGGGCCTGATCACGCGCTGGACGCTCGGAAGCGTCTCAGTGAACGTCGAGGTGGTAAGTCGTCGACACGGACGTGTCGTCGAATTTCGCTCCGACGGCAATCGTGTGCGCGCCGGGCTTCAACGGCTGGAGCATCACGTAGTAGCCGTCGGCGACCGTGGTCGCGATCGGATG
>Ga0302316_10001803_pt1 | contig 16323 bp, 12 predicted proteins | sample III_Palsa_N3_2_FD_200456 | JGI IMG/M metagenome (GOLD analysis project Ga0302316, IMG submission 200456) | Peat permafrost microbial communities from Stordalen Mire near Abisko, Sweden - III_Palsa_N3_2 | ecosystem: Environmental > Terrestrial > Soil > Palsa > Peat permafrost | place: Sweden...
TTCGCTCTGCGTAGCCATATTCTTGCTGGATATCTGCCCGCGCCCACTGCGTGCGCCCATTGCCTTTCTCACCGAGTTACTGGCGGCCATTCCCAGCGTTGTCTATGGCCTTTGGGCGCTCTTCATTCTGGTCCCAATCATGCGTGATCAAGCTGGCCCGGTGCTGGAAAAGTATCTTGGCTGGACAGGATTTTTCGTCGAGCCGAACTTCGGCGTCGGAATGCTGACGGCCAGCATCATCCTGGCCATTATGATCTTCCCGGTTATCTCCTCCATCAGCCGCGATGTGATGAAGGCCGTGCCGATCCACCAGCGTGAGGCTGCTCTGGCGCTCGGCGCCACTCGTTGGGAGATGTTGCGCATGAGCGTTTTGCGCAACTCCCGGCTTGGCATTATCGGAGCCGTCATCCTTGGCCTCGGCCGAGCTCTGGGCGAGACCATGGCCGTGACCATGGTCATCGGCAATCATCCCGATATCAGCAAAAATCTCTTCGCCCCCGGCTATACGCTGGCCAGCGTTATCGCCAATGAGTTCTCGGAAGCGACAGGCGACCTTTATCTCAGCGCACTCATTGAGATAGGCCTCGCGCTTTTCCTTGTCACTATCGTCGTCAATGCGATCGCCCGGCTGCTGGTCTGGGCAGTCACCCGCGGTGAGTCAGCGAGGCACGCATGAGCAGTCCTCGTACCGAGCGCAGCGCAACCATGAATCGCCTGCACGAACTGCGGCGTTCGGTGGTCAATCATTTTGTAACGGGGCTCGCGATTCTCAGCACTGTGGTAGTGCTGGTGCCGCTGATTGCTATCGTCGGCTATCTCATCTACAAGGGCGCAAGCTCGCTGAACCTCGCATTCTTTACCCATGTTCCTGCACCCGTTGGTCAACCCGGCGGCGGTATGGCAAACGCGATCGTAGGCTCCGGTGTGATCCTCGGCCTGGCTAGCCTTATTGGCATTCCTGTCGGAATCTTTGCCGGTGTCTATCTGGCTGAATATGGCCAGGGCACGCATCTCGGAAACATGGTGCGCTTCACGGCGGATGTGCTCAACGGCGTGCCTTCGATTGTGATGGGCATTGCCGCTTATTCTTTGATCGTTGCAAAGCAACAGCACTTCTCGGGTTTTGCCGGCGGCGTCGCCCTGGCCATCATGATGGTGCCGACGATTACGCGCACCACCGAAGAGATGCTCGCCACGGTGCCGCATGCCATTCGCGAAGCCGCGCTCGGGCTTGGTATTCCGAAGTGGAGAACCGTGCTTTCCATCAGTTTGAGGACGGCCTCTGCCGGCATCATCACAGGCTGTATGCTGGCCTTTGCTCGCGTTGCCGGAGAGACAGCGCCGCTGCTGTTTACCGCCTTCGGCAACCAGTTTTGGAGCTTCGATCTGAAACAGCCCATTGCCGCATTGCCGCTGCAGATATATGTTTACGCGGTTTCGCCCTATGATGAATGGCATCGTCTGGCGTGGGCGGGCGCGCTGGTATTGATCGCCATGATTATGGGGGCCGTTACACTGGTGCGGATCTTTTCCAATCGCGGCGCACTTCAAGGAGGACATTAGTGGGCGTCGACATTCGAGTAGAGAACCTGAACGCGTGGTACGGAAACACGCATACGCTTCAGGACATCAATCTACACATCCCGTCCAATCACGCGACGGCACTCATCGGGCCTTCGGGCTGCGGGAAGTCGACCTTTGTCCGTTGCCTGAACCGTATGCACGAGACCAACCCCATTGCACGTGCTGAAGGCACTGTCATGATCGGTGGGCTCGACATCTACAAGGACGCCTCGCCGGTTGAGATTCGCCGTCGCGTTGGCATGGTCTTTCAGCGGCCGAATCCATTCCCGACGATGTCGATCTACGACAATGTCGCCAGCGGGTTGAAGCTGAATGGCTTTCGCAACAAGCGCATGCTGGACGAAGTGGTGGAACGCAGCCTGAAGCAGGCAGCGCTGTGGGACGAAGTAAAAGATGACCTCCGGAAGAAGTCCGGGGCAAGCATCTCCGGCGGCCAACAGCAGCGTCTCTGCATTGCGCGCGCTCTCGCGGTCGACCCCGAAGTGCTGCTGATGGACGAGCCCGCCAGCGCACTCGATCCGGTATCGACAGCGAAGATTGAAGACCTCATCTATCAGTTGAAAAGTCAGTACACGATCGTCATTGTGACGCACAATATGCAGCAGGCAGCACGCGTTGCCGCCAATACCGGCTTCTTCCTCAACGGCAAGCTTGTCGAGTTTGATGCAACCACAAAGATATTCACAAAGCCCTCCGACAAGCGGACGGAAGATTACATTACAGGGAGGTTTGGCTGATGCGTATTAACTTCCAGCAGAATCTTGACGATCTGAAGGAACGGCTGCTGATCATGGCCGGTCTCGTCGAGCAGGCGATTCAGCGTGCCATCGAGTCCTACACAGCCCGCGACCTAAGCCTGTGTGAACTGGTACTTCGTTCGGAGCCGGCCATCAACCGAATGGAGCGCGAGATCGATCAGGCGGCGCTCGATCTGCTCGCCATGGAGCAACCCATGGCGGTCGACCTGCGCTTTATCATCGCTGTGATCCGTATCAACTCCGATCTGGAACGCGTAGGCGATCAGGCAGTCAGCATCGCCAGCCGCATCCAGGAGATGGGTGCCTTCGCGAATATCGACTTGCCGGTGGACATCCCCAAGCTGGCATCTCTTGCCGCGGCGATGGTGCGCAAGGCGCTGCAGGCCTTCATCGAAGGCGACGCCGATCTCGCACAGGCTGTGCTGCTGCTCGACGATCAGGTCGACGAGATGAATGCAGACGCCTTCCGGTCCCTGAGTATGCTCATCACCCAGAAACCCGAGATGGCGCCACAGGCCCTCAATGCGCTCATCATCTCACGCAACCTGGAGCGCGTCGGCGACCACGCGACCAACATCGCGGAGGACGTCATCTTCTGGGTCCGCGGGGCAGACGTGCGCCATCTGGCGGCTGACGCGTCGTAGGCCGCGCTTCTGATATCCAGAGGGTCATCGCTTATACTCTTAAGGACGGGAGTTCTGAAGCGATGACCTCCGAGCCTATCTATGACCCGGCCAAAACGTATCAGGAAAACTTCGATCATGGCCCCTTTGGAATGTTCGCCGACCCGGCGATTCTGGAACAATCTGGCGATCCGCAACACACATTTCTAGGCCACCCGGTCTATCTGCCCTTCGGAATTCCCGCCGGCCCCTTGCTGAACGGAAACTACGTCAAAGCAGCGCTGGACAAGGGATACGACATCCCGGTCTATAAGACCGTGCGGACGCATCGCTTTCCATGTCACCCCTGGCCCAACGTTCTCGCAGTCAAGATCGACGGCGATCTAACCGCCAGCAACAACCACCTCATCGCCGACGAAGAGTACAGCCAGCCTCTATCCATTACGAATTCCTTCGGCGTTCCCTCCTTCGACCCTGATTTCTGGCAGCCCGATCTTGCCTCAGCAGTAGCTCACGCTTATGACGGCCAGGTGGTTGTCGCCAGCTTTCAGGGAACGCGGTCGGAGCACGGCAGCGTCGCCGACTATATCGCCGACTTCGCTCTTGGCGCACGGCTACTCAAAGAAACCGGCGTCAAAATCATCGAAGTGAACCTGAGTTGCCCGAACGAAGGTACATCAAACCTCCTTTGCTTCGATACGGAGCGCTCCCGTGAAGTAGTCGAAACAATAAAGAACGAAATTGGCAGCCTTCCGCTCATTATTAAATGCGCCTATTTTTCCGACGACGCCAAACTCAAAGAGCTGATTCAATCCGTCGGGCCATACATCGATGGCATATCTTCGATCAACACGATCTCCGCCGAGGTCCGTGATGCAGCAGGAAATCAAGCACTTCCCGGCGAAGGCCGCTTATGGAGCGGTGTCTGCGGAAGCAGCATCAAGTGGGCGGGCGTGGACATGGTGAGCCGACTGGCACGACTTCGTGAGGAACTTGGCCTCAGTTATTCCATCGTCGGTGTAGGCGGAGTCGGCGACGCTGCCGATTACTGCGAGTACCGCGAAGCAGGCGCGGACGCCGTGATGGCTGCAACCTCCGTCATGTGGAACCCGATGCTCGCCCAGGAAATCAAGTCCAAAGTAGAAGAGGTTTGCCAATGAGTCGTGAAGTCGCCGAGGCTCTGGTTGCTATTGGTGGAGTGGGCTTTGCGCCTGATGCACCCATTACGTTCAAGTCTGGAATCAAGTCGCCGGTCTACTGTGACAACCGTAAATTTCCCTTCCATCCCGATCAATGGTCCAAGGTCATTCGCGGCTTTGAGCAATCGATTCTAGCCAACAAAATCGAGGTCGATGTCATCGGAGGAATCGAAGCTGCCGGCATTCCTCACAGCGCTGCTCTGGGCTTCGCCATGGCGAAGCCTTCTATCTTCATTCGCAAGGAAGCGAAAGGCTACGGCGCGAAGAAGCGTGTGGAAGGCGGAGATATAGCAGGGAAGCACCTCTTGCTCGTAGAAGATCTCGTCACAACCGGAAGCAGCAGTCTCTCCGGCGTCGAAGCTCTCCGCGCCGAGGGAGCCACCGTAACGGACTGCCTCACGATCATCAGCTATAACCTTCCTGAGGCAGTCGATAACTTCGTCAACGCCGGTGTCCGCTTGCATCCATTGACGACCTTCACTGACGTCCTGGATGTCGCATTAGAGCGTGGAATAATTGATGAGACCACAGCCGCCAGCGTGCGCGACTGGCTCGGCGAACCGCATGGTTGGGCCAAACGCAAAGGCTTCGAATAGAGGAAGATGAATCCAATACTACGTAAGTACGAGCAGCGGACCGAAGCGATCCAATCACTCCTCTGTGTTGGACTCGACCCTGTAATAAGCGCCCTCCCTGAGAGGTTTGCGACAGCGAAGTTTCCATTGTTCGACTTCAATAAGTGGATCATCGACGAAACTGCCGCCTTTACCGCCACCTACAAACCGAATAGTGCATTCTATGAAGCGCATGGTGCGAAGGGCATAGCCCAGCTCGAATTAACCATCGAATATCTTCGCTCGACTTATCCAGAGATAGTTACCATCTGCGATGCCAAACGCGGCGACAATTCCAACACAAATAAGAGCTACGTAGAGGCGATCTTCGATCGAATGAACTTCGATTGCGTCACGCTGCATCCTTACCTTGGGCAGGAGGCTCTAAAGCCATTCCTTGATCGTCGCGACAAGGTTTGTATCATCCTCTGTCGTACATCCAATCCCGGAGCCGCGGAGTTTCAAGACGTTACATCAGACGGCCAACCTCTCTGGCAGACAGTGGCTGATCGCGTCGCGAGCAAATGGGACGTCGACGGAAATTGCATGCTGGTGGTCGGCGCAACCTATCCCGACGAGATGCGTAAGATACGCGCCATCGCGCCCTACACAACATTTCTGGTACCCGGCGTGGGCGCGCAAGGCGGCGACATCGCGGACGTTTTAGCCGCGGGCCTCAACGCTGAGGGACGTGGCCTTATGATCAGCAGTTCCCGCGAAATCATCTATAGCCGCGATCCAGCAGCGGCTGCTGCTGGTTTACGCGATGCCATTAACACCGCGAAAGAGGCTATCCATGCTCCGCGTTGAAGGTAGAATCGCAAACCACGATCGCGAATTTGATGGCGCAATTGAGATCAACACCGACATCGGCCTCATCGAATCCGTCGGTCCGTGCACTGGTCAAAGCGATATTGATCTGAGTGGCTGCATTATCTTTCCTGGCTTTGGTGATATTCATATCCACGCCCGGGAAGACGCTGGTGGTACACAGACCTATAAAGAAGATTTCGCCACTATCTCGGCAGCAGCTATCCATGGCGGCGTTGTGCAAGTCGCCGACATGCCGAATAATCCTGTGGCTCCTATCGACGATGCCAGTTACTCCACAAAAGAGCAACTTACAAAAAAATCCGCTGTCACTATTACTCTTTATGCCGGAATAGGCCCACAAACCCGCCCATTAAATCGTCACGTTCCGTATAAAGCTTTTATGGGGCCGTCGGTAGGCGACTTATTTTTCTCATCCAAACAGCAGTTAGAAGATGTAATCGTCAACTATCGCGGAAAGAATGTTAGCTTCCATTGCGAAGACCCCGCCATCCTTGAAGCGAACAAGGATGCGCCCCTCCACGAACTAAAGCGCCCCGCCTCAGCGGAGATCTCTGCCACTGAGTTTGCTCTGTATCTTATCGAAAAGTATGATCTCGTCGGTAAGCTCTGCCACTACTCCACACGCGATGGACTTCCGTTGATTGCGGCAGCAAAAGCTCGTGGTGTAAAGGTGACCTGCGAAGCCACCCCGCATCACTTATTCTTCGATACATCGATGATCACACCAGAGAATCGTCAATGGCTACAGATGAATCCGCCTCTTCGTAGCGAAGAAGACCGCATCGCCCTGATCGCCGCATTGAAATCCGGCTTGGTCGACTACGTCGCAACCGATCACGCTCCGCACACGCTGGATGAAAAAATCGCAGGCGCAAGTGGCGTCCCTCACCTGGACACTCTCGGCGCCTTCGCGACCTGGCTCATGGCTGAACAGGAATTTTCACCCACCGATATAGCTCGCGTATTTGCTCATAACCCTGGCCAATTTGTTCGCGAGTTCCTCCCTCAAAGCTTAGGCAAAGGATTTGGCCTAATCGCACCCGGCTATGTCGGGTCACTTACTGTGCTCGATCCTAAGAGGCCCTACCTTGTAACTCGTGACTCGGTGAAGACCAAGTGCGGCTGGTCCCCATTTGAAGGCTATATCTTACCCGGCAGTGTGCGGTATACCGTTATTCGCGGCAAGAGTTACTAAACTATCTGAAAATCGATTGAGTCACCTATGCAAAAACTAAAGCATCTTATAAGCGCCACCCAGTTCGCAGATAGGGAACTACTCGAAAGCCTCTTCTCCTCTGCGACCGCAATGGAGCGCCACGACTTATCACGGACCCTGCGCCTCTCGCTCAGCGGTCGAATTTTGGCCACAATTTTTTACGAGCCAAGCACTCGAACGCGGTTGTCCTTTGAGGCAGCAATGCAAAAGCTGGGCGGCGGTATTCTCACAGCAGAGAACGCCCGCGAGAACTCTTCGGCGGCCAAAGGAGAGTCGATAGCCGACGCCGTCCGCGTCATCGGCGGCTATGCCGACGTCATCGTCATGCGCCACTTTGAAGAGGGTGCGGCCAAGGCAGCGGCAGAGATATCCCCCGTCCCACTGATAAACGCCGGTGACGGTGCCGGTGAGCATCCAACGCAGGCCCTGGTGGATATCTACACCATCATGAAAGAACTCGGCGGCGTCGAAGGCAAGAGGATTGCGCTTGCAGGCGATCTGCTCTACGGCCGCACGATCCACTCTCTCCTGCAGTTACTCTGCCTTTATCCCGGGGTCTCCATCGACCTCATCTCGCCCGCGAACCTCCGTCTGCCCCGGAAATATATCGAATATCTCGAGCAGAATAATGTGGCGTTTCAGGAGCTTGAGACGCTGGACAAGAGTATTAAACACGCCGACGTTCTCTATATAACGCGTGTCCAACGGGAACGTTTTGCGGTGGTTTCGGAGTACGAAGCAATCAAAGACAGTTACTACGTCGACGCGAAGATAGCAGACCAACTGCAGCCAAACGCCATTATTCTGCACGCTCTGCCACGGCTGAATGAGATCGCGGTAGATGTGGATAACAATCCGCGCGCCGCATATTTCCGCCAGGCAAAGAACGGACTTTACGTCCGGATGGCTCTTCTCGATCATTTATTGTCGTAAAAATTTAAGCGCCCAACTATTTGAGTTTCAATGTCTTGCGCGATTTATCGTGCCGCAGAGCATTGAAACTCAGCGCAAATCCAAAGTTTTTCCATACAACCCTTGCGCATTTACACATTTTTAAGGTTACAGTAATCCTAACGCTGAACTTGATCCGCGCTTGAAAACCTTCAACGCAGCAGATCTATTGCTTCTGCAACTCGCCACATCAGAATTTATTTTGGCCCGTATACGCCGAGCGGACGCATTCGTGTAGTTGCATCGGATAGCTGTAGTTTCCTCAAAAGCAGTCGCATCACTGTGTCACAGGAGAAGAAGCATATGCATTCTGACGTGGAAAAGTGTATTCAAGATGGGGTGTCGCGCCGGGCTTTCCTGCGCACGCTAGGAGCAGCCAGTGCGGCTGCGGCAGCCTTTCCGGCAGTAGCGGCCTACGGCCAGCAGCAAACTGCAGCGAACACTCCTGCGCCTGCGGCCCGTCGCGGCGGCTTCGGTTCCGATATGGGCGAGATGCGTCATCTCTCGCCGGATACGGTCATCATCAGCTCTAATGAAAACCCGCTCGGACCTGCGTCTGTCGCACTCTCCGCCATCAGTACCACCGCTGCGCTGGGCGGTCGTTATCATCAGGAAGAGAGCATGGAGACTGTGAAGGTCTTCTCGAGCCTCTTCGATCTTCCCGTAGCTGGTCCGGGCAAGCCTTCGTATGTGGGTCTTTTCCCTGGCTCCGGCGGTCCCCTCGACCTGGCACTTATGTCCAATATCGGCCCGAACAAGCCTCTGGTCTATGGCGATCCGAGCTACGAGCAGGGGCCCCGCGCGGCCGACGCCATGAGTGCGCCGAAGTTTCCGGTCAAACTAACCGCCACCTATGCGCATGATGTAAAGGCCATGGTCGCTGCCCATCCGTCGCCCGGCGCCTATTACATCGTCAATCCGAACAACCCCACAGGCACCATGACACCGCGCGAGGATATCGTGTGGTTGCTCAACAACAAGCCCAAGGGTTCCGTTGTAATCGTTGATGAAGCGTACTTCCACTTCTCGAACGACGAGTCGGTCATTCCTCTCATCATGGATCACGAGGACCTCATCGTGACCCGCACTTTCTCGAAGATCTATGGCATGGCAGGTCTCAGGGCAGGTGTTGTTATCGCTCATCCCGAGCGGCTGCGGGCCTTTACAACCGTTGCACCGCCGGCACGCAGTCTCGCCAGCATCTCCATCACCAGCGCCGCAGCGGCGCGCGCCAGCCTGCAGGATAAGGACCTCGTGCCGACCCGCCGCAAGATCAATACCGATGTGCGTGCGGAGACTCTCGACTTCCTTACCAAACAGGGATACAAGGTCATCCCCGGTTCGCAGGCAAACTTCTTCATGGTCGATGTCGGTCGTCCCGGCGGCGAGTTCATGCAGAGCATGCTCAAGGAGAAAGTCGCTATTGGCCGCACCTGGGCTGCATTGCCAACCTATGTTCGTGTCACTGTCGGCACGAAAGACGAAATGGACAAGTTCCAGACGGCTTTCGTGAAATGTATGGACATGAAGCCGGCATCGGGCACCGCGTTGGGCGCTTCTCTCTATATGCCGCAGATGCATGTTCCTTCGGAACTCTATCGCGGCTAGTCGCACCTACTCTTAATAGCAAGCCCCGGCGATCTGCCGGGGCTTTTTTCTTTTAATGCAGAGAAATTAGAGGGATTAATGACTTATAGGAAGATCGAATAACAGGAAATGAATTTTGAATCAACTTTTCGTTGACACCTAGCTAAATAAAAAGGTAATCTCAGATATCAACAAAAAAAGGGCTATTCACCTGTAGTAAGTCTCGGTCGTTCCTGAGCTTTTACCCGTAGTGTATTCCAACACTTCTATAACAGGTGACAGAGACATAAGCTTTAGCATTCCCGGTATTAGCTGTATTCCAAAGAATAGAGCAATAAAAGCTTTTAGGTCAGCTTCCAGTTTTGTTTAGCAAAATGCATCGACCCGCTTGGTGTTAGGCTCCGGACTCTTCTTTGTCCGGCCACGGATCATTGTTGAACTTCTTACAGATGCTGCCGCGAAAATAAGTATTTCCTCCTTATAAGGCGCCCACAAATCAGGTTGGCGCTGGCATATAAGTTACCCACCTGGAATTCATAAGAATTCCAACGGGAAAGCCTCGCTCTCCGATAACTATGTATGTCGCGAGTAACTCATTTTCTTTATTAATTCGTTTCCTGCAGCACTGGAAACACATTTCATGTAGCCCCTTGACGCTCCGATTGATGAGTCCTTGAATCGGTGATTCCTCCAATTCTGTAAGCCCGTTTTTGCCACAGGAGAGCTCCAATGTCGTTTGTGCATTCACGCATTCCAAGACTGCTCGCGTTTGTAGCAATTGTTTTGTCGTTCAGTCTAAGCGCCTATTCGCAACAGAACTACGGCGGTCTCCGTGGAGAGGTAAAAGACATTCAGGGGGCTAGCATTCCCCACGCACAGGTTACTCTCACCAATGAGGGGACTAAGGTATCCCGCACCGGCGTGACCAATGACACGGGCATTTACATCTTCGGCGGTGTAGATCCTGGTACGTACAAAGTAACAATCGCCATGCCCGGATTCAAAACCTTTGAAACAACGGGCGCCGTTGTCACTCTCGGCGTCACCACCACGGTGGACGCAGCCCTCACCATCGGCGCGACAACCGACACGGTAGAAGTGACCTCGGATTCGCTGGTGCTTAACACGGCAAGCGCCTCTGGTGGCCAGCTATTCACTGCGCAGCAGGTAGAAGAGATGCCACTCCTTGGTCGCAACCCGTTCATGATGGAAGCCTTCGATAGCAACGTTGTTACCCTCGGCGATCCTCGCTATGTTCGCGCTGAAGATCAGACCGGCAGTTCGCAGGTCTCACTCGCCGGGGCACCGAGTAACTCCAATAGCTATGTCATCGACGGTATTCCAATCTCGACATCTTCGGGTGGCGTCACATTTATCCCGACAATTGAATCAGTTGAGAATGCCAAGATCCAGTCCAACACGTACGACGCCGAAATCGGCCGTACTGGTGGCGGTGTGTTCAATAGCAGCTTGAAGTCTGGCACCTCGCAGTATCATGGCGTCCTCTATGGTGAAACGCGCCAGACACCCTGGTCCGGCAACGTCTGGTTCAACTTCCCCAACGCGGCGGGCCTCCAGACTGCTACACCAAGCGATACCACTTACATCTATGAAGGCGGCATTGGTGGACCTCTGCTTCCACCCTCTATGAAGAAGCCACACTGGATCGACAATACCTTCTTCTGGCTTGATGAAGCAGGCTATCGTCAGGGTCAGCCACTTACCGGCGTGACCACCGGCTTCTATGTCCCAACGGTAGCAGAACGTGCCGGCGACTTCTCCGCCGATACGGCCTACCCGCTCTATGATCCTACGCAGCGCGCATCCAATGGCGCAGATACCTGTAGGCTCAGCGCACTCGGCGATTGCGGTGCCGGTGGTCCGACCGACACGCTCAACGTAATTCCCGCAAGCTACAAGAACCCGATCGGCGTCTACACAGCCAGCGCCTTTCCCAACCCAAACGTAGCACCTGGCCTGTACGGCGGCGGCATTAACTTCTCTAACCCAGTCAGCTCTTTCAAGAGCCGTGACGATACGTACTCCGGAAAGATCGAGCACACCTTTGCTCCTTGGTATACCGCGACGGCCTCCTATGTGCACTCCGCTATTCAGGAACCAAGCGGTAATGCTCTTATCGTTCCTTTCGCCAACAGCACCAAGCTGCTCCGCTACACTGATGCAACGGCTATCAACAATACCTTCACCCTCAACCCGACGACTCTTCTTACTGTCGCCTATGGTTTCAACCGCTACTACAGTGCATCGTTCCAGTACACGACAGGCTTCAATGCTACCAACGGATTTGGCGGTGCTGGTTTCAGCCCAGGCTTTGCTGGCCTGCTCCAGTCGCCAACCTTTCCTGCCATTACGCTCACTGGTGTAAGCAGCACAGCGAGCATCGGAGCTTCCAACAGTGGTCCCACCGTTTACGCTTCGCACAACTGGGTCGTGGTCGCAACAAAAACCATCAACAAGCACTCCGTGAAAGCTGGATACGCCTACCGCGGCTTCAACGTCTATACCAACCCAACATCGGGCGGCGCCGGTGCTTTTACCTTCAATGGTCAGTACAGCAATGCTGCTGGCGGTGCGAACAGCAACAGTCCGGGAGCCATAGCCGATCTTGAGATGGGACTTCCGTCAGGCGCTACACTCACACTGAACTCTGGCGTCTTCATCAACACCATTGGCTACCACGCTCTCTTCGCGCAAGATGATTACCGCCTCAGCGAGAAGCTAACCGTCAACTTCGGTCTCCGCTACGAGTATGAAGAAGGGCAGTCGGAACAGCGTGATCGCTATAACGTCGGATTCAATCCAAACGTCACCTCAAGCTACACCGGTGCAACTGGAAACACGGTGAACGTCAAGGGCGGCATCCAGTTTGCCGGCCAGAATGGCGCACCTACCCACTGCTGCGATAACAGCCACACAAAATTCTCTCCTCGCGTCGGCATCTCCTATTCACCTACCAAGGACACCGTCATACACGCTGGCTATGGCGTCTTCTTCGCCCCCGTCGGCATCGCTGCTGCAACTACTGGATACTCCCAAACAAGCACCTATGCACCAGGCAATGCAGTTGCCGCAACGCCTGGACCGAACGCCTATCTCACTAACCCTTTCAGCACCGGCGTTCTATTGCCTACTGGAAACACGCTGGGTCCGCTGACTGGTATCGGCAGCTCCTTTACCGGTAGTTCCACATACGCCTTCACCACCGGTTTGCAAGACTATGCAAAGCGCTTCCCGTTCGTCGAGCAGTACTCGCTCGACGTCGAGCATCAGTTCGCTTATGACGTGCTGTTCAAGATTGGCTACTACGGAGCCCACGCACGCAACTTCGCCAACTACACCAACATCAACCAGGTCCCCGATGCCGTGATGGCCACCTACGCTCCGGGAGGCTCAAATGCAGGAATCAGCCTCGCGACAGGGCCAGGAGGAATCAAGCCGAACAATCCTTACTATGCGAAGACAATCGGCGGTCTCACAGCCACAGGCGTAGTCGCAACTCCAACAGTAGCCGCGGGACAACTCCTTCTGCCTTTCCCTCAATTCGGTTCGGTCTATGAGCTCGAGTCCACGGGCTACTCACACTATAACTCGCTCGTCGTCAAAGCCGAGAAGCGCATGGCGAAGGGGTTGACCGTACTCGGTACTTACACATGGTCGGCGAACTGGGACAACATCTGGAGCACGGGTTCGCAGGTTTACGCCACCTATGGGCCACAGGATGCCTACAACCCCAAGGCCGAATATGCTCGCTCGCTCAACAGCATCCCAAACCGCGCCACTGCTGTCGTCTCGTATGACCTCCCCTTCGGAAGAGGCAAGAAGTTCCTCGGAGACAAGGGCCGGCTCGTCGACGAAATCGTCGGCGGCTGGCAGATCAATGATGAGTGGATCGTTCAGAACGGCGTTCCTGTCTCGGTCATCCAAACGGATATCAGCTCCGGTACCTACGGCACAACCGGCGTCGGTGGCACGTACCAGCGCCCCAACCTGGTTGGTGATGTTCACAGTGCCTGCCAGGCCGGAAGTCCTCAAGGCCACCTTGGTGCCTATGGCGCTTCCAGAGGCCAGGCGCTCATTGAAAAAGCGTTCATCAACCCACTCGCATTTTCCCCAGCTCCGGCTTATACCTACGGCAACGCGCCCCGCACGCTTCCTTGTCGCAACCCCGGCTACAACAACCAGAACGTCTCCATCTTCAAGGATTTCAGCATCACGGAACACATCAAGTTCCAGTTCCGCGCTGAGGCTTTGAACGCCTTCAATACCCCGGAGTTCGGTCAGCCAAGCCAGACCCTGGGTATCACTACAACCGGCGTAAACGGCACGCCCACAATCACCGGCTACACGGACACAGCGAAGGCTGGTCAGGGTGCGCAGTCGTTAGGCAACATCACAACAACAATCGGCTTTGCTCGAATCATCCAACTCGGTGGTCGACTCAGCTTCTAACCTCATCACCTCATACACAAGCGGGGAGACCACATGGTCTCCCCGCTTGTGCAGTGTTATAAAACACAATAGGCCACATCTTTTTCCTTCATCATACCGGCGCACGCCCCAACGGAGTTTTGATCCATGCCTCAGTCCACTGAATCTCTTCTCCGCAACGTAAACCGCCGTGCATTCCTTCAAAACTCCAGCGCCTTCGCCGGCATGGGCGCTCTCGCTCTCAGCGGCTGCGGCAAGAGCATTCACACCGCCCAATCCAGCGCACCGCCGCTCCCTATCTACGACCAGTACACGCCGCTCGTCCCAATCCGCGCGCACGCAGACCGCATCTTCCGCATCACGGTTTGCCTCCGTCCCTTCCGCGCCGCCGGCCCGCGTCGCGACATCGAGAAGATCGGCGACAAAACCATCGTGCACAACTACGGCCACGGCGGCAGCGGTTGGTCGCTCTCCTGGGGCTCGGCCGCCGTTGCGACCGAAAGCGCCATGAACGCCGCCGAAGGCTCAAAAGACATCGCCGTTCTCGGCGCCGGAGCCATCGGCCTTACCTCAGCCACTATGCTGCAGCGCGCCGGCGCGAACGTCACCATCTACGCCAAGGAGCGCTCGCCGTACACCCGCAGCTCGCGCGCCACCGGAAGCTGGACGCCCGACTCCCGCGTCGCCCTCGCCTCAGCCGTCTCACCAACCTTCGCCGCCGAGTGGGAGTCGATGGCCCGCGCCTCCTTCTTCTACTACCAAAGTTTCTACGGCATGCCCGGTTCGCCCGTCGAGTGGACAGACCGCTGGTCCCTATACGACAAGCCCCGCCCCATGGCAGCCGACGGCCGTCCCGACCCAAACCTCAACCCCGATCGCCCCACCCCGGTCCACGACTTCATCCACCTCAACAGCCGCATCGACGACCTCACGCCGCGCCCCATCCAGATGCCTCCCGGGACAACACCCTTTCCCACAACGTACGTCTCTCGCAGCTCGTCCATGTCCTTCAACGTAGCCGACTACTCCCGCCAGCTCCTCACCGACTTCCTCATTGCTGGCGGTAAAATCGAGACCCGCGAATTTCACTCCCCCCAGGAGTTAACCACCCTCCCGCAGAAGGTTATCGTCAACTGCCCCGGCTACGGCGGTCGCGCTCTCTGGGGCGATGAATCGATCATCCCCGTCCGTGGCCAGATCGCCTGGCTCATCCCTCAGGAAGGCGCGCAGTACGGACTTACCTACAAAGGTCTAAGCATGCTCGCTCGTCGCGATGGCATCGTCATGCAGTACTCCAAGGGCGGCGAAGACGAAGGCTGGAACGACACCAACGAAACCCCCGACCGCGCCTTTGCCGAAGAGGGAATTGGTGTCCTCGCCGATCTCTACAGCCGCATGGCCGCTATGAAGCCCGCACGCAGTTAACAGAAAAACTACAATCAGCCCTGTCGCTACGTGTACTGCACCACCTTCGCAAACACCGCCGGATCCAGGCTCGCTCCACCCACCAGCGCCCCATCGATCCCCTCGTGCTGCATCATCGTTCCCACGTTCTCCGGCTTCACCGACCCTCCATAGAGAATCCGCGTAGCCTCCGCCGTATGCCTGTCCAGGCAACGCTCAAGCTCGTGTCGAATAATCGCATGCGCCTCCGCCGTGGTATCCACGCTCGCAATCGACCCCGTCCCAATGGCCCACACCGGCTCATACGCAATTACCAGCCTCCGCGCCTCGTTCGGTGTAATATTCCGCAGCGCGATACAAACCTGTTCCCGCAGCGCAGCCTCTGTCTGACCATTCTCCCGCTCCGCCAGCGACTCACCCACGCACACCACCGGCGTAAACCCATGGCTTATCGCGGCCCGCAGCTTCAGGTTCACCCGCTCGCTGGTCTCGCCAAAGTAAAGCCGCCGTTCGGAGTGCCCCAGCAACACATGATCGCACCCAATAGCCGCCAGCATCGCGGGTGATGTCTCACCCGTATAAGGGCCCTCGTTCAGCCAGTGCATATTTTGCGCACCCACCCTCACGTTGGAGCCCGCAGCCGCCTCGAGCACATGCGCCAGCGAGGTCGTAGAAGGGAACAGCGCGATATCGTCGCGGCTATGTCCAGCGACCAGCGGAAGAAAAGCCTCGAGAAAAGCCTTGGACTCTTGCGGCGTCTTGTACATCTTCCAGTTGCCGGCGATCAGGGGCTTGCGCATTCCGTAGAGGCTCCGCTCAAAACTGTAGTAAATGCAGGGTACGGGCTGGCCTCAGCAGATGGCAAGGCAACCGTCCGCTATTCGTGCGGCCCACAAATCTTTTACCTTCGCACCCATTTTCATTTGTCATCCTGAGCATCGCGAAGGACCTGCTGTCTCCCGTTCTTTGCCCACCTGCCCCCAACTCTGGGTGCCCTACCCTTTTCGCGCTTTTTGCGAATAGGGTGGGGTATCGAGCTACGCTCGACCGCTCTCCTCAGGTGCGGCACGATCAGGTACCCCGAGGCTGGTAGCCCAAGGCTCC
>Ga0302316_10001804_pt1 | contig 16316 bp, 18 predicted proteins | sample III_Palsa_N3_2_FD_200456 | JGI IMG/M metagenome (GOLD analysis project Ga0302316, IMG submission 200456) | Peat permafrost microbial communities from Stordalen Mire near Abisko, Sweden - III_Palsa_N3_2 | ecosystem: Environmental > Terrestrial > Soil > Palsa > Peat permafrost | place: Sweden...
TTTCTATGCGGCCAGCGACACGAAGACGCCTGCCATCATCGGTAGCCTTGTTACGGTGCTTTCGATCCCTGTCTACTGGGCGCTGTTCAACGGCATGGGACTTACCGGACTGGCTATTGCCTCGGACGTCGGCATTCTGGCGCAGACGGTGACGCTTGCCATCCTGCTGCACAAGAAGCGCCTTGTTTCGCTGGCGCATCTGGAGTTTGGCGAGTTAGGCCGCGCTCTGCTTGCTGCCGTTGTGGGTTTCGCCGCGGCTGCTGGGTTGGTACACTTCCTGCCGCCAGTTACATCCCACCCGGGGGACATGGTGATCATCACGGCCGGCTCCATCGCGTGGGCCATCGCAGCCTATGCTGTGCTGCGTCTCACCGGTTCCACTCTGCCGCGTCAGGTCCTCCGGCGCAAAGCTGCATAGCAGCCTTACGCTCTTGCCTAAGCATCCTTCGCGTCGATGTACTCCTCGTGCCAGGCTGTCTGGATTGCCTCCAGAATTCCCTCATTCGACTTCGCCGCGTCCCCCACGAACCCCGGCAACTGCGTTATCCACTTGTGCAGGTCGGTAAAGCGAACCGAGTAGGGGTCGGTGTCCGGAAACATCTCCTGTAGTTGAATCCCAATTTCTTCGGTGTCTGTCCAATCGATTTCGCGTGGCATAAAGCCCTCCAGAGCAACAGTGTAACGGCATTCACAACGCAAGATAGTCCGCAGGCGTAATGATGTGAACTCCGCGGAACGGATGCAGTGTAAGCAAGTCGTTATCTCCCGTGATGATCATGTCCGCATGACCGTCGATCGCAAGCTCAAGAAACTTGTCATCCTTGGGATCCCTGGAAACAGCCAATGTCGTGTGGACTGAAATGCTTTCCATCGCAAGATCAAGAAAATCCAGAAACGCACGACGAACATCGGCCGCCTGATAGCGATCAAACTTATTTCGCATCAGCACATCTTCGAGCTCGTTCCACGTATCGATGGCCCGAAGAAGAGTACCAGAAACTATTGCCGCCTCAACAGCTTTGGCAGGAATCGAAAATTCTCCAATAATCGTACTTACGAAGGTATTGGTATCGACAACAATGTTAGGAATTTTTGCCAATCAATTCCTTTTCCAATTCGCGAAGCTCTTCCGGACTGGCCACTGACTGCATGTGATTTCGAAAGGCCCACATCGCTTCAACCGCCTTCTGCGCCTTCGCTTCGCGTGTGGTTTCGTATTGTTCCGGCGAGGTCAGCACAGCCACGGTTTCACCATCACGCTGAATCAGCACGGTCTGTCGGTCGGCAGTCTTCACGAAGTCGTCTTTTGACCGCTCAAACTCCTCGATAGATACTGTTCGCGTCATGCCCTGAGAATACGCCCGCTCCCACCCAGCTTCAAGCCTACGCGATAGAATAAAACCTGCATGTCCGTCGAAACCCAAGCCGCAAAACCCGCCCCCGGCACCGCACCTGCGGCGCGCAAGATGACCGCCCGCCGCCGCCTTATCGCGGCCACCCGCAAGATGCGGGAGATCGGGTCGATCGCCTCGGCGGTCGCCTCCACGTCGCACCCGTACATGGCGCACATCGTGCCCATGCGGCGCTGCAACCTCGCCTGCACGTACTGCAACGAGTTCGACGACGTCTCCAATCCCGTGGACATCGAAGAGATGAAGCGCCGCATCGACCACCTCGGGCGGCTTGGCACCTCCGTTATTACCATCTCCGGCGGCGAGCCGCTGCTGCACCCTGAGCTGGACGATGTCATCCGCCAGATTCGCAAGACCGGCGCGATCGCCGGCATGATTACCAATGGCTACTTCCTGATGCCCGACCGGATCGAGCGGCTGAACAAAGCTGGCCTCGACCACATGCAGATTTCCATCGACAACGTCATGCCGGATGATGTCTCGAAGAAGTCGCTGAAGGTGCTGGATAAGAAGCTGCAGATGCTCGCCGAGCACGCCGACTTCCATGTGAACATCAACTCTGTGGTCGGCGGCGGTACGGCCAATCCCGAAGACGCACTTACGATCAGCAAGCGTGCGCTTGCGCTGGGCTTTAGCTCTACCATCGGCATCATCCACGATGGCTCCGGCCAGCTAAAGCCGCTGGGAGAACAAGAGCGCAAGGTCTGGGACGAGGTTCGCCGGCTCACGCGACGCAGCTATTCGCGCTTCAACGGCTTTCAGGAGGCCATCGCCAACGGCCAGCCCAACGACTGGCGTTGCCGCGCAGGATCACGCTATCTGTATGTGGATGAGAACGGCATCGTCAGCTACTGCAGCCAGCAGCGTGGCTATCCCGGCATTCCGGTCGCGGAGTACACCAAGGCTATCGTCGAGCGCGAGTTTCTCACCGAGAAATCCTGCGCGCCCAACTGCACCATCTCGTGCGTACACCAGGTCAGCTACATCGACCACTGGCGCGCGCCGCAGCACACTACTGTTACGCCCGGCGGGGCTGGGCATGGTGAGGCTGATCTGGTGCAGATCCAATAACTCCGCGCAGACAGAGGCGCTTGCGATAAGCTGCAAAGGTGAAGCTCTCTCGCCTGCCGTTTAGCACGCTCTTGCCGCTTGTTTCACTTGCTCTATGGGCAACGCTCATCGCGGTTCCATTGACGCTGAGCTACGGCGGCCATCAAGCGGCCTCAAAGAATGCCGGTTCGGCGCCAACAAGTGAAGAGCTTAAATACTTAAGCGACGGAAAGATCTCTCAAATCTCGATCACCGTTGACGACTCACCGATCTATCGCGCGACACGTTTTTCTCACGCCATTCAAAACATCAATCTGCCAGCTCTAGCGGTCGACCTGTTGATCGACAGATTTTCCTCATCGTGGCCGGATTCCAGGACGCCTTTCGGTCTGTATTTTGAGACGTGGCGCGCAATCATCTACCCCATTTACTGTCTCCCTTTTTGGTGGATTGCTGGTCTCGGCATTGATGCAGTTCGAGGTCGTCGCCATCTTCGCTGGCCAGTATTGTTACTTGGCACACTGCTCTGCGGGTTCTTTCTATTTATCGCCTGCGGATTGATATTTGGTCTCTCAGCCGAAGATCACAGGGGCATGGGTTGGGTTTTCTATGGGTTCGGTCTTTGGGTCGCGCTAGTGGCTACATTTCCTGCCGCCTGGGTTCGACAAGGAATTGCATCTCGACACAATCGCCTCACACAACCTTCTTCAGCAGAGACGCTCTAATCGACAATCATTCAGTAAGGGGCTGCTAGAACGCTAACTGCCGCATCGGTTTGGAACGTTTCGCATACTGCCAGCCGTCCTTCACAAGCCCTGCAACGACGATCACCAGCACGATCCGGAATGCCAGGTTCACGGAGTGATTTACAGTGGCAATCCGGTGCAGGTCCGCAAGGGCGTTCGCCGGAACGAAGTACGCTGAGGCCATTGCCAGAAGCCCAATCGCAAAGACGCCCAGCAGGTCCGTTACAAGCTCCATCAGCTGCATCCACGGCTGTGCCGCGACAACGAACGCCAGCAGCTTCATCACCAACTGCACCGTCAGCAGCACGATTAGCAGGGCATAAAACGTGTGCCACACGGGCGCCAGCGTCACGCCCAGGGAATCCATGTAAAACACTCCCGGCCCCATGATCCAGAACGGATGCCATGGCACCCACAGGACATACGCAAACCACAGGCAGTGGACTGAAAGATCGATCACCCGCTTCACCATCGACTTCGGCGAATTATCCGGCGCAGCATGTGTCTTCACCGCAGGCAGCTTCGCCGGGTCCCACTCGTTCCACTGCGTGCCCAGCTTCCCCCGCTGCAGCGACCACTCGATCGTCGCGAAGATGGCGGTGATGATGGCCGCCGAGATCAGCAGCGAGTACCACACACCGAGCGCGAAGCTGCCCAGCGCATGGGCCATCGACTCATGACCCGAAGCGGCAAACTGAATGCCCTTCGCCAGCAGGCTGACGAACACCACGAGCGGCAGGACGCGCCCCAGAGTCAACGTATAAAACGGGAACACCGTCGGCCCAATCAAGGACCGCTGCGGCAGATAGCGCAAGGCGACGACCTCCGGCTTGCCATGCTCTTTCAGAATTGTTGCGACTTCGGCAAAGTCGAGTGGCCGGCCGAGATCCTCTTCGCGGGCGTCGATCTGCTCCATCAGATTCGACCGCAACTCCGCAATCGTGTCGTCCTTCGTCTCGGTGGGCAGGTACTGCCCGACAGCCTGCAAATAACGCTCGAGTAAGTCCATAGCCTTCACCTCTACTTTTCGTGTTTCAGAATTTTGTGCAGCGACTCATTGATTCCGTTCCACTCCGCCAGCAGCAGCTCCAGCACGGCCTCGCCATCCTTTGACAGGCGATAGAACCGCTTGTTCCGCTTCTCTTCCTCACGCCACTCGCTGGTCAGCAGGCCTTGGGTCTCCAGCCGCCGCAGCAGGGGATACAGCGTGCTCTCCTCAATCGCCAATCCTTCATCGGCCAGCGCCTTGCGCAGGGTGTAGCCGTAGTGCTCGTCGCGCAACTGCGCCAGCACCGCCAAAATCAGACACCCACGCCGTAACTCCAGCCTGAGTGAATCGAACATCCCGGTTTCTGAGGTTGCATCCATACTGTATGAAATATACTGTATGCAACACAGTGTACAGTGTCAAGTAGTTTATCGGGAAATTTTTGGGAAATGAAAAGGCGCCCCACGAAGGAGCGCCTTTCTGTTGGAACTGCTGTTATTTCAATGCTTAACGGGAATAGTGGTGTGATGAACGGCAGCCGTCGAGTCATTCTTGGTCGCCGCAATCGCGGTATCGATCGCCGCGTAGAGCTGGCTGACGTCCTTTACCTGGATCCAGCCTTTGTTTGTCACCACGATGATCGTCGGGGTCTCGGTTAGCCCGACCTTGTCGCCCAGCGCGTGGTCGGCGTCGACCTCGCGGGTGAACTGGCCCGTCGGGTCAGCCACAAACGGCATCTGCTGGCCGTGCGAGGTCAGGAACTTCCGGGTGAAGTTCTCGAGGTCGTCCGGGCTGGAGATCATGTACTGCGAGGCGAAGACTTCGCGGCGATACTCCGTTGCGACATCCGGCGAGATCTTGTCCTGCATGTAGCGAGCCCACACTGCGGCCTGCTTGCTCCACGGATGCATCGGGCCCAGCGGGAAATCATGCCGCACCAGCGGAATGTTGTACTGCTTCAACGCAACGTGCACGATGGGGAACGCGTGCGCGCAGGCGGGGCACTCCATGTCTTCGAACTCGAGGATCGAGACCTTCGCGCCTGCAGGCGGTTTGAAGAGTGACGTGTCCTTGAAGGCCGAGACCTGGTTGGGCGGCATGGAGGTCTGCGCGACGGCCATACCGGCCAGCGAGACCACAAAGACAACGGCAAGCAATCGATTCATACGGCTGAGATTCATACGGCTAGGATTCATACGGCTAGGACGCACGGCAACACCCTTCGCGAGCAAAATTTTCTCTGTTGCTATTGAATCATCTCGCAAGCTGCTGCGCCAGCCATCGCGCTGCGCAACGACATAGATGGCCTATGCAGCCTTGTCGGATCTCCGCTTGGGATCCGCAACACCGGCTTCTTTTTTTCCTTCCGGCTGTAGCGAATCCAGGACAAACTCACCGTCGGGGAAGATCGCGCGCAATTCCAGCTTTCCGCCCAGGCCTTCTATGTAGCCGCGAAGGGTGCTCAGCAGCAGATCAGTCCGACGCTCCATCCGCGAGATCGCCGCCTGCGGAACGTCAAGCCGCTCCGCCAAAGCCACCTGCGTCAACTGACGGGCCTGACGCAGCTTGCCAAAGCCGATGCGATCAAGCTCGGCAAGCGCTTCCTTCTTGATTTCGGCATACTCTTCGTCGGAGAATTTGTGCTTGATGTCCTTCCACTTTGTAGCCATAGTTCTTATTCCTCACAATGCAGTGTGACGTTCTAATCTTCCGTGGAGATGTCGCGAAGATGACGTTCATAGAGGGCGTCGGCCTTTGCAACCATCTTGTCGTACCAACGGCCATCTCCTGTCTTATCGCCACCCAGCAAAAGCAAGGCGGAGCGGCGAGGATCGAACGCATACAACACACGATAAGGCCTGCCCTCGTGCTGTATGCGCAACTCCCGCATATGCGAGAATTTCGAACCGTTGATGCCCGAACAATACGGAAACTGAAGGGATGGCCCTGAATCTTCAAGCATGACGACTACGCGAGCCACGCTTTTCTGCTCGGCAAACGATAGATCGACCTCATACCACTCACGAAATTCGTCGGTAAACTCAACGTCGTATGCCACACAGTGACTATATCATTGAAGGCATATTATTCGATTGATCGGGATTTCGACATAGGAGGTAAGTGCTATCCTCCAAGCGAAGGAAAATCGAAATGCTCATCGTCCTGCTGGCAGTTCAAATTGTCACCCTCATCGCGCTTCTTGCAGTGCTCTTCCGCAAACCAGCCACTGCGGCCGAAGCTGCGGATCCGCGACTGACGCAGCTTCTCGCTGCCGATCTGCCCTCCCAACTTACGCGTCTCGACGCTCGCTTCACCGGCCTCGACGGCCATCTTCGCAGCGAGCTCTCGCAGCTTCGCACGGACAACGCTGCCGCCAGTGCAGCGCTTCGTGGCGAGGTTCTCACCAGCATCAATACTCTGGGCGAGACCCTCCGCAACGGCCTGGAAGGCTTTCGCGCCGACAATACCACCGCCGCCGCCAACCTGCGCAGCGCCGTGGAGGCCCAGCTCAGCACGCTCACCCAGCGCTTCGCCGCCTTCACCTCTGACATCAACAGCCAGCAGGCGGCCAGCCGCGAGGCCCTACACAAGCTGCTCACCGAACTCGGGGCCGCGCAGACCGACCACCAGGAAAAACTCCGCTCCACCGTGGAACAGAAGCTCGAAGCGCTCAACACCACCAACGCCGCCAAGCTCGAGGAGATGCGGCAGACGGTTGATGAAAAGCTCCACGCCACGCTGCAAACCCGTCTTACGGAAAGCTTTGGAGCCGTCACGGACCAACTCACCAAGGTCCACACCGGGCTCGGCGAGATGACCAAGCTCTCGGCAGGCGTCGACGACCTCTCGCGCATCTTCACCAACGTAAAATCCCGCGGGACCATCGGCGAAGTGATGCTCGAAGCCTTGCTCAAGCAGATGCTCGCGCCCAATCAGTATCTAAAAAACGTCAAGCCGAAGCCGAACTCCAACGAGATCGTCGAGTTCTGCGTGAAGTTGCCCACCCCGCAGGGCGAGATGCTGCTCCCGATCGACTCCAAGTTCCCCCGCGAAGCCGGTGAACGGCTCGAATCCGCCTACGCTACAGGCTCGGCAGCCGAGATCCTAAGCGCGGGAAAGGCCTTTGAGACCGCCATCCGTAACGAGGGCAAGAAGATCTGCGAAAAGTATCTCGCACCGCCGGCGACCACCTCTTTTGCCATCATGTTTCTGCCTACCGAAGGTCTCTACGCCGAGGTGATGCGCCGCGATGGTCTGCAATCCGACATCCAGCAGAACTGCCGCGTCACCATCGCCGGCCCGAGCACGCTCTCAGCCATTCTCAGCAGCTTCCAGATGGGCTTTCACATGCTTGCGCTGCAGGAAAAGGGCGATGAGGTCTGGAAGGTGCTCGCCAGCGCCCGCACGCAGTTCGGCAAGTTTGAAGACCTGATGGGCAAGATGAGCAGCGATGTGGAAAAGGTCCAGAAGACCATCGGTGACGTCGCCACTCGCACTCGCGCCATCAATCGCACCCTGCGCGATGTCAGCGTGGATACGACCGAAGCCGCGCTTCCCGTGGGAAATCGCGGCAGTTTTGATGGGGTTCTTCCGCTTCTGGCCGCCAATGAGGAAGATTAGCGGATGTGTCCCCGCGTCGATGGGACTCTTCCATCCGACCGAAAATACCTCTTACAACGACACAAAACGCACTCCCACGGATAGAAGCCGAGCCGCGGCAGCGCATAGCGCTCCACAGGTCCATGGCGAGTAATCCGTCGAAATGCCGTATTCTTACAACGAGAGCAAATTTTGTTCTGCAAAGTGCCTCAATTCTGCAATGCCATTCACCAGCAGGCATTCACATCTGAATCAACTTCCACGCGTGGCGTGAAGTTTTCAACCGGGCCTGCATCCTCTGCGTTCTTTACACTATCCAAGCACGTGGGTATGCTTTCACACTGAGGCACTTGCAACAACGCTCCGGCCAAAAAGCCTGAGCCGTTCCAAAGCTCAACAAGAATCACACAGGAGATCTAGAGATGGCAGCAGTAGACGAGAAAGTAAAGCAGATTATTGTCGAGCAGCTTCAGGTGGATGAAGCCGAAGTTACACCGGGCGCCAGCTTCCAGGAAGATCTGGGCGCGGATTCGCTCGATGTAGTCGAGCTCGTCATGCAGTTTGAGGAAGCCTTCGACATCCAGATCCCCGACGAAGACGCTGAGAAGATCAAGACCGTCAAGGACGCTGTCGATTACATCGAGAAGAACCAGAAGGGCAAGTAACGAATGCAGGATCGTCGCGTCGTTGTAACGGGCATGGGCCTCATTTGCGGGGTTGGCAAAACCGCCCCGGAAGTATGGGAAGGCCTGCTCGCGGGCAGAAGTGGCATGGCGGAGATCAAGGCCTACGATCTTGAAGGCCACTCCGTCCGCTTTGCCGCCGAGGTCAAAGACTTCGACCCCCATGTCTTCATCGATAAAAAAGAGGCCCGCAAGATGGGCCGCTTCATTCACTTCGCCATCGCAGCCGCGGACGAAGCGATGAAGCACTCCGGCCTGAAGGTGACGCCCGAGATCGCCGACAACGTCGGCGTTCACATCGGCTCCGGCATCGGCGGCTTCGACATCATCGAGCGCGAGCACACCGCGCTGATGAACGGCGGTCCGCGCAAGATCTCGCCCTTCTTTATCCCCGCATCCATCGTCAACCTGGCCGCGGGTCATGTCTCCATTCGCTATGGTGCGCGGGGGCCAAACGAGGCCACCGCAACAGCCTGCACCAGCTCCGCGCACGCTATCGGCGACGCCTTCCGCACCATCCAGCGCGGCGATGCCGACGTGATGATCGCGGGCGGCGCTGAAGCGGCCATCACTCCCCTGAGCGTCGGCGGTTTCGCCGCCATGAAGGCGCTCTCCACCCGCAACGACGACCCCACCCACGCCTGCCGCCCCTTCGATAAGGATCGCGACGGCTTTGTGGTGGGCGAAGGCGCGGGCATCCTCATCCTCGAAGAACTGGAGTTAGCCAAGGCTCGCGGCGCTAATATCATCGCCGAGATCATCGGCTATGGCATGAGCGGCGACGCCTTCCACATGACCGGCATGGCGCCTGAAGGCGACGGCTGCCGTCGCGCGATGGCTGCGGCCCTCAAGTCCGCAGGCATCTCGCCCGACAAGATCGACTACGTCAACGCGCACGCCACCTCGACGCCTCTCGGCGACGCGCTAGAATCGCAGGCGATCGAGAACGTCTTTGGAGAGCGCGCCACCAACCACACGCTGCTGGTCAGCTCCACCAAATCCATGACGGGCCACCTGCTCGGCGGCGCCGGCGGCCTTGAGGCCGGCATCACCATCATGGCGATGCTCAACCAGACCGCACCGCCGACGATGAACCTCGAAAACGTTGACCCGGCGTGCCGCCTCAACTACGTTGCCAATAAGCCCCAGGCAGCGAAGATCGACTACGCTCTGTCGAACTCCTTCGGCTTCGGCGGTACCAACGGCTCACTGGTCTTCAAGCGCTGGGGCGCAGAATAGATCAAAGTTTCGCGAATAAAAATCCCGGCCATTGGCCGGGATTTTTATTCGCTCGTCAATGGTCATCCGAAGAATGTTCTTTAGCTGAACGCCGCCGCTACCCCGGCCGAAAGCAACAACCCAACGACCCACCATCCGACCACAAGGATCGCCGCCTGTGTCTTGCTCTTGCCGGAGATGATCGCAATCCCCAGCACCAGGAGGGCCAGCGACCAAAGCCCAAACACATCCAAAAAGCTTCCAGCGGCTTTCAGGGCTGGACTCGACAGAAAATATCCAATATTGGTCCCGACCGGGTTCTGAACATCGAACCCATCAATCCCCACGTCTGCGAAGAGCAACGCCGAGCCGATCAGCGAAATGAATATCTTCGGCAGTCCTGCATACATCACTACAGCGAAGACCTGCGAAAACTTCGTCTTCGCGCCCAATCCAAAGTTGGCGCTCGCCCACAGCAACAATGTGTGGATCAAAACAAAGATCATGATAAAGACGGTGAAACCGTAAGTCGTATACTTCGTTCCCACTGCCCGCTGATGGATCACGCGTGCCTTGTCCGCAGGGGCCATCGCGTCCACTTGTTCCGCCTGCGCCGGCATCTTTTCAAGCTGCTGTTGCGCCACTGCGTCGAAGCCGACCTTCTTGTCGACCGCGTAGGAAAAAAATAAGCTGCATACGGCAAGGATGATCAGCGGCATCCACCAACTCGTGCTGCGCAGAATGTCCGTAAACATCTTCGACGGCGCAACGAACACATCCACAACCCGTTCAACCTGGGAAAGCGGCTCACCTGCGGGAACAACAGAATCCGTCATCGTCCATCTCCTTGGAAAACACACTGGGGGAACGAAGGCAGTGTATCCCGCGCAGAGCTTATCGAAGAAGAATTTTTGTTCCCGCGTCGCTCACCGCGGCAGCAGCCGCATCACAAACCCAATCCCCCGCTTCGCTTCTGCTGAGGTTGCCGCCGAAACAACCGCCACAAACTCGCCGGTTGCTAAAGCGCATTTCAATCAAAGGCAATGAGATACTGATCCATCTTCTTTCTGGGCTGCAACGCGCAGGGCATAAAAACCGGAGCATTTAAGATTCGCCATGTGCGAAACGAAAACGCCCCGGAGTTAGAGCTCCGGGGCGATTCCAAAGAAAGGAGATATTAGAACTATGAGCAAACTGGGTAACGCCAAAGCTCAGGGTTCTGTAACAATACCGGGGATTTTACTCCTTGCTATCGTTACGGTAATTCTGGTTGCAGCGGTGATCGTAGTAAAGCTGTTGTTCTAACAAAAGCCTCTAGGCGGTTAGCAGCCACCTGGGGGCTAATTCATTGGATGCCACAACGCATCAGCGTGTCAACCCACTATTCTCTGCTCTTCTTCCACTCCGCATACCTCGCCAGCGCCTTCGCCGGCTCCGCCCCATACCACCCATACCCATTCCGCCGTTCGAGCGACAGCTCCATCACATCATCGTGGATCGTCTTATCCCGATCCCCAAAGATCGGCTTGCCTGTCTCAATCGAGTAGTACCGAGCCCAAATCGGCCCTGCCCCGGCAACAGCCGTCAGCTTCCGCCCACCCGGCGTCCCGCGCCCGCCCGTAAACGTGTAACCCATGATCTTGTGTGCCTCAAACCACATCGCCGCCGCGTCAATCGACTTCACCACCGCAGCCGTTGGCTTCGGCAGCTCCATCAGATACAGCATCACGCTTGCCGACTCGCCCGAACTCAGCGAGGCCGGTTCAAAGTTCCTCCCTGCAACCGGCTTCAGCGTCAGCGGATCATGCTGCTGCGCCCACACCGTCAACACGCCACCAGCCCGTACCTGCGTCGCCAGAATGCACTCCAGCGCCTTCGCCGCGGCAGCCTTCGCCCTCGCTCGCAGCGCCGCCGGCACAAAACTGTAGTCCTCCGTCACCGTATGCTGCTCAGGAATCTCGCGCCCCGCGCGCTTCGCCATCTCCACCATCGCCTCATCCACTGGCTCCGGCTCCGACGTCGTCTTCTTGCCCTCCGCAGCCAGCGTCAGCACTTCGGCCGACTCCGTCACCGCATCGTCGTTGAACGTAATCGCATCATGGTATCCACCCTCCAGCGGCCACACCTGCGGCCATCCGCCGTTCGGAAACTGCGCGTGCAGCAGATACTCAATCCCTCGCAGAAAACTCGCGCGGTACTTATCCCCCTCAGGCCCCGGCCACGCCGCCGAAAGCTCCGCCAGAAAGTGCAACTCTGTGTTGGTCGCATCGTTGTCCAGCGTCCCTACATAGTGCCAGCTCTCATCCTGCGCCTCGTCGAAGTCTCCCGCTCCACTCGATACCGGCGCCAGGTTCGCCGTCGCATACGACTGCCCCTTCAACCGCGGCACGCTCATATCCAAATTCTTCGACCACCCACCCGAGGCGATCTGAAACGACAAGATATCGTCCCCAAGATGCCGCGCCTCGTCGCTCTTATAAAACGCCGCATCCCGATGCAGCGGGATCGACCGCGCCGAAAAATACTGCTTCGGCAACGGCGGCAGCTCCGTCATCCCCACGCGCTCTGCTGCGAGCACGCGCTTGTCCGCCGCCTTCTGCTCCTCGGAATGCTTCAGATAATCCAGCCACACCCCACGCTGCGCAGCGGGCAGCGCTATGACGCGAGCCTCCGTCAACGATTCAGCAGGTTTACTTACGCCAACAACAGAAGCATGAAGCGGCAACAGGACAACGAGGAAGAAGACGATTGATCGCACGGACAAATCCTACACCTGTCTTACAGCTCCTGGCCCGCCCCACGCAGCCGCCGCCACAGCTTCTGCGGCCACTCCGGGTCCATGCACGGCCGTTCGATCAGCACAAAATATACCGCACCCACTAACAGCACCAGCGGAAGCAGCAACACCACCTGTTGCAGCAGCATCGTCTCGCCGTCGTTATAGCCATGCAGGTGTTTCACCACTCGAAACGCAGTAGAGATCACCAGCATGTGCAGCAGGTAGATCGAGTAGCACATGCCCCCCGTAAGTGCCACAAACGGCTGCCGAAAGAACCAGTTCGACACCCTCCCGTAGAACGCCGCCAGATACGCCGGGATGATCACCAGCGGCAGCCAGGCCATCACAAATGCGCCCTTCGGCAGAAAGAACACCCCACCCCATGCCGCCACGCTAACCACATCCCACAGCCAGTGCTGGCGCGGCGCATGCCGTGGATACTCCAGCAGGTCAGCCAGCAAAAATCCCGCTAGAAAATACTGCGCATAGCCCAGCAACGTCCCGTGCATACGGTCGCCAAGGTGCATGCTAACGATCCCCATCACCCCCATCAGCACGGCAATCGTCGCCCGCCGCAGTGCTGTCTTCTCTATCCGGTACAGGTTCCCCAGCAGCGGGGCCAGGATGTAAAACTGCACCTCAATCTCCAGGCTCCACGTAACAAAGCTGATCAGGCTGGGCGCCGAATAGATCACGTTGTGCGTGTAGGTCAGGCTCGCAAGCAAATGTGGCAGCAGCGTTCGGAGCGCAACGTGATTGACCTGCCACTCCGCAAAGGTAAAGATCAGCAGCGAAAGAATATAAGGCGGCTCCAGCCTCGTCAGCCGGCGCAGAAAGTATCTCCCCAGCTTTACCGGATGTCCCTCCAGCCGGTGTTCCCGCAGAAACGGCCGCGCCAGGATGTACCCGCTGATCACAAAGAACAGCACCACCCCGCGGTCGCCATTTCCCTGCACTATATTCAGCCATTCAAAGTTCCGCGGCATCGCAAGGTTCTTCGGCCCCCGCGCATTCACCTCACCCCCCAGATGAAACATCAGGACCGAGAGGATCGCCACAAAGCGCAGCCCATCTATCTGGGGAATCCAGCTAGCACCACTCGTTATTCGCCGTAGACGTAGCAATCCACCACCCTTTTTTGTTGACTCGCTCTATTGCTTTCCCTCTATGCTACGGGAAACCGCTCCTCGATCAACCGCAACCCATCCTCCCGCGTCGCAATCGCCCCCTCCAACTGCGCATCCTCCGCCACCACCAGCATCTCCTTGAACCTCGGCCCCGGCTTATACCCCGCCGCGATCAAATCCGCCCCCGTCACCAGCAGCTTTGGCCGAATCGCCTCTTCGCCCAGCTCCTCCAGATGCCGTTTCGCAAACTCGTACAACGCCAGATTTTTGTTCGAACTCAACACATCCGCCCGATGCAGCGCCAAATGCTCCTCAAACTGCGGCAGCCGCAAAAACCGCTTCAGCGTCGACTGCTTCATCTTCATCACATCGCCAAACTGCATGTGGTGCTGCACCAGAGCCAGAATCTGCGCACACTCCTCATTGCTGAACCGCAACCGGTTCAAAATCCCCCTCGCCACCGCAATCCCCACCTCAACATGCCCATTGAACCGAATCCGGTCCCCTGCCCGCGCCGGGTCAGGAGCCGTAAACGTAGCCGGCTTCCCCACATCATGCAGCAACATCCCCCAAGCCAGCGTCACACTCGCACCCCGCTCCAAATGCTCCAACAACATCAACGTATGCACCCACACATCCCCCTCCGGGTGATACTCCGGCGGCTGCTCGACGCCCTTCATTCGCGAGACTTCCGGCAGCACCTGCACCAGCAACCCACTCTCATCCAGCAGCTCAAACCCCCGCCTCGCCGCTCCCTCCGTCAAAATCTTCGTCAACTCATCCCGAACCCGCTCCGCCGAAACCAACGAAATCGCAGCAGCCTCAGCCCGTATCGCCGCCATCGTCCGAACCTCAATCGCAAACCCCAACCTCGCCGCAAATCTCACCGCCCGCAGCATCCGCAGCTTGTCCTCCGCGAACCGTACCACCGGGTCCCCAATCGCCCGAACCACCCCCGCCGCCAGGTCCGTCAGCCCACCCACATAGTCCAGAACGCAATCCTCAATGCGGTCTCCCTGATCGAACGCCAGCGCATCCAGCAGCATGCCGTTCACGGTAAAGTCCCGCCGTAGAACATCCTCCCGCGCATCCGTCGAGAACCGTACCGCATCCGGCCTTCGACCGTCGCTATAGGCCCCATCATGCCGAAAAGTAGCCACCTCAGTAGCCACCCGCTCCCCTAAGTCCTGCATTACCAACACCACCCCAAAGCTAGCCCCCACCGCCGCAGTCCACTCAAACGCCGCCTGCACCTCATCCGGAGTAGCCGAAGTAGCCACATCAAAGTCCTGCGGAGCCACCCCCAGCAGCAAATCCCTCACGCACCCACCCGCAAAGTAAGCCGAATGCCCCAAATCCCGCAGCCTTCCCGCAATCCCTAACGCCGCCCGATATCCCACACTCTCTAACCGCGCCATCGTCGCCACTTCTTTCTGGACCCTCAACCCTAAGCCCTGGACCCTTGCTCCAACCTCTAAGATAGATGCTGTGCGCTCCCGCCTCATCCTCGGCATCGAAAGCTCCTGCGACGAGACCTCCGCCTCCATAGTCCGCGACGGCCGCGAAGCCCTCTCCAACGTAGTCGCCTCGCAGCTCATCCACGCCGATTATGGCGGCGTAGTCCCCGAACTGGCCTCCCGCGAGCACCTCCGCGCCATCACTCCGGTCGTCCGCGAAGCCATGCACCGCGCCGGCGTCCAATACTCCAACCTCGACGCCATCGCTGTAACCGAAGGCCCCGGCCTCGCTGGTGCATTACTCGTCGGCATAACCTTCGCCAAGGCACTCGCCTTCGCCGCCGACAAACCGCTCATCGCCGTCAACCACCTCGAAGGCCACATCCACGCCGTCCTCATGGACGCCGAAGCCTCCTTCGCCGACGCCAGCCCACTCCTAGCCTTGGTCGTCAGCGGTGGCCACACCCACCTCTACCTCGCCACAAAATCCGGCAACACCTGGCACTATCGCAACGTCGGCAAGACCCTCGATGACGCCGCCGGCGAAGCCTACGACAAGGTCGCCAAGCTCCTCGGCCTTCCCTACCCCGGCGGCCCGTGGATGGACGCCCTCGCCGCCCACGGCGACCCCAAAGCCGTCCCCTTCACCTTCGCCCAGATCAAAACCAAGGCCACCGGCAATACCGCCCCCAAGCTCTCCCGCGAAGCCGCCCTCGAACAAAACGAAGACCCCACCCGCTTCGACCTCTCTTTCAGCGGCATCAAAACCGCCGTCCGCCGCTACACCGAGCTCCACCACATGCAGCCCCGCATCGAAGCCCGCGCCGCCGCACTCCGCTCGTCCGGCCTCGCCCTCGGCAAGCCCACCAACCCCGAAACCCTCGCGCAGACCCTAGAACTCTTCGACCCCGAAACCCTCAACCTCATCGCCAGCTTCCAGGCCTCGGTCACTGGCTACCTCACTCGCACAGCCTTCGCCGCCGCCGAGCACTACGGCGCGCAGGCCCTCCTCGTCACCGGAGGCGTCGCCGCCAACACCGAACTCCGCCGCCGCATCACCGCTGAAGCCACCCGCCGCAACCTTCCTATCGCCTTCCCAACCATCGCCCTCTCCACCGACAACGCCGCCATGATCGCCGCCGCCGCGTTCCCCAAGCTCCAAACCCAAACCTTCGCCCCCGACACGCTCGAACCCACGCCCCAGCTAAGGCTCGGCTGAGGGCTCCGCCTCGGCTAGAATCAATACAGCTAAAAGA
>Ga0302316_10001806_pt1 | contig 16290 bp, 10 predicted proteins | sample III_Palsa_N3_2_FD_200456 | JGI IMG/M metagenome (GOLD analysis project Ga0302316, IMG submission 200456) | Peat permafrost microbial communities from Stordalen Mire near Abisko, Sweden - III_Palsa_N3_2 | ecosystem: Environmental > Terrestrial > Soil > Palsa > Peat permafrost | place: Sweden...
TCAAAAGGCCAGACGGCCCAGAAGGGGACGAGGGCTGCCCAGGTTTCGTTTTCGGCGACGATGCGTTGCTGCTGTTGCAGTTCGAGTTCCAGATAGGCAGCGAGCAGGGAGATTTTGTGTTGAGCGAAGTAGTCGCGCTGGGCTGCGAGTTCGAGGGCGGGTTCATTGGGGATGTGCTGCGTGGCCCAGATTTGGCCGTGGGGGTGGGGATTGCTCGCGCCCATCATGGCGCCACGGTTTTCGAAGATTTGGACGTAGCCGATCTCATGGCGGGCGCCAAGTTCTGCGGCTTGCTCGTCCCACATGTCGACTACGCGGCGGATGGCGGGGAGTTCCATGGTGGCGAGGGTGAGATCGTGGCGCGGGTCGAAGCAGAGGACGCGGCAGAGGCCGACTTCGGTTTCTGCGCGGAGGAGGCCGGCGTGGTCAATGTCCATGGTGGCGGTGGGGGCGTCGGGTTTGAGGGCGGCGTAGTCGTTTTCGAAGACGTAGGTGCCTGTGTAGTCCGGTGTTTTGTGGCCGCCGGCGCGAGTGTTGCCGGGGCAGAGATAGCAGGCGGGATCGTAGGCCAGCGAGGGGGGTGCGGATGTTTCTTCAGTCTGGCCTTGCCAGGGGCGCTGGGTGCGGTGAGGCGAGACGAGGACCCACTCGCGCTTGAGGGGGTTCCAGCGGCGGTGCGGGGATTCAAGGAAGAGAGGATCAATCATAAGTTGGTTATTTGGTTGCGGGTGTAGGCGCCTTCGACGGGTTCGCAGATGTAGGTGTCGGCTGCGATGTTGAAGTGGCGGCGGTAGGCGGATTTGAGGGCGATGACGAAGGGGTCGGCGTACTCAGTGGCGACGAGGTTGACGGTGCATCCGCCGAAGCCGCCGCCGGTGAGGCGGGCGCCGAAGCAGCCCGGGAGGTTGATGGCCGTGGCGACGAGGAAGTCGACCTCTGCGCAACTGCACTCGAAGTCGTCGCGCTCGCTGGCGTGGGCTTTGGTCATCAACTCGCCGAGCTTAACGGCGTTGCCGGAGAGCATGGCTTGTTTGGCTGCGCGGACGCGGGCGTTTTCGGAGATGATGTGGCGGCAGCGGCGGTACGACTCGGCGGACATGAGAGGCTCACACTGCTGAAGTTCGAGGAGGGAGGCGTCGCCGAGGTCGCGGAGGTGGGGGAAGCGCTGGATGAGGACGGTTTGACCGGCTTCGAGCTCGCGGCGGCGAAGGCCGTAGTCGCCACCGGCGATGGAGTGTTTGACCATGGAGTTGCAGACTACGATACAGGTTTCGGCGAGCGCGCCGTGGTTCATGGGCAGATGCTCGTAGGTGAAGGAGCGGGTATCGAGCAGGAGCGCATGACCGGCCTGGGCGGCGGTGATGACGAACTGGTCCATGATGCCGCAGGGGGAGTGGACATACTGATTTTCGGCGCGCTGGCAGAGACGGGCGATCTCTTCAATAGAGAGCGTGGCGTTGGTGTGTGCGAGGAGGGCCATTGCGGTGGCGACTTCAACCGAGGCGGAGGAGCTAAGGCCGGCGCCGAAGGGAACATTGCCGCGAAGATTGAGGGTGAAGGGCGGTGGTTCGATGCCGAGCAGTTGGAGTTGGCGGAGGACGCCGACGGGGTAGTCGGACCAGTTGCCTGCGGCTTCGGAGCGGTCGTCGAGGGAGGTGTCGCGGACCTGGGGGAAGAGATCGCTGTGGAAGCTGTAACGGGCACCGGGGTTGGGGGAGATAGATGCAATGGTGAAGAAGGGGATCGCCATGGGGAGGACGAGACCGCCGGTGTAGTCGGTGTGCTCGCCGATGAGGTTGACGCGGGCGGGCGCGGTGAACTCTAGAGGAGGCATATTTGTAGTGTCGGTGGAGTTTGCGTGCGCAGAGCTTTGTACCTGGTAAGGCAGAGAGCGGGTATGAATAAATCTTCATCATCATGGTATGCGAAGAGGCGACGAATCGCACCTATCCGGCAGTAAGATTGAGCGAAGACTAGCGCTCTGTGATATCCGGTCTTTGATATCCGGCCTTAAGGAGAAGTTTGTGCCTCTATTCCGTTCCTGTGGTGGTTTCGTGGGGTTGATGTTTGCGCTGGTGTGCGTTGCTGTTCCGGTCCATGGGCAAACGCCGTACAAGATTGTGGACCATTGGAAGATCGGTGGAACGGGCGGGTGGGACTATCTGCTGGCCGATCCGACGGCGCATCTGCTATACGTGACGCATGGGCCGCGGGTGGAGGTGCTGGATACCAATACCGGCAAGCCTGTCGCAGCCATTACCGGGATGAAGGGGACGCATGGGATTGCGCTGGATGCGATTGGGAAGTATGGGTATATCAGCGACGGCGGGAGCAACCAGGTGCTGGTCTTCGACCGCAGCAGCTTTGCGACGGTGACGACGATTCCGGCAGGCACGAACCCGGACGGGATTGTGTTCGAACCGGAGACGAATACGGTGTGGGCGTTCAATGGGCGCAGCAAGAATGTTACTGTGATCGATGCGGCGAGCAACACGGTGGTTGCGACGGTAGTTGTGCCGGGCAAGCCGGAGTTTCCGGTGGCCGACGGCAAGGGGCATGTCTACGACAATATCGAGAGCGAGAATGAGATCGTGCGCTTCGACGCGAAGGCCCGGGAGATTACGGGCAGTTGGAAGCTGACAGACTGCGAGTCGCCCAGCGGGTTGGCCATGGATAAGAAGCACAGGCGGTTGTTTGCCGTGTGCGACGGGAAGAAGATGGCCGTTGTGGATGCCGACAGCGGCAAACAGATTGCGTCGCCGGCGATTGGCGATGGGCCGGATGCGGCGGGGTTCAGCGATAAGTTCCGGCTGGCGTTCAGCTCCAACGGCGAGGGCACGCTGACCGTGGTGGATACGGAGCATGACTTCAAGGTGATCGAGGAGCTTGCGACCGTGAAGGGTGCGCGAACGATGGCGTATGACTCGGGGAGCGACAGGATTTACCTGTCGACGGCGCAGTTTGGGCCAGTGGCTGAACCGACGGCGCAGGTCCCGCATCCGCGGCCGGTGGCGCTGCCGGATAGTTTTACGATCATGGTAGTGGGACGCTAAAGTAAAAAAGCGACGACAAACAAGAACCTAAGATATTTATGGAATCTTTATGGCTTCTTGTGTTTGAATCGCATTATTCGACCTGAATCGCACGAACAAGAGTAAGTCACCGGGATGGCAACAGACCGGCGGCAGCTGAAGAAGTCTACCGAGATCCCTCGCAGCAGGGTTTGCGCCAGAGTTGTATGCAATTGCAACGTCAACAGAGACTGGAAGGAAACCGGCCGATTCGCATCGAACCGGGGCTTTGAGCAAAATCTCACTTGATCGGATGCTTATGACTGAAATAACTGCAACAGAACCGACCGCAACCGCAATGAAACCTACGCTGGGGCTTACCGGGCTTACCAGCAATGCCATGGCGTTGATTGCACCTGGGGCGTTTTTGTGGCTGACGTTTTTTCTCCAGGCAACTGAAGGCGAGACAGCCCCCGCGATGTGGATGGGGATTGTGGGCGCTCTGCTGCTTTGTTTGTCCACTGCGGTCTGTTATGCGGAGATGGCCAAGCTCTATCCGGGGACGGGCAGCTCCTACTACTTTGCCGAGCAGGCTTTTCTGAATCAGGACCGCGCGTGGAAGTATGCGCGGATCTCGAAGTTCATCGTGGGGTGGGCGTCGCACCTTTATTACTGGATCTACCCTGGCGTGATGGTTGGGGTCATGGGCGTGTTCTGCGGCTATGTGGTGGGGACGCTGTGGCCGAACTTCATGAGCGCGTCGAACCCGGGCATGTTCTTCATGATGGCGGTGGCGGTGGTGTTCTCGTTTGCGGTGGCGTATATCGCATACCGCGGCGTCAATGCTTCGACTTCGATTAACCTGGGCATCAATGTGATTCAGATTACGGCGCTGCTGGTCTTTGCAGTGCTGGCGCTGGGCTATCGCAGCAGCCATCCGCCGGGGTCGGTGGCGTGGCAGTTCGATGCGACTTCCGGCGAGGCGTACACCTATGAGTTCCATACAACGACTGCCCTTGTCGCCGGAGTTTCGACCGACACGATCGACCGTGACGCGAATGGTGTGCCGCTGCCTAAGCTGGATACGACGGGTAAGCCTGTGCCGTATCACATCAGCTATCCGGAGAAGGATGCCAGCGGCAACTTCCTTACGCATCAGAGTGCGAAGTCGGTGATCGCGCCGCACCACTGGAGCTGGGTGTTCATTCAGGCTACCGTGGCGATCCTGATCCTGGTTGGGTTCGAGTCGGTGACGGCGATGGGAGGGGAAGCGAAGAACGCCAAGCGCGATGTGCCTATCGCGGTGCTTGTTTCCTTGCTGGTGCAGGGGGTGCTGTTCTATTTCTTTGAATATTTTGCCGCGAATTATTTTCTGAATAGCGGGTATACGATGCAGAGCGCGGCAGGATCGGCTGCGCCTATCGGCGACATGATGGTGATGGTCGGCGATGCGCTGTTCGGGCCGGGCAAAGGACGCATCTTCATGCTTTGCGAGGCTGCGACAGTATTTCTGGCGCTGATTGGGACAACGCTCTCGTGCATGAATACAGGCGCCCGCGTGACCTACGCGATGGGCAAGGACAAGGAGGTGCGCGGTCACTTTGGGCTGCTGCATGGCAAGAACCTGACGCCGCACCGGGCTATCTGGACGCTGGCGACGATCTCCGCCGTACTGGGCTGCGTGGCGGTTTGCATGGCCTTTGGCGACGGCGGCGCACCGACCAGCGCAGCGATCGCGTCGATTCCTGCGGGCTTCTGGTCGCACGTCGGTTATACGACGCACGACAAGATGGCGGCGCTGCCGAACTCATTGCTGACTATAACGCTGGCCTCCAACTTTGGGACCTTCATTCTGTATGCGTTGAGTTGCGTGCTATGCATGGTTGCCTTCCACAAACATCCCAAGTTCAGCTTGTTGCGACACCTTCTTATTCCGGGCTTCGGACTGATTGCGAATCTTGGATGCATGGCTGCGTATTTGATTCTGCCCGCAATGAATATCGGCACCAAGATGGAGCCTCGGCTGGCTCTTGGCATTGCGGCAGTTTGGGGGCTTTATGGCGGTTTCTACTTCCTCCGCGAAGGGAAAGCGCAGGGCAAGAGTCCGCTGATGACGGTCAAGGTTGAGCCTACGCAGCATTAGCTGTCTGCGATACACATAGCGCGGTTGGACCCGGAGGCGTTAGATTGGGCTATGCTCGATCTCGAATTTGCGCAGCTTACCGACTGTGGCAGCGTCCGCGACCAGAATGAGGATTCGCTCGGCCATGTGCTGCCTGCATCTGCCGCTGAGGTGCGGTCGCAGGGCTGGGTGTTCGTGCTGGCGGATGGGGTGGGCGGACATGAGGAGGGCGAGGTCGCTTCGCGGCTTGCGGTGGAGACCGTGGTGGCAGGGTTCAAGAAGATTCCGCCGGGTGTGATGCATGTGTCGCTGCTGCCGCGGCTGGTGCAGGATGCCAATGCGGCGGTGTACGAAGAGGGACGCAGGCAGCGGGGTATACGGATGGGGACGACGCTGGTGGTGTGTGCGCTGCGCTTCGACTCGGCGGTGATCTCGCATGTGGGCGATTCGCGCTGCTATCTGTTTCGCAATGGCACGGGCGCTCCGCTGACGCACGACCACACCATGGCCGCGGAACAGTTCCGGATGAATCTGCTCTCGGAGTCGGAGGCGGATGCGAGCGAAAGAAAGCATGTGCTGACGCGCAGCCTGGGCAGCGACCTGTTTGTAGCGGCGGACACGATTACGGTGAACATTATCCCCGGCGATGTGCTGCTGCTGTGCTCGGATGGGCTGCATGGCGAGGTGTCGACGGCCAGCATGGAGCGGATACTTGCGGTCAACCGGGACCTCAACAAAGCGGCGGCGGCGTTGGTGGCTGCCGCCAACGCTACCGGGCATGATAATGTCAGCGTGCAACTCATACGCATCCTCGCGGTGGAGCGCATGGGACTGTACCGCGGACGACCGTATCGGATGCTCTGATGACCCTGCAAGCCGGAGACCAGCTGGACCAGTTCCGCCTCGACGATGTGGTTGCCCGCAGCGGCATGGCTACTGTGTTTCGCGCGACGGATGTGGGCACGGGGCAGCAGGTAGCGATCAAGGTGCCGCATCCTGAGATGGAGAGCGACCCGGTACTGTACGACCGCTTCCAGCGCGAACAGGACATCGGCGAGCGGATGCAGCATAGCGGCGTGATGAAGGTGTTTCCCAACCCCGACCGTAGCCAGGTGTACATGGTGATGGAGTGGTTGGATGGGCGGTTGCTGCGCAGCGTCATGAATGAGCAGAAGCCTCTGCCGGTGGAGCGGGCGGTGCGGATTACGGTGGGGATCTGCGAGGCGCTGGAGTACATCCACTCGGAGGGCGTGGTGCATCGCGACCTGAAGCCGGAGAACGTGATGGTGGGCGCGGACGACGAGATCAGCCTGATCGACTTTGGGATTGCGGCTAATGCAGGAGCGCGGCGGCTGACGTTTGCGAATTTTTCGCGCAGCATGGGGACGCCGGATTACATCTCTCCCGAGCAGGTGCGCGGCAAGCGCGGAGATGAGCGCAGCGATATCTACTCCATGGGTGTGATGCTGTACGAGATGCTTACCGGGCAGGTGCCGTTTACCGGGCCGAATCCGTTTGCCGTGATGAACGACAGGCTGCTGAATCAACCTGCGCCGCCGAGCACTTTGAATCCTGCGATCACGCCGCAGATGCAGGAGATTCTGTACCGGGCGCTGGAGCGGGAGCCGAAGAACAGGTATGCAAGCGCTCGCGAGTTCGCGCATGATTTGCTGCATCCGGAGACGGTGGGCGTGGGGCTGCGCACGGAGGAGGCGCAGTGGGAGAAGCGGCAGTCTCCGGGGCTGCGGCGATTTTTGTTGTATGGGTTGCTGGCGCTGGTGCCGCTGGTGGTGTTTGGGTTGTTGCTGGTGGTGGCGCGGCGGCGGTGAGTTTCTGGTGTGCGCGAACGAAGGCACACCCCATTTACTCGCTTCCGCCTCGCAGCTTCTTCAGCAACTCCGGCAGCCGCTTCACCGCCGCGACCATCCGCAGCCACTCCCGGTTATCCATCGCCGGATACCCACTCACCACCGCCCCCGCCGCTACATCCGACGGAATCCCCGTCTGCGCCGTTGCCACCGCTCCATCGCCCACCGTCAAATGTCCCGCCACGCCCACCTGCCCAGCCAGGATCACATCCTTCCCAATCACCGTCGACCCGGCCAGCCCCACCTGCGCGCAGAGCAGGGAATTCTCGCCCACAGTAGATCCATGCCCCACCTGCACCAGGTTGTCGATCTTCGCCCCCCGCCGCACCCGCGTCTCCCCAATCGACGCCCTATCGACGCAGGCATTCGCCTGCACCTCCACTGCATCCTCCAACACCGCCGGCCCGGACTGCACAATCTTCACCCACCTGCCGGCTTGGCCGCCCTCGTGAGCCTTCGCAAAGCCAAACCCATCCGCCCCGATCACCGCCCCGTTCTGTAGGACGACATCGTCGCCCAGCCTGCAACCCTCCCGCACCACCGCATGGGCATGGGCAAAAAACCTGTCGCCCACCGACACCCTGGGATAAAGCACCACATGCGGCAGCAGCACCGCATCGTCACCCACCACGCAACCCTCGCCCACCACCACATAAGCCCCCACATGCGCCCGCAGGCCAATCTTCGCCCCCGCATCGATCACCGCCGTCGGATGCACCCCCGGCGCATACCTGGGCGCCTGATAGAACACCTCAATCGCCCGCGCAAACGCCAGGTAAGGATTCTTCACCCGCAGCGTCGCCGCCGCAATCTCCGCAAACTCTGGTTCGACAATCACTGCCGCTGCTTTGGTCGTCCGCGCCAGCCCCGCATACTTCCGGTTGGCCACAAACGTCACCTGGTCCGGGCCGGCCTCCTCGATCCCGGCCACACCCCGCACCTCGACCTCACCCGCCGACCCCACCAGTTCCGCGCCCAGCCGCTCCGCCAACTCCCTCAGCTTCATGCCCGAATTGTAGCCCGTACCCTCACGCCTCAACCCTCTCCTCTCCCTCAATCCTCAAAAAGCCCCACTTGCACCGCCGCCCCAGCCTGCTCCATCGCCTTCTTCTTCGACGGGATCCCGATATACCCCAACACCTCCACCGCCGCCAACGCCGCCCTCGGCACAAAAACCCGCTGCGTATTCGACCGCGCATCCGGAGGCGCTACAGTGAGGCCGCCGTCCTCCAGCAAACCATCCAGCCAAGGCAGGTTGAGCCGCGCCAAACCTTCCAGAAACTCCCCATCCCGGAACTCCAGCTTCACCCACAACCCATCCCCCCGAGGCCGTCCAACAAAGCTTCGCCGACCCATCCGTTCCGGGTCTACCCGGTCATCCAGGTTGAAGTCCTTCACGTAGGCGATGGTCTTTATCTCCTTCAAACGAAGAGAGATAACCCGGCCAGCAGTGTCCAGAACTTCAACTAACCCCGCACTCACAAACCCGCTCTGCGGCAGATACCCCCACAGAATCTCGCCCTCAAACGGACGAATCACCACCTTCTTCCGCGCTATCGCCATTGCGGCTCCGTATTCGCCACAATCATAGTGCAAAAACTAGCCAAACCCGCTGCCCGGGTGTACAATCGAGTTTTGTGCCGGGCCTCTGGTTACTTCCAAACAGTTGATTCGGAATAAGTTACACCCCGGCCCCGTAAGTTCCTCCCCCCCGGAGCCGTTTGGAGCAAAGAGCACACCAAGATGGCCGATTATATTTACCTGCTGCAAACCCGTTTGACAGGAGCGCAGCAACAAGCCCTGGCCGCAGTCCGTGACGTCGCCCGTTCCCGTGGTATGACCGTCTTCCTCGTCGGCGGCGCCGTCCGCGACCTTACCAGCGGCAGCCCCATCCGCGACCTGGATGTAGTGGTTCAAGGAAACGCCCTAAAGCTAAGAAAAGAATTACTGCACGCCGGTGCCAAGTTTGCTGGCGAATCCGAACTCATGCAGTCTCTCTACCTGAACTTTGCCGGTGGCATCCGTCTCGAAGTCGGTTCGACCCTCTCGGTCACCTACCCCAAGCCCGGCAAACCGGTCGTCAAGCCCGCCACCATCCTCGACGACCTCCGCCGCCGCGACTTTACCGCCAACGCCATGGCCATCTCCCTCAACGAAGGCTCCTACGGCCTGCTGATGGATCCCCTCAACGGCGTCGCCGACATTGAAAACCGGGAACTCCGCCTGGTCTCCAACTACGGCTTCATCGAGGACCCCGTCCGCATGATTCGTGCCGCCCGTCTCGGTGCGCGCCTCGGCTGGCACATGGAAGAGAAGACCCGCCAGCGCTACGACACCGGCAAGGCGGAAGGCTACATCTCGGCCCTCAGTCCCGCTGCTAGCGGCTACGAAACCGAGGAGATCGTCCACGAAGAAGACCCCCTGCGTGTCCTTCGCCGTTTGGAATCGGAGGGTTGGACCAAGTTCCTCTTCCCAGCCTGGACCTCGGCCAAGGCCAACGAAGCTGAGCTCAACCGTCTCCGCGACACGGTCGGCCAGCTTGAGGCCATGGGCATCCACCCCGACCCCTCGGCCGCCTACTTCCCCCTACTCACAGCCAAGCTGGCTCCCAAGGACGTCTCCGCCCTCAAGAAGAGCTTCGCGCGCCCAGGCTTCGTCGAGCAGATTGCAGCGCTTGACGCCGAAACCAAAGTCTTCGCCGCCAAGTTCAACAGCAAAACTGCTGCCGCTCCTTCCGACGCCTGGAAGATGCTGCTGACAGCCGTCCCGGAGCAGGTCCTGTGGCTCGCCCACAGCACGAAGAGCGCGCCCGTCCAGGCCCGTTTTCAGGCCTTCTTCAACGAATGGCCCACCGCCCGCCAGCGCATTCCGTACCAGATCATGCAGGAGATGCGCATCCACCCCGATCTTCCAGGTTACGCCGACCTGCTCGAGAACCTCTTCTTCGCCATCATGGACGGCAAGCTCGACACCATCGAAGCCACCAAGGCCTACCTCGAGCCGTTTTCGCCGCCCGCACCGCCGCCGCCCGTCAACATGCGCCGCCGTGCGGTCAAACGCGAAACCAAGGCGCCCAAGCCGCGCAGCAAGAAGGCCGCAGCCGCTGCGCTCGAAGCTTCACTGGACACGGACATCGCGGCTGCTGCTCTGGAGACCCCTGGCGTTGCGGTCGAGAAGCCAGCCAAGCCGCCAGTAAAGGCCAAGCCGGAATCCGCAGCCAAGCTCCCCGCCGCCAAGCCCGCCACAGCCCCAGCCAAAGCCGTCGCGCCAAAGCCGGTTGCAGCGAAAGTCGCCGTCAAGGCTCCCGTAACCAAGCCTGCGTCTGCGAAGAAAGCTGCTCCAGCGAAGAAGGCCGTCACCAAATCGGCAAAGACTGTCGTTCCGGCTAAAGCGCCTGCGAAGAAGCCGGCAAAAGCAGCCAAGGCTCCGGTGAAGGCAGGGAAGTCAAAGGTTCCCGCAAAGAAAGTACCGGCAAAGAAGACTCCGGCCAAAAAGCCAGTGGCCAAACCCACACTAAAGAAGCCTGTTACCAAGGCCAAGCCCGCGAAGAAGTCCGCCGCCAAGCCGAAGCGCTAGCCGGCGCATCCTTCAATCGCGGACGCGCTTCTTCACTTCCACGCTCAGCCGCTTGATCTTCTGGTTCAGCGTCGAAAGCGGGACCCGGAAGTACTCAGCCGCCTCGGTCTGGTTCCAGTTGCAGCGCTCCAGCCGGTCGGCGATAATCCGCCGCTCAATCTCTTCCATCACATCGAACAGCGAAGCATCCGGCTTCTGTTCCAACAAGCTCGTCGAGTAGGTGTTTCCGCGTATCTGCGCCGGTAGCAACTCGGGCGTGATCTTCACCCCGCTGGACAGCACCACGCCGCGTTCCATCGCGTTCTCCAGCTCCCGGACATTGCCCGGCCACTCATAGTCCATCAGGACCCGCAGCGCCTCGGGGGCCAGTACCCGCAAAGGAAATCCGTTCTCTTCCGCGTAAAACTTCAAAAAGTGCGCTGCCAGCAGAGGAATGTCTTCCTTGCGGCTGCGCAGCGGCGGCAGCTCCAGGCAGATCACGTTCAGGCGATAGAACAGGTCCTCGCGAAACCGGCCGTCCTTTACGGCCTGCTGCAGGTTCACGTTGGTCGCGGCGACGATCCGCACATCCACCTGAATCTCATGCGTTCCGCCAAGGTGCATAAAGCGGCGGTCCTGTAACACGCGCAGCAGCTTCGACTGCATATCCATGCTCATCGTGCCGATCTCGTCGAGGAACAGCGTTCCTCCATCGGCGACCTCGAACAGTCCCTTCTTCGCGGCCACGGCAGAGGTAAACGCGCCGCGCTCATGCCCAAACAACGTAGACTCCAGCAGGTCCGACGGCACCGAGCCCGTATTCACCGGGATAAACGCCTTGTCCCGTCGAGACGAGCTCGCATGGATGGCCTTGGCCACCAACTCTTTACCCGTCCCGCTCTCACCCTGGATCAGCACGGTCGACCGGCTCGGGGCCACCTGCGCCACCATATCGAACAGCCGCAGCATCACCTCGCTCTTGCCCACGATGTTCTCAAAGGAGTAGCGCTGTTTCAGCGTTCGCTTGAGCTGCACCACCTCCTGCTCAGCCTTGTTCCGTCCGATCGCCGCGCGAATGTCCGCCAGCAGCTTCTCGTTGTCCCATGGCTTCTGCACGAAGTTCGACGCGCCCGCGCGGATCGCATCGACCACGTTGCCCACCGTCCCGTAGGCGGTAATCATGATGATCGGCAGCTCCGGCACCAGCGATTTGATCCGCGGCAGCAGGTCGATCCCACTCTCGCCCGGCAACGCCAGGTCCAGCAGCAGAAGGTCATACGCATAACGTGCCAGCAGGTCGAGACCCGCCTGCCCGTCCGCGGCCATCTCCACCGTAAATCCTTCCAGCCCCAGCAGCGTCTCCAGAGATTCGCGAATCCCCGCTTCATCGTCGATGATCAGGATGCGCTGCGACGGTGTACTGCTTGCTGCCCTGGGGGCCTCGATCTCGATGGGTTCCGTGACTGCTGCGTTAGACATGCACTGCCTTTCCTGCCATTACCGAAGTCCCATCCTCTGGGCCCTCGTCCCCTATACAAACGATATCGGCAGCGGGGAAGGCCAGCCGGAACATCGTTCCCTCGCCCACGGTGCTGACTACATCGATCGTTCCACTATGTTCCTGCACGATGCCATAGGTCACCGCCAGTCCCAGGCCAGTGCCTTTGCGCTGACCCTCCTTCGGATTGTTCTTGGTCGTAAAGAACGGGTCATAAATCTTGCGCAGTACCTCCGGAGGCATGCCCGGCCCATCGTCTTCAACCCGTATCTCAATCCCGTCCTTAGTCCGCCCGGTCGAAATCTTGACGCGTCCGGCTCCCTTGTCTTGGAGCGCGTCCTTCGCGTTCATGATCAGGTTCACAGCCACCTGCTGTAGCTTCCCGAGATTGCCGTGGATCGCCGGCAGGTCGTGCGCAAGATTCATCTCCACCACCACGCGTCCCGACCGCAGTTGATGCTCCAGCAGCAGCGCCGTATCGCGCAGCATCGCATTCACATCCACGCGCGCAAAGTCCACGCTGCCCATGCGCGCAAAGTTCAGCAGCCCATTCACAATCTCCGACGCGCGGAACGTCTGCTGCGTGATCTTCTCCAATATCGGCTGCATGGTGCTGGCCTGATGGTTCGCATCGCCATTCGTATCGGCGTGCAGCCGCTTGCTCAGCATCTGCGTATAGCTGGAGATCACCGCCAGCGGCGTATTCACCTCATGCGCCACGCCCGCCGCCAGCAGTCCGATCGAAGACAGCTTCTCCGACTGCGTCAGCTGCTTCTCCATATTGATGGTTTCGGTAATGTCATCCACGATCACAATCCGTCCCACCGCATGGAAGTCTCTATTTAGCAGCGGTGCAATCGTGATGTTGGCGATACGCGATTCACCCGCCGGCGTTGGCAGGCGGAACTTATACAGCGTACAAACGCCCGCCTCCGCGCGCAGCCTGTCAAACTCCTGTTGAAACTCAACAGGGAAGACCTCACGCATCGGCCGCCGCAATGCATCCGCGCGTGGCGTGGCATACATCACCTCCATCTGCGCGTTCCAGCTCTCGATGCTGTCCTCCAGATCGACCGCGAAGACTCCGATGTTGATCGACTCGACGATGTTCTCGTTGAAGTCGCGCAGCCGCTCAAAGTCGAATATCTTCTGTTCCAGACGGCGATACAACTGGGCATTCTGGATAGCTATTCCGATGTAACCCGCCAGCGACTCCAGCAGTTCCACATCTTCGCTCGACAGAAAATCACCCTCGCCGGTGCGTCCCAGCCCCAGCACCGCAATCGTCCTCAGCCCATCGCCCTCGCCTCTCGCCGCACGGCAGGGAACGTAGTAGTTCAGGTCCAGCGCGGCTGCGGTGTAGCGCTGCGTCTCAGGCAGACGCAGCATAAACTGTGGGCTCTCAAAAAAGATGTGATTGTCCGCGCCGCGGCGGTCGAAGTCCAGAAAGTCCAGGTCGAACCCAAGGCTCTCCCGCGCAATCGACGCCGAAAGACCATGCGAAGCGATCAGCTTGAAGTGCGTGCTCTGCCCGGCCACATCGTCATCGGCCAGGAACACCGCGACCCGCGTCAGCAGCAGCGTCTCCGGCAGCCGTTCCACGATCGACCCCACCAGCGCCGCAAGGTCAGTCTGCGCATTCAGTTCGCGCCCGAACTTCACCAGCGTCTCGCGGTAGTCGAACCGCTTCTGATCGAACACACGGTCCACCCGCGCCTGGATCGCCCTCTTCAGGGGATCGAACAGCAGCCCGGTAACGATCACAGCCGTCACCAGCCCCCACGGCCCCAGATTGTGCAGCCGGTTTCGCGCCGACTCTGCCGCCAGCGCAATCACGCCGAAGTACAGACCCACCAGCGCCGCCGTCGCCAGCGTATACGTCACGCCGCGTTTGAAGATCAGATCCACGTCCATCAATCGGTAGCGCACGATCGCCCAGCTGAACGTCAGCGGCAAAAGTATCAGCGACAGCACCGCAACCTTCGTCAGCGTGCTGGAGACAGTCGCATCGCTGAGAAACGGAATCACGTAGAAGACGGTAAACGGCAGCACCGTCAGCAGCGTCCCGCGCGAGAGCCACTTCAGTTGCTGGCGTTGCAACGGCTGTTGTTCGCTCCGGTAGCGCACCCAGAAGACCAGCGCCGCAATCACGTAATAGCTCGCCAGGTAGGCATAGTCCGTCTGGTCCAACCGGTGTTGCAACCGCTCCGTAGGAGACCATACCTGGAGCGCCATGTACTGTAGCCCGACCAGCACGGCGCCCGGCAGATAGAGCAGCGGATACAGCAGCCGCCAGGTCCTCCGCTTCGTCGCATCCTCTGAAAAACTTAACGCAAAGTGCAGGAACAACGCCGGCTGCAACGCCGTGGCCGCCACGTTGGCCCACAGGATCACCAGGTCCAGACCATCCAGCACGCCCGTGTACTTGAACGCATACAGGATGAACGAAACCAGGCAGAAGACATAAAAATGCGTTGACTTGGGCGCGGTCCAGCGTCGAAACAGCACATACAAACCGATCGCCAGGTAGACCAGCGCGATCAGCCGCATCACCTGGTAGTCTGCCCGGTCGGCCGGCTCCAGGATGACGTCGATCTCCAGCGGAGCAATGCTGTCCGGCCCCACCCGCCGCAGGATCGAGTACGTCGCATGGCTCCACACGCCGGTACGTTCGATCTCGTGCTCGGCGACAGCCAGGCGGGGGGTGGGCACGCCATTGATGGCCGTGAGAATATCCCCGGCGCGAATCCCCGCACGGTCCGCCGGGGTATCTTTCGGCACGATATACGCGCGCAGCCCGCCGGCCGTTTCGGTCAGGCGAGCGCCGTCGGTGGGGGGATCGTAGCTGCTCTCCTGCACCAGGTTCGCAATCGCCAGACCGCAGGCCGCCAGTGTCACCACGGCCAGCAATACGGCCAGCAGACGAGTTTGGGACCCACTCTTCACAGAGAACACTCTTTAAGGACTACGTACTATCACTCACTACCAGCAACCCGCGTGCCAAAGGGTTTTCTGCCCTAATTTGGGGCACTTACCCCGTTTTATGACACATAGATGCACCAATTCATAGGCAGATACGTTATTATGGATTCTGCGGTTCCATTCTTTTGATGCAAATTCCATTCTGACGCATCTGCCCTGATTCCGCACCCCCGAAGAGCTTGACCCCAAGCTCTATCTCCTGTGAACTAAAGAGACCATGTTTGATCTCCGGCAGAATGCCGACGCCCAGAAAACCCTCGCTCGCGACACCGATCGGCTCCTGCCCGTTTACGCTCGCTATCCCGTAGTCATGGACCACGGCCAAGGTGTCTATCTCTACGACACCTCCGGCAACCGCTACCTCGACCTGATGGCCGGCCTGGGCGTCAACGCCCTGGGCCACGCCCATCCGCGCATGGTCGCTGCCATGGCCGATCAGGCCGGCAGGATCGTCCATCTTTCGCCGCAGTATGCCAGCCGCTACCCCGGCGAACTCGCCGAGCGCCTCTGCCAGCTCTCCGGCATGAAGGGCGTCTTCTACTCCACCGGCGGCTCGGAGGCCGTAGAGGGCGCGCTCAAGCTCGCCCGCACGCATGCCCGGCAGAACTTCGGCCACGCCAAGCACGGTATCGTCGCCTTGAAGGACTCCTACCACGGTCGCACTTACGGCTCGCTCTCGGTCACCGGCCAGGAGAAGTACCGCCTCGACTTCGGCCCTGGCCTGCCCCACGTCACCTTCGTCCAGCGCAACAGCATCGAGCAGCTGCGCGCTTCGGTGAACGCCCAGACCGCCGCTATACTGCTCGAGCCGCTGCTCGGCGAAGGCGGCGTCCACATCGTCGACACAGCTTTCATCGCCGAAGCCCGCAAGCTTGCCCTTCTCATCTTCGACGAGATCCAGACCGGCCTCGGCCGCACCGGCGAATGGTTCAACTTCACCCGCAGCGGCATCATGCCCGACGCCCTTATCCTCGGTAAACCCCTCGGCGGCGGCATCCCACTCTCCGCGCTGCTCGTCAACGACAAACTCTTCGACGCCTTCGGTGTCGCCAAGCACGGCAGCACCCTCGGCGGAAGCCCCATGGCCTGCCGCCTCGGTTTGGAGTTCACCAACATTCTCGAACAGGAGGACCTCATCGCCCAGGTGCGCGACACCGGCAGCTATCTCCTCGAAAACCTCCAGCAACTAGCCATCGCCAGCCCCATCGGCGTAGAAGCCCGCGGCCAGGGCTTGCTGCTCGGCCTCGAACTCAC
>Ga0302316_10001811_pt1 | contig 16247 bp, 10 predicted proteins | sample III_Palsa_N3_2_FD_200456 | JGI IMG/M metagenome (GOLD analysis project Ga0302316, IMG submission 200456) | Peat permafrost microbial communities from Stordalen Mire near Abisko, Sweden - III_Palsa_N3_2 | ecosystem: Environmental > Terrestrial > Soil > Palsa > Peat permafrost | place: Sweden...
GATGTGATGATTCAGAACTTCCGGCCGGGCGTGATCGAGAAGATTGGGCTTGGATACGATGCTGTTCGTGAACTGAATCCGCGGCTCGTGTATGGCGAAATTACGGGCTATGGTAATGCCGGACCATGGCGCACCAAGCCGGGACAGGATTTGCTGGTTCAATCGCTATCAGGATTGCCTTATCTCAATGGAGATGCCACGCAGCCGCCGGTTCCGTTTGGGCTGGCTGTCTCGGACATGATGGCTGGAGCGCACCTGGTGCAAGGGGTGCTGGCGACCCTGCTGAGGCGGAGTATTACTGGCGTGGGTGGAAAGGTGGAGGTTTCGCTGCTGGAGTCCACACTCGATTTGCAATTTGAGGTGCTGAGCACTTATCTGAACGATGGCGGCAAAGCTCCACAGCGAAGCGCGGTGAACAATGCGCATGCATACCTTGGCGCGCCTTATGGAATTTATGCGACTTCGGACGGCTACCTTGCGCTGGCGATGGGATCGATACTGCGTCTGGGCGAGCTGCTCGAATGCCCGGCGTTGATGACCTACGTCGATCCTGCTTCGCTGTTCGATCAACGCGATGAGATCAAGTCCATATTGGTGCATCACTTGAAGCAGCAAAGCACTGCGCATTGGCTGTCGATCCTCGAACCGGCTGATGTGTGGTGTGCTGATGTGCTGACCTGGGACCGGCTGTTTGCTCATGACGGCTTCAAAGCGCTGGGCATGGTGCAGACGGTCGATAGCAGGCCCGGAGCAGAGATGCGTACGACGCGGTGTCCTATTCGGATTGACGGCGAGGTGCTTACCAGTCCGCTTGCAGCGCCGCGTATAGGCGAGCATAACGGGATTGTCTCCGATGAGTTTGATCTCTGAGTGTCTGCAACCATGATGAATCGAGACAAGCTCTTTCGCATCGCCGTCCGAAAATATCCTCCGTTTGAGGAGGCTATTCGAGCGCAGTGGCAGGCTTTTGAGATGGAAGCAAAGACTGGCCTGACACTCGATTTGCAGGCATTCGATCTGCATCCGCTGGAAGAGGCTTTATTTATTTCGAATGGCATGCGCGATGGCGATTGGGATGTCTGTTTCGTAGCTACAGACTGGATTGCTGCGATGCATGAGCGAGGGTGCGCGGTGGACCTCGCATCGATGCTGCATGCGAGTCCGCCGGAAGATTACCCGCAGGGTTGGAGCGACTCACTGCTTCGGTTGCAGCGTATTGGCGATACGGTGCTCGGCGTGCCATACCATGATGGACCGGAATGCCTGATCTACCGGCGTGACCTGTTTGAGGATGCGGCATTGCGGGCGGAGTATCGAAAGCAGTTTCAGGAAGAGCTTGCACTGCCTCTGACATGGGAAGCTTTTCATCGGATCGCTCGGTTTTTCCATCAGCCAGAGCGGCAGCTTTATGGAACGGCGTTCGCTGCATTCCCGGACGGACACAACTCGGTCTACGATTTCCTGCTGCAGTTGTGGACGCGTGGAGGTGAGCTCTTCGACGCAGACGGGCTGATTCGATTTGAGACGCCTGAAGCCATAGAAGCGCTTGCGTTCTATCTTGCGGTGCTCTCTGACAAAGAAGCTGTTCATCCCGACTGCCTCAATCTCGATTCCGTTGCGGCGGGTCTGGCGTTTGCTGCAGGTCATGTTGCTATGTGTGTCAATTGGTTTGGTTTCGCGACGATGGCTGAAACTTCGTCCGACTCTGCCGTGCGAGGGTTAGTGGATGTCGCTGAACTACCATGCTCCGCAGGCGCCACAACAGCATCGCTGAATGTGTACTGGATACTTGCTATTGCCGTGGGAAGTCCGCATCGAGAAACAGCCTGGCGCTTTCTTCGTCATGTGCTTCGTCCGGATATGGATAAGCTCACGACAATGACTGGGGCTATCGGCTGCCGACGTTCTACGTGGAGCGACAGGGAAGTCAACGCGGCGATTCCGTTCTATCACCGCATCGAACAGCTTCATGTGAACGCACGCGAGATTCCGCAACGCCCCGACTGGCCCCGGATCGCTTCAACCATCGACGATTTGGTAACTGCTGCGATCACGACGGACACCCCGATCACGCAGTTATTGCAGCAGGCCGACGCCAGCCTTCTTTAGTGCGATTTCAGGTAGTTTCCATAGCCGACGACAAGTGTGGATGCTACAAGCAGCAAAAAACCTGCGGCTCCCATCGCACGGGTTCGCTTGCTGGTTCCACGCCACTCATGCAGAACAACGCCCCATAAAGTCGCGAAGAGGATGGTGCCGGCCATGTGCAGTGTCCAACTGCTGAAGTCGTACTTGCCCATCTTCGTCTGCCCCATGGAGTAGAAGAAGAACTGCAGATACCAGAGCAGTCCGGCGGCCGCGGCAAAGGTATAGTTCAACGCGATGCGGCGGCCTCCGAGCTTTTCGCGAGAGTCTGCTGCGGTCCCCATAAACTGCGCCGCCGATTTGTTCTTGATCAATAGGCCACCACACCAGAGGGCATTGGTTGTGAATCCACCCCACAGAACCACGATCAGTGCCGGAAGGCTTTGCCATAGATCGCTTCGTCCATGGCCGGTTAGAGTAATGCGCGCCGCTTCGCTGATTGGCTTTGCCGCAGCCAGGCCATAAGCGAAACAGGCGCTCATGATGCCGGCGAAGGAAGCTACGATGACACCGCGGCCAAAGAGAAACTCACCACGTCCGCCAGGTGATGCCGCTTCGCTGACTTTGTGACCAGCCAACTCGCGCTCCTTACCGCGTCCTGCGAAGCCGCTGATGACGATGGCCGCGAGGCACATGGCGATACCAAGAAGCACCACTTGGCCGGAGCGATCATGCACGATCTCGTGCATCTGTCCGGCGAAGAGTGGCGGAACGAGCGTTCCAAAAGCGGTGCTGAAGCCGAGTGCGATCGTATAGCCGAGGGCAATGCCAAGATAGCGGACGCCCAGACCAAAAAGCAGACCACCGACACCCCACATAGCACCCCAGAACCAGGCGTAGAACATGACTCCAGCGCTTGAGCCGTGCAGGATTGCCGGGAACCGCGGTACCAGCAGGGCGGCGAAGATCAGGGGCACAATGATCCAGCTGAAAAAGCCCTGGACCAGCCAGTAAATCTCCCACGACCAGCGTCGGATTCCACGGAAGGGTAGATAGCAGCTGGCGGCGGAAAGGCCGCCGGTCCAGTGGTACAAGACACCCAGAAACGGATTCGGATTCAAACACAACCCCCGCAAAGCTGCCCCATGCTAACCCAATCGGGACCTCTCCTATGAGTGCGTTCTGCTGTCCGTCACTATGTGTACGACATGTTCTACGAATGTTCCGCATCGCGGACTTCATTTGCGAAATGCCTCATCGAAATTGGTTGGTCTCTCAATCTCGTCGCTCAAACGATGTTTTCGCTGAAACGGCCGCGGAAAATTAGTTCTGTCGCTTCTCGGAATCCGGGATAAAGGTCTTTATGGCCGCTAATTATGAGAAAAGACGTACACGATTGCTCACGCAAGCGGATGCTGGTGGCCAGGTCAAGAAGACGGTACATACGTAACCGGCAATCCTGAGCAGAGCAGATTCCGGAAAGCGGAAATGAACCGTGCTTCAACCCATCATGCTGAAGATTTCAGCAATCGACGTTACGAAGAAATGGATTCAGTCTTGACACTGCTACAGCCACTTCGTAGGTTGACGGCGAACCATTACTTGGCTCAATCACGGAGTTGATGCTCAAGCGTATTACTTTTAGGAGGCAGTCGTTATGTCAGATAGAAACAATCGTGTGATGCTCCTGCTCGTGGCTATCATCCTTGTGCTTTCCCCGAGCATGGCATTGCATGCGCAGAACATCACAGCCGGCGCCATCGCTGGAACGGTGACCGACTCCACTGGCGCGATTGTGCCTAACGCCCAGATCGTTGTGACCAATCAGGCAACGCGTCAGGTCACAACTGCAAAGACCAGCGGGTCAGGCGCCTTCAATGTGGAGAATCTGCCTCCCGGAGACTATTCCGTCGCCATATCGATGACCGGATTCCAACAGTACACACTGAACGACCTGCATCTCGATCCTGGCCAGCGTCGCGGCCAGGACATAAAGCTCGTCGTCGGCAGCGTCGACACCAAGGTGACAGTCGAGGCCGATGCGCTCGCCGTGCAGACTGAAAGCGCGGAATCCGGCGGCACCATTACAGCCAAAGAAGTCCAAAACCTGATGGTGAACGGCCGCAACTTCTCGCAGCTCACTAGCGTGCTTCCAGGCGTCAGCAACACACTCGGCGCGAACGGCAACTATGAGTCCGGCCAGGGAGCGATCACGTCAACGGTGATCGTGAATGGCTCCTCGGATGAAGAGACGATGTACACCATCGACGGCGTGTACAACGTCACGGCATCCTCGGAAATTACGCTGCCGATTACGCCAGTCATCGACGATATCGATGAGATGCGCATTCTCAGCGACAACTACAGCGCGCGCTTCGGTCTTGCCGGGCGGCAGATCGTCGTCTCCACCAAGAGTGGCGGCGATCACTTCCACGGCAGCGTTTATGGCTATGAACGTTCCAACGAGTACGGCACCGCGAAGACCTACACCTTTCAGCCGGGCCAGGTGCTTCCGTCGCTGCACCTTACGGACTGGGGGCTCACGCTCGGCGGACCGGTCAAGATCCCGCATCTGTTTTCCGACACGGGCAAGAATCGCCTTTACTTCTTCGTCGGTGCGGACTGGAAGGCCAATCATCAGTCTTCGTCGCTCAACAGCCGCAATACGTTTACCAGCGCAATCCGCAACGGCAACCTCAGCGTCGAGCCCGAGCTTGCTACCGGCGCCGTCCTCACGCCCTATGCTTCCCTTGATGCGTATCACCGATCCGTCCTTGCCGCGCGCAATCCTGGCAATCCGGCCGGCTGCATCTTCCAGGAAACCCCGGGTGGCAACTACAACGGCATCCTCCCGCAGTGCATGGACCCAAACACGGTCTTGCTGATGAACACCTTCTGGCCTCTGCCGAACTACACCTCGTCGGTAGCCAACTACATCAACACCAACCCCACCAAGTTCAGCGTCAACGACCAGGACTACCGCGGCGATTACAACCTCAATAACAACAACATCATCACCGTTCGCATCTTGCACGAGGAAACCACCAGCATCAACGCCTCGCGTAACTACAACGATCCTTCACCTAACCCGGACTCGCTCACCTACAACCCCGCCGGCAACGGCCTCATCCGCTGGCAGTCCACCATCACGCCCAATATCGTCAATACGGCCAGCTATGCCGAGGTCTACACGAAGTACGGCTCGCTGCTCTCCGGTAACTACACACTGCCCTCCGGCTACACCGCGACAGCCGGCAAGGCCTTTCCCACTGCCGATCCCCTCAACCGCATCCCCGACATCAGCCTCGACAACGACACGCACAGTGCCGAGAACTGGTTCTGGCTCGGCGTAGGAGCCCTGCCCAACTTCTCCAACGACGCCTCCGGCGAAGTCTCCGACGACCTTAGCTGGGTCAAGCACAGCCATGTTCTCCAGTTCGGCGGCACGTTCATGTGGAACCTGCTCAACATAAACGCCAGCTCCTTCCCCATGGGCAACTACTGCATCAACGGCGGCTACTCCGGCGACACAGCCGCCGATTACCTCCTCGGCTTCCTCGCCAACGCCAACAACGGCTGCTCCTTCGGCTTCGAGCAAACCAACTCCCAGCGCGCCGGACGCTTTCACAACAAGTGGGCTGAGTTCTACTTCCAGGACGACTGGAAAGCCACTCCGCGCCTCACCCTCAACCTCGGCGTTCGCTATACCTACTTCACCGCCCCGGCCAAGAGCGGCAACGACATCTCCAACTTCATCCCCAGCAGCTTCAACGCCGCGCAGGCCCCGGCCGTCTCCACCTCCGGCGCCTTTACGCTCAACAACCTCAACCAACCGCTCACTACGACCGGCACTGTAGCCAACCTCACCACCAACGGCCTTGTGACCGCCTGCCAGGGAACGCCCTGCGGCTTCACCAATCCCCGCAAGGCTCTCATTGCTCCGCGCCTCGGATTCGCGTACCGCCTCACCAACGATGGCAAAACGTCGATCCACGGTGGCTATGGCATCGGCTACACCCAGGTCAGCCTCCTGCAGACCTCGAACCTGCTGAGTAACATTCCCTTCGTCCAGCAGCCCACTTACAACAGCACGGAGTTCACTGCGCCTACCGGACCGGCCGGTACGATCGCCAACCCTCCCGGCACGCAGGCTCTTAGCGCTACCGGCGCCGGCTATCGTCCAGCGCTCATTCAGAACTACAGCCTTACCGTTGAGCGTCAGATCACACCCGGCGGAATTCTTTCCATTGGCTACGCGGGCATGACGACGCAGCACGTTTTCTCCAATGCCTTCGATCAGAACTTCCCGCTCGACGGCACCAGCTCCGGCAGTGCTGCCTGCGCGGCCAAGAGCCCGACCCCTGGCTCTACGGCATACCAGTTCGATCCCTGCATCAATACGGGAGCCATCAGCAGCCTCTACTACCGCCCGTACGCCGGCTACTCCACCATCACCACCGGCGTCAGCCTCGGCGTAGCCAACTACAACGGTCTCCTCGTCGGCTATGTCCAGAAGATGAAGGACGTCACGGCGCATGTGTCCTACACGTTCTCGAAGGCGCTCAGCGACATCAATGCCTCCGGTGTGCAGGTGCCTTATAGCTCGAGCGGCACCTTCCAGAACGACCACAACCCCGCCGGCGAGTACGGCCGTCCCGACTACGACCGTCCCAACGTCTTCGTCTACTCGGTCGTGTATCAACCCTCGATGTTCAACCACGCCTCAAACATCTTCGAGCGCGAAGGCCTTGGCGGCTGGTCGATCTCGTCCTTCATGACCGACGAAAGCGGCTTCGCCGAAACTCCCACGTACGCCTCCGGCCTGGCCACGCGCCCCAATACCGTCAGCATCGTGCGCAATTCAGGCACGAGCGGCAAGACGCTGATCGGCCAGAAACCCCTCTACTCCGCTTCCGACTTCGCAGCGCCCGCCTACGGCTTCTTTGGTTCTGCGGCCATCGGCTCCCTCCGCGCACCCAAGGAAGTTGCCGTCCACGTCAGCGCCGAAAAAGGCTTCCTGATCAAGGATGGCTTCGAGGCGAAGATCGGCGCGCAGGCCTTCAACGTCTTCAACCACCCCAACGTGCTGAGTGTGAGCTCGGCGTGGGCGCCGGGATCAACTTCGTTCGGCACCGCAGCTACCTACGGCGATCCACGTCAAATGCAGTTCTACGCGAAGGTCAACTTCTAGTCTCGAAGAGTTTTGCCTGATCATCACGGGGGCCGCGAAAGCGGCTTCCGTATTTTTAAAGCGGCAATGGTTCCGCCGGTTGCGCGCTGGATCGGTATGCGGCTTCTACCAGAGCCATCGTTTCGTAAGCAGACTCGAAGCTCGTGGGCAGCTCGCTGGCCGAGCCCTCGACGTACGCCTGCAGTGCTCCCATACTTCCGGCGAACGCATCGGGAAACCAGTTGCCGCTCACTGGAAGGCTGTTCCACTGACCAGCGTCAGAGCCTCGAATTGCATAGGACAGCGTGTCCGGCACGCCCTTTGGATAGTTCAAATTGACGCCCATATCCATGCGGATTGCGCCGCCAGTGCCTTCCCATTGCACAAAGCTCTGTTGCGACTCCGGTGCAAAATTGTGGCCATGGTTGGTGACGACGAAAACACGTTTGCGCTCGCCGTAGTCCAGGATCATCGAAGTTTTGGTGGCCGCGAGAGTATCGCATTGCGGATTCTTCACCGTCTTGGCATAGATGCCGAGCGGGTTTCCCAGCCAGGAACGAATCAGGTCGAGATAGTGGATGCTGTGATACAGAATCTCCAGCCTCGGAGCTTTGGCAAGAAAACTCCAGAGCTCCCATGGTGTGTATGTGCGAACCTGGACTTCGATATCGTGCAACTCGCCCAGCAACCCAGCTTGAGCGAGGGCCACGGCGCCTAGATGGTTGGGAGCATAGCGCAGTTGAAAGTTCACTGCCATGGTTAGCCCGTGTTGCCTGCTGAAATCGCGTATGGCCCGAGCTTCTTCCAGCGATTCACCCATCGGCTTCTGCAGAAGCACCGTTGCGCCCGCAGGAAGCTGCGAAAGAATCGGCATGATCTGGCTGGCAGGTACTGCCACATCGAACACCGCATCGTCCGGCGCAAACCGAACAGCATCGCTCACGGAGTCGAAGCTATGAGCGATCGACCGCTCTGCTGTCAGCTCTGAGGCCTTGTTTGCGGCACTATCGGCGATAGCAATGACGGGAAAACCCGCTTTCTCATAAGCTGGCAAGTGTGCCGCTTTTACAATGCCACCGGCACCCAGAATAACGATCGGGCGTGGATTCTTCGGACGGGGCGGTGCGGATTCGTGCACAACTCGTCTGTACATCTCATTGCTGGTTTCCATGTTCCTGAAATCACTCTCGACTTTAACTCGCGACTATAAGGTTACATTTTCGCGATAGGAAGGGGGTTGAAAAGATCCAGGATGACCAGCTTGGAGGTCTTTACACTCAATCGGCAGTTGCACTGTCTCCGATCAGTGCGTAGTAAAGCAGGGAAGAAAGCGACATCCTGGAGAGGGTTTCGTGATCTGGGGGGAACAGGTGCTCAACTAACGCCGAATCAATCGCCGGTGTTTTTGCGGCGGTTTTCTGTTGTGGCAGAGTCCTCAACGCATGGTTCGCGAACACAAGAGGTTTCAACGTCATCTTTATTTCCATCATGGCTCTTCTTTCCATAGTGAACTTCGTTGTTGGGCGGCGATGACGTTAGTCGTGAACATCACAGCGGCAGCACGTACGAGTGCGATCAGTGAGAAACCGGTTGAGAAGGCTGTTCCTCGGAACGGCCAAAGTGGCATCCGCGACGACCGCGCATCCCAGCGCGAAAACGTTCGCGTTCCTCGGGACTCATATGCGCGAAACGCTCCTCCATGTGCCGTTTCCAGCCGTGGCGGCCTCCGGAGTGGCGATGAAATCCGCCCAGGAGGAGCTTGCTCAGGACAAGCAGACCGAGCGCCTGCACGAAGGTGATAGCCTTCAGGCCGAATATTGCGGGCATCAGCCAGTTCCACAAGTGCATGATTACGAAGCCAAATGCCAGGCACGCTGCGATGACAAGCACCACAATTTTGATACCTCGCAAAAACCGATAGCTTTTCATTCCATCCTCATTTCGTTTCAAAACTCTCATTCAAATCCTGTAGTCGTTCGCGCAGATGCTGTACGGCATATCGCTTGCGGGAAAGCAAGGTGTTCACTGGCGTTCCGGTCTCTTCCGATAACTCCTTGAAGCTTCGCCCAAGAACCTCATGCGCGATGAATACTTCGCGTTGATTTTCTGGTAATTCCTCCAGCGCCTCGTCGAGTGCTTCCAGCAGCAGCGAACGGGCGTAAACAGCATCCGGGCCGGCATCGTCCGACGGCAGTAAATCTTCTAGCGACGGAGATTCTTCATCGCTACCGCCAGGATCGTTCAGGGATACGGGCTTCTTCCTGCGAAATAGATCGGTGATGCGATTGCGAGCGATCCGGTACATCCAGGCCGTCACCTGTTCTATCGGTTTCATCAGCCGATAGGTTTGAATCAACTCGTAGAACACGTCCTGAAGCACATCTTCGGCATCGCTTGTATCCAAAACGCGCTTGCGAATGAAGCTTCGCAGGCGTTCTTCGTCCCGCTCCAATGCCTCCGCAATGAACTGGTCCTGCTCGTCGATCGTCCATTCCCGGCCGGGCATTTTGCTCCTCTGATGTTCGACCTGACCGGTGTTTTCAGCAGGTCTATAGGTGTTAACGGATGAGAACCCGGAATATTGTATGAATCGAGGAAATTATTCTTCCCCGTTGTCGGCGTATGGATTTGCCGAGCGGGTAGGCGAATCACATGAATATTGGCGCTAGTGTATGGTGAAATCGGTCAATATTCTGCTTTTCAGGTCAATATGCAACGTCGGGATTTTGTAAAGTCAGCTTTAGTTTTAGGGGGCGGGGTTATTTGCGGCCAGGGCTCGTCGCTCGGCGTGTTGCCCGCTTCCAATCCAACGGATGTGAATCTGCAGGTAAAGCGCGTCCTAGCCATCTTCAAGTGCCACTTTGATGCAGGATTCATCAATACACAGGCCGCCGTTGTCAGCCGCTACTTCAACGAGTACTTTCCGCGGGCGATTCAGGTAGCGGAGGAAATGCGGCAATCCGGATCGCATCGTTATGTCTGGACTACAGGTTCCTGGTTGCTGTACGAGTACCTGGAGCAGGCGTCCCCAGCGGATCGAAAGCGAATGGAACAGGCAATCTCCAGGGGGGACATTGCTTGGCATGCACTTCCGTTCAGCTGGCAGACAGAGTTGATGGATCGCTCCATGATATCCGGCGCCATCTCGCTTTCGCAGTCGCTGGATCGCCGTTTTGGCCAGACGACCACCGGCGCGAAGATGACCGATGTCCCTGGCCACACCCGCGGGTTGATTGCGCCTTTGGCCGCGCACGGAGTTACCTTCCTGGATATCGGAGTGAACGGCGGAAGCATGCCTGCGCAGCTGCCTCCGTTGTTTGTGTGGAAGGATTCGGGCGGCACAAGTCTCACGGTGATGTATCACCACGAATATGGCGACGTTGTGCAGGTCTCAGGTTCAGACCTCGCCATAGCGATCATGGTGCGAGGCGACAACAGCGGCCCTCACACGCCTGAGGAGATTGCAAAGATCTACACCGACCTGGGCCAGAGGTTTCCCAACGCGGAGATCATTCCAACTAATCTCACCACGATTGCGAATGCCGTGGCGCCTTACCAAAGCAATCTTCCTGTTGTGACGCAGGAGATAGGCGACACATGGATTCACGGTGTTTCGAGCGATCCGTTGAAGCTTGCAAGATATCGCGAAGTTGCAAGGCTGCGTCAAGAGTGGCTTGCCCAGGGAAAGATCAAGGTCGGTGATACGCAAGATGTTGCATTGCTGCGTCGTGTGCTTTTGGAGGTAGAACACACGTGGGGCACTGACACCAAGACATGGCTCGACTTTGAGCACTACACGCCTCATGATCTGGCTGAGATGCTGCACACGAAGAATTACGAAGTGGTGCAGGCCAGTTGGGTTGAAAAGCGTCAGGATCTTTTCGAAGGGCTAGCCACGCTTTCTGCTCCGTTTCACGAAGAAGCGCTCGCCAGGGTGCAGGGATTGGAGGCCAAAGAGCCGCAGATTCCGCAACAGGCAAGCCACAAGCCTGAAGGTGATATAGAAACCGAACACTTCATCCTTGGGCTTGACCCGAAGACAGGCGCAATCCGGCGTTTACACAACAAACGAACCGGCCGGGAATGGGCATCTGCGGATCATCCGCTGGCTCTTTTTTCCTACCAGACGCTCTCTGACCAGGACTATTCACGCTTTTTTGAAAATTACATTATCAGCAAGGCCGATTGGGTCGTGAAAGACTTCGGCAAGCCTAACATGGAGAAGTTTGGCGCTGTGAGCCGCAATTGGGCTCCTTCGCTGGTGGAGTGCCACGTTGAGGAAGATGCGCAAGGCCATCGTGTTCTGGTGCAATTAGCGATCGACGATCTCCAGGCGCTGCAATCTGGCATAGCTTCGTTTCCACAGAAGATGTATCTGGAACTGATTTTGCCGAAGGCAGACCCGGTCATCCATCTGAATTTTTACTGGTTTCAAAAGCCTGCCACGCGGCTTCCAGAAGCCTTATGGCTGAGCTTCGATCCGGTTGCATCCAGCAATCGGGGAAGCTGGACGATAGATAAAACTGGAGAAGAGGTATCGCCTCTCGATGTCGTGGTCGCGGGCAATCGGCATATGCACGCTGTAGAAACAGGAGTTAAGTATCGTGAGGATCAGCAGACGTTCTTCCTGGAAACGCTTGACGCCCCGGTGATGGCGTTTGGAGAAAAGTCTCCACTGAACTTCTCAAAATCGCAGCCAGACCTTTCCGGCGGTGTTGCCTGCAATCTGTTCAATAATGCGTGGGGGACTAACTACATCATGTGGTTTGGAGAGAATATGCGGTTCCGCTTCATCCTCCACGCCTAAGATGTGAGTGCACGGGAGATTTGAGTTGAAGCTAAATCGGATTTTGGCAATAAGACTGCTGTGTGGCCTCTTCCTCACCACATTTGCCGTCGAGCCTGCTATGCGGGCTGGCACGGAACAAGACCACAGCCCGGGGTCAGCGGCGAATCCGCTTGTATTGCACGGCGAAATTCAGGGCAGCCAGAACCACAGCTATGTCGAAGTGCCGTTCCGCGTGCCGGCAATGACCAGCCGCGTGACGCTGACGTTCAGTTATACGGAAAAGGAGCAGCGCACGACGCTGGATCTCGGGCTTGAAGACACTGCCGGACTGCGCTGCTGGAGTGGCGGCAACAAACGGACGCTTACGGTGAGTCTCTCGGATGCCACACCATCCTGCCTGCCGGGGCCAATCCCCGCTGGCACGTGGAATGTGCTGATCGGTGTTCCAAATATACGACCCGGGGTGAAGGCGCTATACACGCTGAGCATTGCGTTTGACAGCAACGGCCTGGTAGCTGATGAACCATTGGAACTGAGGGTGCCGCTGCGCAAAGGCCCTGCCTGGTATCGCGGCGATTTACACATGCATACCGGGCACAGCGATGGCCAATGTCCGAGCCAGACCGGCAAATTGATTCCATGTCCGGTCTTTTTTACCGCGGATGCAGCGGCGAAACGCGGATTGGACTTCATCGCGATTACAGACCATAACGCGACGTCGCAATACGACTCCATGCGGGAGTTGCAGCCGTACTTCGACAAGCTATTGCTTATTTCGGGTCGCGAAATCACCACATTCTATGGTCATTTGAATCTTCTTGGAACAACAGAGTTCGTCGACTTCAGACTTGGAAGTAAGAGTGTGCCTGATGTGGACACACTGTTGCGCAATATGGATAAAACGGGAGCACTTACTTCGATCAACCATCCACGCGACGATTCCGGTGAACGTTGCATGGGGTGTGGGTGGACGCCCCTGAAGCCGGTGGATATGAGCCTGCTGTCAGCGGTCGAAGCAGTGAATAGTGGTAGCGAGGACCCAGAACACTCCGGCATTCCGTTCTGGGAGGAGCAGCTAAACCGCGGCTACCGCCTGACGGCGATTGGAGGAAGCGACAACCATCGTCCGATGCTACCGCTGGATCAGCTCGGTTCCATAGGAAGCCCAACAACAGTGGTTTACGCTGCCGACCTGTCAACGTCGGCGATCCTGGCAGGTATTAAAGCAGGGCATGTGTTCATCGATCTCACCGGATCGAAAAATCGAATGCTCGACGTGACGGCGACTCTGGAAACGAAAACTGCGCACATGGGAGACAAACTGCGGGCCCCAAAAGATGGAACGGTGCATTTCGACGCCCACATGGCGGGTGTGGCAACAGGGAAGGTGATCTGGATTGAAGACGCGAAACCGATTGCCTATGCCGATTCAGCGGTGAGTGATGATGATCAAACAAAACACCTCACATGGACGAGTGATGGCAAGCGTCATTGGATTCGCGCCGACGTGGTGGGGCCGGAAGGACAGTTATGGTTATTGGGAAATCCTGTTTATTTGAATTGGGAAGAAGCAACGCAGTCCAGACCGGTGGCGGCCACGAAAACTACGGACGCCGAACGTGTCCAGCTGGCTACTCAGGCTCTTCTGGCTCTCTACAAGCCGGAAAAAGGGGTGTTCGACACCATGGGCTGGTGGAACTCCGCCAACGCCATCACGACGCTCGCTGACGAGTCTTCCGTGGGCCAGTCGTCCGAATTTGCCGCAACGTTCGCCAACACCTTCAAGCAAGCGCAGCTTCCACATCCGAACTTTCTCAACAAGTTCTACGACGACGAAGGCTGGTGGGCGCTTGCGTGGCTTGGCGCGTACGAGAAGCAGGGGAATGAAGCCTATCTCCACATGGCTCAGACGATTTTTGACGACATGGCTGGCGGCTGGGACGACACTTGTGGCGGCGGCATCTGGTGGAACAAGGACCGGAATTACAAGAATGCCATCGCAAACGAACTGTTTCTTTCCGTTGCGGCAAGGTTGGCACTTCACTCCAGCAAGTCCGGTCGGCAACAATATTTGAAGTGGGCGAATCGGGAATGGACATGGTTTGCTGCATCCGGGATGATCAATGACCACGGTCTTATCAATGACGGCTTGAGTCAAAGCTGCAAAAACAACGGCGCGGTTACCTGGAGTTATAACCAGGGTGTGATTTTAGGCGGATTGGCAGACTTGAGCGTGGCCACTCACGACAAGAACCTGCTTCAGCCAGCGAATAAGATTGCAATCGCCGTCACAGAGCAACTCGTCGATTCCGACGGAATTTTGCGTGAGCCTTGCGAGCCAGCCTGTAGTGGTGGTGGCGATGTCCCGCAGTTCAAAGGGATATTCGCGCGCAATCTTGCGCGGCTCCAACGAAGCTCGCCCGATCCGCGATACGCGAAACTCTTGCGGACCAATGCTGAGGCCGTATGGAATCGTGCGCGAACGGACGACAATCACTTCAGCGTGAACTGGTTTGGGCCGCCGCAGGACGGCAAAGGTGGAGCGCTTGGATCTGCGCTCGATGTGCTTGTTGGGGCTGAATCGCTGGACCGCTGAAAGTGCAACGCTCTGGTGATCGGCACGGTCATTGTGGCGGATAATTTTCTGCCGGTCAGTATCTTCGCAGCTAAAATCTAATTCGAAATGAAGATTGCTGAGAGTGTTTCCGGCAATCGAGGGCGCATATGAAGTTCAAAAATGTTCTGCTGCTCGCAGCTCTTACTGTGACCACAGCCGCAGGCGCACAGGGTACTGCGCGGTGGTCTGCTGAAAAAGCCAATCAATGGTATGCGCAGCAACCCTGGCTGGTAGGCGCCAACTATGTGCCTTCCGATGCGATCAATGAGCTGGAAATGTTTCAGGCGGCAACCTGGAATCCACAGTTGAATGACAAGGAACTAGGCATGGCTGAAAGCATTGGCATGAATACCATGCGTGTCTTCCTGCAAGACCAGCTTTGGACACAGGACCCTGTGGGCTTCAAAAAGCGGCTCGATGAGTTCCTGACGATTGCTGCAAAGCACGGCATTCGCCCGATGTTTGTACTCTTCGATTCCTGCTGGGACCCGCGGCCGCAGTTAGGGCCACAGCATCCGCCGATCCCAGGGGTGCATAACTCAGGCTGGGTGCAGAGCCCCGGCGCTAAAGGGCTCTCCGACCCATCCTATGAACCCCGGCTTGAGGCCTATGTCAAAGGCGTCGTCGGTGCTTTCGCCAACGACCCCCGCGTTCTGGCATGGGATGTGTGGAATGAGCCTGACAACCACAACGAGAGTTCGTACGGAAAAGAAGAACCCCGGAATAAAACGGAGTTTGTCGATCTGCTGCTTCCCAAGGCGTTTGCTTGGGCTCGTTCCCAGCATCCGATTCAGCCCCTGACCAGCGGCGTTTGGCAAGGCGACTGGAGCCATCCGGATAAGGAAACGTCTACGACAAAAATCCAGCTCCAGGAATCCGACATCATCACATTTCACAACTACGGCTGGCCTGAAGAGTTTGAAGCACGCATCAAGGAACTGCAGATGTACAAGCGGCCGATACTTTGTTCGGAGTACATGGCTCGTGGCGCTGGCAGCACCTTCGACAACGACCTGCCGATTGCCAGGCAATATCACGTGGCTGCGATGAACTGGGGTTTCGTGGCAGGGAAGACTCAAACCTATCTGCCGTGGGATTCCTGGCAGCGTCCCTATACGGTGGAGCAACCTACAGTCTGGTTTCACGAAATATTTCGTCAGGACGACCAGCCGTACCGGCAGCATGAGGTTGACCTGATCCGCGAGTTGACGGGACGGGGAAGCAAGTAGCCAGAGGCCGACTTTGCGGTTGAGCGTTACCGCAGATTGAAGAAGCCTCCATCGATCGGATAATCCACGCCGGTGAGAAACGACGCTTCCTCGGAACAAAGATAGAGAGCAAGCACGGCGATTTCAGCGGGCGTGCCCATGCGGCCGATTGGTTGAGCCTTCGCAAGTACCTGCATCTGCTCCGCTTCCTTCCCCGGATAGTTCTTCGCCACGAAGCCGTCAACAAACGGCGTATGCACGCGCGCCGGCGAGATACAGTTGCAACGAATGCCGTGAGCAATGTAGTCCTTCGCGACCGAAAGAGTCATCGAAAGCACCGCTCCCTTGGTCATGGAGTATGCAAAACGATCGGCAATG
>Ga0302316_10001813_pt1 | contig 16240 bp, 11 predicted proteins | sample III_Palsa_N3_2_FD_200456 | JGI IMG/M metagenome (GOLD analysis project Ga0302316, IMG submission 200456) | Peat permafrost microbial communities from Stordalen Mire near Abisko, Sweden - III_Palsa_N3_2 | ecosystem: Environmental > Terrestrial > Soil > Palsa > Peat permafrost | place: Sweden...
CAGTCGACGAAAGCGGCTTCGTGATGGATTACTACACCGCGCCCGGCACCTCGTTGACGGAGACCTCGCGCCAGGTCGGCGAAATCGAAGCCATCCTCAAGGCGATGCCGGAAGTCGATACGTTTTCTCGCCGGCTCGGCACCGGCCTCGGTGGTGATCTCGGACAGTCGTATCACGGCGATTTCTTCGTCAAGCTCAAGCCCGATCATGCGCGTGCCACCGAAGACGTGATGAGCGCGGTGCGCGGAAACATCGAAAGCCATGTGCCCGGCGTGCAGATCGAGCTGGCACAGCTAATGGAAGATCTTATCGGCGATCTCACTGCCGTACCGGAGCCGATCGAGATCAAGCTTTACGGCACAGACCCGAGTGAACTGGACAATCAGGCCGACAAGGTGGCAAAGGCGATCGGCAAGATTGACGGCGTGGTCGAGATCAAGAGTGGCGTACAGCTGGCCGGCGATGCGCTCAACGTCAACATCGATGCCGCCAGGGCAGCGTTCGAAGGCATGACGGTCGACGCGATCACCCAGGCCGTGGATCAGGCCTTGTCCGGCACCGTTGCCACACAGCTACCGCAGCTGACCAAGAGCGTCGGCGTGCGCGTGTGGATTCCCGGCGCGATGGGATTGAAGATTCCCCAGCTTGCGCGCCTGCCAATCCGCGCGCCGGATGGCCACGTGTTTCCGCTGGGCCGTGTCGCTACGCTGCAACCGGTGAGCGGCCAGCCGCAGATTTCGCGCGAAGATCTGCAGCCCATGGTCGCCGTCACCGCGCGCATCGAAGGTCGCGGCATAGGCGCCGCGGTGGCCGATGTAAAAACGCTGCTGGCCAAGCCCAGCATGCTCGACGCTGGCGTTCGCTACGAATTGGGCGGCCTGTATCAGCAGCAGCAGATCGCCTTTGTCGGTTTGAGCAAGGTGTTTGCCGCAGCGTTGGTGGCCGAGTTCATCCTGCTGATGTTTCTATATCAGCGACTGTGGCTGGCGCTTATCGTACTGGGCTGCTCGCTGTTTTCGACCACCGCGGTGTTCATCGCACTGTGGCTGAGTGGCGTCGATCTCAACATCACCGCGATGATGGGCATGACGATGATCATCGGTATCGGCACCGAGATGGCGATCTTCTACGTATCTGAATACGTGAGCCTCGCTGAAACCGTGGAGCCGCGGCGCGCCCTGCGCCAGGCGAGCGAAGATCGCCTGCGGCCGATCACCATGACCACCCTGGCCGCGATTCTTACCTTGCTCCCATTGGCGCTTGCCATCGGTCAGGGCTCGGGTTTGCAACAACCCCTGGCCATCGCCATCATCGCCGGACTGATGCTGCAGTACCCGATGGTTTTGCTGGTGATGCCGATGCTTATCGGCTTCACGCTAAGGCGCTCTGACGCATCAAAAAACGTCTAAACACATCAACGTGTTTTCGCGTTACGGCTGGACGGCATCCGCTCGGCAGCAGTCATCCCCTATCCGTTCGAAGTCGAATCGCGACAATTTAAGTGTTATTCGACCAATATGATGTCCATTGCCACATAAAATAACCGGAAAGACAACTTCTGTGCAGCTTCGATCCGACACAGCCATCATACGTTCAATAATCCATTTAATGATGCAACACTTGAATCACACGAGATAATCAACTCAAATGCACAAAAGCCGCTTTGGTCAAGGCATGAGTTCCGCCTCGCTAAAACTTCACGATCATTGAATTCCACGATGCATTGGTACAGATTGTGACTTAAACGGGCTGAAATTTGCAAAAAACAGGCAGCAATTTCACCGTAAAAATTTGCGCTTTGTTTCTTATGCATGCTTAGTTTCAGCTTAGTATTTAAGTATTATTTTGGTATTTTTAAAATAGTCTTCATAACGACAATTTGGTTATCAAATTGTCATGGTTTGAAACTAGAAATAGTGGTCGTTAGGTCATTAACCACTCTTTCTGGATAACCATGAAGCGGATAAGTCGCACTACCCTTTTCAAGAGCACTCAACTTGCCTTGTGTCTGGCTGCAGCATTGCCGCTGGCCAGTCGCGCCAGCGACGTGACTCCGGCCGTCTCTGCGCCAACGACGACCGGTGATGCCACAACGGATTCAACCAAGAAAGTGCAAAATCTGGATGCGGTAAAAGTCACCGGTGCCGCCGTCACCGTCGATCAGATTGCACCGACGCAGGGTTCGATGATTGCAGTACAGCCGCAGTCGATCATCGGCGAGCAGTACCTGCGCGAGAATGTGGCGACGACCGGCGACTACAGCGACGCGATTTCCATCGCACCGAGCGTCTCCACTGTCGCGCCAAACGGCCCGGGCCTGATGGAAGCCCAGAGCGTGACCATGCGCGGCTTCCAGGACGGCGAATACAACGTGACATTCGATGGCATTCCCTGGGGCGACTCGAACGACTTCACCCATCACTCGACCTCGTACTTCACCAACCAGGACACCGGCAGCATCGTCGTCGATCGCGGCCCGGGCACGGCCAGCACGTTGGGTAACGCCACCTTCGGCGGCACCATTGCGGTGGGTTCGCGCACGCCGTCCAACACCTTCGGCATCGAGCCCTATCTGACCTACGGTAGCTTTGGAACCTGGGTCGAAGGCGCTCAGCTCGATACCGGTGTGATCCAGCAGACCGGTGGTACCACGGCGCTGATCAATGTGGAGAACGCCAGTTCGGACGGCTATCTGACTTACTCCGGACAGCGCCGGCAGAATATTTTCGCCAAGGTCGTGCAACCGATCGGCGACAATACGACCCTGACCTTCGTCGGCATGTACAACAAGATCCACCAGGACGTTCCACTGGGTGCTACACGCGAACAGATCAACGCCTATGGCCCGAACTACGGCCTGACCAACAACCCCGACAGTCAGGATTACTACGGCTACAACTTCGACGACATCAGTACCTATATGGGTTACATCGGGCTGCACTCGGCGTTCGATGGCTGGACCATCGACAACAAGCTCTACACGTACTCCTACAACCACTTCGGCTACAACGGCGAAGATCCGAATGGCGAGACCCCCAACGGCACGGTCTACAGTCCGACCGATGTGCCGGGTCAGCGCATGCGCAATACCTATACGTCGTGGGGCGATATCTTTCGCCTGAGCAAGGACTTTGGACCCGGTGAAGTGCGCACCGGCTTCTGGTACGACCATCAGAACAACCTGCGCTGGCAGTACGAGGTGGACGACAGCCAGGACTTCGCGCTCAACGGCACGCCTTCCCAGGCTACCGATCGCTACATGACCGATACGCTAACCACTTTCCAGCCATTCCTCGAATACAACTGGAACATCACCGACCAGGTGTCACTGACCGGCGGCGTAAAGTACGCCGACTTCAAGCGCAACCTCGACGCAACCGTCAACCAGAAAACTGGCGAGCCGCTGCAGTACTCCAAGGACTTCACCAAGCTGTTGCCATCGCTGGCACTGCACTGGCAGCTGAGTGACAACTGGACCGCCTATGCGCAGGTCGCCAAGGGCTTCCTGGCGCCCAACCTCAATACTTTCTATACCACCGCGCCGCAGGACAACACGCTCAAACCCGAGCAGACCATCAACAAACAACTCGGCACCACCTGGACCGATGGCCGTCTCACAGTCTCGGCTGACGGTTACTACATCAATTTCAACAACAAGATCGAAAGCCGTACCGTTGCCGGCACTACCACGTTCTACAACGCCGGCGGCGCCGTCTACAAAGGCCTGGAAGCCGAGGGCACCTATCTGCTCGGCAACGGCTTCAGCGTATACGCGAATGGCTCGCTCAACCGCGCTATCGACAACGCTACCAACCAGTGGTTGCCGAACGCGCCAAGCAAGACCGCCGCGCTGGGCGTGATCTACAGCAGCGGGCCGCTGTACGCCTCGCTGATCGACAAATTCGTCGGCCATCGCTATGGCGATACCGGCCTGCAACAGCCGTTCGGAGGCTATGCCATCACCAACTTTGCGGCGAGTTATACGTTTACCGAAGGCTTTGGCGCACTGAAGAGCATCAAGGTCGGCGTGCAGGTCAACAACGTCTTCGACAACAAGAGCGTCTACTACCTGTCCGGCTACACCGCGGAAGACAGCACTCCACTGTATTTCACGATACCGGAGCGCAGCTATGAGCTCACGTTTTCGGCGAAGCTTTGACGGATGGCAAAAAGCTCGCCTCGTTCGTTGCGGTAACGCAGCAAAATTACAGACGTAACCATGCTGGCCTGTCACCAGGCCAGCGCTTATGGCGCACGAGAAGCGTAGCCAATGCCACTTGCTGAGGTGAGACGGCCTTTCGTCAAATCAAAAGTGGTTCTCATCGAGCGGGCACAACGAACGCACCGCAATTTGCCAAGTGTTTTATTTAATTATCGAATTAGTTGAGCTACGCCCTGGCGCGCTGACAGACCGTTCGCGAAAAGACCATGATTGACTAAGATTCATCCTGCATTAGCTTTAACCCAAATGCGAAGAGAAACTGGATAGACTTGAAACAAGTCATAAGGGAGATCAGGGATGAATCGTTTAACGTCTTGGCTATTTCTCGCTGTTCTGTCTTGCACAGCGCTCACCGCAGCGGCTAGCTCACAAAAGCAGTTCCAGGCGAGCATGCTCGTTACAGGCTCCATTATCGTGGCGCCCGACGGGACCGTTCGCAGCTTTACCTTGGACCAAACCAGCAAGCTTCCCAGCGCTGTTGTGGATCTGATGAATAAGGGCGTTCCATCATGGCGATTTGCGCCGACAAAGCGTGACGGCCAGCCAGTCGCCGCAGCGGCAAAAATGAGCGTCCGCGTTATTGCCCAGCCTCAAGACAACGGAAATTACGTTCTTCGGATGAGCGGAGCCCAATTCGATCAAAATACGAATGCCAAAGGCTCCCTATATGCAAACCGAATTCCTCCAACGTACCCTGCTTCGGCAATCCGGGATCGTGTTGCCGGCTCGGTGTATTTATTAGTTCGAGTGAATAAGCAGGGGCAGGCGGTCGATGCCTTTGCCGAACAAGTCAACCTGGATGCCCAACCAGGCGGTATGCCTTCCGAGTCGACTATGAAAAGGTGGAGGTCCCTCCTTGCCAATGCCTCTCTTGATGCTGTTCGCAAATGGACATTCCCTACCCCTGGATCAAACGATCATTCCATGGATGGCTACTGGTACGCACGAGTACCCATAAACTTTAGCATTGCGGACTCCCTTGAGCGTCCGACACCCGAGTACGGCAAGTGGGATATCTACGTGCCTGGCCCCGTAGAACAAAACCCTTGGGATAGCCAAAGCCGAATAGCGGATCGCGATATAGATGCACTTCCGGATGGAAGCATCTCCCTTGCCGATCAGGGGTTGCATCTGGTGACGCCACTTGGTGGCTCCTAAATAACATCCGTACCGGTCGACCCGAGCTTTTCCTCGCACCTCATTTTTAAGTCTTTTTCCAAAGTCCAAGTGGTTTATAGCGGGCTTTATCTGTGTAAAAAGTTTCAATTGCACCTATTGACGCCGTTGCTGCATCGCATCTATGTTCAGGTCATGTCATCGACCTTCCTGCCAGCACGCATGCATTTCGCACCGGTTAACGCCGGCGTCATGCCATCGTCGGTAGGCATAGCGCCGACCGGCATTTCCTCGTCCACCATTACGATTACCACCACGACCGGTACTGGTACGGGGTGGGAGTCGGTGCGCGAATAGGTTCTAACAAACGCGCAACGGCTCCGCCCTCCAAGAGGCGAGCCGGCACACACCGACCCGCCACAGAGATCGGGGCCTCATCCGGAGGCTACTGTGAACATCTGTGCACCCCAACTCGCCGAACAACCCCTCAAACGTCGCGCGGCCTTCCCGCTGGCGCCACCGTCGCTGCGTCAGCGGGTGCTGGCCGTTGGCCTGATCGGTCCCGGTCGGGTCGGCAGCGCCCTGCTGGATCAGCTGCGTGCAGCACAACCACGGCTGCTGCGGGACAGCGGACTGACCCTGCAACTGCGCGGCGTGGTCGCCAGCAAGCGCATGTGGCTGGACTGCGACGACGCCGAACTCAACGGCCGCCACGGCGGCGCGCAGACCTGGCGGCCGAATGACCTGGATGCTTTTGCCGAGCACGTGCGCAGCGGCGGCCGCCATGCACTGTTGATCGACTGCAGCGCCAATGACGACATCGTCTCGCGCTACCCGGCCTGGCTCAAATCCGGCCTGCATGTGGTGACCCCGAACAAGCTGGCCGGCAGCGGTCCGCTGGATCGCTGGCAGGCCATCCAGCGCGCGTGTGCCGACGGCTCGCGCTTTCGCTACGAAGCCACGGTGTGTGCCGGGCTGCCGGTAGTACAGACGCTGCGCGATCTGCTCGATACCGGCGACGAGCTGCTGGCCGCCGAGGGCATGTTTTCCGGCACGCTGGCGTGGCTGTGCAACCGCCACGACGGCGCGCAGCCATTTTCGGCACTGGTGCGCGAAGCGCATGCGCTGGGTTATACCGAGCCCGATCCGCGCGACGATCTCTCCGGTACCGACGTGGCGCGCAAGCTGGTGATCCTGGCACGCGAAGCGGGCTGGTCGCTGTCGCTGGATGATGTATCGGTGGAAAGCCTGGTACCGGCCGCACTGGACGAGCTGCCGCGTGAGGAATTCATGCAGCGACTGGACGAGCTGGACGCGCCGATGGCGGCCAAGCTGGCCGAGGCACGCGCCTGCAATGGTGTGCTGCGCCACGTCGCCCATCTGGACCATGCCGGCCACGCCAGCGTGCGGCTGATGGTGCTGCCGGCCTCGCACGCATTTGCCCATACGCGGCTGACCGATAACGTGGTGCAGTTTCGTACCCGCCGCTACTGCGATAATCCTATGTTGGTGCAAGGCCCGGGTGCCGGACCGGAAGTGACGGCTGCCGGCGTGTTTGCCGACTTGCTGCGCATCGCCGAATCGCTGCAGGTGCACGCATGAGCGCGCTACCGCAGAACAATGCTGCACAACCGAACAGTCAGCCGCAGGAAGTCATGAAGTCCGCTCCGCAACGTGCCCGCCGTGCTCTCGCCTTTGCCCCCGCCTGTGTGGGCAACGTGGGGGTAGGTTTCGACATCCTCGGCCACAGCATGGCTGGCGCCGGTGACCGCGCCGACGTGCGCCGCATCGAGGAACCCGTGGTGCGCATTTCGGCAATCCACGGCAGCGTGGTCGATCTGCCCACCGACGCGCAGGGCAATACGGCCGGCGCCGCGTTGATATCGCTGCGCAAGGCGCTCGGTCTGCGCCATGGTTTTGAAATCGTGCTGCACAAGGGCATCGCCCTGGGTTCCGGCATGGCCGGATCGGCCGCATCGTGCGTGGCCGCGCTGATCGCCGCCAACGCACTGCTGGAAAAGCCGCTGCCGCATGAATCACTGTATGGCTTTGCGCTCGATGGCGAAACGGTCGCCAGCGGCAGCCGGCACGGCGACAACTTGGGCCCGATGCTGCTTGGTGGCCTCGTGTTGGCAACTCACGATCGCCTGCTGCGCATTCCTGTGCCTGCCGCGTGGCACTGCGCGCTGGTGCATCCGCATTACGTGCTGGAAACGCGCAAGGCCCGCGCCGCGCTGGCCGGCGAGTATCCGCTGAGCGCGTTCGTGGCGCAGAGTGCCAACCTCGCCCTGGTACTGGCTGGCTGCTATCGCAGCGACGCTGCGCTGGTGCGCGAAGGCCTCAAGGACGTGCTGGTGGAACCGCGCCGCGCTTCGCTGGTACCGAACTTCGCCCGCGTGAAGCAGGCTGCGCTCGATCATCGCGCCATGGGCGCCAGCATCTCAGGTGCCGGCCCCAGCGTATTCGGCTGGTACGAGCAGCGGGCCGATGCCGAGGCCGCCGCTGCATCGATGCGCGCCGCGTTCGCCGACGCCGGACTCGACAGCGACACCTATGTCGCCCCTGTTGATGGCCCAGCCGCGCGGCTGATCGATGCCATAGACGAAAATACCTGGATCGAGACTCCGGCCGGCGAGGGCGCATGACGGCAGCCATATTGAAAGCCGCCGCGACGGCGGCCGTGATGCACTATGTCAGCACGCGTGGCGGCAGCCCGACCGTGTCGATCAGCGCCGCCATTGCCGCCGGCTTGGCGCCCGACGGTGGCCTGTACGTGCCCGAGGCGCTTCCGCGACTCGATGCGTCCGCGTTCGATCCACACGGCACGCTCGCCGATACCGCCACCACCCTGCTGGCACCGTTCTTCGCCGGCGATGCGCTGGCGGATGAACTACCTGCGATTTGCGCCGAATCACTGAATCTAGACACGCCGCTGCGCGCACTGCCGCGGGGCAACGCGCACGTGCTGGAACTCTTCCACGGCCCGACCGCCGCCTTCAAGGATATCGGCGCGCGCTTCCTCGCTGCCTGCATGCGAAGGCTGCCGCGTGCCGATGCGCGGCCGCTGACGATTCTCGTCGCTACCTCTGGCGATACGGGTGCTGCCGTGGGCGCGGCTTTCCACCACCAGTCCGGTTTGCGGGTGGTGATTTTGTATCCCGATGGCAAGGTGTCGCCACGCCAGGCGCATCAGCTGGGCTGCTTCGGCGACAACGTGCACGCATTGCGTATAGACGGCCGTTTCGACGACTGCCAGCGCATGGTCAAGGCGGCGCTCAGCGATACGAAGCTGCAGGCCACCGTGCCGCTGACCTCGGCCAACAGCATCAGCCTCGGGCGCCTGCTGCCGCAGATGAGCTACTACGCGCACGCCGCGCTGGGCTGGTGGCGCGAACACGGCGAACCGCTCAATGTCATCGTGCCCACCGGCAACCTCGGCAACGCGATGGCCTGCCTGTGGGTGCGCGAAATGGGCTTACCGATCGGCCAGGTGCAGCTCGCCTGCAACGCCAACACCACCCTATCCGACTATTTCGCCGGTGCCGACTACCAGCCGCGCGCGGCGATCACCACGCTTGCCAACGCGATGGACGTAGGCGCGCCGAGCAACGTCGAACGACTGCGTTGGACCTTTCCCGATGAGCACGTGATGCGCCAATTACTGCAAGCGCACAGCGTCAGCGACGAAGCGATTCAAGCAACCATCACCGCCCACGCCCGCGATCACGGCGAGGTGTTCTGCCCACATACCGCGACCGCCGTGCACCGGCTCGACCAGCTGCGCGCCGCCGGCGACACCACGTCATGGACCGTGGTTGCCACCGCCCATCCGGCCAAGTTCGACAGCGTGGTCGAGCCGTTGATCGGACACCCTGTCGATGTACCGGACGCACTCTCCGCCATGCTGGCTCGCCCGGCCATCGCCGAGCCGCTGACGGCGGATGACCAAGCGCTCAAGGCCTGGCTGCTCAGTCATTAGCATAGCCAACGCGTATCAAATGATGGATGCCTTCAAAAGCGTCTAGCCGTGCTAATGACAGATTCGGTGCCACGGACCCAGATCTCAGGCCAAGATCCCGAGAATCTCAGCCGTCGATCGCACCCGACCCAGCCGCGGAAAGATGTTGTCGATCGCGAAGCGGTGCTGCTCGGCATTCGCTGCGCTCATCGCGTCTTCGGCAAAGATCACGGCATAGCCATGCTCCCACGCGGAACGCGCGGTCGACTCCACGCCGATGTTGGTGGAGATGCCGCCCAGCACGATCTGCGTGATGCCACGACGGCGCAGTTGCGGGTCGAGATCGGTGCCGTAAAAAGCACCCCACTGGCGTTTCATGACAAGAATATCGCCCGGTTCGGTCGCGAGTTCATCGGCAAGCTCGAGCCAGTTGGCCGGCAAACCATTCGGTGAAACAGGCGCCGGACGATCGACCGGCTGCTTGAGCGCATCGCCAAAATCAGCCGACCAGCCCACGCGCACCAGTACCACCGGCGCCTTCAAGGCGCGAAAGCGCGATGCCAGCGCGCCAGCCCGTGCAAACACGTCGGACGAGCTGTGCGGCCCGCCGGCAAAGGGTGCAATGCCCTTTTGCAGATCAATCAGAACAAGCGCGGTATTCTGCGGATTCAAGTTTTCCACAATAGCCTCCAAACCATAGTTCAAGCATATATGTGAGGATACCCTCACTTAGGATTTTATGAGGATGACCTCACAAAAAGCAAGCCAAGCCATGCGCGAACCCACCCGCAAACGGGGGCACGAGCGCGTCGCCGCGCTGTTGAACGCGGCCGCCAGCTGCTTTGTCGAGAAGGGTTACGATGCGGTCACACTGACCGAGATTGCTGCCCGCGCAGGCGCCTCGATCGGCTCGCTCTACCAGTTTTTCCCGAGCAGGGAAGCGCTGGTACAGGCGCTGCTGGCCGAATACACCGAAGCGTTGTATGCGAGGTTGGCAACACTCGTCGCACAAGCCGGAACATGGGACATCGATCAGCTCGGTACGCAGCTGATCGGCTTTCTGGTGCTCTTTCGTCGGCGCTATCCGGCCTTTGCCGTGCTTGCGGAATCGGCATCGCTTCCCGCAAGCCATGGCACCGCCATCCGCAAGCGCTTGCGTGCCGAGCTTCAGGCAATCTTGCGACAGAAGTCACCCAGCATGCCCCTCGTCACATTGCAGGCGGCAACGATAGTCGTCCAACAACTGATGAAGGCCGCGCTGGCAATAAATGCGGAGCCCGGCCTCCCCGATCGCAAGAACGCACTCGCCCAGCTGGAACGCGCGCTGCAACTGTATCTGCGTTCGATATTGTCATAGCCAGCGCGAACGCGTAGCAGAACATCTGGACGGCCAGCCGTCCAAATGCGGATTTGCCCGCAACAAAAAAGTTACCAAGGAAACTACTTCAGAAAAAGGTTGACAGGCTTTACCAAGGTGCCTTACGGTCAACCACATGTCGCAACGCACAAGCCACCGCAGCCGTACTCCGACCAGCCGTCTCGTCTCGGTCGATGCCCTGCTGCAGCTGCGCGGCAAGCTTCTTCTTACCCTTGTACTCGTACTCCTTATTACCAACGGAGGTGCGGGCTGAGGGCATGTGTCCAGGGTGATAGAAAAACCTGAAGACTCCCAAAGAACCCCGCACCGGCAACGGAGCGGGGTTTTTTAATGCCATCGGCAACGCACACACAGCGGAGCCATGATGAAAAACCAAGACCAGCAATCTGACGACGGCATCAGCGACGTAGCGGCCGATCACGTGCGTATTTTCGACACTACCTTGCGCGATGGCGAACAGGCGCCCGGCTTCTCGATGGACCGCCGCGCCAAGCTGCGCATGGCGCAGGCGCTAGAGGCACTTGGCGTCGACGTGCTCGAGGCCGGCTTTCCGCAAGCCTCGCCGGATGACTTTGCTGCCGTCGCCGACATCGCCCAGCTGCTGAAGACCACCACCGTTTGCGGCCTGGCGCGCTGCCAGACCGGCGACATCGACACCACCGGCCGAGCACTGGAAAAAGCCAATCATTCGCGCATTCATGTCTTTCTGTCGACCAGCCCGCTGCATCGCGAGCACAAGTTGCGCATGAGCAAGGCACAAGTGCTGGACACGACCGTAATGGCCGTCGAGCGCGCCCGCGGCCTGTGCCATGAAGTGGAGTTCTCCGCTGAGGACGCGTTACGGACGGAACCAGACTTTCTGGTCGAGGTGTTCAGCGCTGCCATTGCTGCAGGCGCCACCACCGTCAACGCGCCGGATACGGTCGGTTACACTACGCCATCGGAAATCTTCGAGCTGTTCACTTACCTGCGCAAGAACGTCAAAGGCGCGGACAAGGTGATCTTCTCCAGCCATTGCCACGACGACCTGGGCATGGCCGTGGCCAACAGCCTGGCCGCGATCAGCGCCGGCGCGCGTCAAGTGGAGTGCACCATCAACGGCATCGGCGAGCGTGCCGGCAACGCGTCGCTGGAAGAAATCGTCATGGCCCTGAAGGTCCGCGCGCCCTACTTCGACGTCGATACCCGCATCGACACACGCAAGCTGCATCCGACCTCACGCCTGCTGACCCAGATCACCGGCCAGGCCGTGCCGCGCAACAAGGCCATCGTCGGCGATAACGCGTTTGCACACGAATCGGGCATCCACCAGCACGGCATGCTGAAACATCGTGGCACTTACGAAATCATGCGTTCGGAAGACGTCGGCATTCCTGAGGTACGCATGGTGCTGGGCAAGCATTCCGGCCGCGCCGCGCTGCGCCAGCGCCTGGAAAGTCTGGGCCAAAAGGTCGACGAGACCGCGATGGACGACATCTTTGCGCGCTTCAAAACACTAGCCGACAAAAAGCGAGAAATCCACGACGAGGATCTGGAAGCCATCGCGATGGGTCTGGATCCCGATGCCGCTGGCCCGTGGCGGATCGTGCAGCTCAACACCACCACGCACCTGGGCGGCAGCGCCTCGGCCTCGGTCAAGCTGGCGCACGACGACGGTCAGGAAGCCAGCGAAACCGCGATCGGCGACGGCCCGGTCGACGCCGTGTTGCGCGCGATCGAGCGCGCTGCGGGCAACGAACTGAAGCTGACCGACTTCGCCGTGCGCTCGGTCAGCGAAGGCGGCGATGCGCAGGGTCAGGCCCAGCTCACCGTGCGCCACAACGAACGCGACTGGCGCGGCCACGGTGTCAGCACCGACATCGTCGAAGCCACCGCACTAGCAGCGCTGGACATCGTCAACCGCATCGAACGTCAGACGCCAGCCATGCAGCGCGTCGCCGTCGCCCATCTCTGACTACTACGCATTCGTTACTTCATTCGGAACTTGTCATGACCACACCTTTCATCTGGCACAACGGCAGTATCAAGCCCTGGGCCGAAGCCACCGTCCACGTCAGCGCCCACGCCTTGCATTACGGCTCCTCAGTGTTCGAGGGCGAGCGCGTCTATGCCACGCACCGCGGGCCGGCGTATTTCCGCCTGACCGATCACACGCACCGTTTGTTCGAATCGGCCAGCATGTACGAGATCGACGTCGGTTACACCGAAGACGAAATCAACGCCGCCTGCATCGAGCTGATTCGCGTCAACCAGATGGCCTCGGCCTATGTACGGCCGATTGTGTTTCGCGGCGCCGGCGCCCTGGGCGTGCTGCCGAAGGATGGCTCGCCGGTGGACGTGTCGATCATGGCGCTGGACTGGGGCGCGTATCTGGGTGATGCGCTGGAGGTGGGCGCCGACGTCTGCGTGTCATCGTGGAACCGCGCTGCGCCGAATACTTTCCCGAGTTGGGCCAAGGCCGGCGGCAATTACCTCAACAGCCAGCTGATCGCGTTCGAAGCACGACGCGGCGGTTACGACGAAGGCATCGCGTTGGGCCACAACGGCCTGCTCAGCGAAGGCGCCGGCGAAAACCTGTTCCTGGTGCGCAAGGGCCGGCTGTTCACCCCGCCCACCAGCGCAGGCATCCTGGCCGGCATCACCCGCGACACCATCATCACGTTGGCCGAGGACATGGGCCTGCGCGTGGAAGAACGCGACATGCCGCGCGAGGCGCTTTATTCGGCCGACGAGATTTTCATGACCGGCACCGCGGCCGAAGTCACACCGGTGCGCTCGGTCGACCGTAAACCCGTCGGCAAGGGCGAGCCCGGCCCAATCACCCGCGCGCTCCAGCAAGCCTTCTTTGGCCTGTTCGACGGCCGCACCGAAGACAGTCGCGGTTGGCTGAATTATGTGAGTGCGCCCATCGCTGACCGCGAAGATCAAGAAGCGGCCATCCATGGCCGCACTCCTCACATAGAGCCGTCAACCAAGGAGATCGCGGCGTGACTGCGAAGACACTATTCGAAAAAGTCTGGGACGCCCACGAGGTGGTGGCCGAAACCAACGACACCCCGGCAACCCTGTACGTTGATCTACACCTGATCCACGAAGTGACCACGCCGCAGGCCTTCACCGAACTGCGCCAGCGGGGGCTGCCCGTGCGCCGCCCGGACAAGGTGCTGGCGACGCTGGATCATTCAACACCAACCTCCCCGGCCGATGCGGCAGGCAACTATGCCTACGTCACGCCGGAAGCTGGGCAGCAGGTGGCGATGCTGGAAGCAAACTGCGCCGAATTCGGTATCGAGTTGAACGGCTGGGGCAGTGACCACCGTGGCATCGTCCACGTGATCGGCCCCGAGTACGGTGCTACGCAGCCGGGCATGACGATCGTCTGCGGCGACAGCCACACCGCCACGCATGGCGCTTTCGGCGCGTTGGCGTTCGGCATCGGCACCACTGAAGTCGGTCATGTGCTGGCCACGCAGTGCCTGCTGCAACGCAAGCCCAAAACACTGGCCATCCACGTCAACGGCAAGCTCAAGCCTGGCGTCGGCGCCAAGGATCTGATCCTGCACGTGATCGGCAAGATCGGCGTGGGCGGCGGCACCGGCCAGGTCATCGAATACCGCGGCAGCGCCATCGAGGCTCTGTCGATGGAACAGCGCATGACGGTGTGCAACATGTCGATCGAGGCCGGCGCCCGCGCTGGCCTGATCGCCCCGGACGAGACTACCTTCGCCTGGCTCAAAGGCCGTCCGCGTGCACCGCAAGGTGCCGCGTGGGACGCCGCCGTGACGCGCTGGAAATCGCTGGTCACCGACGACGGTGCGGCGTACGACAACGAGGTGTTTATCGATGCCACCGACATCGGCGCCACGATCACCTACGGCACCCATCCGGGCATGGTTACAGCTATCGGTGCGGCCATTCCCGCTGCCCGTGATGCGCAGGAAGAAAAGGCGCTGGCCTATATGCAGTTCAGTGGTGGCCAGCGCTTGACCGGAGAGAAGGTCGACGTGGTCTTCGTCGGCAGCTGCACCAATTCGCGCTTGTCCGATCTGCGCGAGGCAGCGGATGTCATGCGCGGCCGCAAGGTCGCGCCCGGCGTGCGCGCCCTGATCGTTCCCGGTTCGGTACTGATCAAGCGCGAAGCCGAGGCCGAAGGACTGGACGAGGTGTTCCGTGCTGCCGGCGCCGAATGGCGCGAAGCCGGCTGCTCCATGTGTATCGGCATGAATGGCGACATCGCCCAGCCCGGCCAGCTGGTGGTGTCCACCAGCAATCGCAACTTCGAAGGTCGTCAGGGCAAGGGCGCGCGCACCGTGCTGGCCAGCCCGCTGGTGGCGGCGGTTGCTGCGGTCACCGGCCAGATCACCGACCCATCCACTTTTCTGGAGCAGGCCGCATGAAGCCGCTGACACAGATCCGTTCGCGCACCGCTGTGCTGCCGTTCGAGAACATCGACACCGACCGCATCATCCCTGCACGCTTCCTCACCACCACCGAACGCTCCGGGCTGGGCAGATTCGCCTTCAACGACTGGCGCTACAGCGCCGACGGCAGCGACAACCCGGATTTCCCACTCAACAAACCGGAAACCAAGGGCTGCGCCATCCTGGTCGCCGGCCACAACTTCGGCTGCGGCTCGTCGCGCGAACACGCGCCCTGGGCGCTGCTGGATTTCGGCCTGCAGGCGGTGATCTCGTCGGAGATCGCGGACATCTTCCGCAGCAATTCGTTGAAGAACGGCCTGCTCACCATCGTGGTGCCAGCGGATGCGCATCGCCGCCTGCTGGAACAACCCGGTATCGAGCTGAGCATCGACGTACGCGAGCAGTTCGTCGCGCTGCCCGACGGCAGCCGCATCGGTTTCGAGCTTGAGCCGTTTGCCAAGCACTGCCTGCTCAACGGTGTCGACCAGCTTGGCTACCTGTTGCAGCAGAACGACGCGATCACCGCTTACGAACATCAGCACGAGGACCAGGCCGCATGAAGGCACATATCGTTACCTTGCCCGGCGACGGTGTCGGCCCAGAAGTCACCGCTGCCGCGGTGGCTGTACTCAACGCCATCGCGAAACACGGCGGCCATACTTTCGCTTTTGAAGAACACGCAATCGGTGGTGCCGCCATCGACGCTTTTGGCGAGCCGTTGCCGGCCGCCTCGCTGGAGGCCTGCAAGCGCGCCGACGCCGTGCTGCTGGGCGCGGTCGGCGGACCGAAGTGGTCTGATCCGAATGCCAAGGTTCGCCCCGAGCAGGGGCTGCTGGCGTTGCGCGCTGCGCTGGGTGTTTACGCGAACCTGCGCCCGTTGCAAGTGCATCCCGCACTGGCCAACCTGTCGCCGCTGAAAAACGAGAAGCTGAAAAACGTCGATGTGCTGTTCGTGCGCGAACTCACCGGCGGCACCTACTTCGGTGCCAAGACGCGCACCGAGGACACCGCCACCGATGAGTGCAAGTACACCGTGCACGAGATCGAACGCGTGGTGCGTCGTGCGTTTGATCTGGCACGCGGCCGCAAGAAACACCTCACCTCGGTGGACAAGGCCAACGTGCTGGAAACCTCGCGGCTGTGGC
>Ga0302316_10001818_pt1 | contig 16208 bp, 11 predicted proteins | sample III_Palsa_N3_2_FD_200456 | JGI IMG/M metagenome (GOLD analysis project Ga0302316, IMG submission 200456) | Peat permafrost microbial communities from Stordalen Mire near Abisko, Sweden - III_Palsa_N3_2 | ecosystem: Environmental > Terrestrial > Soil > Palsa > Peat permafrost | place: Sweden...
ATCGCCCCCAGCCATGCATTCCAGGCCTTCCCAGCCCGCACCCCGGCCGACCATCTCTCCAGCGAATAAAACGCCAGCGCCACGCAAAAAATCGTCAATGTCTCCGTCAGCGGCACAGCACAATAATTCGCTGTAAACGGACAAAGCATCCCCACACCGAGCACCGCCAACCCCGCGCGGCGTCCCATCAACCTCGTGCCCAGCGCTCCCAGCAGGCAGCAGGTCCACAAATCCACCGCCGCCTGCACCCACATCACCGGCACAAAGTTCCCCGCTCCGAAAACCGCAAAGTAAACCGCCAGAAACCCCGGATACCCCGGCAGCCGGATCAACGTCGGCCGAATCTTCGCAGCTTCAGTAAATCCATAAACATGGTGCCGCAGCATATTCACGGCCAGATCGCCGTAAAGCAGCGAATCTCCTGCAATCCACGGATGCCACGCAACAAACCCGGCACGCAGTAGCGCACCCGCCAGCAGCAACACCGCCGCGACACCCCATCTCCTCCACCACTGCTCCATTTCCTTGCATCATACTGGCCAAAGCGCCATCCCTGCTCAGTGAGTTCAACTGGGCAATCGCTGGACGCACAGGAGGCTGTTATACGATTGCGGAGAACCCTGACGACGCATGAGTAAACAAGTTTTTTTCGACCCGCAACGCAAGCGCTGGAAGCGGCTTCGGCGAATCATTGACTCTTTCGCCGTCTTCAGCGTGCTCGTTGGCGTTATTTTCTTTGTCGGCCTCATGGAAATGAAGCCGATGACTGGCTTGGATCTGCGTTCGGCCAGCAAACGCTACCGTGCACTCTCAAACCCGCCCGCGAACGAGCTTAGGTCGAAAGAAAAACTCAACCAGTCCGCCCATCGTAAAACCGATCTCAGCCCCTCCGATGTGGTCCTGAACCAGAGCGAAGGCCTCCGCGCGGCTTTCTACACCGACGCCGATCCCGCCAGCTTCGCCTCATTCAAGCAACACGTGAAACAAATCGATCTTCTCTTCCCCGAGTGGCTCCACGTCGTCACACCTGATGGCGCACTCACTGCCATCAACTCCGCCAACGTCCCCTTCGCGGTCGTCGAAGGAAACGTCGTCCACGGCGTCGACCGCGAAAACAAGGTCGCTCACGCCATCGACTCCGCCAAGGAAGACACCGAAATCTTTCCCCTCGTCAATAACTACTCAGCCGCTGACGGCGTCTTCGAAGACAGCATCGGCCAGATGTTTATGAACCCCGCCGCGCGCTCTAACTTCGTCCACCAGGTCGACACTTTCCTCGCGGCCAACACTCGCTACCGCGGCCTCACACTCGACTTCCAGAACATTCCCGTCGCTTCTCAGCCTGGCTTCAAACTCCTTGTTCAGGCTCTCTACGACGACTTCCATCCCCGCAATCTTCGCCTCTACATCAACGTCCCCGTAGAGGACGCCGACTTCGACATGCAGTTCCTCTCCGCCAACTCTGACGGCCTCATCCTGATGAACTACGACCAGCACCAATCCGGCACCGATCCCGGCCCGGTCGCTGGACAGGACTGGTTCGCCGACAACATTCGCGCCGCCCTCAAAGTCATCCCTCGCGAAAAAATCATCTGCTCCATCGGCAGTTTCGGTTACGACTGGACCAGCACTCTTCCACCGCCGCCTGACAAGAAACACCCATCCAAAAAGGTGCCGTTCAAACCACAAGTCCTTTCAACCGTCAGCCTTTCCACCCAGGAAGCCTGGCAGGCAGCCTCCGACTCTGACGCCAAGATCGGCCTCGACGACGTCTCCCTCAACCCCCACTTCGCCTACGACGACGAAGATGCTCGCGTCCGTCACGATGTCTGGTTCCTCGACGCCGTCACCGTCCTCAACCAGATGCGCGTGGCTCGCGCTCTCGGCATCCAGACCTTCGCTCTCTGGCGTCTCGGCTCTGAAGACGACAGCCTCTGGAAGATATGGGACGGTCCGCTCCACGCCAATCCTGTCACCGACCTCGCCGCCGTCTCGCCCGGCCAGGACGTCGACACCGAAGGTGACGGCGACATCCTCAAAGTTACCGGCGACCCCCAGAACGGCCATCGCACCGTCACCATGGATGTCGACCCGACCATCCCGTCGCAATACCTCAGCATCGTCGACGAGTCAATGGACTCCTACCCGCTCCCGTATCAGCTCACCCAATACGGCTATCATCCCAAGGAAGTCGCCATCAGCTTCGACGATGGCCCCGACCCCGAGTGGACTCCGAAGATCCTCGACATTCTCAAGCAGTACAACGTCAAAGCCGCCTTCTTTATGATCGGCGAAGTCGCCCAGGATAATGTCAGCGTCATGCAGCGCGTCTTCCGCGAAGGCCACGAGATCGGCAACCACACCTATACTCACCCTGACATCAGCGAAATCTCCGACCGCCAGATCGACCTCCAGCTCAACCTCACTGAAAAACTCTTCGCGGCCAAACTGGGCGTGCGCCCTGTCTACTTCCGCCCACCCTACTCCATCGACCAGGAGCCCGACACCAACGACCAGGCCGCTCCCGTCGATCGCATCCAGCACAAACTCGGCTACGTCATCGCCGGCGACAAAATCGACACCAATGATTGGGACGAGCATCCCCGCAAAACTCCGCAGGAAATCATCGACGGTGTCTTCCAACAGATAAACGACGCCCAATCCAAATCATGGATGCGCGGCTCCATCATCCTCATGCACGATGGCGGCGGCAATCGTCAACCCACCGTCGACGCACTGCCAAAGCTCATCGAAGCTCTCCGCGCCCGCGGTTATAAGATCGTTCCCATCTCCGAGCTCATCGGCCAGACCCGCGATCAGGTCATGGTGCCGCTCACACGCAAGCAGCGCTACTACGCCATTGCCGACTCCATCGCCTTCTTCTTCATCGGCTTCTTCAACCACTTCGTCATCGACGTCTTCTTCGTCGGCGACGTCCTCATGAGCGCACGCCTCATCATCATCGGCATCTGCGCCGTCATCGACCGCCTCCGCAAGCGCAAAAACTTCGCCGGCCCCGACTACAACCCCCGCGTCGCCGTCCTCATCCCCGCCTACAACGAAGAAAAAGTCATCGCCCGCACCATCCGCTCCGTGATGATGTCGAACTACAAGAACATCCGCATCATCGTCATCGACGACGGCTCCAAAGACGCCACCTACAAAGTAGCCACTGAAACCTACGCCAAAGACATCGCCGAAGGCCGCCTCACCGTCCTCACCAAGCCCAACGGTGGCAAGGCCGAAGCTCTCAACTTCGCCTTGCAGACTACCGACGAAGAAATCTACGTAGGCATCGACGCCGACGGTGTCATCGCACACGACGCCATCACGCGCCTCGTCTGCCACTTCGCCAACCCCGCCATCGGCGCCGTCGCCGGCAACGCCAAGGTCGGCAACCGCGTCAACCTCTGGACCCGCTGGCAAGCCCTCGAATACATCACCTCGCAAAACTTCGAGCGCCGCGCCCTGGACCTCTTCGACGTAGTCATGGTCGTCCCCGGAGCCATCGGAGCCTGGCGCACCTCTGCCGTCAAAGCCGGTGGCGCCTACCATCCCGACACCGTAGCCGAAGACGCCGATCTCACCATGAACCTCTTGGAGCAAGGCTACGAAGTCATCTACGAAGACCAGGCCCTCGCCTTCACCGAAGCTCCCATCAACGCCAACGGCCTCGCACGCCAACGCTTCCGCTGGTCCTTCGGCATCCTGCAAGCTATCTACAAACACAAAGCCGCCATCCGCAACCGCCGAGCCATGGGCCTCTTCGCACTGCCCAACATTCTCATCTTCCAGATTCTGCTCCCGCTGGTCTCCCCACTCATCGACCTCATGTTCGTCGCCGGCGTCATCCACTACTTCATCGACAAACACTTCCACCCCGAAACCACCAGCACCGCCGACTTCTACAAGCTCCTCATCTTCTTCCTCACCTTCCTCCTCATCGACTTCGCCGCCTCTGGCCTCGCATTCCTGCTCGAACGCAAACACCCCGCCAGCCGCGGCGACGGCTGGCTTCTGTTCCACATCTGGATCCAGCGCTTCACCTACCGCCAGCTCTTCTCGTGGGTCTTGTTGAGAACCATCAAGCGCGCCATCGACGGCAAACCCTTCAGCTGGGACAAACTCGAACGCACCGGCCAAATGTCCAAAGCCACCGAAAGCTCGACCACCTAACCAATCACGTCATGCTCTCTGAATCTGTCGCATCATGCCCTTTGAAGCACTTGCCATCTCGTGCTCAATAAAACTTGTCATCCTGAGCACAGCGAAGGATCTGCTTCTCGCTTTTGTTTTTGCAGTTGCCTGTTCTTGCTCTAAGCTCACACGCTCATAGCTCGCCTCAACCCGCTTTTGCCCTGAGCGAAGTCGAATGGGAAATCTGCTTCATCTCCCTAAATGACAAACACCCTAGTTGATAAATAACGAATTCGCGCTCGCCGCAGAGCTATCAACCTCACTCTTCCCCGCGCCCCGATCCGGAAAGAACACGACAAACATCGTTCCACTCTTCGCACCAGTCCGGCTCTTCACCCGCACGCTGCCGGAGTGCTTGCGAATAATCTCCTCACTCAGCCACAACCCCAACCCCGTCCCGGTCGCATGCTTGGTCGTAAAGAACGCCTCGAACGCCCGCTTCAGCGTCTCAGCAGACATCCCCGTCCCTGTATCCGTAACCGAAATCCGCACCCCGCTCGAAAAATCTCCATTCGATTCCCGCCCACTCCCAACCCTGGCCCGAAGGATCAACTGCCCTCCACGCGGCATCGCGTCCAGCGCATTCCCAATAAAGTTCGCAAACACCTGCCGCAGCTCCCCGCTGAATCCAAACACCTCAGGCTGCCCACGAAACCGTCGTTGTACCACCACATGAGCGGCGTTGATCCTCGATTGATACAGCTTCACCACCGAATCCAGCATGTCCGCAACCTTCGTCTCACTCGGCGAAGTCGACTGGCGATAGAACCTCAGCGTTTGCTGCGTGATCTCCGCTACCCGTTCCAACTCCGCCTGCGCTGTCGCCACAAACTCGATCGCAGGCTCGTCCAGCGTCTCATGCGTCCGCAGCAGATAGAGCAGATTCGTTACCGCCTCCAGCGGATTGTTGATCTCATGCGCAATGCTCGCTGCCAACCGGCCGGTAGCCGCCAGCTTTTCCGTCTTCCGCAGCATCTCTTCCGCCTGTAGCCGCTCCGTGATCTCAATCGCGATGGTTCCCACGCGCCACACCATCTCCCCCGACCACACAGGATAAAAATGCATCAGCCAGCTGCGAGGCTTGCCGCCAGCCTCTTCGCTTTCGCACGTAATCTCCACATTGCGCACTGCCTCCCCGTTTTTGAAGACCTGCGCCACCTGCAACTCGGTCTGCGTAGCCCATGCGTTTGAGGTCAACTCGGTCGGCTTTCGTTCTGGATCGATGCCGGTTTCCTCGCCACACATATCGGCAAGCACCTGGTTCGCCCGCACACAATGAAGCTCCGCATCGAAAAAACCGAATCCGATAGGCGCATTCCCCAGCAGCGAATCCAGCAGCGCCAGCGCTTCCAGCAACCCACCCCGCTGATCTTCCAGCTTCTTCACCATCGCATTGAAGCTGGCAGTCAACTCTCCCGCTTCATTGGCTACAGTTACTGGCAGAGGAAATACGCCACCCAGTTCGGGATGTTGAATCACATACTGCGTTGCTCCCCGCAGCTTGCTCAACGGCGTCGTCGTCATCCGCACAATTAAAAATATCGGCAAAACATTGATCAGCAAGGCAGCCAGGCCATACGTCAGAGAAATCCGCGCCAGCACACTCATCGTATTCAGCGAGCCCGCATGATTCGGCTCCAGCCACAGCAGCGCAACCGGCTTGCCCTGCACCATCACCGGAGTCACAGCTTCCCACTGTCCATTCTTGATTTGGTAAATGTGTCTCGCCGGCGTTCCCCCCAGCAATGCCTCCTCTTCCTCATCAAGTTCATGGTAGCTATTAGTCGTGACCGCCAACGTCTTCCCCGTCAAATCCGTCAGTCGCACCACCTCAATCGCCGTCGCCACACGCGACAGTTCCAGCGCGTCAGGCACCGACGCCAGATCCCCCTTGGCCAGCAGCTTGGAGCACGCCGCCGCGATGCGGTCCAACTGCATATCGATCCTGTACCGCGTATGTATCTCAGCCGTATCTCTCTGGGAAACAATCGTGTACGACAGAAAGCCGGTGAGAAATGCCGCCTGAACCACAAGGATTCCCAATAGCAACTGTCCAAAAAGCGTTCTTGGAAAAAGCTTCGACATAGTTATCCAACAAGACTAATCGCAGAAAGGCCGAACGCCGAATGCCGGGCACCTCACTTAACCAATCCACCCACTTATCCTCACTTTTCCCGCCAGGTCCCGTCCAACCCGTCACATGAATCGTGTTTTGGTGTACCTGTTCGTCTTCAGTGCCTTGGATCTAACCGTCTTCGCAAGAGCCCAGGAAGCTCCTGCTGCCCTCCGGCAAATAGACTTCTCCGCCTTCGGCGCATTTACCTCCGCCTCCACGGGCCTCAGCGGTGGACACAACACCGACGTCACCGCCGGCTTTGACCTCAATCTTCCGTCCCTGTCCCTCTTCCGTCCGGGCCTCGAAGCCCGCGCAACATACCCCTTCGAACATGACGGTATCGACCGCCAACATGACATCGTAGCTGGCCCGCGCCTTGAGTTAAACTTCACTCGTCTGCACCCCTACGCCGATTTCCTCGTCGGCAGCGGTCGCATTAACTATGGCGATTCCCGTCAAGGCTATGTCACCTACGGCGGCGTCGAAATCACAGGCTATTCCAACTCAACGATTTACTCCCCGGGCATCGGTGCCTCGTTCGACTTCAGCCCGCACATCGCTGCCTTCGCCGATCTCCAAATGCAACACTGGGACACACCTGTCTCGCTCTCCGGTCATCTCCTCGCCAAACCGTTCAGCATCGGTTTGAAGTACCGCTTCGGCGTCCCCGGCCACGCTCACAACACGAACTTCTAACCCTTCAGCGATGAGATAGGGTGGCCCATTCATGCGCAAAGCTCACCCCCACCCCCTTGACACCCGGTATAAAATAAACTCAGCAGCCCGGCCACGAGCCGGGCATTTTCTTTGCACCATTCGCACTACCGAAATCCAACCCTAACAGCTTATTTTTGAAGACTTTGCACAAAATAAGGGGGAGGGGTAGGGACGTCGCCGCAACCAGCCATCCAACCAGTTGGCTACCATAGAAAGTCGAGAAAGGTCGTTATGAAACTCCAGGATCTCCCGCCATTCACCAATGAGCCCTTCAAGGACTTCACCGACCCCTGCACAAAGCAGTCCATGCTCGACGCTCTCGCCAGGGTTCGCACCCAGCTGGGCCACAACTACTCCACCAACCCCGGCCAAAAGACCTTCACCTCCACCAACCCCGCGCGCCCGGCCGAAATCATCGGCATCCACCCCGCAGCCACCGAAGCCGACGCTCTCGCTGCGGTCGATACCGCTCAAAAAACCTTCGCCACCTGGTCCAAAACCCCGGTCGCCGACCGCGTCAAACTCCTTCTCCGCACCGCGCAACTCATCCGCGACCGCCACTTCTACTTCTGCGCCTGGCTCACCTTCGAAGTCGGTAAGAACTGGGCCGAAGCCGACGCGGACGTAGGCGAGTGCATCGACTTCCTCGAGTTCTACGCCCGCCAGGCCCTCCATCTCGACGCCGCCACCACCCCCATCCAGTTCCCCGGCGAACGCAATCTCCTCCGCTACGTCCCACTCGGCCCCGGCGCGGTCATCCCGCCGTGGAACTTCCCTTTCGCCATCATGGCCGGCATGACCACCGCCGCCATCGTCACCGGCAACACGGTCGTCCTCAAGCCATCCCCCGACGCCCCCACCATCGCCGCCCAATTCGTCGCGCTCCTCACCGAAGCCGGCCTACCCGCCGGCGTCGTGAACCTCGTCCAGGGCGGTCCCGAAGTAGGACGCGCCATCGTCGAGTCACCGCTGATCCGCTTCATCGCCTTCACCGGCAGCAAAAAAGTCGGCCTCGAAATCCACGAGCGCGCCGCTAAAACCCAGCCTGGCCAGCGCTTCATCAAGCGCACCATCCTCGAGCTTGGCGGCAAAGACGGCATCATCGTCGCTGCCGATGCCGACATCGACTCCGCCGTCGAAGGTGTAGCCGCCTCAGCCTTCGGTTTCAACGGCCAGAAGTGCTCCGCCTGCTCCCGCGTCATCGTCGAAAGCCCCATCTACGACGCCTTCTGTGAACGCCTCACCGCCCGCGTAGCAGCCATCACTTCCGGAGACCCTGCCGACAACTTCTACGCCGGCCCCGTCATCAACCCCGCCGCCCACAAGCGCGTCCTCGACTACATCGCCCTCGGCGAATCCGAAGGCCGCCTTCTCACCGGCGGCAAAGCCATCTCGACACCCGGCAACGGCTACTACATCGCTCCCACGGTCATTGCCGACGTCGCACCAACTGCCCGTCTCGCACAAGAAGAAGTCTTCGGCCCACTCCTCGCCGTCATCCGCGCCAAAGACTTCGACGAAGCTCTCACCATCGCCAACGACACCGAGTACGGTCTCACCGGCGCCATCTACTCAGCCTCCCGCGCCCAGCTGGACCGCGCCAAAGCCGAGTTCCACGTAGGCAACCTCTACCTAAACCGCAAATGCACCGGCGCAATGGTAGGCGCCCACCCCTTCGGCGGCTTCAACCTCTCCGGCACCGACAGCAAAGCCGGCGGCCCCGATTACCTCACCCTCTTCACCCAGGCAAAATCCGTAGCCGAAAAAATCAGCATCGCCTCACCCCAATCAGAGCTCCAGGAAAAAGGCACCGGCCTCTAACCAACCTCAATCCCACTTCGCGAAACTTAGCGTTAAAACTTAGCTTCCCTTTGCGTCAGAGCCTTTGCCTTTAAGCCAGCATGGGCTCAGTCGGCTCGCCTTCACCCAACGGATACCGCAAAGCACAAACCAGTAGAATCATCAGCACAAAACACTTCGCCTGCCCTTCATACCGCTGGCCATAAAACACGTAAAAGCTCTCGGTCGAGAACAGGTAAGCAAAGCAAAGAAAGATCGCCCGCAACCCCGGCACATCCACCTTCCGCCGCCACGCATCGATCGCCAGAAAGCAGCAAACAGCAAACGCATAATAGAGATGAATCAGCGTCCCATCTCCTGAAAATGGAGTGAACGAAATCGAAATGATCGTCAACGCGAGCAGCTGATTCGTCCATGGCAGCTTCCGTATCCTGGCCCCATAAAGCAACAGTCCGGCGATAGCAGTCGCCGGCATGTAGATCCTCACGATCTTCTGGATCGCTTCTGTCGTGTAGTTACCGGTGATCGCCACATAGATCACCTTGCAGAACCCCAGCAGCGAGTGATCGAAGCCCGTCTCATCCGGCCGAAATCTCGTCATGTAAAACTTGTCGAAGTACTGCAGCCCAGCGGATATGCCCCTGTAAGCCACAGGCACTGTCGGCCCCAGTACCGCCAGCGACACCAGCGTCACAACAAGAAACACCAGCACTCCGAACAATAATTTCTTATATCCACGCCGCGTAAAAAACAGCGCCAGGTAAACAAATGGAAACAGCTTCAGCGAAGCCGCAACTCCAAACATTGCCGCCGCCGTCCATTCTTTCTTGCGTGCATAAGCCCACGTTCCAACCACCAGCGATACCCAGACAAACACCTCGACATTGCCTCGATCGAACAGCACCAGTACCGGCCACGACAGAAGTAGCCCGACACCCACCACCGTCGCCGCCGTTTTTCTCGTAAGTCCACGCTTCATCAGCGCCCGTCCAAATAACACTGCCGGCACCACAAAAGCCAAACTCAGGAACGTCATGAACGCACACAGGTCGACCGTGTCACCCAGCAGAAAAAATACTCGATAGATCAACGCCATCGGTGCGGGATAGGTAAATGGAAACCCGGTTGTAAAAAATGCCGCCTGGTGAAACAGCGGAAACTTATTCACATAAACAAAAAAGTCGCTGAAACGCATATCCGGAAGAAAGAAAGGCCAGTCATACGGATAGCTTCGATGAAACACCGTCAACATGACAACGCAATACACAACCGAGACGGCCGACAGCCCAAGCGTCACATATAAAGACTCGCGCAACGAAGGTGGCAAAGTAACAGCGGTTTCGTTGTATCTCTCGTTCTTCGTAGACAAACACTTCTCCCATCGCAACTCTCATTGATGGTACGACCCACAAAGCCTGGAATCAGCTCGCCTATCCGGGAAACTTCATACAAATCATCCGGCTCACACTTCGACGCCCGGCTGCCGGGCGCCCATTCATGCCCGACCTTTGGGGCATGAGTCGGATAGCCACAACGCCTACACCTCCCGAACCTCGCTCATCACCTCCATATCCACCTCACTCCCCCGTAAACTACTCAGATGGACAAGTTTGTAATCCGCGGCGGCAACCCTCTTCTCGGCACGATCAAGATCTCCGGCGCCAAGAACTCCGCGCTCCCCTGCATGGCCGCTGCCATCCTCACCGAGGACGAAGTCATCCTCGAAAACATCCCCCAGGTCCGCGACATCGAAACCGAGCGCAAGCTCCTCGAATCCATGGGCGCCGAAGTCGAGCTAGGCTATGGCCGCGCCCAGCATCGCACCTCCATCAAGTGCGCCGTGCTTTCCGACCCCGTCGCCAAGTACGAGATCGTCAAGACCATGCGTGCCAGCTCACTCGTGCTCGGCCCCCTCATCGCCCGCACCGGCATGGCCCGCGTGGCTATGCCCGGCGGCTGCAACATCGGCGGACGCCCCATCGACCTCCACATCAAGGGTCTCGAATCCATGGGCGCGACCATCACCTACGATCACGGCTACCTCGAAGCCCGCAGCCCCAACGACGGCAAATCACAGCTCAAGGGCGCACATATTGTCTTCGACAAGATCACCGTCACTGGCACCGAAGACCTCCTCATGGCCGCCGCCCTCGCCGACGGCGAATCCCTCTTCGAAAACTGTGCCCGCGAACCCGAAGTCACCGACCTCGTCGCGCTGCTCAACGCCATGGGCGCGAAGATCGAAGGCGCAGGCACATCCACTATCCGGATCAAAGGCGTCTCCAAGCTCCACGGCGCGCGCCATCGCATCAACCCCGACCGCATCGAAGCCGGCACCTTCCTCATCGCCGGCGCCATCACCGGCGGCGACCTCAACGTCGACTGCCTCAACCCCGAACACCTCGGCTCGCTGCTCGGCAAGCTGCAGGAGTGCGGCGTCAAACTCGAAGTCGGCACCGACCACATCCGCGTCCGCTCCGAAGGCGCCAACAGCCTCAAAGCCTCCGACATGTCCACCGAAGAGTACCCCGGCTTCCCCACCGACATGCAGGCCCAGTACATGGCGCTCGCCACGCAATGCGAAGGCACCACCAACATCACCGAAAACATCTTCGAAAACCGCTTCATGCACGTCGGCGAGCTCAACCGCATGGGCGCAAATATCAGCGTCGCAGGCCGCACAGCAACAGTTCGCGGAGGCACCAAGCTCCAATCCGCCGCCGTCATGTGTTCCGATCTCCGCGCCAGCGCCGCGCTAGTCCTCGCCGCGCTGGTCGCCGACGGCGAAAGCATCCTCGACCGTGTCTACCACATGGACCGTGGCTACGAGCGCATGGAAGAAAAGCTCCGCGGCGTAGGAGCCCAGATCCGCCGCATGGGTGAGGTCTTCGGCAAGAAATAACAACCCGCAGCGCCCAAGCTATGAAAATCCTTCTCCGTGCGCTCGTCACCGCTTCCATCGGACTCACTCTCGCACGCGCGGCTACGCCCCATGCACCTGCGCCCCATGCACAAACCCTCTACACCACCACCCATCCCGCCATGGGTACGGACTTCACCCTCTACCTCTACGCTTCTGACCCCACCGTCGCAGCGACCGCTTCCGAAGAAGTCTTCGACGAAATTGACCGCATAGAGCAGCTGCTCTCCAACTATCGCGACTCCAGCGAGCTCTCACGCATCAACCAGAACGCCGCAACAAAACCCGTCACCACCGACCCCGAAATGCTCGCTTTCCTCCAGGCCTCCGAGCATTGGAGCCGCATCAGCGATGGCGCATTCGACATCACCGTCGGCCGCCTCATGAAGTCCTGGGGCTTCTTCCGCCACGAAGGCCGCATTCCCACCGACGCTGAACTCAGCGCTCTGCGCGCCGTCACCGGATGGCAAAAAGTCACCCTCGATCCAACCAACCGCACTGTCTCCTTTACCGCGCCTGGCATCGAGCTCGACCCCGGCGGCATTGGGAAAGGCTTCGCCGTAGACGCCGCTGTCCGCATCCTTCGCGCCGACCACATTACCGCAGCTCTGCTCTCCGCCGGCACCAGCACTCTCTACGCCCTCGGCGCACCACCCCACAAATCCGGATGGCGCATTGTCATCCCCGGCCCTCTGCCGTCCAAAGAAACCCTCTCCACCGTAATCCTCCGCGACACCTCCCTTTCCAGCGCCGACTGCAGCCAGAAGAACTTCACCCTCGGCGGCCATCTCTACTGCCACATCATGGATCCGCAGACCATGAAACCTGTCGAAGGCCGCATCCAGGTCAGCATCATCAACCCCTCCGCCACTGCAAGCGATGCCCTCTCGAACGTCATCTTTGTGCAGTCACCCGAACAATCCCTCGCCACACTGCGCGCTTCAGCCCCCGGCTCTCACGCCCTCATTGTCTCCGGCACCGCGGACCACGCCACCTGTGCCGCTTTCCAATGGCAAAGCCCCGTCAACTCCGCTCACTGTAAACTCTGAAGGTTTCACTCTTTGAGGCTCCTCATGAACCGTCGCGACTTCCTGCACTCCGCTTCCGCCGCCGCACTGGCATCCACCACCATCGCCCGCGCTGCCACCCCTGCGCCTAAACCCATCCGTCTGGGCGTCATCGGCGCCGGCAGTCGAGGCCAGGAAGATCTCCGCCAGTTCCTCCGCATCCCCGGCGTCTCCATCGAAGCCATCTGCGACATCTACCCGCCACGCTATGAGCAGGTCAACCGCCTCGCCGGCAAACAAGTGCCACACACCCCAGACCACAAAGACTTCGTCGCCCGCCACGACATCGATGCCGTCATCATCGCCTCACCCGTCGGTTGCCATGCCGAACACGTCATCGCCGCATCCAACGCCGGTCTTCCCATCTACGGTGAAAAGGCGCTCGGTTTCACGGTGGACGACAACCACAACATCCTCGCGACCATCACCCGCAACAAAACTCTCTTCCAGATCGGCCACGAGTACCGTTACGCCAGCTGGGCCCAGGAAGCCATCCGCCGCATCCATGCGGGAGACATTGGCACGCCCACTCACGCCTACGCCTACTGGCATCGCAACGGCAACTGGCGCCGCAGTGTTCCCTCGCCCGACCCCGGCGGCAAGCTTGAACACCTTATCAACTGGCGGCTTTATCGCGAAACTTCCGGCGGCCTCGGCACCGAGCTTGGCTCGCACCATATCGACATGGCCAACTGGGTCTTCGGCGAACAGCCCGAAAGCGTCCTCGGCACCAACAGCATCGTCCGTTATCACGATGGCCGCACCGTCGGCGACAACGTCCAGGCCATCTTCAACTACTCACAAGGCCGCCGCCTCGTCTTCTCCTCCATCACCGACAACGCCAAGCTCGGCTGCGAGTTCTGGGTCTACGGGACCGCAGGCAGCGTGCAAATCACCATCGAAGACGCCTACATCTACTACGAGAAGAACGTTTCCAACACACCCACCGCCGATAAGCAAAACTCCAAAACCATCGTTGAGCATGGCGTCGTTACCGGCGCCTCCTACTCCACCCAGGGCGAGATGCCCTATCGCGGCCCCGGTGAAAAAATCCAGGCACCCGACGCCGAAGACCCAACCTTCGCCGCCGCCCGCTCATTCATCGAGGCCGTACGCGGCGAGCACCCAGTCTTCGCCGACGTCCACTGCGGCTTCGCCTCCGCTATCGCCTCGTCCGTAGCCCACGACGCCGTCTTCACCGAAACCAAAACACCCATCCCCAAACCCCGCACCACCTAGTGTGGTGAACCTTAAATCCGTTGCGATAAATTGTCATCCTGAGCGAAGTTTGGCGCGGCCTTTTGCGCCAAACGCAGTCGAAGGACCCGCCATGCCGCTCATCCCCGCAAACTGTTGGCCATTTCAGGCAAGAGTCCTTGCTTTACGGCAACAGCTATATGTCGATACACCCTGGATCATCTTCCTCAATGATGTAGAGGCGTTCCACCGAAACAGCGCCAACGGCACGACACAAACCAACCTGGGCAACAGCGCCAACGGCGCGACTCATACCAGCGAGGGGCGAAGCCCCTCGTACAAACCCCACAAATACCAGAGGGCTGAAGGCCAGACCCATAACCGCCTCTGACGGCTACACACCATTGAGGAATTCGCCACCGGCATGAGCACGTAGAGCTTCGCAGAAGTTATCTATAGGAATCGGTTTGCCAAAAAGCCAGCCCTGCCCAAACTGAACGCCATGTGTGAGCAAAAACTCTGCCTGCTCCTCGGTTTCGACACCCTCGGCAATCATGTGAAGCCCCAGCGAGTGCGCCATCTCAATGATATGGAGCACGACCTCGCTGGTCGCCCCATCCGTGCCTATAGTCTCGACAAATGCCTTGTCGATTTTGAGTGTGTCCAGAGGCAAAGTCTGTAGACACGAAAGACTAGAGTAGCCCGTCCCGAAATCGTCGATCGCGATGCTGACGCCAAGTTCGCACAGCTGTGTCAGGAGCAACTGCGTCTCCTCACCCTGGAGGAAGCCGCGCTCAGTCGCTTCAAGTTTAAGATTTTCAATGCGGATACCCGGACGCGCGACGAACTCCTTAACAAGCTCCAGCGTGTGCGTGGATGCGAGATCTGCTGCCGCAAGGTTGATGGATAGCTGAAAGTCACGAGACACAGCCGTACATCGGTGGAGTTCGCGGCCTGCAAGCTCGAAGACACACTCGGTAATGGCCGTTATCATGCCGTTCTGTTCGGCAATCGGAATAAAAATGCTCGGCGAAACCGGCACTCCCTCCTGCTCCCAGCGGACAAGAGCTTCGGCGCCGATCCAGCGTCTGGTACTGAGATCGACTATCGGCTGAAAGACGACGTAAAGCTCATTACGACGAATGGCGGTTTGCAACTCCGATCGAAGTGTGTGGAGGCTTCGAAAGACCGTCAGGATCGCCCAGGCCGTCGCAAAACTGCAAAGCAGGCCGATCGGGATGTAGATCAGCGCGAATCTTTCCATGCGCTTGACTAAGTAAATTTTTGGAGCAGCCGCAATCGCCACAAGATCCCTTTTGTTGGAGCGGACCAGCGCTACAACAGTGCCATGATCGACAAAGGTGCTGGTCTGGCCAGACTGAAGCGGGTGGAACCAGCTAGGGTCGAGCGGTGGTCCACCCTGAGCAAGGATTTCATGCTGTGCGCTCGAGGGAATATACATGCCTACGGCAACGTCTTTCCCATCGACCGCAATATCGACAGGCAAAGACGGTTCCAGAAAAACGGCGAACCCTCTTTTGGAAATGATGGTGAAAGGATGCGATGGAGCCAGAGGCAGATGGACGGCCAGGCGAACACTCGCGCCATTGAAATCAGTCAGCGTAGGCGGGCCCAGCGGAATAGGATGTGTCGTGCCAAGTGAGTCGCATATAAGGTCATCGCCGTAAATACGGCCAACCGCCTGGATATAACTGCTGCTGATATCCAGGCCGCGCATCAGGTTGATCTCGGCTGGCGAGCACGGCGCGAAGTGCGCCTGTTCAAGACGGTCGGCAACGGAGTTGAACTGGACCGCGGTTTCCTCGCTGCGGCGCATCGCATCGCGTGCATAGGTAAGTACGCGGCTCTCCTGATCGGCGGTTCCTTCTTTCCAGGAAAGCCATCCGGCAAGAAAGAGCGGCACAAGCACTGCAAGAACACCTACCGGGATAGCAACCGCAGGGCCGAACGACTTGCGCATCGAACTCCTCAGCGAACCGTAAGCTCTACATGAATAGTGCTCGAATCATAGCGCAACGCATCAGGACTTCATCACGAAATTCCAGGAACCTCATGCTTTGCCATGCCAATCAATCTATCCGAAAGCCACCCCAACACTCTCCATTACTTCGTGCAACGACTGTTTTCCAGTCCAGATTGCTGCTTTCCAGCCACGGTTTCGAGCAGCATCCAC
>Ga0302316_10001820_pt1 | contig 16202 bp, 16 predicted proteins | sample III_Palsa_N3_2_FD_200456 | JGI IMG/M metagenome (GOLD analysis project Ga0302316, IMG submission 200456) | Peat permafrost microbial communities from Stordalen Mire near Abisko, Sweden - III_Palsa_N3_2 | ecosystem: Environmental > Terrestrial > Soil > Palsa > Peat permafrost | place: Sweden...
TCACCAGCAACTCGCCGATCAACATCTGCATCGTCTGATCGAGAACACCACCCACCGTTTCGCGGTGAATCCGCTGGAAAAGACTCGCCGCCACCTGATCCCAGTTGGCAACGAATGGCCTCAACCCATTCGGATCAAACATCAACCGCAGCAGGTTCCGCGGCCTCGGAAACTTCGCCAGTTCAGTGAACTGCCCAAAGAATTTCGGCGCCACTCTATTGGTCATCATGACATTCCAATGGCGGTCCATCACCAAGGCCGGATACGGCTCGTGTTGCTTGAGCATTCGCTCCAACGCCCAATGCACGACTCGCATTTCCGCCGCATCCCAAGCCGCCTCCGCATACATCGGCGCATAGCCGGCGGCGAACAGCAACGCATTGCGATCCCGCAGCGGCACGTCCAGCGCATTCGCGATTCCCAGCAACAGCGCCCGGCTCGGCACACTGCGCCCGCTCTCGACGAAACTGATGTGGCGCTGCGACACGCCCATGTCCATGGACAGCGCGAGTTGGCTGCGGCCTCGGGTGTCGCGCCATTGGCGCAGCAGCGTGCCGAGAGGCGATTGAGCGGCTTGGGTGATCGGCATAGGCACAACGGCAAAAAAGGCACGCGGCGGATCAGTATCCATCGCGAGCCGTCGTGGGACGAACGAAAGTCAGAACCCGGTCGGTCCGACCGAGCCGTACCAGGCCTTGACCTTGGTCGGATCCTTTTCGTCCATGTAGAAGAAGTGCTGCATCGTCGGCTTGACGGGGGCGATGGACTTGTCGTTGAACATCATCGTCACGTAGCCGCGGAACACCTTCAGGTGCGGGCTGTCCAGGTATTCGACGACATCGTGATGCGTCGTCATCTGCTTGTCGACGAACTGGCGCAGGTTGGCGCGAATCGTCTCCTTGCCGTGCCAGTCGGCGACGCCCAGATGGCAGACGGCATCGTCGGCAAAGCAGTCGAAGCCGGCGCCCCAGCTCTTGTCGTCGATCTCCTTCCAGAAGGCAAGCAGCCAGGTGGGCGTGGGCATCTTGGTGAACGGGGTCGTGGGCATGGTGTTGTCCTTGGAGGCGGCGGCTGACGCGAACGCTGGGAGGGTCATGAGGCCAGCAGCGCCGAGGAGGACGGCGCGACGGTCAGGGCGGTGAGTCATTGAGGAAACTCGGGGTTGAACGAGGCCTCATGGTCGGCTCTGCGCTGAATCACCTCAACTACCTCGGACGTAATCGAGCTGACGTCCACTACGCTGCACGCGCCGCTTTACGATGCGAACTCAAGTGCCGTCGAGCGCTGGCGGAGCGATCACAGCATCGCACCGTGCGCCCCCAATCCGCCCGACGGGGCGGTGTGCCAGGGGCTCTTTCCCGTTCCGCCGCCGCGCGGCATCGGATTCGACGTCTCGGGGACAGTCGAGGCGCTCGGCGAAGGCATCACCGACGTCCAGGTTGGCGACCGTGTCTTCGGCGTCCCTGACTACCTCGGCTACCCGACGGCCGGCGCATCCGAATACGCGGTGCTGAAGGTCTGGGTCGCGGTGCCGCAAGGGCTGGACCTCACGGAGGCCGCAACCCTGCCGATGTGGGTCGAGACGGCGACCCCAGGCGGGTCATGAGCATCAGCGATTTCGACCGAGACCACCTTGGCGTCCAGACCAGCGCCCGCGAGCTAAGTCGATCGTAACGCTGCTGACTCCAGGCGGAAGTACGGAATGCGCACTGGACGCCGGCGAAGCGGCCACGGGCGCTTCAAACATCCCACGATGGCTCGCGCGACCTGCATGACGGCAGGCCTGTAGCGGCAGTTCGTCACCCAGGATGCCAGATCGGGATTTCGTCGCAATGAAAGCTGTGCGGCTTTATTACGTGCCTAAAGTCGTGCTCTCCCCATCTGCAGAGTCTTGCCATGAAGGTCCCGGGTCATTGGCGACGTTTCGCTGCCGGCTTGTCGTTGGTGTTGCCATTCCTCGCTGTAGACGCCATGTCTCATCCGATCGAGGTGGAGATGACCGCTGGCCGTTGGACGACGACGGGCCACGTCGAGTTCCTGCGCCAGGCCGGCTTTCCGCACGGATTGATGCACGTCACCGGAGGCGGCGCCACGCTCGTCGGGCGACGATTCGCCAATGGAACAATTGACTTCGACATCATGGAGGACGCTGACAACCAGGGCATCGCCGGCGTCTGGTTCCGCGAGCGCGACGCAGACAGCGCCGAGAACGTCTACCTGCGCATCGACATGGACTGCCCTCGATCCGTCGAGTGCGTGCAGTACGCACCAGTGCGCCACGGCAATGTTCAATGGGACGTCTTTCCCGAATACGAGGCCGGCGCGCCGGTGCACGCGTCGGGCTGGAACCATGTGCGGCTGGTCGTCTCGGGCGCGCGGATGGACGTCTTCGTCAACGGCCAGGCCGCGCCGGCGCTGCGTGTCGGCCGCCTCGAAGGCGACGCCGCGGTGGGCTCTGTGCAACTGCGCGGCGATGCGACCTTCGCCAACCTGGTATTGGCCGAGGGCGCAGTCGACGGACTGTCGCCCACGCCGCTTCCCGATCCTGTCACAGACGACCCACGCTACCTTCGTCACTGGCGGATCGCGCCAGCGGGTCAGTGGCAAGGCCAGGAGGTGGACTGGAGCTCTTGCCCAGCTGCTACGGCGGCGTGGCGGCCATTAGACGCCGGCCGCAAGGGCTTCGTCGACGTCGGACACGAGCACGGCACGCCGCGCGGCATCCCGGATCTCGCATGGATCAGAACGACCGTGGTGGCCGATCGCGCCACGACGCGCCATGTCGCGTTCGGATGGGCGCGCGAAGCCTGGGTATTCGTGAACGGACAGCGTGTCTTCGCGGACCGTAACCTTTACTACCCGGCCTCTGGACGGAAGTCGCCGCTGGGCCGGCTCTCGATCGACAACGGCGGCTTCGACGTCCCGCTGCGCGCGGGTGCCAACGACATTGCCGTTGCGTTGGCCAACGACCTCCACTCGCCCAGCGGAAGGCATTGGGGATGGGGCTTCGAATGGCGCTTCGACGATGTTGCGGGATTGAAATTGCCGCCACCTGGTTAGCCGGAATTCGCGTTGGGCAGCTCGTGGCCGGTCTGCGCCCTTCGCTTCTGCGGCATGACAACCAGCGCCGCACAGACGAACCGATGACTTGAGCGTATGGTTTTGCGCCCATCTCGATGGCCAAGCATTTTCGTGACGGCCAACTGTGCTTCCCTGAAGCCGCCGGTCGCGAGTGACCGCAGGTGGCCGACTGTCGTCTCACGGCATGTCGAAGGTTCTCTACACCCGCACATCGACAAAGCGATCCTGACCATCAATGGCCCAGAAAGTGGAACGTGATGTCAGACGATCTGGAAGATCGTCCCGACGATCTTGAAGAACCGGCACAACTTGCGCAAATCCTCCGGAGCCGCGTGCACGTCTGGTTGGTCGGGGTGCCCGGCGGCAAGCAGTTGGAAGAATTCGCGGTTTGAACGGTCAGTCGAATCCGCGGCAGCTCATATCGTCGGCGCTCGATCCCCAGCGCACCCGCGCGTCGCCCTGGTGTGCCCATACCTGGACGCCGGGGCCGACATAGCGTGAGCCGCTTGCGCTGCTGGCCTGGAAGAGAAGCACCGTCGAACCGGCGCGCCTAGCGATCGCCACGTCCAACGGCAGTGCGGTGGAGAAGTACGTGACGGTGACGACGTCCTTGCCAGCCGAGTCGCAGGCGAAGCGTCCCGTGCCGACCGGATCGATGAGCCGATAGCGAACTTCCAGTTCGGCCATGCGCCGCAGGTTGCGTTCGCGAATGCAGGCCCAGGGTTCGGTGTCTGACACGCAGGCCTCGCGTGACGCCTTCCAGGCGCGCTGCCCGATTTCCAGCGCCGGCAGCAGGCCGTCGCTGGTATTCGCGCCGGCACGCGACAGCGTCAACGCCAGCTCCTCTTCCTCCTGCGCCAACTCCGCATCCGTGCAGACCAGCGCCTGGACGCCGGTGGTGCCGCGGCATTCCGGCGCGACGGCGAACGCCTGCGAGGCCGTCATCAAGGCCGCGGTGGCGACCAGTTCCCGAATTCGTTGCATTGCTCTCTCCTGGTAGGCGCCGGAAGCGGTGCGCTGGAGAGACACTGTAGGCATCCTTCGAGGAGCGCGCGAGAGCGCTGCGGAGGCGGTTCGCTCACGCGCGCGGAGGATTTGTTCCCATCTCTAGTGAACCTCGACCGGATACCGAGACGAGTACCTGAAGACGAGTATTTTCAGTCACGCCGCTAGCCTAGCCCAAACCGGACATTGGCGACCGGCTGCTCAAGGCCGACTTGAGTCAGCCCCGCCCCATGTTCTCTGCCGCCATGCGCAATGGGCGCGTGAGCGAGGGGGTAGCGCAGTTCGCCTCTTCAACGATCCCCTGCAAGTAGTCCAGCGCCAGGCCGAGCTCATTGTGCTCAAGAAACTCCTCGAATTGTTCGAGGTCTTTCCGCAAGGTCACAGCAACCGCGTCAGGCAAGGCGGCTCGCGCCTCGCGGAGAAGCGCTTCCGTCCTCGCCCACGATTGGATCAGCTCTGGACTTGCCATTGGTAGCCTGTAGTCTGTTGAAGAAGAGCATATCGCCAGAGGGGTACCCGGAAGCAGTCACGCGCGAACTTTCGCTACTGGCCGACAACGGCAGTATCCTTCAGGAACACAACCTCGGCCCTCGGTATGACCAAGCGATCAGGAGCAAGTTTCGACATCACCATGCCGACGGCGGGCACGGCGCAGTGGGAGCAGATCACGTATGCACGGGCCGCTCCGCATGCCGTGACGCTCAACGCGCAGCGCACCACCGCGTAGCGGTTTAGTCCTCTGGCCGAACTACGTCTTCGCCGCCGGCGGCCAGGTAGCACGGTGCGGTGCTGAGGGGGCGTCCGACTGCTATACCTGCCCCTGGACATCGCTCAGCAGCCCAGTCTGTCTAGAACCCTGCGGTGGGCTTCGAGTTTCGTTCGCGGATCGCTTCTTCGGTTCGCGGAACCAGGGTTTCGAGGCCGACGCGAACTGCGACGGCTTGCACTTCGTCGACGAACGATCGAAAGCCTTCCTCGTAGCTTCGGAAGCCAAGGCGATAGTCGCCGTCCGCTGATCGCATTGCGTCGCCCAGGGCTGCGGCACCGTCGATGGCTACCGACCCGCCACGCCCTGCCGCGGGCGATGGGCAATACGCAGCGTCGCCTACGAGCACGACCCGGCCTTTGGACCACGATGGCATTCGGATCTGGCATAGCTTGTCGAAGTAGAAGCTTTTCGATTCTTCGATTTCCCGCAGGAGTTCCGGAGTTCGCCAGCCCACTCCGGCGAACTTCGCAGCGACCATCCTTCGCTGCTGCGCCTCGTCGCGGTAGTCATACGGCATCTGCTCGTCGGAAGCGAAGCAGAAGACGATGTCCGTCTTGTTCTTGTAGGCGTTCAACATCACCGCCTTGCAAGGCTCGTTGTACATCTGCGCGGTATCGCGCTCGATGAGCAGCCTGTCCACGATCGTGATCGCGAAATACTGCTGCAGGTAGTGCACGAATGTCGCCTCCTCGCCAAACCAGAGCTTGCGGACTGCCGAGTGGGTTCCGTCACAACCGAGCACTAGGTCGAACGAACGTCGTCTTCCACTCCTGAAGGTGACATCGACACAGGACGTCTCGCTCATGTCCGTGATGGTGTCCCCTAACACGATCTCGCAGCGATCCTTCACGGCGTCGAGAAGGATGTCCATCAGCACGTCGCGCTCAACTTCATAGTCGTCGTCCGCTGGCGGCTCGTCTTCGGCTCTCAGCACGAGGCTGCGCACGGTGCGGTCGTTTGTGTCCTTGAAGTCCCATCGCCGCAGGCTCAGGCGATTCGAGCGGATCCTCTCAAAGAGGCCCATCCGCTTGACGATCTCGATGGTGTTCCCCTGGATGTTGACTGCCGTGCCTCCCTTGCGTACCGCGGGAGCGATGTCCACCACGGTGACCTCGTATCCGAGTTCGCTCATCCAGTAGGCTGACGAGAGCCCTGCGAAGCTCGCGCCCACGATCAGAACCGTCCTGCCGTTCGAAGTCTTCATTCGTTGGTACTCCGTTTTCGCTCCGCACTGGAGCGCCAGGTCGGAAGCTTATACTCACTACAACTTCTTAGGTGATAAAGTTGTACTCGCTACAACTTTCTTGCTACGCAACGCCTTCCCGGGCCGTCTTCAGCGGCTAACATGCGTCCATGGGGCAGCTACGAGAAAGCAAGAAGCGAGAGACCCGGCAACGGATCTCGGACACAGCCACCGCGCTTTTCTTTGCGCGTGGCTTCGAGGCGGTGACGGTCGACGAGATCGCCAGCGCTGCGAAGGTCTCGAAAATGACGGTCTTCAACTATTTCGCGCGGAAGGAAGAGCTCGTCCTCGACCGCGAGGATGATCTCCGGTTGCTTCCGTTTCGGCTCGCGCTCAGGACGAGGCCGGAAGGCCAGGCGCCCGTCGATGCGCTGCGCACGCTCGTTCGCCAGTTGAGCAATGAGAAGCATCCGCTTTGCTACATCAGCAGCATGGCGGTCGACTGGTGGCGCGTCGTCCACGCGAGCCAGTCACTCAAGGCGCGCCTGCGGGAACTCGCAGACGAAGCGAGCGACCTGCTGTCGATCGAATTGGCCGGCCCTGAGCCCGGCGGGGTCTCGCGTCTGGCCGCCGGGATGATCGTTCTGGCTGTACGGACGGCGCGAGAAGAAGCCGTTCGGCTGCTGGAGAGCGGTGCCTCCGCGAAGAGGGCGAACGCGGCGTTTCTGGCATTGATGGAGCAGGGCCTGTCGGCGGTCGAGCAGCTGCCGCCACCTTCGACCGCCCGGCCGCTGCTGCGACCTACTCGCCCTCTTAAACCGACAAGACTTTCCGGACCGAGCGACACGGCGCTCTGAGCGGGCGTCCGGTATTCCTGGCATCGTGCTGCCAGCGGACGCTTGCGGCAGTCCGGTCATGGCCGAACAGCGACCTCACCCGACAGCCGCCGTTCGCGAGTGGCCGGTTGTGGCCGAACAGCGACGTTGCATTCCACGGTATCCGTCGAAGGGTGACGGCCGAGGTGTCCTCGAACTGAACCACGCGGAAGAAAGACTCACGGCCTCGTGAGCAGAGTCACCGTCCCATCCGGCGCTGGCGTTGCTATTGTCCCCGGATCGGAGGGTCTCATGACGGGGATCCTCGACAACCAGGGGATGTCACTTGCAATCGACTCAGATGCCGCTCGCGCTGCCCAGCGAGTACGCCCAAAGCGCGGCGGTCACCGTGGGCCTGTTCTTCGGCGGCCGCTCCGCGGAGCACGCAATCTCGCTGCGATCCGCAGCTACCCTCCATGCGGCGCTGCGCAACGCGGGCTACCTGGTCGTGCCGATCGGCATTGAACGTTCCGGGATATGGCGCTACATGCCGTTGACGGGGCAGGCGTTCCATCGCGAAGTCGATCCGCACGCTTGCATCGTCGCGCTCGCGCCAGGTGGCGCCGGACAATTGCTCGCCAGCGACGGCCAGGAGATGACGGGAGGGCTGCCCCGCATCGATGTCGCGTTCCCTGCGTTGCACGGGCCATACGGGGAGGATGGCTGCCTGCAAGGACTGTTCGAAACTTGCGGCGTGCCCTATGCCGGTGCAGGCGTGCTGGGCGGCGCCGTCACGATGGACAAGGAAGTGACGAAGCGTTTGCTGATCCAGGCTGGCATGCCGGTCGTCCCGTATCGCCTGCACCGCCGGGGCAAGCCGCGACCCACGTGGCAGGATATGACCGACAGCCTCGGGCCGAGGCTCTACGTCAAGCCGGTGTCTCTCGGCTCGTCGATTGGCACCGCGCCGGCGGACGACGAGAGGTCTTTCGACCGCGCGCTGGCTGGCGCCTTCGAATACTCAGACAAGGTGCTGGTAGAGCGGCGCATCTTCGGTCGCGAGCTCGAATGCGGCGTGATGGAAACCGATGACGGGCCGGTTGCATCTGTCGTCGGCGAGATCGTGGCCGGAACTCACCACCCGTTCTACGACTACGACGCCAAGTACGCGGAAGACAGTCATGCGACGGTCGAAGTACCGGCGCGGCTGGGTCTCGAAATGGCAAGTCGCATCCGCGCGATGGCGATCGAAGCGTTCCAGGTGCTGGGTTGCCGCGACCTAGGAGTTTGGGCGGCAGAAGGCATTTCCCTGTCATCGAGTGAAGGGGGTGGTCCGTTGTTGGCAGATGGCCGCCAACTACCTCCCTTACGACCCGCAGCAGATGATGCTGCTGCCCGAAGCGCTGCAGGAGTGGCTGCCCGAAGGGCACCTGGCGCACTTCATCAGTGACGCTGTGGATGGCCTCGACCTGAGCGCCTTCCACGCCCGATACGACAAGGACGGTCCGCGCAACCAGCCGTTCCACCCGGCCATGATGGTCAAGGTGCTGGTCTACGGCTACGCCACCGGCGTGTTCAGCTCGCGCAAGATCGCGCGCAAGCTTCACGAGGACGTGGCCTTCCGCGTTCTGGCGGCGCGCAACTTCCCGGCCCACCGCACGATCCGCGACTTCCGGGCCTTCCACCTGAAGGAGCTCAGCGATCTGTTCGTCCAGGTGGTGCGCCTGGCGCGCGAGATGGGGCTGGTCAAGCTGGGCACGCTCGCCGTCGATGGCACCAAGGTCAAGGCCAACGCGAGCCGTCACAAAGCGATGAGCTACGGCCACATGCTCAAGGCCGAAGCCGAGTTGAAGGCGCAGATCGACGCGTTGCTCAACAAGGCGCGAGCCACTGACGAGGCTGAGAAGAATGAACCCGAGTCGGACATCCCCGCCGAGATCGCGCGGCGCCAAGACCGGCTCGACGCGATTGCGGCAGCACGTGCTCGACTCGAAGCGCGGCAGCGCGATGCGGACCTCGAACGCGGGCGCAGCGACGACGATGAGAACAAGCCTCGTGGGCCAGACGGCAAGCCCAAGGCCGGTGGCCGCTACAAACAGCCGTTCGGTGTGCCCAAGGACAAGGATCAAGACAACTTCACCGACCCAGACAGCCGCATCATGCAGCACGCTGGCGGAGGGTTCGAGGCCTCATACAACGGGCAGCTTGCTGTGGACGACACCGCTCACATCATCGTGGCGGCCGAGTTGATCAACAACGCGTCGGACGTACGCGAACTGCCCACGATGCTCGAGGCGGTCAAGGCCACGCTCGGCGCCTACCCCGATCAAACGCTGGCTGATGCGGGCTACCGCAGCGAAGCGGTCTTCGAGGCGCTCGTCGGACATACCGATCTCGTCGTGGCGATCGGGCGCGAAGGCAAGAGTCACCGCCCGATCAACGAGGCAAAGCTGCCGCTGACTTCGAAGATGGTCGCGAAGATGCAGACGCCCGAGGCGCGAGAAGCCTATCGGCGGCGCAAGTGGCTCTCCGAACCGCCCAACGGATGGATCAAGAACGTCCTTGGCTTCCGACAGTTCAGCATGCGCGGACTGCACCGCGTGCAAGCCGAGTGGAAACTTGTCTGCATGGCGCTGAACCTCAGGAGAATGGCAGCGATGCAGGCTGGTTGAAGGCCTGCATCACATAGAAAAGGGCTCATCGAGGCCTCGCGACAGTTTGCACGGCGCGATCAGCACCGAAGCCTGCCGCCGCCGTCGCACAACGGCCCTCTTCACCACAGCCTCAAAAGCTTCTGCCGCCCAAACTCCTAGCGCGCGTCGATTTCTTCCTTGGCGAACACGGCGAACTGTTCGTCAACGAAGTCAACACGCTTCCGGGGTTCACTTCGATCAGCCTGTTTCCGAGGATGTTCGAGGCATCGGGCATTGCCATCAAGGATCAGGTGACGCGCCTCGTCGAGTTGGCGCTCGCGCGCTCCTGAGGCATCGTTCAGCGCGCGTCGGCCGCCCACTCCATGGGATCCTCGTCGGCTGGAATGCGCGGGATATCGACTGGTCTGTGGCGGCGCGCCACACGGCCTCGACGACGTCATGCGCGTGCGTCAGCCCACCCGAAACCTGTCGGTCGCGACCGGCAGCAAGTGGCCGGAAGTTGCCCAGCACCGGCCCGATGGCGACTGCGGTGTCAAGGCCCGGTCGTCCGTAACAGGCGTCGGCGAGCGAGGTGGGCGATCAACATCCGACCCAGCAAGCCGAGCGCCGCCACAGCAAGCAGCACACGCAGCCAAGCGCCCAATCTGTCCCACATGAGATGGCGCTGGTCGGCGTCCGCAGACTCCCTGTACATGCCCAGGGCAGTGCACTTAGACACCGCCTCTTCGCAGTAGTTGGCATCCTCAGGTCTTCGCTTGGCCAATTCCACGCATCGGGGAACTTTGCCGCTTTCCAGCGCCAGGCAATTCCACCGTGCCTGATGCGATTGAATATCCGAAGCGGCGGTCTGAACCCGCATTACCTCCGCGGTCAATGACGCGACGCAGAGGACGACAAACACCGCGATGGGCAGAGGCATGAGATGTCGCGTCAGGGCCATGGTTGGGCAAGCTGGTTCAGTGCTGGGCGAGGATAGCCTACTCGAAAGCCGTCATTGGCGACCGTCCGCACCTGGCCGATCTCCGTCTTGAGCGCGCGCGACCAGTGCGCACAATGAACTGTCGCCTCGTGTGCGGCGGCTACCCTACAGTTGCCCCTGGCCGTCGGCAGTTCTTGGTGCCGACTTCATCTCGCGCGGTGCAAGGCCAACCCACCTTTAACGAGTACGGGCGCCACGTCGGTGAAGCCCGCCCGCACCAGCGCTTCACGCTGGTCACCGACGGTCATATAGAGCTGGTCGTTCGATAGCCCGTCTCCGCCGAGGTAGTGATCGCAGACGAGGTACCTACCGCCCGGCGTCAGCAGTGTCCTAACCTGTGCGTGGAGCGCCGTCGCGTAGTCGGTGTGGCGCAGCTCGTGCACTGCTTGATGTGTAACAACCACGTCGAACGCGGCGAGCCCATCCATCCAGTCCGGGTCACGGAAGCTCCGCTCCACAAATTGGACGTGCGCAGCACGGCTACCTAGCCGTTCAGCAGCAAGCTGGTGCATCGCCGGCGAGAAGTCGAGCGCAACGTAGTCCAGCTGAGGCCAGGTCCGCAACAGATGTTCAGCGAGGAAGCCAGGGCCTGAACCTAGCTCGAGCACTCGCAATCCATCGCGACCCATTTCGCGCGCGAAGGCGTCGAAGAACTCCGGGCGGACGGGTCGCTTAGCGAGCGCCGCCTCGGCCCAGGGTCGGGCGTCCGACATCACGCGCAGGTCGATAGGACTCGGAACGTCAAGCGTCATAGGTTCTCCATGGAATCTCTGAAGGCAGAGTACCCGATAGCCGTCTCAGGCGAGTGGCTGCACCTGGCCGAAATTCGTCTGTGGAGCCGGCGACCAGCTCGGATGCCGGGCGTTCGGTAGCCTACCCTACAGCAGCCGCTCGTGACCGTCAGCACACGCGTACGCATGCCGCAAGGCGTCAGCCAAAACACAGGCAGCGAGGGTCGCCGCCTCTAGACTCGGCCGCATCTCCATGGGCCGAGACGGCCACCGATGACCACCGCTCCGTTCGAAGGATCCACCGCCAGGATCAACGTCCGGCTCACGGGCTTTCCGAGTTCGCAGGCCGTCACCGAAGCGGGCTGGCAGTCGCTGCTCGAATGGTTCGCTCGGTGGGGCGACACGCCCACACTGGCGGCGCTGGTCGGCAACCATCACCAAGGCCGCCCAGCCAGCTTCAAGAACGTTGCGCGCCTGCTCGAGACTTCGGGCTTCGCCGGCATCGAGGATTTCCAACTCTGGCGCGAGGAGGCCCCGCGCGACCGGCCCGAGGCACATGCCCGTCTCTGCACCCGTCTGCCGATGGCGTGGGCTCAGTTCGGCGTCTCGTTCGTCGCGCAGCCGCTCGCGCTCGAGTCGCTGGTGGCACCCCTGCAGGCGATGCTCGCCGCGTTCGCCAGCGACTTCGGCGAGATCTGGCTGACCGCCGACGACGAGCCGGAGCTGGACGTGCCTGGGCTGGGCCAGACCGCCGAACACATCCTCGAACGCTGGCACGTGCTTGCGAACGACGCCAACCTGCCCGGCTGGCGCCACGGCTGGCTAGGTACCGTGAACACGTGGAACCTGCTGACGCCCGAGCACCTGGCGGCCGAAGTGGGCGGCACGTCGCTGCAGCAGTGGATCGACGCCGACGCCACGCGCGGCCGGCTGCGCCAGCTGTCGGACAAGCACTGGCTGTGGTCGGTGGAGACCGCGCGCCGCGCGGCCTTGTTCAAGGCGCTGTGGAACACAGGGGTGATCTTCGACGGCCAGCGCTATCTCGACGCGATCGTCTGGCACGAGGTGTCCGAGACCGTGCTCGCGAAGGTCTTCGACGGCGAGACCCTGCGCGCGCGCATCGAGGCCAGCCCGGCCAACGGCCGTCTCGAGACGCTTGCCGACGGCCGCCACCGCTGGGGTGTCAAGCGTAGCGACAACCGGATCTACCCCGACATCAAATGGCTGTTCAAGCTGGAGGAACTGCCCGACGGGACGATCGTCGACCAGTCGCCCCCGAAGCAGAAAAGGCGCTCGAAGGCCAAGCAGGCGGCGCTGGACAAGCGCAACGCGCTAATCGCGCTGGTCGACGCGCAGCTCGAACTCGGCCACGCGACGGGCCTGGTTGGCCTCGGCGAGTTCTTCGACGGCAACTTCGACAAGTTCTCGCTCGCCACCAACATCGCCGACTCCGGGCGGCCGTCGCTCAAGCGCTGCCACCAGATCCTCGCCGATCTCGCCGCGCGCGACGACGTGCGCGTGATCCTGTGCGAGATCACCGAGACACCGGAGGCCGGCGAGCCCGACGACGACGATCTCTGGCCCATCTGCAACGACGTCCTCGTGATCACGTCGGCGCCGCTCGCTGAGGTGCAGAAGGCGGTCGCCAGCCTCAAGGCCGACGAGGTCGGCGAGCCCATCGACGCGGTCGGCGCGCACATCGCGGCGCAGGCGGGAGGGGGCGAACCATCGCCGCACCCTCGACCGCAACTTGAAGAAGGACGGGCAGGCGCGCGTGGCCAACGTTTGCGCCCACCACATCGTGGCCTCGGGCCACCCCGACGCCTACCGATCGCGCCGGATGCTCTTCGGCTGGGGCATCGGCATCAACGACGCCGACAACGGCGTGTTCCTTCCGGCCTACCTGTCGTCGAACGTGCCCACGCTCCCCAACGCCGTGGCGCACGATCGGCTGCACGCGAGCGCGCGATACTACCTGCGGGTCGAGGCGCGCCTCCGCGTCGTCGACAAGACGTCGCAGCCCGCCGGGCGCGGGGCGCTCCGAAAAATGCGCGGCGAGATGGTCGCTGGCTCCTTCCCGCTGGCTTGAACGGCAACCGCCCGCGATCTGCGGCTACGTGAGGACGACGACGATGGCAGTGTGGGAAATCCGGCCCGGCGACATGGACAACCGCCCCGTGCTCGTCGCCGGCGACAAGAGCGACGTCGCCAAGGGAGTCTTCGACTTCGAGGGCCGGCCCAAGGACTGGATGCACCGGCCGCCGGTGGAGCTGTTCTCGCGTGTCAAGGCCAAGTCCAAACTGCGCGAGCCGGCCAACGTCATGGCCTTCATGGCCGGGACCTTCGTCCTCGACGCCAAGGCCCGGGCCGCCATCGGCGGCTTCCTCTCGCCCTTCGGCCAGCTCCTCGAGCTCCACCACGGCGGCGAGACGCTCTACGCCTTCAACTGCACCAACGTCGTCGAGTGCGTTGACCAAGAGAAGACGCGCCGCGACGAGTTCGGCACCGTGATCCTCGAGGCGTTCGACGAGGCCAAGGTTCCCGAAGCGGCCTCCGTCTTCAAGGATCCGTCGACGGCTGCGATCCGCGTCTATGCCAACGACGCGGCTAAGGAGGCGATCGAGCGGTTGTCGTCCGATGCGGGCCTCTCCGGCATCGAGGTCGTGCCCGTCGAGCCGCTTTGAAGGGAAGCCCGGATCGGGCTGGCCGAGGGGCAGGTGGCCGCGCAACGAAGAGTGGGACGTCCGCGGCCCTCGAAGGCCGCGCGCTGCAGGTTCATTGTGAGAGGGTAGCCTCCTGGCGCCCAAGCAGCCTCCCCGATACCTGACATCGCCGAACGACGGCCCGTGGCCGAACAGCGACCCTCACTTGGCCTTCTTGGCCACGATCTTGATCTCGGTGATGCCGTTGTCCGGAATCAGGCGCGAGACCTGAATGGCTGTCCAGGTCGGGTACGGCGGCTTGATGTAGAGATTCTTGACGGCCACGATCGCGGGCATCTGCGTCGTCAGGTCGGTGTGAAAGCTGGTGATGTCGACGACATCGTCCCATGACACGCCGGCGCTGCGCAGGATGACGCCGATGCGCTCAAACGCGCGCGTGTACCCTGCGCGCAAGTCCGTCTCGCCAGGGCGTACACCGGCAACTACGCCTGACAGAGTCACCGTGTCTCCGCTCACCACGGCACTGGCATATCCCCAGTCCTCCTGAAATTTCAGTTCGGCCGGGTCTGTCGCCATGATGACTCGAGCATCCTGGCGCGCCCCCGCGAAGGCACCGGGCGCCGGCAGGAGCATCAAGACGAAAAAGCAGGCGACGAGCGGTCGAGTCTTCATGGGTCCTCCGGAGGATGCGGTACCAGGTCTTGCCTTTTGTCCTGCCCTGCGATGCGCATTGCCGACTCAAGACAGTCGGGGCAAAAGGCAAGACCCGGTACCGGAAATCATTTCTGGTTGCCTCAAAGCAGACGGCCGCGACCGGCAGCTCATGGCCGGCTGGAGCCACACGCACCAGCGGCAGCTCAGGTCTCGCCACCAGGCGACGTCCGGCGCGTCAGGGTGGGCAGCCGGCGCCAAGCGTACCAAGCCACGAGGACACCGGCCAGCGGTGCGCCCAAGCAGGCCAGGCCGAAGGCCGCCATGTCAGGCAAATCACACACTGGGTGATCCGGCGGCCAACGGAACGCGTACGACAGGCCCACGAAGATCGCCACTCCGAAAATCGGAACACAAAGGATGCCTGCCAGCCCGGCAAAGAGTACCCCCTTCCAAAACAACATTGCCATCTACGTTGGCTCCCTGGGTCCAATCATCGTAGCGATATGAATGAGCTTCCGGGACTTTCGCGCACATCCCGGATCATTCGCTCTTGTCGGTCTCGACAAGAGCAGACCGCGCGGTCGTCACCGTGCGGAATCGGAAATCGCACATCTCGAGGACCTGGCCGCCGCGCAGTGTCGTGACGTGATGGTATTCATCGAACTGGCTCACGGGAGGCCACACCATCGGTCGCGCATCGAAGTAGACCTGTCCCTGCCAGCGGAAGAAGGCGCTCTGGCGGCCACATTCGACCGGATAGCGATACTGCCGCGGGTCATTGAAACCCTGGAGCGCGATGAGGCGCTCTCGCGCGGGTCCGGTCGCCAAGCTAAGTCCGTCGGGCGACAGCAAGTCGAAAAACTCCGCGTCGCAGCCAGGTCCGGCGCCGCTGGCCAAACGGATGCGCGCGACATGGAACGGCATACCATTGTTAGCGAATGCGGTCTGTATGACCCCGCCGACGTCGCTCTCTGACCACCGCTCCATGACGGCGCGCGGGTCAACGCGCGACGGGCCAGGCTGCTCCGGCAACATGGGGACGCGTGCCGCCTGCAAGTCCGCGCACAGCTTCGGCGCGCGAACGTGCGGCCCGGTCGTCTCCGTTGTCTTCACTTCAAAACGGCAGGCGTCGCCGGGATTCTCAAGCGAAACCGCCTCGATCGGATACTGGGGCCCGCGGTCGTGCAGCACGTAGTGGCGGTCGCTGTACGTGAGCAGTTTCACGTCTTCGTAGCCCCAGAGATCGTTCTGCCCGGAGATCCTGGGCAGGTCAGCGTCAGGCACTGGCTCGTCGGTTGCGCTGTCGACGCCGTGCCAGACCGGCACATGTGCTGTTCCTTCGGTGGTGAATGCGAGATCGATGCGGCGGCCGTGCCATGGCAGGTTCGTGCCTACGCCGGAGAGGAGTTCGTTCAGACGCCCAGCGTTCGCCCAGTCGGCGAGGGCTTCGCAGGGCTCGGTGACGCCTGTAGCGGGATCGGCTGCGGGAGTCGCTGCGCTGGGCGCGCTCTGACGAACGGTCTCGTCGATGACCGTCGAGGGGACAGACTGCATCGACAGCCTGTACTGTCGATCGATCACCGCGAGCCTCCCGCGCGCCGCGGCGATCGGCGTTAGGCCAATCGGTGGGGTGAGCCGCTGCAGCACCGGCGCGTCGATGTCGCGAAG
>Ga0302316_10001830_pt1 | contig 16167 bp, 11 predicted proteins | sample III_Palsa_N3_2_FD_200456 | JGI IMG/M metagenome (GOLD analysis project Ga0302316, IMG submission 200456) | Peat permafrost microbial communities from Stordalen Mire near Abisko, Sweden - III_Palsa_N3_2 | ecosystem: Environmental > Terrestrial > Soil > Palsa > Peat permafrost | place: Sweden...
CCGTGGATGGGATGGGAGGTGCCGATCGATAGGAAATTCAACTCAGCTCTTGACGAGAAGGGAAGTCCTTGTAGAGCGGTTTAGTCCGACGACCCACAGCCGACCTTCGACCCGCCAGATTGGTCGCCGGAAAGCCGCCGTTCGCACGGTCGAGATGAGAGCATGGCCGAGCCCTGCGGGCGCGCAGAGGTGGAGCGCCAGACGACGGTCAAGCGACGGGTAGGAGCAGACGCCAAAGCAAGGCGATCTACAGCAAGCGCAGCTTCGCGGACGCCCCAACCCTCCAGGATGAGTCCCGATGCTGATCTACCGGGATACCGAACGGGGCGGTCGTAAAGTTCAGAGTTGAACGACGAAAAGCCGGGAAAGTTCAGACCTGGATGACGTGAGCGTTCGGAGCCGTGTGAGGCTGCCCGTTCCAAGTCGTTGATTCATCGCTTGGGCAGTTCAGACTTGGCTGACACCGAACAAAGTCCGACCCGTGCGATCAGCGCAAGCGTTCCTTCTTGATGCCTTGCCGCAAGTTTCCGTTCGCCGCATCCTGCAGGTGGCCGCGCACGAAGAAAGTCGGGATCGAGCGGAGCGAGTCAGGCAGCCGACCTGCGCCATCGAAGCGGCGGCGGAACGGCGAGCGCGCGAAGGCGTCGCCGAGCTGCGCCACGACGGACCCGTTGATGAACACGCCGCCGGCGGCGCCGAAGGTCAGGGCGGCGCGTCCTGCGGCGTCGCCGAGCAGGCCGAAGAACATCGCGAGTGCGTGCGCGCATTCGGGCGCCTCCCCCCGATTCGCCGCGAGCATGATCTGGGCTGCGCTCGAGCGCCACGGATGGACGCCGCGCAGCAGGCAGATCGCGCGATGGAGTTCGAGGATGCCGCCCTCGCACAACGCCTGCGCGGTCGCCAGTTGGCCGTGGCGGCGTCGCAGGACGTCGAGCACTGCCGACTCGTCCGGCTCGTGCGAATGCAGCACGATCTGGCCGGCGTCGGAAAGAACGGGGACGGATGGCATCCCCGGCAGCGTCGCGCACAGCGTGAACCTGGCGCCGATCGCCAGCGTCAGGAACGGGGCGCCGTCGACCGCAGTGCCGGAGCCGACCTGGTTCAGGTTCTCCAGGAAGGCGACGTTTGCCGCGTCGCGCGGCCACGCATCCTCACCCATGGTCGGCGCCGCGACGACTGCGTCGACAAACTTCGGCGCCTGCGGCGCGCCGCAATGTGGATTCGATCATCCGCAACTCCTTCATTGCGGCGGCCCGCGACGCGTACGCGCCGACCGCCTTTCCCACGTCAGAACTTGTAGTTGCCGCTCACGTAGTAGGTACGCCCGAGGATGTCGTAGTAGCGACCGTCGTAGCCCGAGTAGTTGCCACCGCCCGAGGTCTGCAGCGACAGCGGCGGCATGCGATCGAACAGGTTCTTGATACCCACGGTGACCGCCACTGCCTTGGTCGCCTGGTACTTGCTCTGCGCGTCGAAGGTCGTGAACGGGTGCACGTGCAGCCCTGGGAATGCGACCGGCGTGGTGTAGCCGGTGTCGCTGGCGGCGTAGACGGGCGAGCTCGAGGCCGTCGGGAATTGCTCGTCGTGGTAGCCCGATTTGTAGTTGGCTGTCAGCGAGTTGGTGAAGGCGCCGGTCTGCAGGCTGGTGAGGATGCGCATCTCGGTGCGGAACACCACGTTGAGGTCGGATCCGAACTTGCCGAGGTCGCTCTGGACAGCGCCGCCGGGCGACAGCGTGTAGTCCTGCTTAAGCATGTAGGTACCCGTCCAGGAGGTCGACCAGTCGCCGATCGGCGTCTTCGTCTGCAGGCTGACGTCCCAGTCGACGCCGCGGTAGTGCGCGATGCCACCGTTGGTCGTGACCTCCATGAAGCCGATGCCGGGCGCGCCGGTTGGCGTCGAGTAGGGGTTGATGAACAGGCTGGCGTACTGCTGCGGGTTCGTGAACGCCGTCTGCTCGCTCACGCCCGTCGGCAGCACCTGGTTCTTGATCTGGACGGACCACAGGTCGGCGCCGGCCGAGAAGCCCTTGATCGGATCGACCCGGAAGCCGAGCGTCCACTGCTGCGAGCGCTCGGGCTTGAGGCCGGCCGAGCCACTCAGGCTGTTGCCGCCCTTCAGGATGCTGTATTGCCCCGTCCCGGACAGGCAGCCGACCGAGCCGGGGAACGGACACGGGTAGCTGGCCGCCGTCGGCGCCGAATAGGCCACCGGATTCGCGATGTCACCGAGATCGGGCGCCTTGAAGCCCGTGCCGAAGCCGCCGCGCAGGAGCAGGCTCTCCACAGGCGTCCAGCGGAAGCTCGTCTTCCAGGTGTCGGCGCTGAAGCTGTTGCCGATGCTGCCGTCCGGCAGTTGGTCGAGCAGCTTGGTCACAGTATCGGGGACGGCGGAGAAGCGGTCGCGGCTGTAGACCTTGCCGTACTTGTTGAAGCGGTCCGAGACCGTCACCTCGAGCGACTTGGCGAGCGGCAGCAGCCATTCGCCGTAGATGCCGACGTTGTTGCGGCTCGCGTCGAACGGCACTTCGGCGGCCTGCGATCCGACGGCGATGTCGGTCGAGCCCGACTGCGTCGAGTAGCCGCTGTTGTCGCGCTCCAGCGCGCTCGGGTTGATCACGTAGCGCGTGTGCATGGTGTCGACGCCGACCGACAGGATCGACGTGCCGCCCGGCAGCGCGAAGGTGTCGTGCTGGACGCCGAGATGCAGCGCATCGACGTCGGACGTGGTGGTCGACACGATCATGCCGGTCAGCAACGTGCTTGCCAGCGACGACTGTCCGGTCGCCATCACGGGATCGTACGTCCCGCTGCCGACGAGCGCCTTCAGGGCGTTGAGGTCGCCGTAGCCGCCGGCGAGCTTGTCCTGGTCGACGAGGTGCGACAGCGAGAACGTGGCGCCGTAGCTCCAGTCCTTCCATTGGCCGTCGAGGCCGCCCGCGAGGTGGCTCGTCGTGGCGATGTAGTCGTCCGAACGTTCGCCGAGCGGCGACGAGCGGTAGCCCAGCGTGACGCTCGCTGGCGGAACGAGATTGTGCGCCGTGGCATACGGCGTGACGTAAGTCGAATAGAGCGTCGCGAAGTTGTTGCCGGTGGCGGTGACGCTCAGGCTCGCGGCGGCGGGCGCGAACTCGTCGGTGACGCGGTAGCTCGTCAGCAGTCCTTCTGCCCACAGCCGCGTGTCCGCGTTCAGGTTGAACGTGGCCTTGGCCAGCACGCTGTCGCGCTTCGACGCGGGCTCGTCTTCCGACAGCGCGGCCGAGTTGAACTGGCAGGCGCTGACCGTGGACGACAGCGTGCGGATCTGCGCGAGCGGGTTGCCGCAGTTGCCGTTGGCGATGTAGTACGGATTGATCGTGTAGGTCGACTTCGTCGTGCCGCCCACCGGCGTCGTGGTGAACGTCAGGTTGGACGGCGTCGTGCTGCCGCTGCGGCCGACCCACACGTAGTTCGCGCCGTTGTAGTTGAACGGGAAGACGCTGCCGTTGCTCGACGCCGAGCGCTGGGTCGCCTGCACGGCGTCCTGCGAGTCGTGGCTGTACGAGAACAGGAAGTTGTAGTTGTCGGTCGCGAGATCGCCCACGCCCTTGCTGAAGCCGGCGCTGAGGCTGCGGCCGCCCGGATGCTGCGGGTGGTCGTACGAGAAGAAGACATCGCCGCCGGAGGAATTCTTCTTGGTGATGAAGTTCACGACCCCCGCGATCGCGTCCGAACCGTAGAGCGTGGAAGCGCCGTCGGTCAGCACCTCGACCCGCTCGATCGCGTCCATCGGGATCGTGCCGATGTCCACGCCATAGCCGCCGCCCTGGTTGGCGCCGAGCTGCAGCGGCGCGATGCGCTGTCCGTCCAGCAGCACGAGCGTGTACTTCGACGCCATCGAATGCAGCGCCGCGGTGGTCGCGCCACCACCACCGCCATCCTGGCCGCCGGCACCGTTGATGGTGGCCGCGGCGGCGACGAAGCCCTGCAACGCAGGCAGCTTCTGCAGCAGGTCGCTGACGCTGGTCGCGCCGGTCTTCTGGATGTCGGCGGCCGTCAGCGTCTGCACGGGCAGCGCGCCTTCCTTGGCGATGCGCTTGATCGACGAGCCCGTGATCTCCACGCGCTGCACGGTGCTCGTGCCGTCCGCGTCGGCGGTGGCGACCGGCGCCTGTGCGAGCGCGGCCTGCGATGTCAATCCGACGCCGATCGCGATGCCGCCGGACTGCATCAGCCTGATCGCTCGGGCAACTACGGTTTCCTTCATCCTCATCGTGAACTCCTGTGAATGTTCAATGCCGTGGAAATATGTCTACGAGCTCTTCGCATTGCGTTTCGGGAGTCCGCGCCCCACCTCCGCACGGAAGACCAACGACGTCCTGGCCGCAATGCCCATCGCATCGCGACACGCCCCTCGGGCCTGCCGCGGTGGCGATGTGGCCGGATGGGATGTCTCGACGTCCCAGAACCAAAATATTGTCTAGCGATACCGTGTTTCACTGTGTGTAACGATGGTAGACGTGGTCTTTGGCGCTTGTCAAGGCTGTTTTTCCCAAGATCGCCATGTGCCGCGGACGATGTCTCGCGAAACGCGAAACATGAAAGCCGCCCCACTTGCGTCGACACGCTTGACGCTGCTGGCGGTGGTGAGGCGAACGGTTCGGGGCAGGCGCCAGCGCATCCGGCCGTTGCTGCGTACGGACGCGCGTGCACCCCTGCGATGCGCGGACGCGCCGCCTCAAGCAAGTGGCCGCATCACCGTTGAATGCAGGGGCGATCAAGTACCATCGACGCTGCGCGAAGGCCGCTTTTGGCCTGGCGCATCGACTCGATCGGAGGACCTGCAGACGTGGCGCGCGCCCGTCACTCGGGCTCCGCGGCGCGTGCGACTCAGCAGGCAGATGAATAGGGAACAGCGCGTGGACTACACCGTAGATGCCGTCGACAAGGCAATCGGACTTCTGAATCTGGTGGCGCAGTTCCCCGACCTCGGCGTCACGGAACTGGCCAAGCGTTCGGGCAACACCAAGGCGCGTGCGTTCCGCCTGCTCGGCACGCTCGAGCTGAACGGCCTCGTGCAGCGCGACGCGAATGCGGCCTACCGGCTTGGCACGCACGTGCTGTATCTCGGCGCGGCGGCGCAGGAGCAGCTCAGCATCGTGCGCGTGTCGTCGGCGATCTTCGACGAGATGATCCAGGAGTGCAACGAAGGCATCCAGATCCGCATCCGCGATGGCCTCGACAGTGTCTGCATCGCCCGGCGCGACTCGACGCACGACGTCCGCTTCCTGACCTCGATCGGCAACCGGCGGCCGCTGTATCTGGGCGCGTCCGGCAAGCTGTTGCTGGCCCACGCTTCGCCCGAAGTGCGCGAGGAAGTGCTGAGCGGCGACCTGCAGAAGTTCACGCCTACGACGATCACCAGCCGCCGCACGCTCGAGAAGGAGCTGCAGAAGATCCTCAAGGACGGCTTCAGCACCTCGCTGGGCGAGCGCTCGGCGGACCTGGCCGCGGTGGCCGCACCGGTGCGCGACGGCACGGGCGTGGTCATGGCCGCGCTCGGTATCTCGGGTCCGTTGAGCCGCATGAACGAGCGCACGCTCGACCTGTTCATCGACTGCGTCAAGCGCGGAGCCGAGCGGCTGTCGCGCGAGCTCGGCTACCGCGGCGCCTGAGCGCACGGCATTCGCCGGCCGACGCGCGGCCAGCGCGAGCAGCGCCGTCTGTGCGTCCGCGCCTGCTCAGATGTCGAAGCTGATGCCCTGGGCTAGCGGCAAGGCGTGGCTGTAGTTGATGGTGTTGGTCGCGCGTCGCATGTAGGCCTTCCAGGCATCCGAGCCGGACTCGCGTCCTCCGCCGGTTTCCTTCTCGCCGCCGAAGGCGCCGCCGATCTCCGCACCGCTCGGGCCGATGTTGACGTTGGCGATGCCGCAATCACTGCCGCTGGCGCACAGGAAGGATTCGGCCTCGCGCAGGTCCGTCGTGAAGATGCTCGACGACAGGCCTTGCGGCACCGCGTTGTGGGCCGCGATCGCGTCGGCGAACTCGCGATAGCGCACGACATAGAGGATGGGCGCGAAGGTCTCGTGATGCATGACGTCGGTCTGCTGCGGCATCTCGACGAGGGCCGGATGCACGTAGAAGCCGCCTTCGCAGCCGGGCACCCTCGCGCGCTCGCCGCCGAACACCAGGCCGCCCTGCGCGCGCGCCGCGTCGAGCGCGCGTTGCATGGCCACGCCGGCCTGCGCATCGATCAGCGGACCGACCAGGGTCGACGTCTCGCACGGGTTGCCGATCGGCAGCGCGCCGTAGATCTTGCGTAGGCGCGGCACCAGCTCGTCGTAGACGTCGTCGTGCACGAACAGCCGGCGCAGCGTGGTGCAGCGCTGGCCGGCGGTGCCGACCGCGGAGAACACGATCGCGCGAACGGCCATCTCGATGTCGGCGCTGGTCGCCACGATCATCGCGTTGTTGCCGCCCAGCTCCAGGATGGTTCGCGCCAGGCGCTGTGCGCAGCGTTGTGCGACGGCGCGTCCCATGCCGGTGCTGCCGGTGGCACTGATGACGGGCACGCGCGGGTCGTCGACCAGCGCCTCGCCGCAATCGCGGCCGCCGATCACCAGTTCGGCCAATCCGTCCGGCGCATCGCTGCCGAAGCGCGCGAGTGCCCGGCGGAACAACGCATGCACGGCGATCGCGGTCAACGGCGTCTTCTCTGACGGCTTCCAGACCACGCTGTCGCCGCACACGAAGGCGAGCGCCGCGTTCCAGGCCCACACCGCGACCGGGAAGTTGAACGCGGAGACGACGCCGATCACGCCCACAGGATGCCAGGCTTCCATCATGCGATGGCCCGGACGCTCGGAAGCGATGGTCAAGCCGTAGAGCTGGCGCGAGAGACCCACCGCGAAGTCGCAGATGTCGATCATCTCCTGCACTTCGCCCAGGCCCTCCTGTGCGATCTTGCCGGTCTCGAGCGTCACCAGCCGGCCCAGCGTCTGCTTGTGCAGGCGCAGCTCCTCGCCGAACAGGCGTATCAGTTCGCCGCGACGCGGCGCCGGCACCAGGCGCCATTGCTGGAACGCTGCGTGGGCGCGCGCGACCTTCGCGCCGACCTCGACGGGCGAGTCGGCGCGCAGGCTCGCGAGGACGGCGCCGTCGATGGGCGAGCGGCTGTGCAGGTCGTCGCCGCGCCAGGACGTCAAGTCCACGCCGAGCTCCGCCAGCGACTTAGAAATCGTATCCATCGATACCTCCAATCAAACGTGTGCAATGAAGTCCGTAACGGCACCGCGACCCCCGAATCGCGCGATGCCGAACGGCGCGATCGGCGTCGCGGTCGCGTTGTCGGTCACCAGGTCGCACAGCACCTCGCCCACGGCGGGCGCCAGCTGGAAGCCGCCGCCGCAGAAGCCGAAGGCGTGCCACAGGCCCGGCGTGGTGAGGCTGGCGCCGATGACCGGCTGGCCATCGGGGAACGCGCCCTCGACGCCGGTCCAGCTGCGGATGACCAGCGCGTCGGCAAGCGCCGGGATGACCTCGCAGGCGGCGAGGATGGCGGCCGAGATCGCGCCGGAATCGGGCCGGTTGGCGTCCAGCGCCAGCGAGCCACTGCCGCGCCCGCCGCCGAGGACGACATTGCCGCGCGCAACCTGGCGCGCATAGATGTCGCCGCCGACCACGCCGAGATTGGGCAGGTCCAACGGCGCGATCGGCTCGGTCACTAGCATGTTGGGATAGATGCTGTATTCGGGCAGGTGGTCGCCGAACTGCGCCGCCACGCTGGCGCCCCAGGCCCCGGCGCAATTGAGCAGCCAGCGCGACTTCACCTGCAGGCCGCTGCGCGTGCGCAGCAGGAATTGCCCGCCGTCCAGCGCCGCCTGCTCGACGGTCTCGCCCTCATGGATGCGCACGCCCTGGCGGCGCGCCGCCAGCGCGAACCCCGCCGCCACGAGGCGCGGATTGGCATGGCCGTCCCCGGCGCAGAACGAGGCGCCCGCGAGCTTGCTGCTGAGTGCGGGATAACGGCTGCGCAGTCGTTCGCGCCCCAGCAGCTCGAGCTCCAGCCCGAACGGCGCGGCGCGCGCGTTGTCGGCCTCGAGCGTCGCCATGTCGGCATCGGTGCGCGCCAGCTTCAGGTGGCCCGACATCGCGTATTCGCAGGCGTCGCCGATCAACTCGGGCAGGCGTTGCCAGATTTCATGGGCCCGCTGCGCCAGCGGCAGCTGGATCGTCGCTCGTCCCTGGCGCCGCACGCCACCGTGGTTGACGCCGCTGGCCTGGGCGCCGCACCAGCCCTGCTCCAGGAGCACCACCGACAGCCCGCGCCGGCGCAAGGCCAGCGCCGCGGCGCAGCCCACCAGGCCACCGCCGACGATGGCGACGTCCGCCAGCGGCTCCGCGCTCATGAGGCTACCCTCCGCCTGGCGGCTGCGATGCGAGCGCCTGCTGGCGGCCGGGCGGCACTCATGCGCGCTCCCGCACCGCAGGATGATCCGGCTGGCTGGCCGCCATCGGGATCGGCTTGATGGGAGGCTGTGCGCGCAGCCTCCCGACATCGGCGACCGCCTTGCCGGTGCTGCAGGCCAGGATCTCGGCGGCGGCTCCGGCGCACACGCGTCCCTGGCAGCGGCCCATGCCGACCCGGGTCATTGCCTTGAGCCGGTTGATCTCCATCACGCCGCCGTCGCGCACCGCGCGGCGCAGCGCGCCCGCATCGACGTTCTCGCAGCGGCAGATCACCAGGTCGTCGCGACAGGCGCGGATCTCGGCCGATGGCAGCGGAAAGGCCTTCTCCATGCCGCGCTGGAACGCGATCATGGGCCGCAGTGCGCGTTCGAGACGCTGGCCTTCGCCATCGCACGTCGGCTCGCCCAGGTCCTCGAGAAGCGCGAGCGCCGCGCGCCGTCCGGCCAGCTCCGCCGCGTCCGCGCCGAGGATGGACGCGCCGTCGCCGGCGAGGTAGACGCATGCGACGCTGCTGCGGCCAGTCGCGTCGCGCCGCGGCAGCCATTGCCGGACCGAGGGCTCGAAGTCGAACTCGCATCCCGCCAGGTCGGCGAGCTGCGTCTCCGCGCGCAAGCCGAATCCGGCGGCCACCGCATCGCAGGCGATGCGATGTTCGTGGCCGTTCCTGCGCCACGACAGGGCCTCGACCCGTTCGCCGCCAGCGACCGCGACGTCCTGCACGCCGTCGATCACGCGGATCCCGCGGCTACGCAGCCAGGCGATGAAATACAAGCCCTTGGCCAACGTGAGCGGCTGCCGCGACAGGCCGATCAACGCGCCTGGCTTGCTCGCCGACGAAGCAGTGTCGAGCACCGCGGCAATCTCCGCACCGGCGCGCGCGTACTGATACGCCAGCAGGTATAGCAGGGCGCCCGTGCCCACTAGCGCGACGCGTCCCCCCAGCACGCAGGCCTGCGCCTTGAGCGCGACCTGCGCCGCGCCCAGCGTATAGACGCCCGGCAGCAGCCAGCCCGGGAACGGCAGGACGCGGTCCATCGCGCCGGTGCACAGGATCAGGTGCGAGAACGGCTGGCTGCGACGTCGTCCATCGGTCAGCAGGTCCAGTCGCCGGCCGTCGCAATTCCAGGCCAGCGTCGATGGGCGATGGACGATCTGGCCGGCCAGCCGTTCGAAGCTGCGATGGATGTCGTCGGCCTTGCGGCTCTCGAAGCCGTACAGCTGCTTCTTGCTGCGGACGAAGCCTTCCGGCGGCTGGCGATAGACCTGTCCGCCGGCGCGCGGGCTTTCATCGATCACGATGGGTCGCAAGCCGGCTTGCACGAGTGCCTCGGCGGCGCGCACGCCGGCCGGCCCGGCACCGACGACGACGATGTCGGACAGCTTCACGATCGTCCCTGCGGCCGCCGGGTGCACAGGTGCATGCCGTCTTCGACGGGCGTGGTGCATGCGCGCAGCCTGCGGCCGTCCTCGGCATGCATCCAGCAATCCTGGCAGGCGCCGATGAGGCAGAAGCCGGCGCGCGGCGCATCGCCGAATTCGGAACTGCGAAGCCGGCCCGACTGGGTCAGCACGGCCACCAGCACCGTGTCGCCGCGCAGCGCGGTCAGGCGCATGCCATCCAGGACGAAGTCGACGGCTTCGCGCCGGGTCTCGTCGACACGCCGGAAGATCGCCCTGCCTGGCCGAGCGGTCATTTCTTGCGCAGCCCCGGCAGCTTGAACATCGCCCAGATGCCTATCACGCTGGACACGATGACGTAGTAGGCCGGCGACAGCTTGTTGCCGGTCGTGCCGATCAGCCACGCATTGACGAACTGCGTGGTGCCGCCGAACACGCTGACCGAGACGGCGTTCGTGATGCTCATGCCCGAACTGCGCACGGCACTGGGAAAGATCTCGATCAGGGCGACCATCGAGGCGGCCGTGCCGGCGGAGGTCAGCAGGGCCAGCACGGCCGCCACCGAACCCAGGGACCAGACGTTGGCGGAATGGGTGAGGAACAGGAACGCCGGATAGATGCACAGCAACATCAATGCGCGCGAGACGATCATCACCGGCTTGCGGCCGATCCGATCGGACAGGTGGCCTCCGAGCCGTGCGCCGACGATGGTGGCGAGGCCCGTCATGATCGTGGCCACCATCGCCTGGACGGCGGGCATCGCGAGCGCGGTCAGCGCATAGGTGGTCATGTAGCTGCAGACGTACGCGGAGATGGTCTGGCACATGACGATCGTCAGGCCCAGCCACAGCGCGGCCTGGTGGTCGCGCCAGATGCGGCGGACCGGGCTGGCGTCGCCGGGCTGCCTGTCGCGCGTCTCCAGCGTCTCGGGCAGGCTGCGGCGTATGTAGAGGCCCACCGGCACGATCAACAGTCCGAACAGGAAGGGAATGCGCCATCCCCACCCCGCCAGCTGCTTCGCATCCAGCAGCGTTGCCAGCGTGAGGCCGGCCACGCCGGCCATCAGCGTCGCCATGCCCTGGCTCGCACCCTGCCAGCTGACCCAGGCTCCGGCGCGTCCCGGCGGCGCTGCCTCCAGCAGCAGCGCCGTGGACGGGCCGACCTCGCCACCCAGCGCCAGGCCCTGCACCAGCCGCGCGAGCACCAGGATGATCGGCGCCGCGATGCCGATCGTGGCGTACGAAGGGGTCAGCGCCACGCCCATGGTGCCGACCGTCATGAGGCTGATCGTGAGGACCAGCGCCGGACGCCGTCCTGCGCGATCGGCGAACGAGCCGATCACGAATCCGCCGAGCGGCCGGGTCACGAAGCCGACGCCGAAGGTCGCCAGCGACAGCAACAGGCTGAAGAACTCGTTGCGCGCGGGGAAGAACGCGCGTCCGATGTAGACCGAGTAGAACGAATAGGCCAGGAAGTCGAAGAACTCGATGGCGTTGCCCGTCACCGCGGCGGCGATCATCCAGTGGGTCATGGCCGGCGCCGTGGCGCGCGGCGTCGCGGCGTCGACGCTGTCGCCGGACAAGCTGCTTGCCTGGACAGGAATGTTTTCCATCGACTCGGCCGCCTCCAGCTGATCGTCAGATCGTTTCATGGCGGCCCTGCGCAGTCGCACGCAGTCCGGCGATCGTCTGTGTCGGGGTGATCGCCTCCGGGTCTACCACCAGTTCGATCAGTGCCGGCCGGCCCGCCGCGAGCGCCCGTTCGAAGGCCGCGGGAAACTCGGCGCCATGCAGCACCCGCTCGCCGTGCGCGCCGTACGACTGCGCGAGCGCGCAGAAGTCCGGGTTGTGAAGACCGGTTCCGTGGACGCGTCCGGGATAGTGCATTTCCTGGTGCATGCGAATCGTCCCGAACATGCCGTTGTTGACGACGACGAAGACGATGGCCAGGCCGTAGCGCATCGCCGTGGCGAGTTCCTGCCCGTTCATCATGAAGCAGCCGTCCCCGTTCCACGACAGGACGGTCCGGTCGCGATGCACGATCTTGGCCGCGATGGCCGCCGGCACGCCGTAGCCCATCGCGCCGCTGGTGGGCGCCAGTTGCGTGCGGAACTGACGGTATCCGAAGTAGCGGTTCATCCAGATCGCGTAGTTGCCGGCGCCGTTCGTGATGATGGCATCCGCGGGCAGGCGATCCTGCAGATGGCGGACGACATCGCGCATCTGCAGCGAGCCGCCGATTTCCGGCGGCGTGGCATGCGACAGGTAATCACGATGCGCCTGGTCGCACGCATCGTGCCAGGCCTCGGGCGCCAACGTGACGCCGCGCAGCGCCTGCGCGAATTCGGGCATGCCGGCGTTGATCTGCAGCTCGGCCTGGTAGACCTTGCCCAGTTCGTCGTTGCCGGCGTGCACGTGGATCAGGCGCTGGTGTGGCGCGGGCACGTCCAGCAAGGTATAGCCGCTGGTGGTCGCCTCGCCGAGGCGGGCGCCGATGACCAGCAGGACGTCGGCCTCGCGGATTCGCGCGGCCAGCTTCGGGTTGATGCCCAGGCCGACGTCGCCCGCGTAGTTAGGATGGCGGTTGTCGAACAGATCCTGGAAGCGGAACGCGCAGGCGACCGGCAGGCGGTTGCGTTCCGCGAAGTCGCGCAAATCCCTGCAGGCCGGGTCGTTCCAGCCGCTGCCGCCGACGATGACCAGGGGGCGCTTCGCCGAACCGAGGATCGTCGCCAGCCTGGCGATGTCGCCATTGGACGCACTCGCCTGCACGTTGGTCGCCGGCCGGATGTCCTTCGCTACGGCGCGTCCGAACAACACGTCTTCGGGCAGGCCCAGCACGACTGGCCCGGGCCGTCCCGACTGCGCGGTCTGGAACGCGCGGTTGATGTACTCCCCGATGCGGTCGGCGCGATCGATCTGCGCGGCCCACTTGGCGATCGGGCCGAAGACGGCGCGGACGTCGATTTCCTGGAAGGCCTCGCGATCCGCGCAATCGGAGCCGACCTGTCCGACCAGCAGGATCATCGGCGACGAATCCTGGGCCGCGCTGTGGACGCCGATGCTCGCGTTGCAGGCGCCCGGCCCGCGCGTGACCAGCGCGATGCCGGGCCGGCCTGTCAACTTGCCGTAGGCCTCGGCCATGAATGCGGCGCCGCCTTCGTGCCGGCAGACGTGCAGCGCGATCTTGTCGCGGTGCTCGTACAGCCCGTCGAGCACCGGAAGGTAGCTCTCGCCCGGCACGCAGAACGCAGTGTCGACGCCGTTGGCCACGAGGGCGTCGGCCAGGATGTGGCCGCCGATCATCGGTTCGGTGGCAGCTGGGATGATCGTCATCGCAGGCTCTCGGGGTGTTCGTCGGGCAGGATGACGGGCAGGATCACGCGCGACGGATGCGCGCCGTCGAGAAGGATGCGGTTCGTCGCGATTCGATGGTCATGAGCACTGCCTTCGGGCTCGCCGGTGTTCGAATTGACGTCGAAGTGCGGAAAGTTGCTGCTCGCCACGTCGACCCGGATGCGATGGCCCTTCTTGAAGACGTTGCTGGTGGGAAAGGCGTCGATGCGGATGCGATAGACGGCACCGGGCTCCATCGGCGTCGGCGACTCCCACGAGTCCCTATAGCGCGCGCGCAGCACGCCATGGGTCAGGTTCATCGCGAAGCCCTCGGGGTAGTCGGCATTCGGCGGATAGTGGTCGATGAGCTTGATGTGGAAGTCGGTGTCGGGACAATCGGACGCGACCCAGAACTCGGCGCTGATCGGGCCCGTGACCTCGACATCCTCTTCGAGCGGCGCGGTCTCGAACACCAGTACGTCGGGCCGCGCAGCGAGGGGCCCGTAGGGCTCCGTGGCGCCGAACAGATTGGGCGTCTCGCGCTGGTCGTACGCGCCGCCCGCCATGATCGGCTCGCCGGACGTGATCGCGCCCCCGACCGTCGGCACCGGATGACGCGGATCGTGACGCCAGCTGCGCGCCGCATCCTGTTCGTCGGGCGCTGCAAGGGTCAGCGCGCCGTCGTCGCGCAGGTGGAATGGCGTTGAGCGCGTGTTCGGCAGCGGCCAGTCCTGTTCGGTGCGCCAATGGCCACCGTGCTCCATGCGGCCCACGGCGTTGCGGCGTCCGCTGCCTCCGCCCATCACGAACAGCAGCACCGGCGCCTCGTCGGGCTCGCTCTTGCGTGACTGCTTCAGGTAACGGTCGAACCACGCCAGGCGCAGCGCCAGGAAGCTGGGCGCGAGGTTGTGCTCGAGCGTGGCCGCCGGTCCGAAATCGACGTCGCCCGACCAGGTCGTGGAACGGTTGCCGTGGGTCCAGGGGCCGAGGATCAACCGGACCGGCGCACGCCGACCGGGCCGGCGGCGCAGGCCGACGAAGTTCTCCGTCGCCGTGCGCGAGTAGACGTCGTACCAGGAGGACATGTGCACCATGGCTGCGTCCGGAAACTGCTCGAAGAAGCCTTGCGCGTAGAGCCCCGGCTGGCGCCAGTAGTCGTCGAAGCTGCCGTGCTGCCACTGTTCGAACAGGTAGCGTTCGAACTCCGGCGCGGCGCTCAACGGCGAATGGCCGGGACGCCACTCGTGGATGCGCTGCATCCAGTCGGCGATGTCCACGGATTCGAGCATCGCGCGCGCTTGGGGGTCGTGTTGCAACGCCGGGCTGTCCGCAGCGGCGCGCACGGCCCAGGTCACCTGCTTGAGTTCGAACGCGCCGCCCTGGCGGATGCCGCCCTGGTAGGCATTGGAGAAGCCGCCCGAGTCGAGGAACATCGCCACCACGCCGGGCGCGCCGAGGCTCGCAAGCGCGGCCTGCGTGTGCGCCGCATAGGACAGCCCCATCGTGCCGATGCGGTGGTTGCTCCAGGGTTGCCGGACGATCCACTCGCACGTGTCGTAGCCGTCCGGCCCCTCGTCGACGTACTTGGCGAAGGTGCCGTCGGACTTGTGGCGCCCGCGGCAATCCTGGTAGATCACGGCGTAGCCGTGGCGCACGAAATACGCGGCCACCGTCTCGCGCGTCATGGGCTGGCCGGTGCCGACGCGCAGCTCGGAGCGACTCGGAGCGCGCTTGTCGTACGGCGTGCGCTCAAGGATCACCGGAAGTCGCGCGCCACTTGCGCGCCGCGTGGGCAGGTAGATGTCCGTGGCCAGACGAATGCCGTCGCGCATCGGAACCATGACATCGCGCAGCGCGGTGACTTCGGGGTGATCCTTCAAGTGGATTCCAGCTTCGGCAGACATCATTTTCGACAGGCGGGAGCTCGAGGTCGTCCGCCCTTGAGTTGGCAAGACGCGCGTGCTTTGTTACGATAGACGATACGATATATCATCTAGCGATACAACGTCAAGCATCGTTCGAACCCAGATTGCGTTCCTGGCGATCGCGCTCGGCGACGTTGCGACGAATCGCTGTTCGGTTTCCCATTGATTGCGAAGGGACGGAGCCTCGACATGACACCCATGCGCAAGACGATCGGCCATGGCAGCCTGCAGCGGCTGCTCGAAGCCGGCGCCTCGATCGATGTGGAGGTCATCGGAGGCATCGGCGGATGGGGCGTCACGGTCGCCTACGGATGCGTCCGGCAGACGCTGGCGGTGATGCGCGGCGACGCGCGCACCTTTCGCAAGTTCGAGACGCTGGTGCACTATCTCGACCACCTGGGCATCGCCGTCTTCCGCGTCGACGCGACGGCCTACCGGCCGCAGCCACTCGGCATGCAGAGCGACCTGCGTCGACGCCAGGCCTCGGACCGGATGAAGCGTGCGCACGCCGCCGCCGCCGTCGAGCGCCGCATCCAGGCCAGCGTCGAAGAGACGAGTCCGGGCGCGCAGGAGGTCGAGCCGCCACTCGTCATTTCCCGTTCCGTCACCTGACGCTCGTGAAGGCACGCTTCCGCATCGCGTTCGGCAAGGCAGGCTCGTCGGCTACCGGTCATTGGCGAAGGACTTGTATTGGCCGGTTTAAGTTCCAAGGCAGCCCGCCACTCTCCCTCAACCTTTCGCGCGTTCGGCCACCGCCATGCGACATCCCAGCGACCACGCGACCGCGCGCCTGGCCAGCGCGGCGGTCGCGTCGACGACCGGAACGGGCGCGTTGGCGTTGTTCAGCACCACCGGTATCTCCGTGCAGCCGAGGATGACTACGTCCGCGCCGCGCTCCTTCAGGCTGAGCGCCGCGCTCGCCAGGAGCTCGCGGCCGGTCGCCAGGTCACCGGACTTCACGGCGTCGATGCCGCGCGCAACGCGGTCGATCATCTCGCGGGCCGTCGGCAGGAGCCAGTGCACGGGCACCAGGCCCGTGGTCGCCGCGCGGTTGATGTACAG
>Ga0302316_10001831_pt1 | contig 16161 bp, 10 predicted proteins | sample III_Palsa_N3_2_FD_200456 | JGI IMG/M metagenome (GOLD analysis project Ga0302316, IMG submission 200456) | Peat permafrost microbial communities from Stordalen Mire near Abisko, Sweden - III_Palsa_N3_2 | ecosystem: Environmental > Terrestrial > Soil > Palsa > Peat permafrost | place: Sweden...
AGCCGAATGGTTCGCCCAGCATGGCATCGCAGCCTTTGTGTTGAAGTACCGGCTCGCGCAGACGCCAGCGTCGGATGAAGAGTTCATGCCGAGTCATCCGCCGGTCGGCGTTCCAGGCGCAGCCGTCGGCGGGCCGCCACCCGGCGCCATGGCGCCGCTGCCGGAGGGTACGGAGCGTAATGCCGTCGCGGACGGGATTCAGGCTATCAAGGACGTCCGTGCCAATGCATCTCAATGGGGCATTTCGCCCGACCGTATCGTGTTCATGGGCTTCTCGGCGGGCGCGGTCCTGACCAGCGGCGTTATGCTCGCAGAGAATGTCGCGGACCGGCCGAACTTTGCTGCGCCCATCTATGGGGCTCCTTTCGGGCCCATGCCGGGCATTCCGGCGAATACGCCACCCGCATTTCTGGCGGTTGCCGGCGACGATCCGCTCGCCGCAGCACCGGTGATCAAATTCTTCGATGCCTTGCGCGCTGCTAAAGCCCAGCCTGAGCTGCATGTATTTCGATCTGGACACCATGGATTCTCCATGTCGGAGCGAAACGGTACCAGCGATCACTGGATCGATGAGCTGTATTGGTGGATGGGTTCTTATGGGCTGACAAAGCCGTTAACCGGAGAAAAGTGAGAATGATCAGTACGGGCCGCCAAATGGTATTTTTCCTCGTCGCCGGACTTTGCGCCGTAATTTGTCACGCTGACGCCGCCCTTCGCACGGTGAGTGTGGAAGACGCGGTAACAGGTCAATTGAGGCCGTTCAATGGCGTCACTGGTGCGCCCGGCGCCGGCTTTGGCGGTCCAGAGACCCCGGCCGCGGTCGCCGACATCGATATCTCGGACGCCTACAGGGCGGCGCACATCGATCTCATCCGAACCCACGATCACTTTGGACCTGGCGACATAGACGCTCGTTTCGGAGTGAATATGCAACTGCCGATGAGTGTTCCCTCAGCCCGCGACGCGTTCAATATCTTTCCGGATGTGAGCGCCGACCCGAAGGAGGAAAAAAGCTACCACTTCGAGTCGACTGATCGATTGATCGCCTCGATCGAAGGAATCGGCGCCGAGCCCATATTCCGCATTGGTCGCAGCATCGGAGCGGATCCGACGCCGCCCGCCGATCTCGAAAAGTACGCCGAAATCGCGCGCCGCATCGTGATGCATTACAACCAAGGTTGGAATCACGGATTTCACTACCGCATACGCTATTGGGAAATTTGGAATGAGCCGGATTTCAAAGTATTTTGGACCGGCACGCCGCAGCAGTACTACGAGCTCTACGAGAAGACCGCGCTTGCCATCAAAGCGGCGGACCCCGCGGCGCTAATTGGAGGTCCCACCATATCGAAGCCCCTCGATGCGACGCCCTATCGGGAGGCGTTCCTGGATTTCGTGAAAGCCAAGAAATTGCCTTTGGATTTTTTCGTGTGGCATTACTACTCGATGGATGCCAACGACCCCAATAATTTCATCAGCATCGCGAAGGTTATTCGCAACTTGTTGGACGAGCACGGCTTTAAGAATACCAAGAATTTTCTAGACGAATGGAACACCGATCTTTTCGAGCGCGACATGTCGAAAGCTTCGCGCGCGGCCTTCGCCGCGAGCTCTCTCATCTACATGTTGGATGCGCCCATCGACGCGCAGGCGTATTACCGCGCCGATCCGAGTTTCCGCAATGTCGGGAAGAAGCCGGACGCCATTGGGAACGCCTTGACGGCATTCGGCGCAATGAGGAATACCCCGGAATTATTGCGCACGTCGGGCTCAGACGATGCAGGCTTCGCCGTGATGGCCGGACGCTCCAAAGATCGACAAACGCTGCAAGTATTGATCAGCAACTACCAGATCGCGCCGAAGTCTCTTGGCCCTCGTGCCAACGGCGACGTTTTGCACATTCCGAATATCATGGATGTCACCATGCCAGCGCGCCGTTCGCTCGCTTACCATGACAATGGCGGCTACGATTTGTCCGTGCATGTGCCGGCCGGAAAATATCTCGTGAGCCGATACCGGATCACCGACAGCGAGAACTTCGTGCAGGTCGACCAAACGACCCAGATCGGACCGGTCCTTCATCTGCAAGCAGCAGTGACAGCGCCCGCGATCGAATTCATCAAGATACAGGCGCGCTCACCATGAGGGCAGGCTCAAAATGCGCCCGGAAACGCGCCGCCATCCAGCAGAATGTTCTGCCCGGTCATATAGCCGGCATGCACGCTGCAAAGAAAGGCGCAGACCTGTCCGAACTCCGCTGCGGTGCCGTACCGTTTGGCGGGAATGGCTTCTTGAGCGCGGCGTGACACTTCGGCTTCGGATAGACCTTCCTTCGCTGCGGTACGCGCCACGCTCCCACGTATGCGGGCGGTATCGAAGCTGCCGGGTAACATGTTGTTGATGGTGACGTTGCGGGCCACGACGCCGCGGGCGATACCGGCAACGAAGGCGGTGAGCCCGGCGCGGGCACCGCTCGACAGGTCGAGCCCTGCCAAGGGCATTTTGACGCTCACCGAGGTGATGTTCACGATTCTGCCGAAGCCGCGTTCGGCCATGCCGTCGATGACTTTTTGAATGAGCTCAATGGGCGTCACCATGTTCATGGTCACGCCGTCCAGCATGGCGCTGCGATCCAGTTCCCGAAAATCGCGGTAGGGCGGTCCGCCATTGTTATTGATTAAAATATCCGGTGCCGGACAGGCCGTGAGAAGTGCCGCCTGACCCTCGGGGGTGGAAAGATCCGCGAGCACCGGCAACACCTCGACGCCGGTGGCCTTGCGGATTTCCTGTGCCGTCTGCTCGAGCAGCTTAAGGTTGCGCCCGTTGATGACCACCGACACGCCGGCCTCTGCCAGCGCCATGGCGCAGCCCTTTCCCAGCCCCTGGCTCGATGCGCACACCACCGCCTTCCGACCTCGAATACCTAAATCCATACCCGCTCCCGATTCATTGTCGCGCCGGGTCGCAGTTGTAGGCGATGGTGCGTACCTTCGCAATAGAATTGCGCAGGTGTCTGGCGGCGACCTGAAGATCCTCGGCCACCGGATGGTCTTCGCGATTCAGTCGATTTTCCGCCGCCGCTAAAATCAACGACACCCCGGCGAGTTGTTGTCCCAGATCTTCGTGGAGTAACGTGTAAATAGCCGCGCCGCGCCCCTCCAGCTGCTTCAAGGCAGTCAGGGCTTGCCGATGCCGGTCAAGGAGTTGCGTTCGCGCGCGAGTGCCGTATAGGCCCACGAAAATGCACCGGGCCAATGCCAGCAATAGACCGACGGAGAGAGCGAGGCGTTGCGGCGCGGAGCCGGAGATGACCAACGTACTGTGGGGAACGCCAAGCAGTCCAGTAATCACGGCGGCCACGACGATGGACCAAGCCAAGATCGCCTCGCGTACGCGAAAGCGCAGGCAGGCAAAGGAGAACACAATGAATATCACGGCAATGAAATAAATGGTGGCTTCGCGAGCCAACAACATGAAGCTGACTTCTATGGCGACCGCGGTGATGAGCTGGGTCAGTGTCAAATTGGCATCGGCGAAGCGCGATGAATAGCCATTGCCGATCAAGGTGTAAAAGGTGCCGCTGTAGGCCAGACCCGCCGCCCCGTAGGCCAGCGGCAGCCACCATGGTGCAATGCCCGCCATCACGAACGATTCCAGGACCATGACGTCGATAAGATAACTAGCGCAGAGCATGCGCTGGATACTCAGCCAGTATTGCCGCCGATCGACGCTGACCGGTGCGTAGTCAATGACCAACATCCCCGTCCTCCCTGCCTGGTCGGCGTCGCCATGTCGCCTTCAGTGTACTGCGTGCGCGTGCAACTTGCGCGGGCGATATTCAACAACTGTTCAATGGCCTCTCGGCCTAGCGGAAGGTCACCACCAAGCAGAATGTCAGTGCCAGTAGAGCTGCGGCCAAGAAGCGATAATCCTGCCAAATCGGGGTGCGAGCGAGCCGCAGGCTTTCGGCCTGCCGAAACTCGGTTTTCCACATGGTGGCATCGCTCTTGGCGCTGATGGCGGTCGGACGACGGGCGCTGGCGGCCACTAAAATAACGGTGTCGATCAGCGTAAGAATCGGTGCCACATACAGGAAATGTATATGAGTCCAGCCGATTACCACGTTACAAAAAAATAGAATAAGTCCGCAGATTGAACCCGCCACCATCGTGGTGGCGGCGCCATCGGCGTTCGCGCCGCGCCAGAACATGCCGGTTAAAAACACGGCGACCACCGGCGGGACGGCATACGCCAGCACCGCCTGCAGGTATTGCCACAGCGAGCCAAAATTGTGCAACTGGGGTGCCCATCCGACGGCAACCAGGAGCAGCCCCGTAGTCACCCAGCGGCCTACTCGGACGGTGTCGGAGTTCGACATCTGGGGTTTGAACGGTCTGATGACATCGATGGTAATCAGCGTCGAGGCGGAATTGAGAATGGAGGCGATGGACACCATGGTGGCGGCAAAAAATCCCGCCACCACCAGCCCCACGAGGCCAGAGGGCAATAGTTCGAGTATCAGCTTGGGATACACCAAGTCGGCGCGTGGCAAATGCGGGAACAGCAGCAGCGCGCAAGTCCCTGGCAGCACAATGATAAATAACACCGGCAATTTCAGCGCGCCGGCGAACAAGGCGCCCCAGCGCGCGTGATCCACGTTCTTCGCCGACAGCAGGCGCTGCACGATGGATTGATTGGCGCACCAATAATAAAAGCCCATCAAAGGAATGCCGAGTAACAGGCCGGGCCAAGGAACACTGGGGTCGCCGATGGGACGAATGAGAGAAATGGCGGCGGGGTCGACACCGGACATGACGGCATGCCAGCCTCCGGCGCGGCTAAACGCACCGATGGAAATCACCAAGGCACCCGCCATCAACACGACGCCCTGCACGGCTTCCGTATAAATCACAGCGCGCAGGCCGCCTGAGGCGGCATACAGTCCCGCCGCGCCCGCCAACGCCGAGGCAATCATCCATAGCGGCTGGTCCGGGAACAAGAGCTTGCAAACCAATGAGCCGCTATAAAGGATTCCCGCGGAATCCACGAAGACATTCAGAAACAGGGTCAACAGAGCAAACAAGAGGCGCACGCGACCGTCGTAACGCCGCTCGAGAAACTCCGGCATGGTGTAGGTGCCGCTGCGAATGACGAAGGGCAACAAGAACAAACAGAAGAAGACAAGAATGACCGTTGCCGTCCACTCGTAGTCATAGACGGAAATTCCCATGGCGTAGGCGCCACCCGCCAGACCCACCAGCGCCGTCGATGACATGTTGGAGGCGAGGAGGGCCAGGCCGATGACGGGCCATTGGGTGGCGCGGGAAGCCAGGAAGAAATCCACCGGCGCGAACTTGCGTCTCGACATCAACAGGCCGAGCAGCACCAGACCGCCCACGTAAGTGGCGATGACGGTCCAGTCGAAAGCGCTCAAAACGACCGAGGCAGAATTACCCGGCATGGAGGCTCTGGCGCAGCGTCATGGGCACCCGGACAGATCGGAGTGACAGCGCTGACACTTTAGCGGTAACTCGGTTACTATGCGGCGGCGGCGTTCGTTTTTGCTGGTAGGCCTGGAGCAAGGAGTCGCCATAAAAACTATATATTACAGGTAGTTATCTGACTCATGATGCATAAACTCTTTGTTATGTTAATCGGCGTCGTGGCCGGCGCAACTGTGGCTGCAGCGGCTGACCAGAACCCGTCGATCCCCGCACAAAGTGTACATGCGAAGCTCTGGCCGAGCACGGCACACGCGGCCGTGGACTCCGCCGCGGTGGATCCCGTTGTCGAGCGGCTGCTGTCGCAGCTGACCTTGGAAGAAAAGGTGGGGCAGATGATCCAGGCGGATATTGCCTCCATCACCCCCGCGGAACTGCGGCAGTACAAGCTGGGCTCCATCCTGGCCGGCGGCAACGCCGCCCCGGGCAATAATGTCCGCACCACGCCGCAGGCTTGGCTGGATTTAACCAACGACTTCTATCAAGCCTCATTGGAAACCGGCGGTACTCATCAAGCCATTCCCATCTTGTTCGGCATCGACGCCGTGCATGGCAACGCGAAGATCATGGGAGCCACCATTTTCCCGCACAACGTGGGCCTGGGAGCCGCGCATGATCCCGATTTGATTCGTCGCATCGGCCAGGCCACGGGCGTGGAAGTCTCCGCTATTGGCGTGGACTGGACCTTTGCGCCCACCGTGGCGGTGGCGCGCGATGTCCGTTGGGGTCGTTCTTATGAGAGCTACTCGGAGATGCCTGAACTCGTGGAGCAATATGCGCCCGCGATGGTAACCGGGTTGCAGGGCGAGCGCGGCACGCCGGACTTCATGGCGCCGGGTCACACCTTGTCGTCGGTGAAGCATTTTCTGGGCGACGGCGGAACCCTGGGGGGGCGCGATCAGGGCAATACCGTGGTGACCGAGGCGGTGCTCAGTCATGTGCATGGGGCAGGGTACGCGCCGGCCATCGACGCCGGTGCGATGATCGTCATGGCGTCCTACAACAGTTGGAATGGCGCCAAACTGCACGGTAATCACTATCTGCTTACCGACATCTTGAAAGGACGTATGCGCTTCAACGGCTTCGTGGTCGGCGATTGGAATGCTCAGGAAGAAATACCCGGATGCACCAAATCGAACTGCGCAGCCGCCATCCTGGCCGGGGTGGACATGCTGATGGCGCCCGATGGTTGGCAGGAGTTGTATCGCAACACCTTGGCCCAGGCGCAATCCGGAGAGATTCCGAAAGAGCGCATAGATGATGCCGTGCGCCGCATTCTACGGGTCAAAGTCGCGGCGGGGCTCTTCAAGAGACCGGCGCCCAAGCAGCGCAGCGACGCCGGGCATTTCGACCAATTGGGTAGTGCGCAACATCGGGCGATTGCGCGGGAAGCCGTGCGCAAATCCTTGGTACTGCTCAAGAATTCCCAGCATGTGCTGCCGCTGAGCCCCAAGGCGCATGTGCTCGTGGCGGGAGTCGCGGCGAATGACATCGGGATACAGAGCGGTGGCTGGACCATCGATTGGCAGGCCGATCACAACGTCAATGCGGACTTTATCGGGTCGACTTCCATCTATGCCGGCATCGAAGCCGCGGTGTCGCACGCCGGCGGTTCGGCGGTACTGAGTGCCGACGGGAAGTACCAGCAGAAGCCGGACGTGGCCATCGTGGTCTTCGGCGAAAAACCCTATGCTGAATTTCAGGGCGATCGCGAGACTTTGGAATATTCGCCGGGCAATAAATCCGATCTGGCTTTGTTGCGCCGTCTGCGTGCGGCTGGAATTCCCACGGTCAGCGTGTTCATTTCCGGCCGCCCAATGTGGGTGAATCCGGAACTCAATGCCTCGGATGCTTTCGTCGCGGCCTGGCTGCCCGGCAGCGAGGGCGAGGGCATCGCGGACGTGCTGTTCCGGGCGGCGGACGGCTCGGCGCCCTTCGATTTCACGGGTAGGTTGTCCTTCTCCTGGCCGCAAACCGCCATGCCGGTGCGCTTCGATGCGGCAGGCGTCGCGAGCGGCGCCCTTTACCCGGATGGGTATGGGTTGGATTATGCCGAAAAGTCCGCGGCGAGCCCGGAAACCGCCCTATCCGAAGACCCCAAGATTCCAGCCCATTTCTTGGCGCCCAGCGGCAGCTTGTTTTTTGCCTCGCACCCTACGGCGCCCTGGTCATTGTTCGTTGCCGACGGGGACGCCGAAGTCCATGTGACCACGCTGCACCAGGCGAGTCCGCACGGGGCGGTGAGCGCCACCCTGGGCCGGGAGGGGGCAGCCGTCTCTTGGGACGGAACTCAGAGCGGCATGGTGCGTGTAACGGGACGCGCCCTCGATATGGGGCCGTCGGCGGCGAAAGGAGATACCATCACGCTACGCTATCGTGTGGACTTGGCTCCCGCGGGAAGAGTGGCGCTGGGTGTGAGGTGCACGTTGCCTTTATGCGGAACCCCCGGAGGGGCACTCCTGGATGTCACGAAGGCTTTCATCGAGGCCAAGGTCGGTGCATGGAACACTTTGGTGGTTCCGCTGTCTTGTCTCAAGGCCACGGGGGCGGATCTGTCGTCCGTGGAAGTTCCGCTGGTGCTGGAGACATCGGGCAAATTCGGTGTGACCATTGCCGAGGCCAGGCTCGTGGCCAAGGCGTCGGGCGCGCAGGTGTCGTGCCCCGCGGCGGTGGGAGCGGCGGTGAAATGAAAAGTTAAAGTCGAGGTTTAGCGCTTCTCAATGACAACCGTTCCCCCGTCGGTGACGATCCAAGAAGTGGCTGACCTCGCGCAGGTTTCTCCCAAGACGGTGTCGAGGGTCATCAACAATGAGCCTCGAGTGCGGTCCGACACCCGCAAGCGCATCCTCGAAGCCATCGAGAAACTCAATTATCGACCCAACCTGAATGCGCGCGGGTTGGCGAGCAACCGCTCCTTCCTGATCGGCTTGTTTTGCAGCGGGCCTGGCGATTTCTTGAGCGTGTTCCAAGCGGGCGCCATCGAGCGCTGCCGCGAATCCAGTCTGCACTTGATGGTCGAGCCGTTAGGTTTGCACAGCCCGCTCATCGAAAAACAAATCGATACGTTGCTCGGGCAATTGCGACTGGAGGGCGTCATTCTTCTGCCTCCCTTGAGCGATCACACGCTCGTGCTCACCAAGTTGCAGGACGCCGGCATACCCGTGGTGCGCATCGCGCCCAAGAAGAATCTGAGTACGTCGCCCTCGGTGGGCATCGATGACTATGCAGCCGCGCGGCAACTCACCGCGCACTTGCTGAGTCTTGGACACCGCCGCATTGGATTCATGTTGGGACGGCCGGATCACGGTGCGACCGAGCAGCGTTACCTGGGGTTCATTGACGAGATGCGTGCTCATCAGGTGCCGGTGGATATGTCGCTGGTGCAAACCGGTAACTTTGAATTTGCCGACGGCCTGGTTTGCGCCGAGCGAATGTTGCGCTCGGCGACTCCGCCCACTGCCATCTTCGCGAGTAACGACGACATGGCGGCCGCAGCCATCTCCATGGCGCGAAAATTTGGGTTGAGCTTGCCGGGGCAATTGTCGGTCACGGGCTTCGATGACGCGCCGGTGGCCACCATGATCTGGCCGGAACTGACCACGATCAGACAACCGGTGGCCGAGATGGCGCGCATTGCGGCCGATTTGATTATCCGGCACGAACCGCGCCGCAATGATTGGCCGGAACGTATTCCACGACATTTGTTGGACTACGAATTCGTGGTTCGCAATTCGACGGCGCGACCCAGCCAAGCTCCTTGAATACAATGATTCGACGATGCGTCCTGGCGTGCCTGTTCGGTTTGATCGGAGCGCCGTGGCTCGCGGTGGGGCAGACAGCGCCGACCCAGAATCGCGGCCCTTACAACGACACCTTCTTGGAAGGTGGCATTGGGATTACTCGACCTCTCACTGGGGGATCTGAGTTTGCCGCCGGCGCGGCATGGTCCTTGAGCGGGTGGGTGCAGCCTGTTCGGCGCCAGGAAGGCACCGTCGTGATCGCGGCGATGGGCAAGGTGGCGAATGTCGACGTGGCGGAGGGCAAGGGCTCGCCGGCGTGGCGGGGCTTGTTTCTGGCGGATGGAGTGGTCGGAGCAGCGATTGCTCCCGGCGTGACTTTGCGAGGGAGCGTGCCTTTGCTCGCGGGAAACTGGTACGCGGTGGCGGCGACCTACGATGGACATCGGGCACGCCTGTACGTCGATGGCCTCGAAGTCGCCTCCGCGCAGGCGGTGACGGGTGCGGTGGAGCCTGTTCTCGAATTGGCGCCGGTTGAGAATCTGGGGGCCGGTGTTCGGCATTTTGGCGGCTCGTTGGCGTTGTTCACCTTGGCGCCGGGCGCGCGCGCTCCTCAGGCGGTGCAGTCCGAGGCGGCCGCTCGGCCAAACTTCGCGCTGCTGGTCTTCAATCCCATCGGGGTGGGTTGGCCGTGGCAGGAGCATTCCTGGCGGGGGTTGCAAGAACCCCAGGATCCTTGGACCTTACCTCATGGGGCTGCGGGGCCGAACGCGCCCGTGGCAAGCGTTGCGGCGGGGCGTGTTGGCACGGTCACGCCGGCGAATGCGGGCGGGAGTGCGGACGCGAATGCAGGCGCGAGTGCGGGCGTTGGGTCAGGCGACAGCGACACCGTGCCCATGACGGATTGGCATCTTGCCGCTGCGCCGGGGATCGAGGCCAGCGGTGAGCACATTTCTCAGGCCTCCTATGTCGAGCATGATTGGTATGCGGCCGTGGTGCCCGGTACGGTGTTGACCACCTTGATTGCGCGCGGGGTGTATCCGGACCCCGACTACGGCCTCAATAACATGGCGATTCCGGAGAGCCTCAGCCGTCAGGACTACTGGTATCGCAGTGTGTTCGCGACGCCGGCGTCGGCGCGGGCTGGACGTCATTTGACGTTGGAATTCAAGGGGATCAATTACGCTGCGGAGGTTTGGCTGAACGGTCGGCGCCTAGGGGCTATTCACGGCGCCTTCACGCGCGGGCGCTTCGACGTGACGGGAATGCTCAATTCCGGCGGGCCCAATGTCATTGCGGTGAGAGTCTCGCCGCCGCCGCACCCGGGCATTCCTCACGAACAATCCGTGAGCGCGGGTCCCGGCAATAACGGCGGGGCCATGGCCATTGATGGTCCGACCTTCATTGCCACCGAGGGTTGGGATTGGATTCCCGGCATCCGGGATCGCAATACCGGCCTCTGGCAGGGAGTGGACTTGTTGCAGACGGGCGATCTGCAGCTGCGCGATGCGCATGTCATCACCCATCTGCCCTTGCCGCGCACGGATACGGCGGATATTTCCATTGTTGTTCCGGTGGAGAATCACAGCACCACGTCGGTCGAGGGAGTCGTGTCGGCGGCGTTCGAGGGCGTGTCTGTCGCGAAGAAAATGACCTTTGCTCCAGGCATTACCGAGGTGAAGCTCGAGCCCCGTGAATTCCCGCAGCTGCATCTGTCGTCGCCGCGCCTGTGGTGGCCCAATGGCTACGGTGCCGCCAATCTATACGCCCTGCATCTCGAGGTGAGTGCACAGCAGACGGTGTCGGATACGGCCTCGCTGCGCTTTGGCATTCGCGAACTCACCTACGAGTTATCCTTGTTCGATCACGACGGCAGGCTGCGGCGCGTCGACGTGGATCCCACGCTGGGTAGCCTGCGCGGTGAGCGCCTCATCGACGTGCGCCACGAAGCCATTAAGCGCACGCCGGCGGGTTGGGCGGAGAGTCTCACGCTTGCCGGCGAAACCTCGCCGGCGGTGCGGCCGGGCGAGCATGCATCCTTGAGTCCCTATCTCGCGATTCGCGTGAATGGCGTCGCCATTGCGGCGCGCGGTGGCAGCTGGGGTATGGACGACTCGCGCAAGAGGGTTTCTCGCGAGCACCTGGAACCGTATTTTCAGCTGCATCGGGATGCGCATCTCAACATTATTCGCAATTGGTTGGGGCAGGATACCGAGGAGGTGTTCTACGACCTGGCCGACGAGTATGGCTTATTGATCCTCAATGATTTCTGGGTGTCCACTCAGGACTTCCAAATGGAGCCGGAAGATCCCGCGCTGTTTCTGGCGAACGCGCGCGATGTGATTAGCCGCTACCGAAACCATCCCTCCATCGCTGTCTGGTTTGGCCGCAACGAGGGGGTGCCGCAGCCCATTATCAACGAGGGATTGGCCGATCTGGTCGCGACTCTCGACGGCACCCGCTACTACACCGGCAGTTCGAACTCGGTCAATTTGCAAGGCAGTGGTCCCTACAATTACCGCCCGCCTGAACAATACTTCACCGAGTTGGCGCGCGGCTTTTCGGTGGAGGTGGGTACTCCCTCACTGTCGACTCTGGAGTCGCTGCAGGCATCCATACCGGCGGCGGATTGGTGGCCGTTGAACGACACTTACGCCTATCACGATTGGCATTTTGGCGGTAACGGTGATGTGGCCACGTTCATGGCGGCGCTGGCGGAACAATATGGAGAAGGCACCGGCATCGAGGACTTCGAGCGCAAGGCGCAGCTAATGAATTACGTCTCGTACCGCGCCATATTCGAAGGTTTTCAAGCGCATTTGTGGACTCAGAACAGCGGTCGGCTCTTGTGGATGACGCATCCCTCTTGGCCCAGTAATACCTGGCAGATCTACAGTTCCGATTACGATACCGGCGCTGCGTACTACGCGGTGAAGAAGGCCTGTGAGCCGGTGCACGTGCAAATGAACCTCCCGGGATACGAGCTCGAGGTGGTGAATACCACCCGTGATGACCAACGGCATCTTCAGGTCCATAGCCGCGTGGTGACGCTGGACAATCGTGTGCTGGCCGAGCGCACGGAGGCCGTGGATGTGGCGGCGGATACGGTACGGACGCTGGCGCCGCCGGCGCAACTCGCGCTCGCCATCGCTCGCGAGGGGTTGGTGCTCGTGAAGCTGACGCTCACCGATCCCAATGGCCACGTGTTATCCGACAATGTGTACTGGCAGGGCGGTAGCGAGGCCGACCAGCGTAAGCTCACGGCGCTCGCCGCCCAGTCCGTGGAAATCCGAGCGACACGCCATGAAGAAGCCGGGGGCGGTGTGGTGACGCTGCGGCTCAAGAACTCGGGTCGAGCGCCGGCGCTCAATGCCAAGGTCACGGTGCTGGACGAGGCAGGCAAGCGAGTGCTGCCCGTGTACTACAGCGACAATTACGTAACCCTATTGCCGGGCGAGACGCGTCAGGTCGACATTCGATGCCCCGCTCAATCCGGCCACTGTGCCCGCGTGGCACTGCGCGGCTGGAACGTCGTTCCGGTAGAGGCGGCAGTTCCCTGAGGCCGCGATCTCGATGTGCCGAATTGATTTGCAGCCTACGGTGAGCCAAGCGGCGCATACTTGAAGCCGCTGGACAATATTCATGTGGGAGAACCATCGTGTCTGAAACCTATCAGCGCATCGTGCTCGTCTCGCGACCCAACGGTCCGGTGACTGCCGACAACTTTCGCCTCGAGGAAGCCGCCATGGCGCCGCTGGCCGACGGCGAGGTGCGCGTGCGCAATCACTTCCTGTCGTTGGATCCGTATATGCGCGGCCGCATGAGCGATGCGAAGTCCTATGCGACGCCGCAGAAATTGAACGAGACCATGGGCGGCGGTACCGTGGGTGAGGTCGTCGAATCGCGGCATAGCCGATTCGCCGTGGGCGACACCGTGCGAGGCATGCTGGGTTGGGCCGAATACGGCGTGAGTGCCGCGGGCGGTCTCGAGAAGGTAGATAAGAGCGTGCCCCTGTCTGCCTATTTAGGGGTGCTGGGAATGACGGGCATGACTGCCTGGTACGGGGTGAACAAAATTCTCGAACCCAAGGCGGGCGAGACGCTGGTGGTGAGCGCCGCCAGCGGAGCCGTGGGCAGTGTGGTGGGCCAACTCGGCCGACTCGCCGGTCTGCATGTGGTTGGGCTTGCCGGAGGCCCCGAGAAATGCCGTTACGTCACCGAGGAACTCGGTTTCGATGCCTGTATCGACTACAAGACCGCCGAGGATGCCAAGGGATTGGCGAAGCTCATCGCCGCGGCCGCGCCGCGTGGGGTGGACAGCCACTTCGAAAATGTCGGGGGTGATGCGCTGAACGCCGTCATGAGTCTGTTGAATCCCTTTGCGAGAGTGGCTATCTGTGGACTCATAGTCGATTACAGCCTGGTGCACGGCGAAACGCCGAAGAGCGCCATTCTCAATCCTCGTGTCTTTCTCACGGCGCGGTTCAAAATGCAGGGCTTCATCGTGTCGGATCACATGGAACTCTGGCCGCAGGGGCTTGGAGAACTCGCGGGTCATTTGCGCGAGGGCAAAATCAAATACCGGGAAAGCATCGTCGATGGATTGGCTGCGGCGCCGCGGGCCTTCATGGGACTGCTCAAAGGCGAGAATTTCGGTAAGCAATTGGTGCGGCTCATTTGACTCGCTGATGACGCTATCGGTGCACGACAAACGTGCTTGGCTGAAGGAAAGTGCACCGGGCTGGTGCGCTTCCTGAGTCCATTTATTCGCTGCGCCGTATTCGCTGCGGCGTATGCCCTCGCGGTAACCCGCGCCGCAAGATAGCTGTTGCACCCCACGGGGTTTCCGTTAAGTATTCGACCCCATGCGACACATTATTTTTGCGGCCGCGCTCGCGGTGCCGACATTGGCGGCGGCCGGTACGCCGGTGAACGTGGGAGTAGTCACTTGGATTGGTTACGGCCCCATTTATTGCGCCGCCGCCAATGGTTATTACAAAAAGTATGGCCTGGACGTTAAGTTGGTTAACTTCAGCGACAACTCCGTCATGGCGGGAGCGGTGCAAAGCGGCGAGTTGGATGCCACCACGATGACCTACGATCAGGTGATTGCCTCGAATGCCCGAGGCTGGAAACTCAAAGTCGTCATGCCGGTGGATTATTCGGTGGGCGGCGACGCCATTCTCGCCGGCGCGAAAGTTCAAAGCGTCAAGGATCTGAGAGGTCGCAAGGTGGCGTTCATGGCGGCCTCCCCGTCGGATTTCTTATTAGGGTATGCCTTGGCGAAGGATGGCATGTCGGAACGCGATGTGCAGCCGGTCAACACCACCCCCGAGGGTGTGGTGGGCATCATGGCGGGCGGTTCGGCCGATGTGGGAGTGACCTACGAGCCCAATGTCTCGGTGCTGGTCAAATCCGGCGGCGGCAAACGCTTTCACGTGCTCATGTCCTCGCGCGAGGCGCGCGGCATGATTACCGATGTGTTGGTGCTGAAGGAAAGCGTCATCACAAAGAACCCCAAGCTGGTGGATGGTCTGATTCGCGGCACCATGGACGGTCTGGCTTTCATGAAATCCGATCCTGCCAAGGCGGTTGCCATTATTGCGAAGACCCTGGAAATAACTCCCGCCGAAGCGGCGGAGCAGTTGCCCAACATCGAAAACCCGGCGCTGCCCAATCTCGGCGATGTATTCAAGAAGACGCCTGAGCTGCCCTCTTTCTACGCCAGTGGTAAGGTCATCGGCGACATTCTCAAGCGCGAGGGACAAATCGACACCTCTCCTCCGACTGAGATCACCTACGACGCCAGTTTCGTGAGCGCCGTGCAAGCCAATCCCGGAGGTTAACCGTGAGCCGACCCGCACCCCGAACCGGCCGAGAGTGGCCGAACCTTCTGGTAATGGCCTATACCGTGCTCGGATGGCCGGTGGGCATTTGGATGCTGACCCTCGCTTCAGGATGGATGAATGCCGTGGGAGTGTTGCTGGTCGCGCATACGCTGATTTATTCGGCCTACTTGATTCACGACTGCGCTCATCACGCCATTTTTCCCACCCGCTCGGGCAATGACCGGTTGGGCGTGGTCATGAGTTGGATCAACGGCGCTTGTCTAGCAAATTATTCGCGCCTCAAGATGAAACACCTGCGGCATCATTCGGATCGCCTGGATGTGGTGACCTTCGATTATCGGGCGGCGCTGCGTGGTTTGCCGACTTGGGCCCGGCGGGTCGTGCTGGCGCTGGAGTGGGCTTACATCCCGGCGGTGGAATTGGTGATGCGCGGCATGATCGTGGCGGCGCCATTTTCTTTCGGCACCGTCGCCGAGCGAGTGCGGGTCGTGGCGCTGCTCGCGCTGCGCGTGGCTTTCTTCGCGGCGCTGGCGGTGATTTCGCTGAAGGCGGTGTTTTTATACGCGTTGGCCTACGTCCTGTTCATGACGGTGCTGCGCTTCATGGACGCGTTTCAACACACCTATGAAGTGTTTGCCTCGCCCTCGTTGGCGGCGGCCGCGCCGGATCCGCGCCGCGACCTGCGCTACGAGTACGAGAACACCTACTCGAATCTGGTCGCCGAGCGCTGGGGATGGTTGAACCTGCTGGTGCTGAATTTTCCCTACCACAATGCGCACCATGTACGCCCAAGCGTGCCTTGGTTCCGCCTGCCGACCTTGCATCGCTCGCTGTACGGCGAGGGAGATCCGCAGGTGATTACCTGCCGCCAATTGGTGTCGAGCTATCATCGTCATCGTGTGGCGCGGGTGCTCGCGGAAGACTATGGCACCGTGTCCGCCACCGGTGATCGTGCGGGCAGTTTTCTGGGCGCCGTGGGCGTGTCCTTTCTCACCGCGGTCTGAAACCTGTGGCGGTCACACCGGGGATGGCGTTGCTGGTGATCGACATGCAGCGCGACTTCCTCGATCCCTT
>Ga0302316_10001833_pt1 | contig 16145 bp, 15 predicted proteins | sample III_Palsa_N3_2_FD_200456 | JGI IMG/M metagenome (GOLD analysis project Ga0302316, IMG submission 200456) | Peat permafrost microbial communities from Stordalen Mire near Abisko, Sweden - III_Palsa_N3_2 | ecosystem: Environmental > Terrestrial > Soil > Palsa > Peat permafrost | place: Sweden...
GCGCAGCGGCAGCTGACAAGCGTCACTCGGACCAGTCCAGTAGATCGCTGTATCCCACGACAAGGACCAGCAAGCCAAACCCGATCCGGTACCACGCAAACACCGTGAAATCATGGGCCGCAATGTAGCGCAGCAACCAGCGCACGCATGCGAAGGCGCTCACAAACGCCGCGACAAAACCAAGCGTGAACATCCCCAGCGCATTCGCCGACAGCAGATGCCAGCTCTTGACCAGCTCATACGCCGTCGCGCCGAAAATAATCGGCATGGCGAGAAAAAATGAGAACTCGGTCGCCACCCGTCGCTCCAGACCGAACAGCATGCCGCCGACAATGGTCGAGCCCGAGCGCGACATCCCAGGGATCAGCGCGAAACACTGCGCGAGGCCTACTTTGAGGGCGTCCAAAGGAGTGAGCGCGTCGACCGATTGCACACGCGGCGGCACGGCACCGCGTGCGCGCTGCCGCCCTTCGGCCCACAGGATGATCACGCCGCCCACCACCAGCGCGAATGCGACCGGCACGGGTGAAAACAGCGCGTCCTTGATGGCCTTTTCGAACAGCAAGCCGAGTAAGACCGCAGGGATAGTCGCGATGACCACGTTGCGCACGAAGCGGCGCACATCGGGCCGCACCGGCAAGCCAGTCAGAACGTCGCCGATCCGCCGCCGATACTCCCAGCACACCGCCAGAATCGCGCCGAGCTGGATCACGACATCGAAGGTTTTGGCATGCTCCCCGGTGAAATCGAGCAGGCTGCCCACTACGATCAGATGGCCTGTGCTCGATACCGGCAAAAACTCGGTCAGGCCTTCGACGATGCCGAGTATCAACGCCTTGCAAGCGAGTAACCAGTCCATCTATCCCCCTCATCGCCAACAGTTGTCGAATCAGGGCTTGCTAGGCGCACGGAACACAAGCGGCGCACGGCGGCCCTGGCGGCCGCGCGCGCGTCATTTCTCGACGATCTGCACGCGTATGCCGTTTGTAAGGATAGTGATTGTACCGGGTTCGTAGTTCACGCCGGCAAATTGCAACTGATCCGGCTTGAAGGTGTAGATGGGATAGTTGGTAAGCAACTGGGTCGCGAGCAGCGCGGCGGCGGCATTGATCTGCTGCGTGTAGGCCTGAGCCCCGCCACTGACGTTCACGCTATCCACGTTCGGTGATTTCAGCACCACGGATTTGCTGGCCTCGTCATAGGCCAGTTCACTCGACAACGTGAACACGCCATCCACCGGCTCCTGCAGGAACGGGCTGGCGAGGTGTGCGTCGAGGCGGATCGAGACGCGGTTGGTATCCGGCAGGAAGCCGACCACCGGGTTAGCCAGCTGAACCTGGAACACCTGCGAGATGGTGCGCTGGTAGGGGAATTTGCGCTGCACGGCCTCTTGCACCTGCTGCTGCGAGAACGTGTAGTGCGACGGGATGAACGGAAACGTCGAGGCCGCACAAGCCGCCAGCGACACCGTGATGCCCACCGCCGCAGCGGCCATGAGCAGGAATCCGCGCCGGGTCGGCGCAACGGGTTGGGTCATGCAAGTTCTCCGGTCCAATGCAAAGTTCTTATGCCATTCCCATGCAACGGGTTGCGGTTGAAACAGCCCCGTTGCGGGGATCGGATGGCACGGCGGGTTGCGTCAGCGTTTCGAGCTGGGTGAGCCAGGTGAGCGCTTCAGTACGCGTCGTGCCGCACATCTCGCCCTGCGGTTGCAGACCGGAGCAGCACGCCGGCCGTTCGGGCTCGCCGAAGATCGCACAACGCAGATCGTCGCCGAGCTGGATGCAACGCACGCCCGCCGGCTTGCCGTGCGGCATGCCCGGGATCGGGCTCGAGATCGACGGCGCAATACAGCACGCCCCGCAATCCGGGCGGCACGCATGACCGGCTACATTGAACGGAGATTCGACAACAGTCACCAGACTCTTCCTGAAACGCTCTACGACCCACTGAATGCGCGCCCGCGGCACGCCAACCCTGCATTGTGCCATTGCACGGCGTGCGACCTTATTACACAAGGCTGGTCCGAAGCGCTCCCGTAAACTGGACTGCTACTTAAGGCCACGCTCAAGAGGCGCCTGTCACGTTCCACCCGGTCTTGCCGGCCCACAGGTCCCTCCATACTTCCCGACGTGGCGTCCACAGAGCCGCCCATGACCACTGCCGACACCCTCTTCCGTCCCGACCTGCTCGCCAGGTACAGCGCAAACGGCCCACGGTATACGTCCTATCCGACCGCACTTCAGTTCCGCGACGATTTCGAGCACGCCGACTATCTGCGTGCCGCGGCTGATCCAGGCGCATCGGCAACGGATCTCTCGCTGTACTTCCACATCCCGTTCTGCGACACCGTGTGCTTCTACTGCGGCTGCAACAAGATTGCAACGAAGAACCGCGCGCGTGCCCGCCCTTACCTCGAGCGACTCAAGCGCGAGCTCGCCTTGCAGGCGGCCTGCTTCGATACCGCGCGGCCGGTTTCGCAACTCCACTGGGGCGGCGGCACGCCGACGTTTTTGTCGCACGATGAGATGAGCGAACTGATGGCGGCCACCCGCCAACACTTCTTGCTGAGTCCTGACGCGCTGGGTGAGTTTTCAATCGAAGTCGATCCGCGCGAAGCATCCACCGAAACCATCGCCCATCTGCGCAAACTCGGCTTTAACCGGCTGAGTCTCGGTGTGCAGGATTTCGATCCGATGGTCCAGCAGGCTATCAATCGCATCCAGCCGCTCGAGATGACCGCCTCGGTGATGCAGGCCGCACGCGCCGTGAGCTTTCATTCGATCGGCGTCGATCTGATCTACGGCTTGCCGCATCAGACGGTCGACAGTTTCAGCCGCACGCTCGACACCATGCTGGCGCTCGCGCCGGATCGGCTGTCGGTGTTCGGCTATGCGCACATGCCGAAGCTATTCAAGATGCAGCGTCAGATGGACGCCGCGGCGCTGCCCTCGCCCGAAGCGCGTCTGGCGATCCTCAGGCTGGTAGTCGAGCGTTTGACGGGCGCGGGATATGTGTACATCGGCATGGATCACTTTGCGTTGCCTACCGACGAGCTGGCAATCGCGCAAGCCCAGCGCAGCTTGCATCGCAATTTCCAGGGCTACAGCACGCGTGCGGAATGCGATCTGATCGGCTTTGGGGCGTCGTCGATAGGCAAGGTGGGGGACGTCTACGCGCAGAACGCCAAAGACCTGGCAGACTACGACGCCGCGATCGACGCCGGGCACCTCGCGCTCACGCGCGGCGTGCGCCTGACCGCCGACGACCGCCTACGCCGTGACATCATCACGCAACTGATGTGCAATCTGGAACTGCGCTTCGATGAATTCGACGCAGCGTATGGCATCCGCTTTGCCGAGACGTTCGCGCCGGAGCTGGAACGCCTGCGCGAGTTTGCCGAGGATGGACTGGTGTCGATAGGCGGTGGCAAGCTCGAAGTGCTGACAGCCGGACGGATGCTCGTGCGCAACATCGCGATGGTGTTCGACCGGTATCTCCGCCAGCAAACCATGGAGCGGTTTTCGCGGACGGTTTGAGGCGGTTGGCGCGCAACTTGCCCGGAACGCCAATTTCGGCCATAATCTGCGTTTCCCGCCGCGCGCATCCTTTGCGCGCGTGTCGCAAGACAAGCCCAGGTGGTGAAACAGGTAGACGCAGGGGACTCAAAATCCCCCGCCGCAAGGCGTGCCGGTTCGAGTCCGGCCCTGGGCACCAGTACTTCCTCCCGCATTACTCCCCCAAAAGCCAGGCAGTTCGTAGAGGTTCGCTTGACGCGTTCCAAAGCGGGGCATGAAGGCGCAGCACAACAGTGAGTCCATCGAGCGCCACCCCAACCATCATCGCGTAGCGCCAACACTCGCCCCCGCCCGCCGCCGCTTCACCACATGACCCATCCACATCACCAGCAACCACACCGGCACCAGCCACACCGAAGCCGACAACCCCGGCGTCATCGCAAGAATCACGAGAATCATTGCCATGAACGCAAGGCAGATCCAGTTGCTGACCGGAAACCAGAACGACTTGAACACCAGCGTCTGCTCTGCCGCCACCATCGCCTTGCGCGACTTCAGATGCGTGAGGCTGATCAACGACCAGTTCAGCACCAGCGCGGCAACTACCAGCGCCATCAGCACACCGAGCGCTTCAGAAGGAATCAGGTAATTGATGATCACGCAGGCGAATGTCGCCAGCGCGGACAAGCCGATCGCCAGATACGGCACACCACGACGATCGACCTTCATCAGCGCGCGCGGTGCATTGCCCTGCTCCGCGAGGCCATAAAGCATGCGGCTATTTGCATACACACCGCTGTTGTAGACCGAAAGCGCGGCCGTCAGCACCACAACGTTGAGGATATTCGCCGTTAGCGTCGAGCCGATCTGCGAGAAGATCATCACGAACGGACTGCCGCCGGCAGCCACCTGATTCCACGGATACAGCGACAGCAACACCACCAGCGAGAGAATGTAAAAAATCAGAATCCGGTAGATCACCTGATTCACGGCCTTCGGAATGCTCTTGCGCGGCTCATCCGCCTCGGCCGCCGTGATGCCGATCAGCTCCAGACCGCCGAAGGAAAACATGATCACGGCCAGCATCATGAAGAGCCCATGAAAACCGTGCGGAAAGAAGCCTCCGTCGGCCCACAGGTTAGTGATCGACGCTTGCGGACCACCGTGGCCGCTAATCAGCAGATAGCCGCCGAACAGGATCATGCCGATCACCGCCACCACCTTGATGATCGCAAACCAGAACTCAGTCTCGCCGTAGGCCTTCACGTTCGCCAGATTGATCGCGTTGATGCCCACGAAGCACACCAACGCCGATAGCCAGGCAGGCACACCGGGCCACCAGAAATGCACGTAGGTCCCCACGGCCGTCAACTCTGCCATGCTGACCAGCACATACAGCACCCAGTAATTCCAGCCCGACAGAAAGCCGGGGAAATCGCCCCAGTACTTGTAGGCAAAGTGACTAAACGAACCCGCCACCGGTTCTTGCGCGACCATCTCGCCGAGTTGCCGCATGATCATGAATGCGATGATGCCGCCAATCGCGTAGCCAAGAATCATCGACGGGCCGGCCGCCTGCAACACGCTAGCTGAACCAAGGAACAAGCCGGTGCCGATCGCCCCGCCCAGCGCGATGAGCTGGATGTGACGATTTTTCAGCCCGCGCTTCAGGCCCTCTTGCTGCTGTGGACTATTCAAAATTGCGCCTCAGTGTGTCTCTGTGTACGGATATCGGTCACCCGGACAAACGTGCGGTCTGACCCGGCAAAGCCAAATATTTTAGCCTGTCCGATGTGACCCACGCACTGGGACGGGCCCGCGACGCGCGGCGCATGCGGTTCAACACGACGTGGCATGCGTGGTGAGTCAATCGCCATACTCACCACGCAACCGTGCACGGCGTCGCTACGCATACGCTATCGCCGCCGGATCCTGCAGGCAAGTTACCCCATCGCCGCCCCGTCGGGAACCGCTTCGAGCCGCGCTGCTGGCGACCCCACAATGATCAGCGCCTGCGCGAGAAAAGCAGCGGCCGCCATCACCAGACACACCTCCATTCCCCAATGCCCGCTGACCCCAGCGCCCAGCAACGCGCCGAGCGGCCGCGCGCCATAGGTTGCGGTGCTGTTGATGGCCGAGACACGTCCCATCATCCCATCGGGCGTGATTGCCTGGCGCAACGTGGTCGAGCCGACCACCCAGAGGATCGGCCCCACACCGAGCAGAAAGAAGCTTAGCATTGCCAACCAGAACGACGGTACGATCAGCGTTGCCACCATCACGAGAGAAGCGAGCAGTCCGCAAAACGGACCAATCGTCAGCACGCGCCCAAACCGCAGCCGCTGCGCAATCGACGGCGCTGCCAGTGCCCCGCACACCATGCCGACGCCATACGCGCCGAGCGTCACGCCCACCGCCGACGCCGTCAGCCCAAGCCGGTGCACCGCATACGGCACATACACCGCCTGCAACATGAAGAAGCCGAGATTGAAAAACACGGCCGTGGCGATCATCGGACGCAGTAAGGCATCACGCAACACGAAGCGGGTACCGTCGCGCAGTTCGCGCAAGAAGTGACGTTGCCCGGTCAGTGCGCGCGGCGGCTCACGCAGCCCTGCCAGCAGTGCGACCGCCAATGCCGACAGTCCGGCCGCGCAGCCATAAGCCCAGCCCGCGCCGATCCAGCCCACCAGCATGCCGCCGAGCGCAGGCCCAGCGGAATACGCGACGCTGCGTGCCAGTTCGAGCCGCCCATTCGCGGCTGCGAATGACTCGCGCGACACCAACGACGGCACTAGCGATGGCGCCGCCACGTTGTACGCCACCGTGCCGGTCGCGCCGAGACACCCGAGCGCAGCGAGCCAAGGCAAGGTCAATTCATGCGAGATCACCAGCAACAGCACGCTCAGCATGGCGATCACGCGCATGCCTTCAGCGAGCGCCATCAAGGTCCGGCGCGAGCGACGATCGGCCCACACCCCGAACGGAATCGACAGCAACAGGAAGGGCAACGTCTGGGCAGTCTGCAGCAAACCCGTTTCTCGCGCGCTTGCACCGAGCGCGAAAACTGCAACGAGCGGCGCAGCAGCGAGGCTGATCTGCTCGGCCGACTGCGCAACGAGATTCGACCACGCAAGCCGCTGGAACACGGCCGGTAGTCTGACGACGGGATGGGAGAAAGGGACACGCATTGATGACCTCCTGTTTCAATGAGGTCATCGTCGCGGTTTGCGGCGGGCGGTACGCTCCGCTTCTTGCGCTGTTATTCGTGTGACTGGTGTGACGTACCCGCTACAGCCTGGCGCTCATGGCGCATACGACGACGCCATCCCACTCTCAAGCCCGTGATCGAGCGTAGTGCGAATAATCGACAACCCTCGCAACAGCGCTTCGCGCGACGGAGCACCCGTCATGCACACCCGAATCGCATGCGGCGCCGCATTACGCCCAATCACAAAACTGTCAGCAGTCTTAACCAGCACCCCCTCGTGCCGCAACGCCGCCGCAAATTCCGCAGCACGCCACGGCTCGGGTAGCGGCAACCACAGATGCGAACTCGTCGCCGCATGCCGGTAGGCGACCCCATCGAGCACTTCGTTCGCTACTTCGTGCTGCGTTTCGATATGCGCGCGCTGCAAGCCATTCAACCGCTCCATCTCGCCGTTTTCAATCCAGCGTGACACCACTTCGGCCATCAATGGCGCGGTCATCCAGCAGTCGCTGCGAATCACCGCCGCGATCTTCGAACACCATGCAGGCGGCGCTTGCAGATACCCTACCCGCAACCCCGGTGCGACCGATTTCGACAAGCCCGCAATCAGAAACGACTGATCCGGCAAACGCGTCGCGAGCGGCTCAGGCGGCGCCTCGAGCAACATCGCCGGTACCAGGTCTTCGATAAGCAGCACGCCGTGCCGCTGCAAAATATCGGCGACGGCATCGCGCCGCTCGCTCGACATCGTCGCAGTGGTCGGATTGTGGATGGTGGGCACGCAAAAAATCGCGCGCGGATGCAGCGACTTGCATGCCAGTTCGAGCGCAGCGGGCACAAGACCTTCGGCGTCGATCTCGACCCCGACCAGGTGCAGCCGCAGTTGCCGCGCCAACGCAATGATCCCCGGATAGCTGACCACTTCGGCCAGCACGGTATCGCCCGGCCGGGCGACCGCGCGCAGCACCGAAGCCAACGCATGCTGCGCGCCTTGCGTAACCAGCACGCGCGACGCGCTCGCCGGACTGCCGGCGCGTCCCAGCCATGCCGCGCCCGCCAGCCGATGCCGCATCGAGCCGGCTTCCGGCGCGTATTGCAGCAACTCAGCGGCAAGGCGTTCGTCGTTGGCGATTTCACGCAGCGTGACGCATAGCGCCGTTGCTTCACCCGTCGATTGCGGCACGTTCTGGCCGAGATCGATCAAGGCCGGCGCTGGCGGCATCCCAGGACGTAACGCGCCACGCGCGGTGGTACCCGACGACATCTCACGAGCCCGCGCCTGCGCCACATACGTGCCGTCGCCGACGCGCGCGTTCGCCAGCCCCTGCCGTTCCAGCTCCGCATACGCACGGCTGATCGTGCCGGTGGTGACGTGCAATTCGCTGGCGAGCGACCGGTGCGGCGGCAGCTTTTCGCCCGCCGGCAGTTGGCCGTTGAGGATGGCCTGCGCGAAAGCTCGCGCAATGACCTGGTATTTTGGATCGCTGCCCGCTTCGATCCTGGGCAGCCACGCGTTCATCGCCATAGTGCGACGGTCTCCTTCCTGTTTCCTTCCCACTGGCATCGAGGCCATGGGTGTCATTCGCATCATACGCATTCAATCGCACGACATTGCATGCAGTCATTTACTTTAATTGAAGCGATTGAGTTGCTCGTGCCACGTCCATAGCATGACGTCATTCCTAATCCAATCGCGCCGCCTCATGCGGCATTGCGGCATTCGTCCCAGGAACGCCCATGAGTTTTGAGACACCTCGCATCAGCCGGATTGACATCACGCACCACCAGCTGGAGCTCGATCCGCCGTTCCCCGCCTCCTGGGATAGCCAGCCGCGGCGCAAATTTCCCGCCACCATCGTGCGCGTTCATGACGACGCAGGTCACGTGGGCATCGGCTCCGGCGATGCGATGTACGGCTTCGCGGACTACCAGCACCTGTTCGTCGGCACCGATCCGCTCGCCCTCGGGCGCCATAGCGCTGTGCTGGACAACATCGGCTTTCACGCCGGCCGCCCGTGGCCGCTCGATATCGCGCTGTGGGATCTGGCCGGCAAGATTCGCGGCGAACCGTGCTGGAAGATGATGGGTGGTCGTAGCAACCGCATTCGCGCCTACGCTTCAGGCGGCGTGCACCGGCATCCCGACGAGATGGCCAAGATGGCGCTGCAGGTCGCCGAGCGCGGCTTTCCGGCGCTCAAAATCCGCTTCGGCCGTCCAAGCCTCGCCGACGATTTCGACGCGCTCGCCGCTGTGTGCGATGCGGTAGGCGACCGTCTTGAACTGATGGTGGACTGCAACCAGGGCTGGCGCATGCCGTGGGACACAGCTGCGCCGTGGTCAGTGAGCGAAGCGCTCGAAGTCGCCCGTGAGCTCGAAAAACACGGCGTCTACTGGATGGAGGAGCCGCTGCATCGCGGCGACTATGACGGCCATGTCGAACTGCGCCGCAGCACCGGCATGCGCATCGCCGGGGGCGAGATGACCCGCGAGCGCTACGAGTTCGATCAGCTGCTCGCACGCGATTGCCTCGACGTGTTTCAACCCGACGTCGCCTGTTCGCTCGGCATGGAAGGACTACGCAAGCTCGCGCAGGCGGTCGAAGCGCGCGGCAAGGTGTTCACGCCGCACACGTGGGGCAACGGCATCGGACTCGCGGCCAATCTTCATCTGACGGCGGGCGCCGCATCGGCGCCCTTCATCGAGTTCCCCTGCGACCCGCCGGAATGGTCGATCGAGCGCCGCGATTTCATGCTGACGCAACCCATCGACGTCGACAGCGAAGGCTGGCTCACGCTCTCCGACGAACCGGGTCTCGGTCTCACGCTCGACGAGGCCGCGCTCGCAGCGACACAGAGTTCTAGCAGTACCTACGCCTGACGCCTCTGCCGAGGCACAAACTAAAAACCAATTGGAGACAAGACAATGCAGATGAAAACCTGGATGCGCACAGCTTGCGTGGCGCTCGCCGCGGGCGCCCTCTTTCCGGCCGCCGCGCACGCGGGCACCTGGTGCTCAAGCGGCAAGACCGTGCGCTTTGCAGGCGTCACTTGGGAAAGCGGCTCGTTCACCTCGGAAGTACTGCGCTATATCGCCGAGAAAGGCTACGGCTGCAAAACGGATACCGTGCCGGGCAGCACCGCCGCGACCGAAACGGCCCTCGCGCGTAACGACCTGCAGGTCTGGGGCGAACAGTGGACGGGTCGCTCGGAAATCATTGCCAAAGGCGTCGCGGACGGCCAGGTCAAGTTGATCGGCGATACGCTGCCGGGCGGCACCAACGAAGGCTGGTACGTGCCGGAATACGTCGTCAAGGGCGACCCCGCGCGCGGCATCAAACCGGTCGCACCGAACCTGACCTCGGTCGCCGATCTGCCGAAGTACAAGAATCTCTTTGAGGACGACGAAGAACCGGGCAAGGGCCGCTTCCTGAATTGCCCCGCTGGTTGGGACTGCGAACGCGTGAACACGCGTCTGCTGAAAGTGCTCAATCTCGACGACAGCTATACGAACTTCCGCCCCGGCACCGGCGCGGCGCTCGACGCGGCCATCTCATCCGCGTATCAGCGTGGCAAGCCGATCCTGTTCTACTACTGGGAACCGGCGGCGCTGATGGCCAAATATAAGTTCGTGCAACTGAAGATGCCGCCGTTCAACGCCGATTGCTGGAAGACGCTGCGTGCCGATAGCAGCACCTCGCAGTGCGCGTCATCGTATCTGGTCTCGCATCTGAAGGTCGGTGTATCGACGCCGTTCTATCAGGCCGAGCCCGAGATGATGGCGGCCTTCGGTAAGGTCAGCTTCTCGATGGACTTCCTGAACCAGACCATCCTCGAGATGACCAGCAAGAAGATCGACGGTCCGACGATGGCGAAGCAGTTCCTCCATGACCATCCGGAAATGTGGAAACCGTGGGTCCCGAACGACGTGGCCCAGAGAGTCCAGGCCTCGCTCGCAGGCGCCTGATTCTCCGACGAACTCACGACGCTTTGCGCTGAACGGCTGACGCCCTACGTCACCCGTTCACGCACATCGGAGGTTTGATCATGCATTCTTTTTTTCTGCATCTGTCGATTGCCGACTGGGTGAACGACGTCGTCCAGGCGTTCGTCACCGCGCACGGTGACAGCTTCCACAACTTCAGCATCGCACTGCTGCGCTATCTGCTAGTGCCGCTCGAAGGCGCGCTGCGGGCCACGCCCGCGTGGATGATCCTGCTCGCGGTCGGCGCGATCACGTGGAATGCGACGCGGCGTCTGCCGATCGCTGCATTCTTCGTGCTGCTGCTGTATGCGATTGGCTGCTTCGGGCTGTGGGACAAGCTGATGGAGACGCTCGCGCTGATGCTGGTGGCGACCGTGCTGTCGGTGGTGCTCGGCGTGCCGCTCGGCATCTTCACGTCGCGCAGCGCGTTGCTAAGGCGGATCCTGTTGCCGGTGCTCGACATCATGCAGACGCTGCCGAGCTTCGTGTACCTGATCCCCGTGCTGATGCTGTTCGGCCTCGGCAAGGTGCCGGCGATTCTCGCCACCATCATCTATGCGCTGCCGCCGCTGATCCGTCTGACCGATCTCGGCATCCGTCACGTGGATGCCGATGTGGTCGAAGCCGCCCGCGCCTTCGGCACCACACGCTGGCAGTTGCTGGTCAACGTGCAGTTGCCGCTCGCGCGGCCGAGCATCATGGCCGGCATCAACCAGACGACGATGATGGCGCTGTCGATGGTGGTGATCGCCTCGATGATCGGCGCACGCGGACTCGGCGAGGATGTGCTGGCGGGCATCCAGACGCTCGATGTCGGCAAGGGCACACAGGCCGGGATTGCGATCGTGATTCTGGCGATTGTGATCGACCGCATCAGTCAGGGGTATGGACAGGACCGCCGCACGCGGCGACTGCTGGCGTTGCGCCGCAGGGCGAAGTCGGTGTCGCGCGTGCCGTACAAGGTCGCGGCAACCGAGGCGGATACGGACGGCGCGGATAGCCACGGCGAAGCGGGTCAGAGCGGGCTCGAAACCCGTGCGGCGAAGTAGTCGTCAGGCTCAGCAATCCGGCCACGGCTACCGCCACGGAATCAGAGAAGCGACAACCACCCTGCATGGGACCGAAGGAGACAGACATGGCAGCGATAGAAGTAAAGCACGTGTACAAGCTGTTCGGCCCCGAAACCGGGCACGCGCGCGTGCTCGACCTGCTCAAAAGCGGTAAGGGCAAGGCCGATGTGCTCAAGCAGACCGGCTGCAACGTCGGCTTGAACGATGTGAGCCTGAACATCGGCTCGGGCGAAATCTACGTGATCATGGGCCTCTCAGGCTCCGGCAAGTCGACGCTCGTGCGTCACTTCAACCGGTTGATCGAGCCGACCGCGGGCGAGATCGTGATCGACGGCTCGGACGTCATCAAGCTCAATCCGCAGGGCCTGCGCGAGTTGCGCCGTTACAAGGTCAGCATGGTGTTCCAGAACTTCGGCCTGCTGCCGCACCAGACCGTGCTCGACAACACAGCCTACGCGCTGCGCACTCGTGGCGAGGGCAAAGCCCAGGCCAACGAGAAAGCGCGCACGTGGCTCGGCAAGGTAGGCCTCGACGGCTACGGCGAGCACTATCCCGACGAGCTATCGGGCGGCATGCGTCAGCGCGTTGGGCTCGCCCGGGCGCTCGCCGCCGACACCGACGTGCTGCTGATGGACGAAGCGTTCTCCGCGCTCGATCCGCTGATCCGCACCGAAATGCAGGACCAGTTGCTGCAGTTGCAGGCGACGCTGAACAAAACCATCGTGTTCATCACGCACGATCTGGACGAGGCGCTGCGCATCGGCAATCGCATCGCGATCCTGCGTGACGGCACGCTGGTGCAGGAAGGCACGCCGGACGAGATCCTCACTCGACCGGCTGACGATTATGTACGGCGTTTTGTGGAGCGGCGCGCGGGCGTGCAGTAAAGGTAAAGCAGTCAGGGTGGCGACGCGCGCCGGGTAGAATGCACGCGAATATACGCGAGGCGGCGGACTACACGGTCCGTCGCCAGCATGTCGCCCTGCCGTTCTCTCGCCCCCATGAATCTCGAAAGCGTTCTCTTCACCCAGGGTTTCGGTTCACGACGTCAATGCCGCACGCTGATCGCCGACGGCCACGTGACGATCGACGGCGCACTCCACGCCGATCCCGATGCCGATGTCTCAACCGAGACGCTCACCTTTAGCGTCGACGGCATCGCCTGGCCGTACCGCGAGCACGCATACCTCTTGCTAAACAAACCCGCCGGTTACGAATGCTCGCGCGAGCCGCAGCATCATCTGAGCGTGTTCAACCTGCTGCCGCCGCAATTCGCCGAGCGCGGCGTGCAATGCGTCGGCCGGCTCGATCAGGACACGACCGGCCTGCTGCTCCTCTCCGACGACGGCAAGTTCGTCCACGCCTTCACCTCACCCAAACGCAAGGTGCCCAAGGTCTACCTTGCGACCACTCGCCATCCGCTCGACGAGGCGCAACTCGGCGCGCTACGCGAAGGCGTGCAGCTGCACGGCGAGCCCAAACCGATTGCCGCCGTCGCCGCGAATGCGCGCAGCGAGCACGCGCTCGAACTGACCGTGCTCGAAGGTAAGTACCACCAGGTCAAGCGCATGGTCGCCGCGGCCGGTAACCGCGTCGAGGCGTTGCATCGTGAGCGGATCGGCGGCCTCGGCTTGCCCGCGACGCTGGCCGTCGGCGCATGGCAATGGCTTGACGAGGCCGACCTCGGATCTTTACGGAGCGGGTAAACCGGTAATCGCTCGGTCGTGGGCCCCAAAGCCCCGTGGCATCTGGCACCTTGGGCGTGGCAACGCACACACGACCGTCGATACCCCTCCTTTTGCGCTGCGTCGCAGCATGCCCTTCTGAAAAAGTCGCTCTATACTCGATTAAACAACGACTACAAAGGTTTCAGGGAGGTGTGCCATGGTCATCAATTCTTCGTTCGAGATGCCGGCCGCGATGTTTGGTTTGATTTGTATAGCGGCGGTCCTGGTCGCCGCTGTGCTGGTCGTGATACGCCTGCGGCACAAGTATCATCCGAGCCTGATCGGCGCTCTGATCGGCGCGGTATTGTGCTTCCTGCTGCTGGAAGCGCTGCCGGCTCTCACCTGAACCGCAGAAAATCCGCGACCGTCGGATAGCGCAGTTGCACTCGCAACTCGCGCTTCATCCGCTCGTTCACAAGTCGCCGCGATTCGCGCATGAACGACAGCATCATCGGCTCGATCTGGGTTTCGGCTTGCGCACGTGTGATGCGTGGCGCTCGCTCGAGACCGTACGCGTCAGCCACCAGATCGAAGTACTCGCCCATTTTCAAGGTCGTGTCGTCCGACGCGTGGATCACCCGCCCGCGCCGCCCGAGTCTCATCATGCGCACCAGAATCGCGGCAAGATCGTCGGCGTGGATATGGTTGGTGTAGACATCGTCGGCATCCACCAGCGCGGGCGTGCGTTTTTCGAGCCGCGCGAGCGGCAGGCGATCGCCCGCGTAGATACCGGGGATGCGCGCGATGCTCGCGGCGAACGTGCCGCGGACGGTGGCGCGCCGCAATTGCCGCTCGGCCGAGACGCGCCGTTTCGCCCGAGCGTTGGCCGGGTGCACCGTACGCGTCTCGTCGATCAGCGCACCGCCGCAGTCACCGTACACCCCGGTCGTGCTGGCGTAGACGATGCGCACGGGCGGCCGCGCAGCGGCGGTGCGCCGTACCCTGTCGGGTACAATATCGGCTGCTTCCCGCTCCATCCATGCACCGCGAAGATGGCGCAGACGCGCTACCGGCGCCACTGCACTGCGTGCGGGCCGGATGCGACGCGCGCTTAGAGCGCCAAGCAACGCACGCGTGCGGCGGTCGTCGTCGCCGGTTTTTTGCGGTGGGGCCAGATGCAGCACGGTCGGCGCGAGGCCCGCGAGCCGCTTCAGACTGCGGCGGCTATCGAGATCGCCGATCAGCGGCGTTACGCCCGCTGCGCGCAATTCGGCGCTACGGGCCGGCTGGGTGGTCAACGCAAACAGATGCGCGCGTGGCTGCAAGAGCGCGACGCAACGCATGCCGACATCGCCGCAGCCCACAATGAGCACGCGCGGGCGGCGCAAGTTTCGTGTGGCTTTCATGGTGGACGCATTGTAGCCGTCAAGGGCGGCTCGCACCGATTACCGACTCTCAGAACTCGAACACGCTATGGCATTTAATGTAACGCTCCGGCAAAGCGGCCGGCAGTTTCAGGTAGAACCCGATGAACCCGTGCTGATTGCGGCCCTGCGCCAAGGTGTCGGCCTGCCGTACGGCTGCAAGAACGGCGCATGCGGCTCCTGCAAAGGCACCGTGGTCAGCGGTGAAGTCGAGCAGCGCCAGCATTCTTCGTCGGCGCTGTCGAACGATGAAAAGACCCGTGGCATGGCGCTCTTCTGCTGCGCGACGCCGTGCACCGACCTCGAGATCGATATCCGCGAAGTCGCGGGTGTCGGCGACGTGCAGGTCAAGAAGCTGCCGTGCCGCGTGAACGCCATCGAGCGCAAGGCTGACGACGTCGTCGTGCTGAAACTGCAATTGCCGGCCAACGAGCGTCTGCAATACCTCGCCGGCCAGTACCTCGAATTCATCCTGAAGGACGGCAAGCGCCGCAGCTATTCGATGGCGAATGCGCCGCACGTGGAAGGCCCGATCGAGCTGCATATCCGCCATATGCTAGGCGGTGCGTTCACCGATCACGTCTTCAGCGCCATGAAAGAGCGCGACATCCTGCGCTTCGAGGCACCGCTCGGCACCTTCTTCCTGCGTGAAGATTCGGCCAAGCCGATCGTGCTGCTCGCCTCCGGCACCGGCTTCGCGCCGCTGAAGGCGATCGTCGAACACGCGGTATTCAAGAATCTCGACCGGCCCATGACGCTGTACTGGGGCGCGCGCCGCAAGAAAGACCTCTACTTGCTGGAGCTGGCCGAGCAATGGGCGCGTGAGATCCCGAACTTCAAGTTCGTGCCCGTACTCTCGGAACCGGACCCGAGCGACGCGTGGACCGGCCGCACCGGCTTCGTTCATCGCAGCGTCATCGAAGACCTGCCAGACTTGTCGGGTTATCAGGTGTACGCCTGCGGCGCACCGGTGATGGTCGAATCGGCGCAGCGCGATTTCACGCTGCACCACGGCCTGCCGGAAGACGAGTTTTATGCGGATTCCTTCACGAGCGCAGCCGACCTCGCGAACCCGGTTTAACCAGCGAACATCGCCCGGCGAAACGTCGCCCATATGAAGTGCATGGCGGGTTTGCCGTCTGCGGCGGCACAAAAAAATCCGCCGCAGACGAAATTCATGGTTTACACCGGCGCTCGCGTTGTCGTATTCTTTCGCGCATGAACCGCATCCAGTCCGAACTCCGACGTCGCCGCTCGCTGCTCCCTTAGGGACG
>Ga0302316_10001841_pt1 | contig 16078 bp, 16 predicted proteins | sample III_Palsa_N3_2_FD_200456 | JGI IMG/M metagenome (GOLD analysis project Ga0302316, IMG submission 200456) | Peat permafrost microbial communities from Stordalen Mire near Abisko, Sweden - III_Palsa_N3_2 | ecosystem: Environmental > Terrestrial > Soil > Palsa > Peat permafrost | place: Sweden...
CAGCGCAGGAGTGGGTCGCAAAGTGACCGGCCTGCCCTAACCGCAACCCCCACATGCGCTAAACTTCTCTCAAGATGGATAAGAATCGCATCCTCGCGATCCTTCGCAGCCACGCCCCGGAGCTCCAGGCGGCGGGCCTCGCACACCTGCGCCTCTTCGGCTCGGTCGCCCGCGGCGAAGCCACTCCCCAATCCGACATCGACCTCATCGCCGACTTCGCCCCCGACGCCCGCATCTCGCTCATGACCCTCAGCGGCCTGCGCCTCCAACTCTGCGACTTGCTTGGTGCAGAGGTCGACCTATCCTCTGCAACCGCCCTCAAAGAGCCCGTCCGTGCCAACGCCGATCGTGAGTCTGTCCCTGTCTTTTAAAGGCCCGGAGATGCACTTCCGAGACATGCTCAAAGCCATCAGCCTGATCGAAGAGTTCACCATAGGCATGGACGTTCAAGCCTATATAGCCGACCTCAAAACGCAGGCCGCCGTCGAGCGCCAACTGCAAATTGTCACCGAAGCTGCATACCGCCTCAAACCCGAAGACGAACATCTCTGCCCTGGCCCCGACTGGCGCAAGATTCGCGGCATGGGAAACATCCTGCGGCACGATTACGACCGCCTTGAAGACTGCCTTAGGCCGAATCTAAGTCGTTTAGAATCGAACCTTTGAACCTAAAACACCCCAGGGTGCCGGGGGTGGGGTCCCCAGCGAGGGCATTTGCTCGCTGGGGTGCCGGGGGTGGGGTCCCCAGCGAAGGCATTTGCTCGCTGGGGTGCCGGGGGTGGGGTCCCCGGCAAGCGCATTTGCTCGCTGGGGTGCCAAGGGGACGCCAAGTATGTTGGCATCTCAAACACCTGCGACAAATCCATTACAAGCCGCAAGCAACCCTGCGTCCCTATCGGAGATAAAATAGAACCAGTGGAATGGCGATTCGCAAACTCCATTGGCCTACGCCTATTCCCGACCCCGCTTCACCGGAGATCCATCCTTTGACCCTGTTCCGCTCCTCACTACCGACCACCGCACCTCGGGCCCCGCACCTGCTTCGCTCCAAAATCACTACCGGCCTCGCTCTCCTAGCCCTCTCAACCGCCTGCCTGCTGCTTCCAGGTTGCGGCATGAAGGACCCCGCCGAAGCCGCAACAATCGCGCCCACCGGCCAGAAGTACGAACTCAAGCTCCACCACCTCCACACCGGCGAGAGCCTCGACGTCGTCTACCGCGTCGGCGACACCTACATTCCCGAAGCGATGAACCAGCTCAACCACTTCCTCCGCGACCACCGCACCGAAGACCAGAGCCACTACGACCCCAAGGAGTTCGACCTCCTACACTCGCTCATGGCCAAGCTCGGCAAGACCGGCAACGAGATCGACGTCGTCTGCGGCTACCGCACGCCCTGGAGCAACGAGTTCCTCCGCACCCGCGGCGGCACCGCCTCGCCCGCGGCCACCGGAGTCGCCAAAAACTCCCAGCATACGCAGGCCAAGGCCATCGACATCCGCGTCCCCGGCGTAACCACCGCGCGCCTCCGCGACGCCGCCCTCTCGCTCGCCGCCGGCGGCGTCGGCTACTATCCCATCAGCCAGTTCGTCCACGTCGACGTCGGCCCCGTCCGCCACTGGACCTTCGCCGGCCGCAGCGACGACTAAGAGACGGAAGACTAAGAAGATAAGATCAGGGTGTGTCTGAAACGTCACGCCAACTCGCCCGCCAGATCTTCGCCGAAGCCATGGCCGCAACGACAGTCGAAGCAGCCTGCGCTCGCCTCCTCAGCGTCCATGGCAACCAGCTCACCGCAGGCGGCCAAACGTACGATCTCGCCGCCTTCTCGCAGATATTCGTAATCTCCATCGGCAAAGCCGGCGCAACACTCTTCGACGCCGTCCGCGCCCTGCTGCCAACCTCGCTCCCGATTCGCTCCATCGTCTCCGCACCTTCGCCACCGCAGAGCCTCGGCCCCGCAGACCAATACTTCGCCGGCGGCCATCCGCTGCCCAACGCCGCCTCCATCCTCGCAGCCGAAGCCGCACTCCAGCTCCTCCGCTCCGCCGACGAGCAAACCCTTATCCTGTTCCTGATCTCCGGCGGCGCCTCGGCCATGTTCGAGCAGCCAATCTCTCCCACCATCACCCTGCGCGATCTCATCGAGCTCAACCGCCAGCTCGTCGCCTCTGGCGCTTCCATCCGCCAGATCAACGCGGTCCGCAAGCACCTCTCCGCAGTCAAAGGCGGACGCCTCGCCGCCGCCGCGCCGCTCGCCACCAAGCTCAGCCTCTTCATCTCCGACGTCCCATCCGACGCTCTCGACGCCCTCGCCTCCGGCCCGACTCTCCCCGACTCCACAACCCTCGCCCAATGCCGCGAGGTTATCGACCAATTCCTTTCGCCGGCAAACCTCCCAGCCAGCATTCGCAACCTGCTGCCGTACCTCCAGGAAACGCCCAAACCGGACCATCCAGCCTTCCGCAGCGCCCACCACGTCGTGCTGCTGGACAACGCCGCCCTCCTCGACGCAGCCGCCCAAGCCGCTCAGCGCCTCGGCTTTGCCGTAACCATCGACAACACATGCGACGACTGGGACTACCAGGAAGCCGCCTCCTATCTCGTCCAACGAGCTGAGCAGCTTAGCGCGCAAAACCTCAAATCCTGTCTGCTCTCCGGCGGCGAGGTCACGGTGCGCCTTCCCCTAAACTCAGGAGCAGGCGGCCGCAACCAGCAACTGGCTCTCTTCGCGGCGCGAGCACTCCAGGAACTTCCCGGCATCACCCTCCTCAGCGCTGGATCCGACGGAATCGACGGAAACAGCATCGCCGCGGGCTGCGTCGTGGACGAGACAACCTGGCCACGCGCCCGGCAGCAGGGCCTCGATCCCGAAGATTTTCTCGCAAGCTTCAACGCTTTTCCCCTCATGGCGGCGCTTGGCGATACCATAGTCACCGGGCCCTCGGGCAATAATCTAAGAGACATACGCATCCTACTTTCCGGCGCAGATCTCTAAGCCACCAATAGAGACCGCGCGAAGCTTTCCAACTGTTCGGCGAAGATTGCCCTTCCTTCTCCGGCCCGACGCTCGTCCCTCACCGCACGGAGTCTCTTCTTGCCCTCCAGCATCCACGTAGCAGCGCTCACCGACGTCGGGCGCGTCCGCACCAACAACGAGGACGCCTTCGACTTCGACCCCGACCTCAGCCTCTACGTGGTCTGCGACGGCATGGGCGGAATGGCCGCGGGTGAAGTCGCCAGCAAGATGGCCTGCGACACGGTCATCGACATCTTCGCCGCGCAATCGCCTGCGACCCCACTCGACGCCAGGCTCAGCGCCGCCATCCACGAGGCCAACACAGCCGTCTTCGAGGCCGGCCGCCAAGCCGGACAACACGGCATGGGAACCACCCTCGTGGCGGCCGTGATCGCGGGTACCAAACTGCTCATCGGCAACGTCGGCGACAGCCGCGCCTACCTCCTCTCCGATGACTTCGACAGCTATGGCCGCCAGGGCATGTGGCGCCAACTCACCTCAGACCACTCCTACATCAACGAACTCATACGCCAGGGCAGCATCACCGAGGAGACCAGCCACACGCCTGAGCTGCAACGCTTCGGCTCGGTCATTACCCGGGCCATTGGCGCCTCCGAGCATGTCGAGCCGGACCTCTTTCCCCTCGATCTCCGCTACGGCGATACAGTTCTTCTCGCCACCGACGGTCTCACCCGTCACCTCGACACCGTCCGCTTCGCCGAACTCATCGACCCAGGAGACCTCGAAGGCTCCTGCCGCCGCCTCGTCGACGACGCCAACGCCTCCGGCGGAAACGACAACATTACCTGCATGTTGATCCATTACGGCGACTAATAAGAAGACTAGGGCCGTGCGGCCTTTATAACCGATTTGGACTCCGAGAGCAGCAGCTTCTTGCGCCGTTTGGTCTCATACATCAGGCCGTCCGCCTTGCCCAGCAGTTCCTCCAGCGACTCGCTCCCGGAGACCTCCGAGGTAACATGGCCAATACTGAAGCTGAAGGGATGCAGCCTGCCATGTTGGGCGTTGCGCTCAGCGGTCGACCTCTCTAAACGCTCCAACGCTATGTTCATGGCCGCTTCGCTGGAAACCCCGGCAACCGCAAACTCGTCGCCGCCGATTCGTCCGATCACATCCGTCCTGCGGAAGGATTCCTTCAAAAATTCAGCGACCTCGTTCAACAGGGAGGAGCCAACTTCATGCCCATGCCTGTCGTTGATCTGCTTGAGATCGTCCACGTCGATGAACAGCACCGACAAAGTCTTTCCAGAACGCTGCGCCAGGCGCAGGGCCTGTTCCGCGAGCACATAAAATCCGCGGCGATTATAGAGCCCCGTCAGTTCATCCCGCAGCGAGAGATCGCGTATCGAGCTCTCCAGCTTGTCTATCCTCCACGCCAGGACCAGGATCAGCCCGAAGGCCACGGCCATGCCCAGCGCAGTTGCAATCGCCGTCGCAAATTCGGGATCAACCAGTCCAGTTCGAATGGCAATGGACTTAGCGGCTTCGAGCAAAAATGGAAGCAATAGCGCAATCGGCAGCACAACCCGGGCGATCCTGCTCGCAATTCCAACGCCAAGCAGGATTCCGAAGATGCCCTGTTGGGCCTGGCGTCCGAAGACTACAAAGGACAGCAAAATCAAACCCACCAGGGTCTGCGGAGCCGTTAGATTGCTTCCCGAGAGGCCAAACAGGTGCATCGCCCGAAACATATAGCCAGACCCCACCACCAACAACAGCAGGCAGAGTCCGCATACGTAGAAATCGGCTACGTAAACCAGATAACGCTTGCGCAAAGGAATAAGAATCATCACAAGAGATAGCAGGACAAAGGCCAGTGCCGCCTCCGGAGACATTCTTCCAGGCTGAAGCACGCTTGGGTCGGTGCTGAGCAGCGTATCGACTCCCAGCGAAACGTGAAAGATGTACTCCGCACCAGTGATCGAACTCAACAACCCCACCAGTACGGCCAGGACACAACTGGCCAGTCTTCGCCGCCGGCCGGGTTGTCCGTCTCTAGAAAGTTCCAGACTCAGCACGCTCAACAGCATAGCGACTGCCGTATTGGCCTTTATCAGCAGCCAGCTGCTGGGCAGATATCTGTCCAGCGGGTGAACGAGCCATGCAGCTAAGGCCACGCCGCCGATGAGCGCTGCCAATACCAGGCAGCCCCGCTGAATGAGGTCTAGCTCCGCGATCAGTGCCGTGTCGAATTGTTGCGATAATGTTGGCGGTTTGACGGGTTTACCCTCGAACGGCAGGCGCCTGGAATCTGACGCTCCGGAAAGTAGCAACTCTCAGGGTGCCCTAGTTTATAACGATGCGCCTCTCCAAATGAAGCGCTCCTGTGCTTTGACGCATCTATAAGACAGTAAGATGGCAGGCGGCCTACGGGAAATTGGGTGACGCGCACCGCTGGTAACCTGTAGGGTTCCAAAGCCGGAACGTGACGTCAGTTCTCTGGCACTCTAACACCCAGGGCTGCCATACTGGAGAGAGGAACACGCGGACTGCGAATCCAAATGTCCACCATTGTCACCAATCCGGCGCCCAGCACACCTCAGCCCGTGCATGAGGCAGAGCATCTCCGCCAGCGCGCGCGCTCCAGCTTCGACAGGACCCTGCGCAGTGCCCGCTCGACCGTCTCGTTTCGCGAAACCCTCCGCCTCGCCATCGACAGTTTCTCCGCCAGCAAAGCCCGCTTCCTGATGACGATGCTGGGCATGGTCATCGGTTCCGCCTCCATCGTTCTCTGTGTCACCGTGGGTCTCACCGGCCGGCGCTACGCCCTGGACAGCATCTCCGGCCTGGGGCCTAACAAGGTCGAGATGCAGTACTCCGGCGGCGACGTCATGGGCCCCAACAATGTCAGCTCCCCCGACTACATGACCCGCGAGGACATGCAGGCGGTCGACGACCAGGTACCCGGCATCGTCGCCAGCTCGCCCATGCTCGAGCACCGCGACAGCATCGCAATAGGCAACGGCATCAGCAAGGACGCGGTCCTGCTCGGCGTCAGCCCGCAGTACAAACAGGTACGCAACCTCAAGGTCAAAGCCGGCCGCTTCTTCGACGACCAGGACGCGGTCACCCACGCCAAAGTCGCGGTGATCGTAGGCCCCATGGCCAGAGAACTCTACGGCAGCTATACCTCAGCCGTCGGTAATACCATCTCGATCCACGGGATTCCGTTCACCATCATCGGCGTCTTCGTGGAGAGCATGAACACCTACGGACAGTCCGAGATCAGCGACCACACTTTCCTCGTCCCCTACGAGGTCGTGCGCTACTTCACCGGCAGCGACACGTTGAAGGAGATCTTCTTCAGCATGTCGAATACTAAGGAGGTCGAGCCCGCAGCCGCTCGCATCACTCAGATCATCCAAAGCCGGCATCGCCCCACCAGCGAGTACAAAGCAGTCACCTTTACCGACCTTCTCAGCACCATGGACTTCGTAGCCTTCATCCTCACCATCGTGCTCATGCTGACCTCCGCCATCACCCTGATCGTCTCCGGCGTCGGCATCATGAACTCCATGCTGGCCAACGTGCAGTCGCGCCTCAAAGAGATCGGCATTCGCAAGGCCATGGGCGCGACCAGCCGCGAGATTCGACTACAGTTCCTCACCGAAGCCGTCTTGCTCTCGCTCGGCGGAGGCCTCATCGGCACTCTCCTCGGCCTTGCACTGCCGCTTAGCGTCCGTTTCTTCACCGACTTCAAAATCCCCATCTCCGGCTGGAGCGCAATCATCGCACTGAGCACCTCAGTGCTGGTCGGCGTCATCTTCGGCACGATCCCCGCCAACCGCGCCGCCAAGCTCGACCCCGTCGCCACGCTCAAATACGAATAACCTTCGCTTCTCTGGATCAACAAAAACGGCGTCACCCGAAGGCAACGCCGTTTCATCGACTCCAATAAAACTACTCGCGCTGGAAGTCCACTTCGCCCTTGTACGTCGAAACGAAGCCGGGATCAGTCTCTTCCACCGGAGCGTCCGCTCCCTCAGGAGCATCGCTCTTGATGGTCACCTGCACATGCGCAGTCACCTCGCGATGCACCCGCACCGGCACATGGAACTCGCCGGTAGTCTTCAGCGGCTCATCCAGGTGGATCTTGCGCCGATCGACCTTGTAGCCCTGCTCCTCCAGCGCGTGCGCGATGTCCTGCGACGTCACCGAACCGAACAGTTGGCCGCTCGCGCCGGTCTTGCGTTCGAACGTCAGCACAACCTCGTTCAGCTTCGCGCCGAACTCGACCGCGCCGTCCTTCTCACCCGCCGACTTGCGGATCGCCGACGCCTTCATCTGTGCGATCACAGCCTTGTTCGCCAAGGTCGCTTCGATAGCCAGCTTGCCGGGCAGCAGATAGTTGCGGCCATAGCCTGCTGCAACTTTAACCACGTCGCCGCGGTGGCCCAGCTTGTTTACATCTTCCTTCAGAATTACTTCCATGACACGTCTCCGATCCTGCGTGCGCTCTTAGCGCGGAATTGTTTTGACTCGAGTATTTTCACTGTGGGTGTTACCAAGGCCTCGGGTCTCAACGCCATTTTTTTCAAGAAAAATGGCACCCATAGATGTCCAGCTAGTTCGCAGTAACAGTGAAAATACTCTAGAAGCGCGCGGCGTACGGCAGCAACGCGATCGCACGGGCCTGCTTGATCGCCCGTGTCAGCTTGCGCTGGAACGGTGCGCTGGTGCCCGAAAGGCGGCGCGGTATGATCTTGCCGCGGTCCGACACAAACTGCTGGAGCAGGCGCACATCGCGGTAGCTGATCGTATCGATCTTCTCCACCGTGAACTTGCAGACCTTCTTGCGGCGGAAGAACTTCCGTCCGCCGGGGCCGCCACTGGGCGCGCCACCGGCACGCGGAGGACGTGCGCCCGCAGGACGCGTGCCCTGGTAACCGCCGCTGCGCGGTGCGCCACCCTCTGAGGATGTTGATGCTGTTTGATTCGTCTCGTCAGCCATGTTGCTTTCCTTTCAATGTGTCCTATCAATGTTTTGTTAAGGACATGGCTTCAGCCATGCCGTAAGCGCCTCTATTGCAATACGGCTTTAGCCGCTGAGGTACGCTTTCGCCTATGCAATAAATCGCCCTTAGACCTCGGCCGTAACCGGCTCAGCCTCAACCTCGGCAACCTCGACCGGCGCCGCAACCTCAACCTCTTCAGCCACAGGCGCCGCTGCTTCCGGTGCTGCGGCGGCCTCAGCATTAATTGCCGGCTGTGCGCTGCGCTTCACATGCGCATCGCGGTGCTTCTTGATCTTCGCCACGCGCTTGTCTTCCTCGTCCATGCGCACGGTGATGAACTTGATCACCGGCTCCGACACGCGCAGACGCCGCTCCAGCTCGGTCACCAGCGCCGCGGGCGCGTCGACCACCAGCAGCACATAAAAGCCGTCGTTGAACTTCTTCACCGTATAGGCCAATCGGCGGCGGCCCATCTTCTCGGTGGTCTTGACCGTCCCGCCACCCGAGGTGACATACCCTGAAAACGTCTCGATGAGCTTGTCCTGCTCCGCTTCTTCAACATCGGGGCGAACGATAAACATGATTTCGTAACTGCGATTCAGATTCATTTCGTAATTCTTTCTGCGGGGTTCTGCCCCGCACCGCTTCGGTCGTTGCTTCCTACCGAAATCGGTGTGGAAGATTGTTAGTGCAAGGAGTAGAGCGTAAGGAGTTAAGGAGTAGAAAATGCAGCTTCCGGCTTTCTCCACTACTTACTACTTACTCACTACTCACTTTCTTATTGAACTCATTCATCGCCGCGCCGACACCCTTCGTCAACACAGCCTCAACCGCGCGTACGGCCTGGTCGAGTACCTCATCCAGCACCGCCAGCTCTGCTTTGCGCATCGGCGCTAACAGATATTCGGTACCGCCTGCCTTTACCTCGCGTCCCGTTTCGAGCGGCGGTTTCCCGACCCCGATCCGGACTCGCGTCCATTCTTCCGTGCCCAGCACTCCGGAGACAGACTTCACTCCGTTATGCCCGCCCGCCGAGCCGCGCTCCCTTATCCGAAGCGAGCCCAGCGGTATTGCCAACTCGTCATAAAGGACAATCAAGTCCTCCACGCCGATCTCCAACTCATTCCTCAAAGCGGCCACCGCAAGCCCGCTCAGATTCATAAAGGTCTCAGGCTTCGCCAGCAGGACATCATGCCCTGCCAGCTTCGCCCGCGCCGTCAACGCTCTTCCGCGACGGTTGGCAATCGTCACATCGCAAATCTCTGCAATGCGATCCACCGCCAAAAACCCGGCATTGTGCGGCGTGAAGGCGTACTCCGGACCAGTATTTCCAAGACCGACTATCAGCTTCACGCCGTTTCACGCCAGATACGAGAAGCGAGAAGCGAGATACGAGGCAGAATTTGCTGCGTTTCGAATCTCGAATCTCGCACCTCGAATCTCCCTTACTTCTTCTTATCGCCAGCCGCAGCAGCCGGAGCAGCATCAGCCGCATCCTGCTTGCCCTTCTTGGCAACTTCCGGTTCAGCAGGGCCGGCAACCGGCTCAGCCACAACTTCTTCCCTCAGCACGGTGACGTGCGCCACAAGCGCGGTCTCCTCGTCGAGGAACTTCAACTTCGCCGCGTGCGGCAGGTCCGAGATATGGATCGATCCATTGATCTCAAGTCCTGAAACATCGACGTCGATGTGGCTCGGAATATCGCCCGGCAGGCACTCGATCTCGACCTCGTGCAACACCTGGCTCAGAATGCCGCCCGACGTCTTCACGCCCACCGGAACGCCGATCAACTGCACCGGCACCGATACCCGCATCGCCTTGTCCATCGCAATGCGCTTGATGTCGATATGCAGCAGGTGGCCCTTGATCGGCTCATTCTGCCACTCGACGATCATGCCCTTCGACGCCGGCGCGCCTTCGATCGAAAGATCGAAGATCGTGTTGTGCCCCGAATCCGAGTACAAAATCTTGGTAATCACCTTGGGGTCGACGGTGACCGCGACCGACTCCTTGCCCGCGCCATAAACCACGGCCGGAATCAAACCCTGCATACGCACGCGGCGCGCAAAGCCCTTATTGAACGTCCCGGTGCGGGGTGTTGCGACAACTGAACTAACCGTAGTGCTTGCCATAACTCACTTTTCCTTTATCGGGCACGAGGTTGAGCCTCGCTCCCTTTCTGCCATCTTGCTTTTACTAACTTGCTAACAGCTAACTCGCTAAACCTAGTTGAACAGCGTAGAAACCGAAGTTTCCATGTGAATGCTTTCTATCGCCCTGCCTAACAACCCGGCGATCGAAAGCACCTTAATCTTTGCTACCTTCTGCGCGGCTGCCGATAGAGGAATGGTGTTCGTCACCACTAACTCCTCCAGCGAGGAAGCCTCAATGCGCTCTACCGCCGGCCCTGAAAGCACGGCATGTGAAGCACACGCATAAACCTTTTCCGCTCCCTGTGCGAGCAGCGCCTCCGCTGTCTTTACCAGCGTCCCCGCCGTATCCACAATGTCATCGAGGATCAGGCAAGTCCGTCCACGCACATCGCCGATCACGTTCATCACTTCCGTCACGTTGATATCGGTACGGCGTTTATCGACGATCGCCAGCGGCACTTCCAACTTCTTTGCAAAAAATCTCGCCCGCTCCACGCCGCCTGCATCCGGAGAAACCACGGTAAGGTTCGGCAGCTTCAAATCGCGGAAATATCCAACTAGAACTGGGCTCGCGAATAAGTGGTCGACGGGAATATTAAAAAATCCCTGTATCTGGGCCGCATGTAAGTCGACAAATAAAGCTCTGTTCGCTCCAGCGGTAACTAACAAGTCCGCCACCAGCTTCGAAGTAATCGCCACCCGAGGCCGGTCTTTGCGGTCTTGCCGCGCATAGCCATAGTAGGGAACGACCACAGTAATACGCCCTGCCGACGCGCGCCTGAGCGCATCCATCATAATCAGCAGCTCGACCAGATTTTGGTCGACCGGGAAGCAAGTGGGCTGGACTAAAAACACATCTGCGCCACGCACATTTTCAAGGAGCTGAAAGTGGGTCTCTCCATCCGAAAAACGCTGCAAGCGCGTTTCGCCGAGAGGCACACCCAAAAACTTGCAGATATCTTCCGACAACGCCCGATTAGCCGAGCCGGAAAATATCTTGAAGCGTTTGTCTTCGCTAAGGCGCGACGGGCGTTTCTTCTCCGCCGCGCCCCGCGTTCCTGCATTGCCCGCGGCAGCGGCTGGCGCCGTCAATGCGAATTCGCCAGCTTGCTTCGGGTGCTCCGGCTCGCCCTGAGGCGTATGTCCGGAGCTATTAGAACTTGGGGAAGGAACCGCAGTCGTGTCTTGTTCTTTCACGTTGAAACCTCCAGGTTGGTTGACCTGCCGATGTTTCGATCTACTGCTCGTCTAACTGCTTTTCAGCCTGCGACTTTTTCTTCGCCGGCCATCTATTACTGCGAGACTTCGGTTCCCTGCTAATCCACGCGGATCGTGTTTCCTCTCCGCGCAACTGCTAACTTCCTGCTACTCCCGCGCATCAGCATTGTGCTGAACTACATGTGCGGGTCTTGCTCAATCCTTGCCGCTGAAGTTTCCAGCGCCGAAAAATCAAAAGTTCCCTTTGTTACCTGGCTTTCGCCACTTCGCAGACCTGGTGGAAATTCCTCCGGCGCACCGGGTAAAACTTCATAGATCGAGCGAAAGACTAATTGGCTGGGCGACTAGGATTCGAACCTAGACAAACTGCGTCAAAGGCAGTTGACCTACCGTTAGTCGATCGCCCAGTACCGCCGGCTGCAAGTCTGCCGGCAAAGTTACTCTGCGAACATCGTATCCCAGTATTCCGACCTCGGCAGCGTCTCCGTAAGGATGGCCACCGTCCCGTTCTGCTGGACACGTTGTTGAGCTGCGCGCGCGTCTGCCTGGGACCCATAGAGTCCAAACAACGCCGAACCCGAACCCGAGAGTGCCGCATACAGCGCACCGCTGCCGGGATCAGAACCCTGTAGATCACGCTTGGTTGAACGCAAGGAGGGATGCTGTGAAAACGCAACTTCTTCGAAGTCGTTTTCGATCCCGGTGCGGACAAGCGCGAGAAGAGGATTCTCGGCCAGATCACCCGTCCTGCGAGTGATACCGGATAGGCCGGATTCAGCGCCATCTGTTATCCAGACAGCTGCAAGAACGCGGCTCAACTCCCTTAGTCTATCCCCTGCCTGTTGAAAAGTCAACGCGTTGGCCGCCATCCGTGCATCCAACTCCCGAAACGCCTGCCCCGTCGACACCCCCACCGCCGGCACCGCCACCACGCACTGCATCGCAGGTAAGTCTGGCAACGGCGAGACTTCCTCCCCCCGTCCCACTCCCAACACCGTCCCACCGATCAAAAACAGCGGCACATCCGACCCCACCGCCGCCGCCAACTCCAGCCGCTCCAACTCCGGCAGCGCCTGCCCCAGCTCTCGCTCCAACCCCAGCAGTGCAGCCACAGCATTCGCCGATCCAGCACCCATCCCCCCTTGCACCGGCAGCTTCTTTTCAATATGAATCCCTATCTCAGCGCATAGGCCAATCCGCTCTAAAGCCTTTGCCACCATCACATACGCCGTATTCTTCTCCGCATCCCCGGTCTCTGACCGAGGCACTCCGGCATGGTCCGCTGTCAACACAATCCGCGTAGAAGCCGCAGCCCGCGCCTCCACCGTCACAAAATCATGCAGCGCCAGCGTCTGGTAGATCGTCGCCAGACCATGAAACCCATCCGCCCTCAGCGGCCCCACTGCCAGCCCCAGGTTGATCTTCGAAAACGAGCGCACCCGCGTAGACATAACTCTTTCATTCTAGACGCCGCAGCACTTCGCTCCGCCCGCCTAAGCAGCCGTCTTCTTTTCGATCTGCTCGACCATGTGACCAACGTTCTTCATCTTCTCGAGTTCGGCGGTCTTGAATTTGATCCCGAACTCCTCTTCGATCGCCACCACCAGCGTAATGTGATTCACGGAGTCCCACTCCTTCACATCGTTCGCCGTCAACTCCGGTGTCGCCACCAGGGTGTCGTCGTCGAAGACATCGCGAAGCACCTTCGTCAGTCGTGCATAAATCTCATCCTGTTGCATCGTCAGACCTCGTCTCTCCATCGCTCAATGTTCTACCGCTCGATCTTCTATTGCTCGATCGCGTAATCTCGACCGGCCGTCGTCTCAAACAGTTGCTTCGCGCACAACTTCCACCTGCATCGCCACGGGCCTGGGTACATATCCGTCAAGATCAAGCATCCACCGAGTCTCTCCCACCTCTTCCTCCCCGGCAGCCTCGAACCCAAGGTTCCGGTACATCTCGCGCACCATCCCATTCTTCTCCGTGGGGCGATATACCCCCATCAGCCGGTGCACGCCCTGCGCCACGCACCGCTCCACCAGCACATTCAGGCAGGCCTCTTCCACATTCCGGCCCAGCACCCGGCAGCTCATCAACCAGGTTTCGATCTCGGCCTCAGCCCCGGCAGCCCGCGCGATCAGGATCGCAATAATCCCGTTGTCCCCAAACCGGTCCACCAGCCGCACCTGCAGCGTGATCGCCTTGGGATTGCGCATCAGAGCGGCGACCTCCGCCTCGGTATACCGCTGCGTCGTCAGATTGAACTGGTTGGTCTTGTTGATCAACTGCGTCACCCGCGTCAGCCCCACACTGTCGAACGGCTGGGCAGTCATCGTCATGCGCAGCGACTCCAGATAGCTGCCCATATCCGTAACGCTTTCCTTCAACATCTCGCGCTCGGCGTTGGCCTGGTACAGCCGGCTTCGTGCCCGGTCCTCCTCGGTAATCTTCAACCCCTCGAAGTACCCCGCCGCCGCGATCGTCGGCCCATATCCCGCCGGGTCTTCCGGCATCTCAGGCACCCCCACCATCGGCAACTCTCTCCGCACCAGCGCCCGCTCCACCGGGTTGTCGTCGGCGAACACCAGCGCATCCAGCCCGATATTCAGCGTCTTCGCTATCTGCCGCAGGTTCGCCGCCTTGTCCGTCCAGTTCGCCACAAAACATGAGATATGGCTGCGTTTCAGCACCATCTCCGGATGCTTCTCAAAAGGCTCCAGCGCATTCTTCTCATCGTTCTTCGAGCACACCGCCAAAATCACGCCGCGCTCGCTCAGCCCCAGCGCATAGCGTTGAAAGTCCACAAACGCCTCGCCCGTCCCATTGCCCTGGCCAAGCACGATCCCTTCCAGCCCATCGTCGCCGATCACGCCGCCCCATAGCGTGTTATCCAGGTCCAGCACCAGGCACTTGGCCGAGCGCCCACGTCCCGCCGCAATCAGCCGCGCCACATGGTCTCCGTACACCGACGTCGCCCGCGGATGCACCTCATGCTTGGACCGGTGCCAGATGTCCGGCTGATACCAGAAGTCCAGCCCTTCAGCCGCCGAAAACCTGTCCAGCGCCAGCAAATCCACGCCCTCCGGCTCTGACTCCGGCCGCAGCCGCTCATTGATCCCCGCCACAATCGCCGCCGGCGACTGCTCCAGCCGCTGCTCGTTGTCCCCCATCAGGTCGGGAAACACCGGCATCACCGTCTGCTGCAACACCTGGCAACTGAAGGCCGTCCGAGCCTGCCGCCAGCACGCCCGCATCAACTCCAACGCCGATGCCACACTCGAACCCTCAGCTCCGGCCACATGCCGCGCATCCAGCGCCAGCAGCATCACCTCCGGCCGAAACTCATGCAGCCCCGACCCCGCATCCATCAGCTCCTGCCAGTACATCCCATATGGAGCCTCGTACACCTCGATCTGCAACCCGCGTCGCAGCCCTGCCACGCGGATCCCCGGCGGCAGATGCGAGATCGTCGCCGAACCCAGGATCGCCAGCCGTACCCGCTCCAACCCCGGAATCGCACCGCCAGCCGACCCAGCCGCCAGCCGCACCAACACCCGGTCAAGCTTGCCCATCTGCGCAAAGTCCATCCGGCTGCCGGCCAACTCGCGCAGCACTGGCGCAGCCTCGGCGATCGGCAGCTCCTTCACCGACCGCAGCAGGCTGTCCCAATCCTCGCGCAGCGGTAGCCAATTCAGTTGCATCGGAAATCTTTCTCCCAGGAGCCAATTCGGTCTCGGCCCATCCCGGACCCAACCAACATCAATTATCCATGACTCGCCCGTCTTTCGCGATACCATTAGCCAGGGAAGACGCTTTCATGTCCAAGGGACAGCTTACTACCGAGTCCTATCCTGAGATGACGAATCGCGTCTTGCGACCGTTCCTCAGTCGGCCCGAGCGTGTTCTGGATTTGTTTGCGGGTTGCGGTGGGCTGGCTTTGGGATTTGAAGCTGCTGGGTTTCAAACCTTGGGTTTTGAAGCGAATCCGGATTGTTGCGCGACCTACAACGCCAACCTGCATGGCCGATGCACGGAGCAGTTCCTCACCAGAGATACACTTTTCCCCGATGCCGAAGTAATTATCGGCGGCCCTCCTTGCCAGCCATTCAGCGTCGGCGGGAATCAGATGGGGCTTGAAGACGCCAGAGACGGGTTTCCGGCGTTTATCTCCGCCGTAGAGCAACTTCACCCCCGTTTGTGGATGTTCGAGAACGTCCGGGGGCTGCTTTACAAGAACCGCTGGTATCTGGATGAGATTATTCAGCGACTTGAACGGCTCGGCTATGTGGTCGAAGTGAAGCTTCTAAACGCCTCTCATTACCTTGTCCCACAGAACCGGGAAAGAATCATCGTGGTGGGACACAAGGGCGGGTATAAATTTCCCGAAAAGAGTTCGGAAGTGGTAACGGTGGGTCAAGCCCTCGGAGGCTTCTTATTCGCAGAACCTGTCGAAGGAAAGTACCTGACGGAGAGCATGGATCGTTACGTCGCCAAGTACGAGAAGGCGTCGAAATGCATCAATCCGCGCGACCTGGACCCAAATCGCCCTTCGAGAACAGTTACCTGTAGGAATCTCGGCGGGGCTACGGGAGATATGCAGCGTATCAAACTGCCAAGCGGACGCCGACGTAGGCTTACGGTCAGGGAAGGCGCACGCTTGCAGAGCTTTCCAGATTGGTTCGAGTTTGTTGGGCCCGAGGGAAGCCAGTTCA
>Ga0302316_10001842_pt1 | contig 16078 bp, 14 predicted proteins | sample III_Palsa_N3_2_FD_200456 | JGI IMG/M metagenome (GOLD analysis project Ga0302316, IMG submission 200456) | Peat permafrost microbial communities from Stordalen Mire near Abisko, Sweden - III_Palsa_N3_2 | ecosystem: Environmental > Terrestrial > Soil > Palsa > Peat permafrost | place: Sweden...
CAGCTTCGCGCGTTCGCTGGAACTCGGCGCGTTGCCTACCGTCCATGCGGAAAACGGCGAACTGGTGTTCCAGTTGCAGCGCCAGTTGCTTGCGCGCGGCATCACCGGGCCGGAAGCGCATCCGCTCTCGCGGCCGCCGGAAGTGGAAGGCGAGGCGGCCAACCGGGCGATTCGCATCGCTCAGGTGCTGGGGGTGCCGGTGTATATCGTGCACGTGTCGTCGAAAGACGCGGCCGACGCGATTGCCCGGGCGCGCAGCGAAGGCCTGCGGGTATTCGGTGAAGTCTTGCCGGGGCACCTCGTGATCGACGAGGCCGTCTATCGCGATCCGGACTGGACGCGTGCCGCGGCGCACGTGATGAGCCCGCCGTTCCGTTCGGCCGAGCATCGCGAGGCGCTGTGGAGCGGACTGCAGGCAGGGCAGTTACACACTACGGCTACCGATCACTGTGTGTTCTGCGCGTCGCAAAAGGCCATGGGCCGCGAGGACTTCACGAAGATTCCAAACGGCTGCGGTGGAGTTGAAGATCGCATGTCGGTGCTCTGGCATCACGGGGTGAATTCGGGGCGTCTCACGCCTAACGAGTTCGTGCGCATTACCTCGACCAACGCGGCGCAGATTTTCAATCTGTACCCGCGCAAGGGGGCGGTGCAAGTGGGAGCGGATGCAGATCTGGTGGTTTGGGACCCAACAGCTAGCAAGACGATTTCGGTCAAGACGCATCACCAGAAGGTCGATTTCAACGTGTTCGAAGGCATGACTGTGCAGGGCGTCGCTACACACACGCTGACTCGCGGTGCATTGGCGTGGACCGATGGCGACCTGCGCGCAGTGCGCGGTGCGGGCCAGTATCTGAAGCGCCCACCGAATGCGGCTTACTTCGATGCGATCCGGGTAGCCAACAAGCTCAAGGAGCCGCACGCGGTGGAGCGGTAGGCGGTATGGCGAGCGCGCGGACGGTGCGTGAATGCCGCCGCGCGCTTGCGATGTCGAGGTTGTTAGCGTGTAGAAGAGGGGTGGGCGCTCGCCCTGAGCGCTCGCGGCTATTCAGTTTTCCCGTGGCTTGCCGTTAAACGGGAGCAGGCAGGTACTGCCTTGGCCTAAGCCTGATTCAAGCCCGCTCGCGCTAACAACTAAACCAGCCGCGTATGTTGCGTTCGATCTCGTCGTTCGTTTTGTGTCTTCTTGTGCTGCTGCTCGCCTTGTCGATGCGGTCAGGTTTCGCTGCCTCGTCCGTCACGATCGAGCCTGACAGCGCGCCACGCGCGCCGCTCAACGAACAGTTGCTCAGCGTGCCAGTCGAGTCGTCGCCGCCGCTGCGCCTGCAGGTGACGCTGTTCATGCCATCGCACGGCGGCCCGTTTCCGCTCGTAATCGTGAATCACGGCGCGTCGCATGATCTGCCCAATACGCCGCGCGTCGCCGACAACTTTATTCCCTACTATTTTCTTTCACGCGGCTATGCAGTTGCGCTGCCGATGATGCGCGGCTATGCCGGTTCCGAGGGCTATCCGAGGCCGCACGGCTGCGACGTCGCCGCGCTTGGTCTCGATTCGGCTCGAGACATCCGCAAGGTGCTCGACTATGTGAAGCAGCTACCCGGTATCGATACTTCGCATATCGTGGTGGCCGGCAAGAGCATGGGCGGATGGAATACCCTCGCGTTCGGCTCGCTCAATCCGCCTGACGTCAAGGGACTCGTCAGCTTCGCTGGGGGCGTGAAGGAGTCCGACTGCAAGAGTCCGGATGCGAGCCTGATTAGCGCGGCACACCAATTCGGCGTGCAGACGAAACTGCCTTCAATCTGGTTCTTCGGTGAGAACGACCGGATCTTCGCCACGCCCACCTGGCAGGCGATGTTCAAACAGTACACCGCAGCGGGTGCCCACGCGGAACTGGTCGACTACGGTGTGTTCCAGAAGGACGCTCACGCGATGACCGCATCCGGAGCCGGTCTGCCGTTGTGGGTGCAGAAGGCCGATACGTTCCTTGCGAGCATCGGCATGCCGAGCCAGGAAGTCGACCCCGAGTATTTGCCGGATCGTGCGCGTGCATCGAGTGCGTATGCGGATATCAACGACCTCGACGCCGTGCCGTTTCTAACCGACAAGCAACGCGACGATGTGTATCGCCGCTTTCTCGCCGCGCCGCTGCCGCGTGCTATCGCAATCGGTTCGACGAACGTGGTGTACGCCTCGGGCGGTTTCGATCCGAGCCTGAGTGCGATGGACAAATGCTGGAAGCTCACCCGCTATTGCCAGCTCTATGCGGTGGACAACACGGTGGTCTGGCCGCGGCTCGAATCGGAACCGCCCAGCACGAAATTCGCAGCCCTGACCGACGTCTCCGCCGTGCCCTATCTGAGTGAGCGCGGTCGCCGGGTCTATACGAAGTTTCTGGGCCTGCGCACTCCACGTGCGTTTGCGATCGCGCCGGACGGTGCCTGGGGCTACGCCTGGGGAATCGATCCGATTAACGATGCGCTGGCTTACTGCGCGAACGGGCATGCCGGCTGCCGTTTGTATGCGGTAAATCGCGATGTGGTGTGGCAGGGTAAATAATGTGGCTGCGAGCCTGGATCGCAGCTAGCAGCCAGCCGCTAGCGCTTCTGCCAGACGCGCAAGCCGAACAGCGGCACGATCCCGTAGGCATGGTCGAGCATATCCGACTGGATGTCTTCATACGAATGCCAGTCGGTGTCGTTGACGAACAGGATCACCTCTAGCGGCACGCCGAATTCCGTCGCCTGCAAGAGCCGGACGATGAGCGGCATATCCGTTCGAACCGCGGGATGCTGGCGGAAATAACCGACCAGATAGTGGCGAAACAGGCCGAGATTGGTGAGGCGCGGGCCTTCGTTCGTGAGGCTCAGGGGCGCCATCAGATCAGTACTCGCGTTCAGCTTTGCGAGTATTTCATCATCGCAAAACCGGATGCTATCGACGTCCATGTGAATGGGATGCTTGAGACGCCGTCCTCCCGATTCGACCATGCCGCGCCAGTTCTTGACGCCATTGGTTAGCAGTACGTAGCTCGGTATTGTCACAATGGAGTTGTCGAAGTTCTGCACCTTGATCGTATTCAAGGCGATGTCGATAACCGTGCCGTCCGCGACGAAGCCTGGTACTTCGATCCAGTCGCCCACACGCAGCATGTCATACGCAGCCAACTGGATACTGGCCACGAAACCCAGCAGCGAATCGCGAAAGATGATGATCAGGAGCGCGGTCATCGCGCTTACGCCAGTGAGAAAATAGGCCGGTGAGCGATGCAGCAGCAGGGAGATGAGGGCGATCAGCGCAGCGATGTACAGGACGATGGTAGTGACCTGCAGGAAGCTCTTGATTGGTCGTTCGTTCGCATGCGGGTAGTGGCTATAGCGGTCTTCAATACTGGCGAGGAATGCGAATGCGGCGCGCAGCGTCGTCAAAACCATGTAGCACGCCGAGATAGTTTCGAGCGGTGGTCCCAGCAGGGGGACCACTGGAAACGTCAGACCCGATAGCAGCGGGGCGGACAGATAAAGGAAGCACGCGGGCACGAGCGGCGCGAGGCGGTCGAATACCTTGTGTTTCTCGGCTGAACGCAGCCACATACGCCGTTCGCCGCGCGCAAGCCGGGCGACGATCCTTAGCATGACGAAGCGTGTGAGGTAGTAACCGAGCGCGCTGATGATGGCGATAAACAACAGCAGCGCTATGACGAGAAGCGTGGCGACTGCAGTGCTGTCGCTATAGGCATAGAAATGACGGTTTCCGTCCCGATCCGTCACGATGTGGAAGATGCCGTCGAACATAGATCCTCTCAGTCGTGAGCAGGCTGTTCTCTGCAGAGGTTCCGCATGCACTTAATACGCGCACTGCGAACTGGCCGCCCGGTGTTGTTGCAGTATTGGTGCGGTGCAGGCCGTATAAATGGCGCATACGGTGCAGTCTTCGGCGTCTCAAGCGGTATTGTAGTGGCGCTGGCCTGTCAGGTGGCAGATATAAGCGCGCCCAGCGCCGATGGCAAACCATGCAGGTCATTGAGAGGGGCAACCCGGCGCCGTCCGAAGAGCGCTTTCGCGTCTTCGAGCCTCTGCGGATCGAGGGCAAGACACCCGCATCCGATGCCGCGCACCGCGAGTTCGTTCAAAGCACGGCGCGTGTCTTCGCGCAAATAGCGCGGATCGAAGACATCGATGTCGAACGGCATGCCATCGGACACCGTCAACAGGCTGGCGTTGGACAAGCCCATGCGCGTGGCCTCGTGACTAACTCTTGCGCCGGCGTGCCGCAGCGCCGCTCCGAAGCGGGTGGACAGGCCAGGCCGAATCCGTGCGAGATAAGCCTCGGTCGAGGCGCTCCACATCTCGGCGAAGTCTTTGAACACGTGAAAGCGCACGTGATGCCGCCCATCGGAATGAAAGCCATACATCGCATAAGGCCGGTCACCCGTGTTTAGCGCTTGTCCAAGTAAGCGAGCTACGTCGAGCACGGTATCGATGCGCCCATCGAACGCGTTCGATGCCGACAGATCCAGCAGTACCGCTAGCGGAACACCACGCGCCTGCAGCCGGGGCGCGACGAAACCTTTGAAACGGTCCCGCTCGCCACGCATCGCATCAATGCGGCCCGCGATGCATGCATCGAGATCTAGCAGATCGCCTTCGAACTCGCGAGTCCTGCCGCTGACAGCGCGCTCCCGTGTCGAATTGAGCATCGCTCTGACGCGCCGCGCCGATGATGTGTGATCGTCAAGGACCCGACGGCCTGGCATGGCGGCTTCGAGACGCAATGACTCGACGCTGCACCAGTTGCCGCGATAGCGCCGAATCACGTAGTCCCACTCCGGATATCGGTGCACGGACACGATGCGCGTGGGCAGTTCCTCATCGTGCGCAGCCGCCGCCGTTGGCGTGTCTCCGGGGGTATCCGCAATCCGGTGGGGCGGTGTTGCCTGATCGGGCGGAACCTCGCCGGCTCCCTCGCTTTCCTGTGGCGCGACATTGCGCTCGGGGGTTACATCGCCCGATGCGGGCGCGACTGGCGTCGGCGGCAAGTCCCACAGGAGGCTGTTGTCGTCGCGATAGACGGCCTCTGGGGCATAGGTCTTCGCGTTGAACTGGATGCGCATCTGGCCGAGATCGTTGCCGAGCAGGTTGCCCAGATGACGCGAGATGGTCGCGTCCGTTCCCTCCGTTGTCCTGAACGCCTCTTCGAATAGCGTACGGCCCTTTGTGACCCAACCGTCGCGATCGATGTATCCGGGGTCGAGCAGAGCGCGCGCAAGTCTTGCGATCAGAGCAGCCGCAGTGCCTGCGGTTTCCGGACCCGTTCGATGAAACGGCAGCCACCAGCGCCGCAGACCCGGATAGCGCGCAATCGCGAGCCGCTCGACCCGTGCGTCTTCGATCACGCCGACTAGCGTCAACTGCAGTGGCCGCAGTTTGGCGGGATCAAAGCGCACCGTCGAATAGGTGAGATGGGCTGCCGCATGGGCGGCGCAGGCCAGGTAGAAATGGCGTGCGTCGTCCAGACCCCCGTCCCCATGCTCACGCGGCAACATCAGCGCAGTGTCGGTCACAATAGGAGAGGATTGTGCAACTGCGTCTTCATTGCGCACGAGTGCTTGCACAGGAACGTTCAACTGCCACGCGGCACGCAGATACAAACCGAGCGTCCGCTCGAAACGGGTGAGCGAAATGGCCTCACGCGTTGCGATTGCGGTGGGCGTCTCGTCAATGCCCGAGCTAGCCGCCACCGTCATCGCCACTGCCGCACCGGCGTTCATCCGAACACGCCACTAGCGGTCGCCATCAGCGCGGCACACAGATCGGCGTCGTCGCTAAGCGGCTGGACGATGCCGATCCGGCACGCGGCCAGCGCATCCATGCCATGCGCAATCAACGTCGCGGCGTAGATCAGCATGCGGGTCGAAGCACCTTCGGGCAATGCGGGATCGTCAAGCACGCGGGTGCGCGCCGCGATCGTCACGAGCTTTTCGGCCACGGCGTGCGGCACGCCGCCTTCATGCGCGACGATCCCGGCTTCGGTCTCCGCGTTCGGCCAGCCGAGGTCGAGCGCGACAAAGCGCTGACGTGTCGACGGTTTCAGATTCTTCGACACATGCTGATAGTGCGGATTGAACGAGATCACCAGGGTGAAATCCGGATGCGCGGTGATCAGTTCTCCGCACTTGTCGATCGGCAGAATGCGACGCGAATCGGTCAGTGGATGAATGACCACGGTCGTGTCCTGCCGCGCTTCGACCACTTCATCGAGGTAGCAGATCGCCCCGTGCCTGACCGCCTGAGTGAGCGGTCCGTCTTGCCAGTAAGTGCCATTGCCGTCGAGCAGGTAGCGGCCAACCAGATCTCCGGCGTTCATATCCTCGTGACAGGCGATCGTCACCAGCGGGCGCTTGAGCCGCCAGGCCATGTGTTCAACCAGTCGCGTCTTGCCGCAACCGGTCGGTCCTTTGAGCATGATCGGCAGTCGTGCATGGTAAGCCGCTTCGAACCACGCCAGCTCATGATCGACCGGCTGATACCAGGGCTCCTGCGCGACGCGCCACGCATCCAGCGGCGCGCCGGCCGGCGCGAGTGGCGCTCTCGTCATGCGCCTCCCTGCGCATAGGCGTGCGCGGCCCGCAGGACCGTGGCGTCGTCGAAATGCCGGCCTGTGATCATTAGACCCACGGGCAAACCATCCACCGCTTTGCATGGCACCGAGATCGAAGGATGACCTGTCAGATCGAACGCAGCCGTATTGGCGCACATGTTGAGCGCTTGCCTCACAAAGGTCTTGCGATCAGCCTCCTGACTGGCAAGCATCGCGTGTGCCGTTTGCGGTGTGGTTGGCATCACGACGAGATCGTACGTTGCGAATACGCGCTCGTAAGCGGTGTTTAGGTGTCGCGCCAGAGCGAAGTCGTCGGTGTTGAGAATCGCAGTGATGTGCGCGCCGTCGGCGAGCAGGCGCTTGACGATGGTCGCGTCCCGTTCGGGCACATAGTCGTACAGCAGGCGCGACGCACATGACATCGGAATGCCGGCGACGCTGATCGTATCCTTGAGCCCTATGGTTCTCCCAGCGAGCCGTCCCTGTGCACCGGGCAGATGCACCGAGCAGTTGCGTACCACCGCGTTAAGCGGATCGTCCTTCGGAAGCGGACGCGTCCCTGCCACGCGCACCGCGGGCACGACGTCGAATGCAGGTTCGGGATACTGATCAAGCGTTTCGTAAAACGAAAGGTTCTCGCAGACCAGTTCGTAGTACTCGTCGAGTTCGACTTCGGTCAAAGACAGATGACGGGCCCGGCTGATATCGATCAGATCGGCCCTGGACGGACGGCGAAGTGTCACGGCATACCTCTCAGTTGCAGTTCTGGGACGCATGGGACGCGCGTGGCGCCCCTTCGTGGAAGCCGTCGAGCGTCCGATGGACAGCCTCGACGGCGGTGGAAAAGATTGCGCGCAAGGCGATGCTGTCGGCGGCCAGCATCCTGACGAAGGTGCCGCACGCGCCCGGCAGTACACCCGCTGCGGCATAGGCGGTCGTGAGGGGCATGTCGAGTCTCTGCAGAGCCTCGTTGACGGCGTGCGCCAGCGCTTCGTTGCCGGCGTCGCGGTCGTCGAGTCGAAGCACGAGCAGGCCGCCGTGCGCGCCATACGTCTGCCGCACCCCGGTGAGCGAGCCGCGTGCCGCGCCCGGTTCCAGGCGAAAGCGGTCGCGCGCCAGCAGTTGCGCGCTGGCGTTGCGGACGTTAAGCGTCGCATCCAGCATGCCGAAACGCGCGGCGCGGTGCGTGGGGTCGTGCGTGAGCCAGGTATCGGCGATGAGAACCGTTGCGCCGCCGTGCAAGACGACGTCGATGGTGCTCACAAGACGGGCAGAGGGAAACAGGATGGTCGGCCGCGGCAGGTAGTCGAATCGCGATTCCGGATGCGCCTCAATGGCGACCCGCGAGTGTGCGACGCCGTGTGTCATCGTGTGGACGATGGTCGCCGCTGCTGTTCGAACCGAAGCTTGCGCGCGCGGCATTGCTACGTAGCGCTGGAACACACGATCGTTTTCGAACAGGCCGCCCGACGAGGATTGCACGATGACTTCCGCGCTTGCGCGGGGGGCCTGTGCAGGATCGACTCGCCGCGTTACGGGCAAGACACGTCCAACATGAAACGGATAACCGGCGCGCTGCCGCGATAGCCAGGTCTTGCCGGACGGCGCGCGCTCGAAACACAGATCGAGCTGCGCGACATCCGTATGACCGGATGAGGCGGCAGCGGCGGCAGATTCGGCAGAGGCGCAAAGGCCAGCATCCGCACGGGACGTCGCATAGGCGCGAGCGCCCGCGTCCGCGCTCGCGCCGGCGTACCCCGGTAGCGTCTCAGAGCGCATCGAAGAGCACATTCTCGACGATGGCATCGGCAACCGCATCGACTCCATCACCGGTTGCGCAATTGGTCAACAGCACGGGCCGCCCGCCGCGCACCTCGCGGGCCTCGCTGACCATCCGTTGCAGATCGACGCCGACGTACGGCGCGAGGTCGAACTTGTTGATCACGAGCAGATCGCATGACAGCACGCCGAGGCCGCGTTTGCGTGGGATATCGTCGCCGGCCGCCACATCGATCACGAAGATCCAGTAGTCCACCAGATCGAGCGAGAACGATGACGCGAGATTGTCTCCGCCCGATTCGATCAGGACCAGCCGCAGGTCTGCATAACGTGCGTCGAGTTCATCTGCGGCCTGCAGGTTGAGGGTCGGGTCTTCGCGGATGGCGGTGTGCGGACAGGCACCCGTCTCGACGGCGAGCACGCGTGCCGGATCGATCAGGCCGCTGCGGCGCACACGTTCGGCGTCTTCGCGCGTCACCAGATCGTTGGTGATGACCGCGAGCTCTACCTCGCGTGCCGCGAAGCGCGGAATCAGCCGTTCGAGCAGGCGCGTTTTGCCGGATCCCACGGGGCCGCCTATGCCGACGCGTGCGGCGCGCGCAGGGTGCCCACTGGACTGCTGCACGGCGCTCTCAAATGGCGTTGTTGCAAATGGCTCGCCGTTGGAGAAATCAAACTCGGTGCTCATCGAAAACACTCCTGTATCGCGTGTGGTGCGTCTAACGCAGCATGTACCGCCGGCTAAGCGGCACTTCGCTCGCCGGGTCGCAGCGGATCACCTGGCCGTCCACCGATACTTCGAACGTCTGCGCATTGACGGAGATGGAGGGGCAAGCGTCGTTATGCAGCATGTCGCGCTTGCTAAGGCTTCGTGTGCCGTGCGCACCGACCAGCTTGCGCGTGATGCCCAGCCGGCCATGCAGATCGGCATCGAGAGCCAGCCGGTTCACGAAGTTGACCGCGAGCGAGGCGGGCGCTCGACCGAATGCCCCCCATTGAGGACGCATCGCAAGCGGCTCGCAGGTCATCAGCGACGCGGCCGAGTCGCCCATCGCTCCCCACGCAATGAAGCCGCCCTTGATTACGACCTCGGGCTTGATGCCGAAGAACGCGGGTCGCCACAGCACGATATCGGCGAGCTTGCCGTCTTCCAGCGAGCCGACCGTGTCGGCAATACCGAAGGTGCGCGCCGCGTTGATCGTGTACTTGGCGATGTAGCGCTTGATCCGTTCGTTGTCCCCGCGCGCCGTGCGTTCGCTGGAAAGACGTCCGCGCTGGTCCTTCATCTTCGAGGCCAGTTGCCAGGTCCGGCAGATCACTTCATTGATACGTCCCATTCCCTGGCTATCCGAACCAAGCATCGAGATCGCACCGAGATCGTGCAGCACGTCCTCGGCGGAAATTGTCTGCGCACGGATGCGCGATTCGGCGAACGCCACGTCCTCGGGCACGGCCGGGTTCAGGTGATGGCACACCATGATCATGTCGAGGTGCTCATCGAACGTGTTGACGGTGTACGGATTGGTTGGATTGGTCGACGAGGGCAGGCAGTTCATCCGTCCCGCTACTGCGATGATGTCGGGTGCATGGCCGCCGCCCGCGCCTTCGGTGTGGTACATGTGGATCGTGCGGTCCTTCATCGCGGCCACTGTGTCTTCGAGAAAGCCGGACTCGTTCAGCGTGTCGCTATGCAACTGCACCTGAAAGTCGTATTCGTCGGCGACTGTTAGACACGTGTCGATTACCGCGGGCATCGCACCCCAGTCTTCGTGGATCTTCAGCCCGAGGCAGCCGCCGCGTAACTGGCCGAGCAACGAACCCGGCTTGCTCGAGTTGCCACGGCCGAGAAAGCCGAAATTGATCGGCCACTGCTCCGAGGCCTGCATCATGCGTCCCACGTTCCACTCGCCGCCGCAATCGATGCCGACCGTGATCGGTCCAAGCGAGCCGCCGATCAATGTGGTGAGGCCGGAGGCAAGCGCGTGTTCGCAGAGCTGCGCTGAATCGAAATGCACGTGGACGTCGATACCGCCTGGGGTGGCGATGAGTCCTTCGGCATCCTTGACAGTGGTCGAAACGCCGCACACGAGGCGTGGATCGACACCGTCCATCACCTGCGGATTGCCCGCTTTGCCGACCGCCACGATCCGGCCGTCCTTGATGCCGATATCGCCTTTCACGATGCCAAGCACCGGGTCGATGATCGTCGCGTTGCAGATCAGCATGTCGAGTGCGCCGTCTGCGCTATCGTGCCCAGCCTTCAGACCCATGCCGTCGCGCAGCGTCTTGCCGCCGCCGTGCAGGCATTCGTCGCCCGGCACCGCGTAGTCATGCTCGATCTCGGCGAAGAGCGACGTGTCGCCTAACCGCACCGCGTCCCCTGTGGTCGGGCCGAACATCTCGGCGTAGGCCTTGCGTGTCATCGTAACCATTCAGGCTCCTTCGAAGCCGCGCTGTGCGGCGCGTGCGACGGCAGCCTCGCGGAGGCTGGGGTCGGCGAGCGCGCCGTCCGTCAGACCGTTGAGGCCAAAAATTTCCTGGGTGCCGCCGAAGGCGACCAGCGTCACGTCCTTCGCGTCTCCGGGTTCGAACCGCACGGCGGTGCCCGCCGGGATATCGAGCCGCATGCCGAACGCGGCGGCGCGGTCGAAGCGCAGTGCGCGATTGACTTCGAAAAAGTGGAAATGGCTGCCCACCTGAATCGGCCGGTCGCCGGTGTTGATGGCGCGCACTGTCGTGCGAACCCGGCCAGCGTTCAGTTCGATCTCGCCTTCCATGGCGAGGATTTCGCCGGGGACCACAGCGTCGGTGGCGGCCGGTTGCGTGCCTGGCCGGATCGGCTGATGCACGGTGACGAGCTTGGTGCCATCGGGAAACGAGCCTTCCACCTGCAGCATCGGCACCAGGTCGGCGACGCCGGGCAGCACATCGTCCTCGGATAGCAGCGTGGACCCGTAGGCGATCAGATCCGCCACGCTGCGGCCTTCGCGTGCGCCCTCCAGGATTTCGTCGGCGATCAGCGCGACGGCTTCCGGATGATTGAGCTTAAGGCCCTTGTCGCGATGACGGCGGGCCAGTTGCGCGGCGGTGAAAAGCGTCAGGCGCTCGTATTCGGTCGGGGTCAGCAGCATTGCGGTCTTCCTTCCTGTTAGTTCGCAAAGAGCCGCGCGTCGTGCGTCTGGCTACGCAGCGCGGCAATGTCGGCCGCGAAGGTGGCGGCATGCAAGTCATCGAGCGGCGGCGCTGGCTTTGCGAGGACTCGTGCAAGCGGTGCGCGCAGCAGCGTGAGGACACGTTGCGCGTCGAGATGACCGACGATGCCGAGACGCACGGCCGAACTCACCGCGCCGGTGCAGGTCATGTGCGCGGAGATGGCGCGCGCCTCGTCCTCTGCGATACCAAGGCTCTGCCACACGGCGCCCTGGACAGCGGCGAGATGGCCTGGTGTGCGGCCAGCCACGATGGCGTCGCGGATCTGGGTTGCCGCTTCCGAACCGAGCCGCGCATGCACATCGGCCAGTGAGCGTCCGAGCCGGCGCGAGCCGGTGCGCAGCGCCGGCGGTAAGGTCATCGCTTCGGCCAGCGCATCGACGTCATGCCACGCGTCGAACGCATCTCCGGCACGCCACGCGCCGCACACGAGCCCTTGATCGAGACTCGCCCAGCGCGACAGTGCCTGCGATTCGACGAACGCGAACAGCGTCGCAGCGTCGGTAACGAGCGCGTCGCGCATGAGACCTTCCAGACCCCACGAGAACGCCATCGCGCCACCCGGGAAAAAGCTGTCCGACTGCTGCAAACTGGCAAGCAGGCTCATCGGACCATTGGCGATCGCGCCGGGTGGACGAGTGGAGGACATCTCAGGCATGGTGATGCTTCCCCCCCGCGAGGCCCTCGCTTGCAAGGCGAATCCGTTGATCTGCCAGCATCGGAGTGAGCCGTTGCAGGTAGTCGTCGAGCGCGCCTTTTACCGCGATTTCCAGTGCGTTTCGATCGAAGCGCACCTTCCAGTGCATGTTGCCGGCGAAATAGCCGAGTTCGAGTGCCGCGGCCGCATCGCGCGGTTCGAGCCGCAGCCAGCGCGTGTCCTCGGTACGCACGACAAGCGCCGCATCGCGATCGAGTCGCAGTACCGCGCCGTCGAACAGATGCATATCGCGATCCAACGCGATGCCGCACTCGTCGCCGCGCTGAGTGCGAGCGCGCAGCCGGTGCCGCCGGATATCGTCGGCGGCGAGCGTCACATAATCGACCCGCCCTTGATGTTCGAGCGAGTGCAACAGATCGGCAATGCGCGGTTCAGACGCACTGCCTATGATCGACGTGTAGGTAATCATCGCGTGTCGCTCCGGCCGGTCCGCTTAGCGGTGTGCCAGATCGGACGGATTCGGAATACCGGGGATCGGGCATTCCTCGGTGCCCGGCGTGCTGCGCGTGATCGCCTCGACCATCTTGCGGGTGCCTTCGGGATCGGTGATCCACTTCGAGTAGAAGTCGAATGGGCAGTCGGCCACACCGTTGGCGTCTTCGCGTGAATTGATCTTGCCGGTGTAGCCGCGATGCAGCAGCTTGTACAGGTGGTTTTCCGACTGCATGTTCTTGCGCGCATCGCGAATCAGGCTCTTCGACAGCGCGCCGTACTGGATGCCGAATTCTTCCTCGCCGCATTCGCCGAGTGTGCGGCCGTCGAAGCCGACAATCGCCGAGTGGCCGAAGTAGGAGTAGACGCCGTCGAAGCCCGCCGCATTGGCAACCGCTACGTAGACGTTGTTCGCCCACGCCATCGATTTGGCCATCAGCACTTGCTGCTCCTTGGCCGGGTACATATAGCCCTGACAGCGCACGATCAGCTCCGCGCCTTTCATCGCGCAGTCGCGCCAGATTTCCGGGTAGTTGCCGTCGTCGCAGATGATCAGGCTGATTTTCATTCCCTTCGGGCCGTCCGACACATACGTGCAGTTGCCCGGATACCAGCCTTCGATCGGCACCCACGGCATGATCTTGCGGTACTTCTGCACGATCTCGCCCTTGTCGTTCATCAGTATCAGCGTGTTATAGGGAGCTTTGTTCGGATGTTCCTCGTGGCGTTCGCCCGTGAGCGAAAACACGCCCCATACCTTGGCGCTGCGGCACGCCTCGGCAAAGATTTCGGTTTCTTCGCCGGGCACCGCGGCCGCGGTGTCGTACATTTCCTGCTGGTCGTACATGATGCCGTGTGTGCTGTACTCGGGAAAAATCACGAGATCCATGCCAGGAAGGCCGATTTTCATACCCTTGAGCATCTCGGCGATCTTGCGCGCGTTCGCGAGCACTTCGGCCTTGGTGTGAAGACGCGGCATCTTGTAGTTGACCACCGCCACGCCAACCGTGTCGAGACTGCTTGAAATGTCACCGTGTAACATAAGGACTCCTTTGTGGTAAGGATGCGCTCCCGCATGGGAGCGTCATGAATTCAGATGGTCAGATAGCGCATGATCCGCTCCGCGTCGACGTTCTCACGCCGGTCGCTATGCACAAAGCGGCCTTTTTCGATGATAAGAAAGCGATCGGCGATCTCGAGCGTGAAGTGCAGCACCTGCTCGGAGACGATCAAGGCGAAATTGCGTTCCTTCTTCAGCCGGTTGAGCGCGCGGGCGATGTCCTTGATGATCGACGGCTGGATCCCTTCTGTCGGCTCATCGAGAATCAGCACTTTGGGTTCGGAAACGAGGGCGCGTGCAATCGCAAGCTGCTGTTGCTGGCCACCGGAGAGATTGCCGCCGCGCCGGCTACGCATTTCCCAGAGCACGGGGAACGACTCATAGATGTACTCCGGAATCTTCGGCTTGCGCATCCGGTCCATGCCTGTGAGGATATTTTCTTCCACGCTTAGATACGGGAAGATCATCCGTCCTTGTGGCACATAGCCGAAGCCCGCGGCAACCCGCTCATAACTTTTAGTTCCGGCCAGATTGCGCCCACTCAGATTGATTTCGCCGCTGCGCGAAGGAATCATGCCGATCAGCGACTTCAGCAAGGTCGTTTTGCCCATGCCGTTGCGACCCATCACAGCAATGGTTTCGCCGGCCGTCAGCTCGAAACTGAGGTCGTGAAGAATGTGGCTTTCGCCGTAGAACACGTTGAGGTTCTGGATCGCGAGCATGTTCAGTGTCCCAGATAGACTTCAATGACGCGTGGGTCGTTTTGCACCTGGTCCATCGTGCCTTCGGCGAGCTTTTTGCCCTGGTGCAGAACCGTCACCTTGTGCGCGACGGATTTCACGAACTCCATGTCGTGCTCGATGACCACAACCGAGCGTCCCTTGGCGATTTCGCGCAGCAGCGCGCCGGTCTGCTCACGTTCCTTTGCGCTCATGCCGGCAACCGGCTCGTCGAGCAGCAGCAGTTCCGGATCCTGCATCAGCAGCATGCCGATTTCGAGCCACTGCTTCTGGCCGTGGGATAGCTGTGCGGCCTTGCGGTCGAGCTGATCGGCAAGGAAGATCATGTGCGCGATGCGGTCGATTTCATCGCGCACGGTCTCGTCACGGTGAAAGAACAGGCAGCCGATCACATCGCGCTTTTTCGGGTAGGAGAGTTCCAGATTCTCGGCCACGGTCAGATCTTCGTAGACAAGCGGGTTCTGGAATTTGCGGCCCACGCCTGCACGGGTGATCTGATATTCGAGCATGCGCTCAAGGTTCAGACCTTTAAACGCAATCGTTCCGTAGCTGGGTTTTGTCTTGCCGCAGATCATGTCGAGCAGCGTGGTCTTGCCGGCGCCGTTTGGACCAATCACTACGTGCAGCTCGTTTTCTTCGACGTAGAAGTTCAGATCGTCGACCGCCTTGAAGCCGTCGAACGACACCGTCAGGTTCTCGACCGAAAGGATCATCTGGGTCATTGCGCGGCTCCCTGGCGCTCGCGCAGCCATTCGATGACACCGGCGAGCCCCTTGGGCAGGAACATCGGCACGAAGATAAAGAGCCCGCCGATCAGGTACAGCCAGAAGCCCACAAAGTTTTCGGAGAGAAAGCTCTTGGCGGCGCCAACCAGAATCGCTCCATACACTGCGCCGACCAGCGACAGTCGTCCGCCCACCGCCGCGTAGATCACCATTTCGATCGAAGGCACGATGCCGCACACCGAGGGCGACGCGAAGCCGACCTGAAGCGTGAACATCGCACCGCCGATCGCGGAGAACAATGCCGCCACGGCGAAGATGAAACCCTTGAAGAGGGCGGGGTCGTAGCCTGAGAAGCGGATGCGGTCCTCGCGGTCGCGAATCGCGATCAAGACCTTGCCAAGGCGGCTCTTCAGAATGAAACGGCCGGCGAGGATCGCCACCAGCAGCAGGCACGCGCTCACGTAGTAGAGCACGTAGACCGCGGTGTCGCTTTGCACGCTGTAACCCATGAAGGTCGGCAGATTCGTGATGCCGTTGATGCCGCCGGTGTAACCCTGTTGCCCGATGATCATGATTGACATGATCGACGCGAGCGCCAGCGTCACGATCGAAAAGTACACACCACCTACGCGTTTGCGAAAATTCGCGTATGCGAGGATGAAGGCGAGCAGCGTGGGCAGGATGACGATCGCAGGCAGGGCAAACCACGCGTGCTCAAAGGGCGCCCACCACCAGGGCAGCTTGTCGATGCTGTTCCATGTCATGAAGTCCGGCACCGGCGGTCCGCCGTTGCCAAAGACTGCGGCTGCAG
>Ga0302316_10001847_pt1 | contig 16047 bp, 16 predicted proteins | sample III_Palsa_N3_2_FD_200456 | JGI IMG/M metagenome (GOLD analysis project Ga0302316, IMG submission 200456) | Peat permafrost microbial communities from Stordalen Mire near Abisko, Sweden - III_Palsa_N3_2 | ecosystem: Environmental > Terrestrial > Soil > Palsa > Peat permafrost | place: Sweden...
TTTGCCAAGGACAAGGTCAAGCCGGTGAAGTATCGCAACAACGATATCTACCCGATGGGTTCGGCGGGAATGAGCGTGGCGTTTCTGAACCAGACGACGATGGTGTTCGGAGATAAAGGCGCCGTGCAGAATGCGCTCGATGCCCGTGACGGCCTGATTCCGAGCTTCCTTCAGAACGGCGACATGATGAACGAAATGGCGGCCGTGGACTCGAAGGCTGTTTGGAGTCTGCTTGACCAGAAGGGCACGCAGACGATGATGATGAGCGTGCTGGGCGATGCTTCGCAGCTTGCGGACGCCGACACCGTGAAGACCCGCATGAAGAGCGCTCGCTACACGATGGACTTTGCCAATGGTGTGAAGTTCAACATGACCGTCGTGATGTCGGACTCGACTACGGCTTCTATCGCTGCAACGCTGATGAAGGGCGTGGCGATCATGAAGAAGACTTCCGGCTCACCGATTGAGAAGTCAGCGATGGACGAGACAACGATCGATTCAAGCGGGGGTGCGTTGACGGTGGATTATTCTTCGTCAGACAGCCAGTTTGCGACCTTGCTTGGTTCGCCGCTGTTCCAGTCCGTGGTGAAGTAACGCAGGCGACAGTGAACAGATAACAGAAGAGGCGGCCCGGGTGGGTCGCCTCTTTGGTCTTGCTGATGTTCGAAATTAGCGGGGCTGAGGGTCTGGGGATTTTTCGACTTCGGGAAGTGTGCCCGATTTGAAGCAGCGATCCATAACGGCCTTGCGGAGGCGGTCGGAGAGTTCTTCCGGGAACTCGTAGGGCTGGTGGCCGCGGTAGACATCAATGGTTTTCCGGGTGGTGTTTACGACGACGTCGCAGTGGCAGCAGGTACTGAGGTGTTCTTTCACCTCAGCCAGCAGATCGGGATCAATCTGACCATCGAAGTAGTCGGTTAGTTTCGCCAGAAAGTCGGTGCAGTTCACTTGGAGCCCTCTTTGCCTTTGCCGAAGTATCGGCTGAGACGTTCACGCAATTGCAGCCGTGCGCGCAGCAGTCGCGACTTGACTGCGGGAACGCTCAATCCTAACGCTTCCGCTGTCTCTTCGGTCGACAAGTTTTCGATGTCGCGGAGAGTGAAAACGGTGCGGAATCCTGGGGGTAAACCGGCAATTGTTTTGCGGAGTATCTCGGCGAGCTCTGCCTGATTGTAATTTTGCTCCGGATTTGGCCGCCATTCCGCAAAATCGCGGGGTATGGACCCCTCGTCGGTCTGGACATCCTGATCCATTGAGACGGTTTTGGAGGTTTTGCGCTTGCGGAGGCGCATCAGGCTCTCGTTGACCGCAATGCGGACCAGCCAGGTGGAAAATTTGGAGTTTCCCTGAAACTGATCGAGCTTCTGGAAAGCTTTGAAGAAAACGTCCTGGGTGATGTCTTCGGCATCCTCGCGGTTTTGTGTGATGTGTTGGGCGGTGCGGAAAATCTGGCGCTCGTACTGGCGAATGAGCTTTTCGAAGGCAGCGGCGTCGCCGGCTTTGGCGCGAGCAACGAGTTCGACATCCGGGTGGGGTGGCTCGGCGAGCACATCCGCTGGGAGATCGGGGACCAGGGCGGTGAGACTTTCTTCCGAAGATGGGGTAAGACTTGCCATAGCTGACTGACCTTAAGTGTACAAGAGCGGGTTTGATCCCGGGATGAGGTTTGTTGTGGCGGCTCTCGGCTCGATTTACCGGCTGAGGTGAGGCCAAATATTGCGAAAAGGCAGAGGGGCAGCCTCGCGGCTGCCCCTCGAGGTATTTGGATATTGGGTTAGAGACCTTTTTCCACCAGGAACAGGATCAGGTCTTTGACGCGGCTGGAGTAGCCCCACTCGTTGTCGTACCAGCTGATGACCTTGCCGGTGTTGCCGATGACCTTGGTCAGCTTGCTGTCGAAGATGCTCGACAGAGGATTGCCGCGGAAGTCAGTGGAGACCAGCTCTTCTTCGGTGTAGCCGAGGATACCTTTCAGGGAGCCTTCGCTGGCGGCCTTGATGGCTGCGTTGACGCTCTTGACGTCGATGGGCTTTTCGGCGACGAAGGTAAGGTCGATGACAGAGACGTTGGGGGTCGGGACGCGCATGGAGAAGCCGTCGAGCTTGCCGTCCATCTCCGGAATGACCAGCCGGAGAGCCTTGGCGGCGCCGGTGGAGGTGGGGATCATGCTGAGGGCAGCAGCGCGAGCGCGGCGGAGGTCCTTATGCGGCGTGTCAAGAATGACCTGATCGTTGGTGTAACTGTGGATCGTGGTCATGATGCCTGAGGCGATGCCGAAGGTGTCGTGCAGGACCTTGACGACCGGTGCGAGGCAGTTGGTAGTGCAGCTCGCGTTCGAGAGGATGTTGTGTTTGGCCGCGACGTACTTGTCGTCGTTGACGCCCAAAACGATGGTGATGTCTTCGTTGGAAGCGGGCGCGGAGATGATGACCTTCTTGACGGTCGAGCCGAGGTGAGCCTTGGCCTTGTCGGCGTCGGTGAAGAAGCCTGTGGATTCGACGACGATTTCAGCACCAACGGAGGCCCAGTCGAGCTTGGCGGGATCGCGCTCGGCGAAGACCTTGATCTTCTTGCCGTCGACGACGATGCTGTCGCCTTCTACGGAAATTTCGTTCTTCAGGTTGCCGAGAATCGAGTCGTATTTGAGGAGATGCGCCAGGGTGGCGGGGGTGGTGAGGTCGTTGACGGCGACAAATTCGATGTCTGGATTGCCTAGAGCTGTGCGGAAAACGTTGCGTCCGATGCGGCCGAAGCCATTGATGCCTACCTTGACTGCCATGTTCGTGTGATTCCTCTCAATTACTTTGAGGCTACCAAATGGGTTGAGGGTGGAGCAAACGTGCTGAGGTGGTGGAAAACCTCGCAGGATGCCGGCGTGTCAGTTTGAATCCGGGTTCACCGTTGGTATTGCTCGTCGCTGACATGCTCCCTCCAATCCACAACCTTGCCGTCGAGCCGTTCCTGGATTGCGATGTGAGTCATGGCCGTGGCTGGTGTTGCTCCGTGCCAGTGCTTCTCTCCTGGCGCGAACCAAACCACGTCTCCGGGGTAAATCTCCTCGATTGCTCCGCCTTCTCGCTGAGCCCAACCGCAGCCCGCGGTGACGATCAAGGTCTGTCCAAGAGGATGGGTATGCCACGCGGTGCGCGCGCCAGGTTCAAATGTGACGCTGGATCCAGCAACGAACGCTGGATCGGGCGCCTGAAAAAGCGGGTCAATCCGTACAGTGCCGGTAAACCAGTCCGCTGGACCTTTGCCCGAGGGTTGCGAGCCGATGCGTTTGATTTCCATGACCCCATTCTAGCGGTTTGGTGAGGAGGAAATTTACCGTTGTTGGATGCACCGCTTTTGCAGCAGATGGGTGCGTGTGGTACAAAGCAGACTATGCGCGAATGGTTGCGCGAGACACTCATGAGAAGACGTTCCAAGCGTGGACCGAATGATTCGGAGTCCACGGGCAAGATTGGGCAGGAACTTCCTGCAAACCAACAGGCGCCTCTGCGGCCTTCGTATCCGGAGCCTGTAGCCAAGGCTCCGCCGCCTATAGAAGCTGAACCAGTTGCGGAAACGGCACCGGTAGCAGAAGCGGCGGCGGTCGAAGCACCAAGCACGCCACAACTGGTCCACGAGACGCAGCCGGAGTCGCTGGGGACGCCGCCGGATGGCCCGGAGGCTGTGCCGGCGAAGTCGCCGCGCGGGTATGTGGTGCTGACGATTGGGCTTCCCGGGTCGGGCAAGACAACCTGGTACAAGCGCCGCGGGGTCACGCCGCTTTCGAGCGACATGCTCAGGACGATCCTGTTCGATGACATTACGGACCAGCGCTACCAGGGGTTGGTGTTCAGCACGCTGCGCAGCCTGTTGCGGGCGCGGTTGATTGCGAAGATGCCGTGGAATTACGTCGATGCGACGAACCTGAGTCCGCACGAGCGGCGGCAGTGGATCAAGATGGCCAAGAGCTTTGGCTACGAGGTCCAGGCGGTGTTTTTTGATGTGCCATTGGCTGTTTGTATGGAGCGGAACTCGAAGCGCGAGCGCCAAGTGACCGATGAGGTCATGCAGAAGATGGCTGAACGACTTAGACCGCCAGTGTTCAAGGAAGGCTTTGACAAAATTACGGTGGTGCGCGTGAAGGGTGCAGCACCAGTTGCCGGAACACCGGAGCAGGCTGGGGCGGAGAATGCGCCTGAGGCTGCGGTTGAAGGGTAAAGTCCAGTAATTCGAGGTTTTGATGGCCACCCGGGAAGTGGAGTTCGCGCATGTGAGCTTCGACCTTCCGGGTGGCCGTCGGCTTTTGGATGATGTTTCGCTGAAAGTAGAGGCGGGCACAACGACAGCGCTGCTGGGACGGAGTGGGTCGGGCAAGACGACGCTGCTGCGGACTGTGAACGCGCTGGTGAGGCCGACCGGCGGGCGGGTGCTGGTGGGTGGGCAGGATGTCGCGCTGATAGACGTGATCGCGCTGCGGCGTGGCATTGGGTATGTGATCCAGGAGACGGGGCTGTTTCCGCATATGAGTGTCGAGCGGAATGCAGGGATGGCGCTGGAGCTGGCTGGTCGCCCTCTGGTGGAACGGAAGGCTAAGGCCGCCGAGATGTTGACCTTGGTTGGGCTGGATGCCGGGTTGGCGGGGCGATATCCCTGGCAGCTTAGCGGCGGCCAGCGGCAGCGAGTGGGCCTTGCCAGAGCGCTGGCAGCGGATCCGGGAGTGTTGCTGATGGACGAGCCGTTTGGGGCGCTTGATCCGCTGACACGGGCAGAGATGCAGACGATGTTACGAGAGCTCTTGCGGAGCGTTGGGAAGACGACGCTGATTGTTACCCATGACTTGGAGGAAGCGCTGTATCTTGCTGATCGGGTGGTGTTTGTGGATGCAGGGAAAATTGTGGCGGATATGGCGGCGGGTGAGGTTAGGGCGTCGGAGAACGAGGCGGTGCGGAAGTATGTGGCGGCGACGCATCGGGCTTCCGTGGAATCCCCGATCTCCAAAAGCGGGAGACCCCACCGCCAATCGGGGGCATCTGAATGAAGGAATTCCTTCAGCGATATGGGGCGCAGATTGCTCGGCTGACGTTTGAGCATGTTTGGCTGACCGGCAGTGCCATGCTGTTTGCGGCCGCGATCGGGCTTCCGCTGGGGGTGTTTTTGACGCGGCGGCCAGGGTTTGCGCGGCCGGTGCTGGGGGTGGCGAATGTACTGCAGACGATCCCGAGTTTAGCGCTGTTTGGGTTGTTGCTGCCGGTGCCGTTCCTGGGGGATCGGGCGGCTCGGTTGGCGATTGTGGCGTTGACGGGGTATGCGTTGCTGCCGATTTTGCGGAATACGTATGCGGGGATTCTAGCGGTTGACCCGGCGTTGATTGATGTGTCAAATGCGCTTGGAATGAGTGGAATGCAGCGTCTTGTGAAGGTGGAGCTGCCGATGTCGGCGAGTGTGATTCTGGCCGGATTGCGGACGGCTACGGTGACTTGTGTCGGAGTGGCGACGATTGCGGCGGCGATCGGGGCCGGTGGGTTGGGAGAGTTGATTTTTCGGGGAGTGGCGAGTGTGGACAACGGGCTGGTGCTGGCTGGGGCGATTCCGGCGGCGCTGCTGGCGTTGGTGGCGGATGGGGTGTTGGGGTTTGCGGAGAAGCGGTTGGCGGTGAGGCGGTGAGAACTGTGCCGCCGCGAGCAAGGAGCAGGTCCTTCGCTGCGCTCAGGATGACAATTTTGGGGTCAGTGCTGGGATCATTGGTGGCTTGTGCGCCGCCGAAGTCCTCGCATGTGGTGATTGGGGCGAAGGATTTTACCGAGCAGGTTGTTTTGGGGGAGTTGCTGGCGCAAGAGATTGAAGCGGCTGGCGGTGGGGTGGTGGAGAGACGGTTTTGGCTGGCGGGGAGTTATTTGTGCCAGCAGGCCTTGGTTTCGGGAAGGATCGATGGGTATGTGGAGTACACCGGGACGGCGTTGACGGCGATTCTGAAGCAGCCATTAGACAGGGACCGGGCACGGGTGGATGCGACCGTGACGAGACTGTATGAGGAGAAGTATCAGGTGAGGGTTGGGTCGGGGTTGGGGTTTGAGGATACGTTTGCGATGGTCGTTCGGGGTGACGATGCTCGCCGGTTGAGGTTGAGGACGATTTCGGATGTCGTGGGGAAGCCTGAGATTTCCCGGCTGGGTGTGGGGTACGAGTTTGCGGAGAGGCCGGATGGGTTACGAGGGCTAACGGCGGCTTATGGGCTGCGGTTTGTGGGTGAGCCGCGGACGATGGAGTTGGGATTGTTGTATCGGGCGCTGGCGGCACATCAAGTGGATATTGTGGCCGGGAATTCGACCGATGGAGCGATCAAAGCGCTCGATTTTGTGGCATTAGAGGACGATAAACACTACTTTCCTCCGTATGAGGCGGTGCCGCTGGTGAGGGAGGATTCGCTGAAGCGGTGGCCTCAGATTGGCGTCGCGATGGAAAAGCTCGCTGGGAGGGTGAGCGCTGATGAGATGCGGGCGATGAATCTTGCGGTGGAATCGCAACATCGGGATGTTGGGGATGTGGTGCGGGAGTTTCGGGCACGAAAGGGGTTGTAGCTGCTTCGACTTTGATCGCAATGAGCGGAGTGTGTGGCGGACTCCTGCCTGTCAGAGTCGTCTCTATCGGTTGAAGTGATTGGCCGAAGGAGACTGGGATGGCTGAGATAAGAGTGATTGCATTGCCAACGGAGATGGTGCAGAAGGTATTGAGGACGATGAAGTCACCGGGATATGGGCATCCGGCGCACATGGAAATCGCGACGGGACATGGGCCATGCCGGCATTGTCTAAAACCGTTCCGTGTGGGCGAGGAGAAGCGGATACTGTTCACCTGCAATCCGTTTTACGAGTTGGCCGAACTGCCGTTGCCGGGACCGGTATTTATCCACGCGAAAATGTGTGAGCGGTTTGACGAGGCGGGTGGTTATCCGGCGGAGTTGTTGCAGTTTCCTGTTGTGCTGGACGCCTATGATCGGGAGCAGAAGCTGGTATTGCAACGAAAGGTTAATGACAGAACCCAGGAAAGGATTCTTAGCGAGATGCTGGACGATGAGGTTATCTCCTATGTTTTGGTGCGGGATCTTGAGGCTGGATGTTTCGATTTCCGGGTAGAGAAAGGGTAGGGATGAGCGTGGAGCCATGGTTGCGGGGAACGTTGACGGAGGTTGAGCCGGTGAGGCGGGCGGTGTTGCATGCGCTGGAACTGGCAGAGGAGGATGTTTCACGGTGGTGTGAGGGGTTGAGTGACGGGGAGATGTTTGCGAGGCCTGTGGGGCTACCCTCGGTTGCGTTTCAGTTGCGGCATATTGCGCGATCACTGGACCGGCTGCTGACTTATGCGGAGAGCGGGTTCGGTATGAACTCAGAGCCCGGAGGGAATGAGCGTAGAGGGTTGAGTGAGCTTCAGTTGGCGGCGTTGGGTACTGAAATGGAAGAGGTGGGATCGGCGGCGGAGGTTTTACAGGAGGTTGGGGAGGGGATGAAAGTTGCGATGGGGCGGGTGGAGGCGGTGTCGCCGGAGAGTTTTGCGGAAGTGCGGGGTGTGGGGCGGAAGGGATTGCCGACTACCGTTGTGGGGTTGTTGATTCATTCTGCAGAGCATACGCAGCGGCATGTGGGGCAGATGGTGACTACTGTGAAGGTGCTGAAGGCGGTTGCCATAACGTAGGATGGTCGGCTGCAGAGGTTCGATTGCGATCGAGGTGGCCTAGATGAAGAGAGTCGTGCGTGGCGTGGTGCTTGCAGTGTGCCTGCTGGTCGGTGTGGTGTCAGCGGGGGCGGCACAGGATGAGTATTTCAGCAATTGGCCGGCGGGGACGTCACCACAGGAGGTAGGAAAAAAGCTGGCGGAGCACTTTGTGGTGAGTCCGCACCAGTACATCAGCTCGTCGACGAGCACGCTGCATTACTCCGAAGTGGCGAGTTGGTATGGGGCGCTGACTATTGCGAAGCTAAGCGGAGATGTTGCGCTACGGGAAAAGCTGGTGAAGAGGTTTGAGCCCCTGATGCCGGGTGGAACGGAGGAGAAGTTGATTCCGCGTCGGCATCATGTGGATGATTCGATCTTTGGAGTGGTGCCGATGGAGATTGGCATGCAGATCAAAGATCCAAAGTATGTGAAGTACGGCGTGAGTTGGGCGGACAGGCAGTGGGAGAGCCCGCAGGCGGATGGACTGTCGGGTGAGACGCGGTACTGGGTTGACGACATGTACATGTTGACAATGCTGCAACTGGAGGCCTATCGCGCGACCGGGGATAAGAAGTATCTGGATCGGGATGCGAAGGAGATGGTGGCCTATCTGGACGCGTTGCAGCAGCCGAATGGGCTGTTCTTTCATGCTCCGGACGTGAAGTATTACTGGGGGCGCGGGGATGGGTGGTTTGCGGCAGGGATGGCGGAAGTTTTGAGTGAGTTGCCGACGGACCATCCGCTACGGCCGCGGATTATGAAGGGCTACAGGCTGATGATGGCCGGATTGTTGAAATACCAGGCCAAGGATGGGATGTGGCGGGAGTTGATCGATAAAGAAGAGGCGTGGCCGGAAAGCTCAAGCTCGGCGATGTTTGCGTTTGGGATGATTTCAGGCGTGAAGCATGGGTGGCTGGATGCGGCGACGTATGGACCGGCGGCGAGGAAAGCCTGGATCGCGGTGGTGGGGTATGTTGACCAGAATAGTGATGTGACGCAGGTTTGTGAGGGAACGGGGAAGAAGGACGATATGGAGTATTACTTGGAACGTAAGAGGAAGACCGGGGATTTCCATGGGCAGGCGCCGGTGATGTGGGCGGCGTCGGCGCTAATGCGGCCTTGATCGAATGCGCTAGTGGGCCATGGCTTCGGGGTCTACTTTTACGCGCTTGGTGGGGAGGCGCATGATGAACGGCAACGGCATCAGGCAGGCGATCACCATGGCGAGGATGGCGAAGGCGTTCTTGTAGGCCAACATGCTGGATTGGTTGAGCATCTGCTGGTATACCGAGCCGACAGCCAGTTGATTGGCCTGGAGGGCGCTCATGCCGTGGGCGCGGGCGGCTGCGGTGTAGCTTGAGATGTAGTTCCGGTAGCCGTAGCTGAGATTGCCGGTGTTGGCAGCTAGCTGGGTTTGGTGGGTCTGCGCGGTTTGCACGAGGAAGGTGGTGAGGAGTGCCGTGCCGGCGCTGCCGCCGAGGTTTCTGGCGAAGTTAGAGAGGCTGGAGATTTGGTTGGACTTCGAGGGCGGTACGCCGACGTAGTTCAATGTGCTGATGGGGATGAAGACCAACGGGAGGCCGACGACCTGGAGGGCGCGCCAAAGGGTGATGGTGCCGAAGGCGGAGTCCAATGAGAGGCGCGTGAGGTTGTAGAGCCCGAGCGCGACCGCGCCATAGCCGATGCAGACGAGCCAGCGCGGGTCGAATTTGGAGACCATGCGGCCGGCGACCATCATCATAGCCATGAGGACGAAGCCGCCGGGGGAGAGCACCATGCCGGCACGCTCTGCAGTGTAACCGAGCAGTACCTGGAGGTATTGCGGGATGAGAACCGTTGAGCCGAAGAGGACCATGCCGAGGACGAGCTGAAGGAAGACGGCGGTGCCGAAGTTGCGGTTCTTGAGGAGCTTGAGATCGACGATGGGGTCGGGGTGGTTCCACTCCCAGAAGACGAAGATGACGAGCAGGGTGATGGCCAGGAAGCAGAAGGTCGTGATCATCGGGGAGCCGAACCAGTCTTTTTCCTGGCCCTTATCGAGGAAGAACTCGAGGCAGCCGACGCCGGAGGCGACCAGGGCGAGACCGGTGAAGTCGACTTTGGAATTGCGGGCTTCGATGCGGCGCTGCTGCTGGATGGGCGGGTCTTCTACGACGCGGTTGGAGAGCCAGAGCGAGAAGAGGCCGATGGGGATATTGATGAAGAAGATCCAGTGCCAGTTGAAGTTGTCGGTGATCCAGCCGCCGAGCGTGGGACCGATGGCAGGGGCGACGACGACGGCCATGCCGTAGACGGCGAAGGCCTGGCCGCGTTTTTCGATGGAGAAGGTGTCGGCAAGGATGGCCTGCTCGGATGGGGCGAGACCGCCGCCGCCGGCGCCCTGCAAAATGCGGGCTATGATTAGTGTTCCTAACGTGGGCGCGATGCCGCAGAGGAATGAGCAGACGGTGAACATGGCTACGCAGGTCATGTAGAAGCGCTTGCGCCCGAAGCGGTTGGAGAGCCAGCCGGAGATGGGCAGGACGATGGCCGAGGAGACGAGATAGCTGGTGAGAACCCAGGTGGCCTCTTCCTGCGTGGCGCCGAGCGAGCCGGCGATGTGCGGGAGGGCAACGTTGGCGATGGAGGTGTCGAGCACCTCCATGAACGTAGCGAGTGTTACCGTGAGCGCGATAACCCATGGGTTGAATTTTGGTTTCCAGGTTTCGTCGTAGGCCATATCAGGATACTGATATAGGATATCAGGAAGCTGATATGGGTGTTATTCACAAGACGAGGGTAGTCGGAAAGCCAAGACTGGAACGGATTGGGCTGATTAAGAGTGTGCTGCAGGGGTACCGGAGCCGGTTGGATGAAGAGTTGCAGCCGTTTGGGATTACGACGTCGCAGTTAAGGATGTTGTGGGTGGTGGAAGAGACTCCGGCGGTGAGTGGGGCGAAGGTAGCCAGGTTGTGCTCGGTGACGCCGCAGAGCGGGCAGGCTACATTGGCGCTGATGGAGGCGAATGGGTGGATTCGTCGGCGACCGAGTGATGCGAGCGATAGGGTGCTGGTGTCGGAGTTGACGGCGAGCGGGCGCAAGGTTCTGGCTAGAGGAAGGTCGATTGCGGAGGGGTTGAATCGGCGGTTGTGGAAGGGAATTGGGGAACGGGAGTTGACGGTGGTGGATGCGGTGCTTGAGATTGCGATAGAGAAGCTGGGGCGATAGTTCGTTCGTGGGGTGTGTTGGCCCTTGTTATCCATTCACGCGCAAAAGCGGTAGGACAAAAATATGCGGGTTCGCAGACAGAGCGAGCCGCACTGTGTTCTATTTTAGGCGAGGAATTATTCGTTATATGAGTTCTCGGATATGGCTTGTGCTGGCTCTTTTGGTGTCTTTGCCTGGTGTGGCGCAGAAGACGATTTCTGGATGGCAGATGCAGGACGTTGCGAAGGTTTCGGATTCGGCAACAATGGTTGCGAGTCCCGGTTTTAAGACGGAGGGCTGGTATACAGCCACTGTGCCCGGGACGGTATTGACGACGCTGGTGGACAACAAGGTTTATCCGGAGCCGCTTTATGGCGAGAACATGCGGGCCATTCCAGAGAGCTTGAATAAGACCAGTTATTGGTACAGGACGACCTTCGATGTGCCGGCTTCCTATAGGAATAAGCATGTCTGGCTGCATTTTGGCGGGATCAATTACTCGGCTGAGATATGGGTGAATGGGCAACAGACTGGAACGATGCGCGGCGCGTTTGTGCGCGGAGACTTTGATATATCGAGCTATGTGAAGCCGCGCGAGCGGGCAGTGCTGGCAGTGCTTATTCATCCGGAGCCTCATCCGGGAGTTCCGCATGAGCACACGGTGGCCTTGGGGGTAGGAAAGAATGGCGGCGAGACGGCTATCGATGGCCCGACGTTTTTGTCGACGATTGGATGGGATTGGCTGGCTGCCGTGCGTGATCGGGACACGGGTATCTGGTTGCCGGTGACTTTGGATGCAACGGGGCCTGTGCTGCTGAAGGACACCTTTGTGACGAGCGAACTGGCGGATTCGCATGAGACGGCGGATTTGAAGATAACCACCACGTTGGAGAACAAATCGTCCGCTGCAGTGAATGGGACGCTGGTAGGCTCTATCGGGTCGCAAGGTGAAGAGGTTCGTTTTCACAAGACAGTGACGATTGCTGCAAATAATAGCGAGGAAGTTTCGCTGGATAGCAGCACGATGCCGGCGCTGCATGTCGTGAATCCGAAGCTATGGTGGCCTAACGGGTATGGGCCGCAGAATCTATATCAGCTGAAACTGCGCTTTGAGATAGGTAAGGAGACATCGCAGGAGACTGTGACCAGCTTCGGGATTCGCAAAATTGAGTATGAGGTGCCGGACTCAGAGTATTTGACGATTTCCGTGAATGGCGTTCGCGTTATGGTGCGTGGGGGCGATTGGGGATTGGATGAAGCGATGAAGCGCGTGCCTTATGAGCGGCTGGACGCACAGTTCCATATGCATGCTCTCGCCAATATGAACATGATTCGCAACTGGGTGGGGCAGAGCACGGAACCGGAATTTTATGAGCTTGCGGACAAGTATGGGATTTTGCTGTGGGATGAGTTCTTTCAGCCGAATCCAGGAGATGGTCCCAATGTTGCGGATATTCCTACGTATCTTGCAAATGTGACCGATAAGGTACTTCGGTTCAGGAACCATCCGTCGATTGCGGTATGGTGTGCGCGAAATGAGGGGTATCCGCCGAAGGATCTGGATGACTCGCTGCGAGCGATCATGGCGAAGCTCGATCCGACGCGGTTATATCAATCGAACTCTGCGGAAGGCAGGGGTGTTTCTTCCCATGGGCCTTACTACTGGCGTGCTCCACGGTTTTTCTATTCCTTCAATGAAGCGTTCAAGACGGAAGTAGGGTCGGTTTCGGTGCCTACGATTGAATCCATTCAGGGCATGATGCCGCAGAAGGATTGGGAGACGATCGACGACGATTGGGCGCAGCACGATATGGCGGCTGGTGCGCAACGGGGCAATGAGTACCCGCTAAATCTCGCGAAACGATATGGACCGATTCGCAATCTGGCGGACTTTGTGCGCAAGGGACAGCTCGCCAATTATGAGACTTTTCGCGCGATGTATGAGGGGCGCAATGCGCAGATGTTTCGAGGAACCACGGGTGTGCTGACGTGGATGAGCCACCCTGCGCAGCCGAGCTTCGTATGGCAGCTCTATCACTACGACCTTGAGCCGAATGCGTCGTTGTATGCGGTGAAGAAGGCTGCTGAGACGGTGCATGTGCAGTTGAATGAAGCTAACGGTGGAGTTGAGGTGGTGAACAATCGTCCGGAAGCCATTGCTGAAGCCAGCGTGGAGGTGACTGTTTACCGGTTCGACAGCGCTGTTAACTTTCAGAAGACTTATGCGGTGGATAAGGTGCCAGGTAGCAGCACGATCAAGGTTGCGCAGATCGATACGGGCGCGCGCATTACGCCGATCTACTTTGTAGAGATCAAGCTGGAAGACAGTGATGGCAAACTGCTTTCTACCAATTTTTATTGGCAGAGTATTGCTCAGGATGACTTTGCCAGATTGATGGATATGCCCAGAGCGAAGATTGAAGCTAATGCGAGTATGAAGGCTGAAGGCGACAATACCGAGCTGACGGTAAAGCTGCATAATGCGACACCTGTGATCGCGCTGATGACGCATATGCAGCTTCACCAGAAGGGCAGCGGCAAGCGGGTGCTCCCGGTTTTTTATTCGGACAACTATCTTTCGCTGGTTCCCGGTGAGTCGCGCACAATCACAATCGAAGCTGCGACCAAAAACTTGCTGGGAGAGGCACCACTCGTGGAGATCGATGGTTTCAATGTGGATGTTGCGCCGGGTGGGACTTCGGTGGCAGTGGGACCGAATGTAAATGCTCAGCCGGAGCATTGGCCTGGGTCGCAGCTGGTTGTGCTTCCGGTGCAGTAACTGGGACGCTAGCCGACGAGGTGGCCCATCTTTTCGTGCTTGGTCTGAAGATAGCGCTCGAAGGTGGGTTCGCTGGGGATGGCGGCAGAGATGCGCTCGGTGACGAGGATGCCTGCGGTTTCGAGGCTGCTGACTTTGTCCGGGTTGTTGGTGATGAGGCGGACGGCCGGAACTTTGAGGTATTTGAGGATTTCTGCGGGAAGCTCGAAGTGGCGGTAGTCGGCTTCGTAGCCTAGCTGCTCGTTGGCTTCGACAGTATCGGCGCCTTTGTCCTGCAGCTCGTAGGCGCGGAGTTTGGCCATGAGGCCGATGCCGCGGCCTTCCTGCTGCTCGTAGAGGAGGATGCCGGCGCCTTCGTCGGCGATGCGGGCCAGCGCCAGGTGAAGCTGGTCGTGGCAGTCGCAGCGCAAGGAGTGGAAGACGTCTCCGGTGAGGCATTGGGAGTGAATACGGACGATTGGTGGGGCCGCATGGATGTCACCCATGACGAGGGCGACGGCGGATTCTACGGATTTGCGGGTTGGGTCGCCGGGGGTGACGAGGCCTTCGAAGCCGAAAATACGGAATTGTCCCCACCGGGTAGGGAAGTCTGCTTCGGCGACTTTTGTGATGCTGGCGAAGGACATAGCACCATTATAGATTCGCGGGGGGCAGGATGGATTCATTGGGCAATTGATGTCAAAGTTGAAGCACGATTGTCTATTCTGCAAAGCAGCCAGTGGAATCGAGGAGAAAGGCATGGGACGGATGAGGATTCTGCTCTGCGGGGCGGTGGTAGCAGTGATTGCTGCCGGACGGATGGCGGCGCAGGAGACGACGGCGAGGGTGCCGGATTGGCAGACGGCGGCTGGCGGGAAGGCCTCGTTCGAGGTGGCGTCGATTCATCCCACCGCACCGGGAAGCTTCTCGCCGCCGAGCTTTCCCATGTCGGCGGATGATTCGTTCATGGAGCCTAACGGCAGCTTCCATTCAGATTTTGCTCTTCTCGTTCTGATTAACTTTGCCTACAAGCAGTGGTACCCGCCAAGCCAGGAGCGTGCGATGCTGGCTGGGTTACCGGACTGGGTGAAGAGTGAGCACTTCACTATCCTTGCGAAGGCTCCTCTCGGTACGACGAAGGATCAGTACCGGTTGATGATGCAGGACCTGCTTGCGGACCGGTTTGCGCTTAAGGTGCATTTTGAGGAGCATGAGACGCCAGCGCTGGCGATGGTGCTCGAAAAGCCCGGTAAGCCAGGGCCGAAGCTGATTCCGCATGACCAGGGACCGCCGTGCGATGCGAAGCCCACACCGCCGATCTTTCCTCGGATCTGCTACACCTATGCGGCAAGGCCCTTGCCGGATGGTCAGTGGATGGCCACATCGCGGGCGACAACCATGGATCAGATCGCAGCCTTTCTTGCGAATGCAGGGGATCTGACCGGAGAAATCAACCGTTCGGTGGTCGACCAAACCGGATTAGCGGGGCAATGGGACTTCACGTTGATCTATGGGTCTCCGGCTAAGCCAGGTGCAGCGGAGGACACGGCTCCGGTCGGTTCCACGCTGCTTGAGGCGATGCACGAGCAGTTGGGCATTACGCTGAAGCCGACGAAAGCGAAGCTGCGCTCGCTCGTGATCGACCACGTTGAACAGCCCAGCGCGAACTGAAGCCGACCGCGTAAAGTAAGAGCGTGCATTCGACTGATCCAAAGCTGATTCTGATAACGCTGCTGGTGGAGCTGGGGGTGGCGGCGGCGGTGGCTAGTTCGCTGGCGCGGTCGACGAATTTTAAGCGGCTTTTGCTTTTGCGCGACCGGACGCCTCGGGAGACGCTGGGGCTGATTGCATGGATCTGCATCCCGATGATGCTAGGCGTGCTGGTGCGGATAAAAGTGCAGAACTTTTTGGCTGCGGATCTGTCCTTTGAAGTGACGGCCGTGCTGGGACTGTTGTTGGGGCCGGTTTCGGCGATGGTTGGTGGGCTGGCACTGGCACTGCCGGCACTGAAGCATGGAGAGTATCTGGCGCTGCCGGTAAACCTGATGATTGCGGCGATCTTTGGGGCGTTTGGCAGGTTTGCGGAGGAGGAAGATGTCTGGTCGTTTTCGCCGCTGATTGATTTGAGTATTTACCGGTGGGTGCGACGGACGGTGAAACATCCGCATCTGGACCGGCAGATTTTTCTGCTGGTGTTGTTGATGGCCGTACAGTTTGGGACGAGCGTGCTGTCGCATATTTATCCACGGCGGTACTTTGAGCTTTATTCGGACCAATGGCTGGTGGAGCTGGCGATCTGTGCGTGTGCGCCGGTGGTGGTGGGAATTCCACTGAAAATTTGGAATGCGGTACGGATTGAAGCGAAGCTGGAGGAGCAGGGGCGGCTGCTGCTGGAGGCGAGG
>Ga0302316_10001849_pt1 | contig 16039 bp, 16 predicted proteins | sample III_Palsa_N3_2_FD_200456 | JGI IMG/M metagenome (GOLD analysis project Ga0302316, IMG submission 200456) | Peat permafrost microbial communities from Stordalen Mire near Abisko, Sweden - III_Palsa_N3_2 | ecosystem: Environmental > Terrestrial > Soil > Palsa > Peat permafrost | place: Sweden...
GCGCATTGCTGGAACGGGCCAAGACGTTCTGCGCCTCTCGGGCCACCAGCACCAGCGATCCAAGCTGGAAGCTGCACCAGTGGAAGAACCACTACTACCAGGTGGTGCGCGCCAATGGCATCACGCGCCAGGACGGCATCACTTCTCACGGTTTGCGGCACCAGTATGCCAATGATCTCTACAAGGTGCTGAGCGGGGCGGACTCCCCGGTGCGCGGCGGCGGTCCTGTGGACCGGGGCGCGGACCAGGCAGCACGCCTGATTGTCGCCGAGGAGCTGGGGCACAGCCGGGAGGGAGTGACGACGCACTATCTGGGGCGCTGAGGAACCATGGAACCACGCACCCCGTCCCCTGATCCGGGGTGCAGGGGTCTGCGACCCCTGCGCTCACCCTCCTCGCACTTTGCATTGCGCCGCCGGCATGGTCGCGAGCATTGCGACCGCACAGAAGCAAAAGGCCACCCGCGCCGCGGAAAACCCGCGCAGGTTCATCCACGCGGATCATCGGCCGCAGAAGCAACGCGACGGCTAGCCGTTAAACCGAAAAAGTGGGGACGGGTCGATCTCTAAGGCATCCGCCAGCTTACAGATGTTGACTAGCGCGACATTGCGTTGCCCACGTTCGACGCCACTGCGCGCATCGAATCAGCCGCCGCGACGACGGCCAGGCTTCATTAGCGCCGCAGCCCGATCCACCAAGGCACCGGGTTTCATAGACAGCACAGCGCTCAGGGCAAAGACCGTGGATAGTGCCGGCTGGCGCACGCCGCGTTCAAGCATGCTAACAAACGTGCGGTCGATTCCGCTTTCAAGCGCAAGGGCTTCTTGACTCATTTTCGCGTTTGCGCGAGCCTCTCTGAGGGCCCGCCCGAACGCAGCAGCAATTTCTGTTTTCGCCTCATTCACACCGCCAGAGTGAATTTTGCGAGACTAACGGTCCACGGAGTATGTTCTACAATGGGAATAAGACTGTCGTACAACAGGTCTGCGTCGAGGGGAGTCACACAATGAAAGGTGCTGTCACTGCTCTTGCATTCATCGCCGTTTTCTCAACGTGCGGTTGCGCCTCGATACCGACGCCGCCGGACTTGCCGCCTGTCAATAGCTCCGATCGCCTCACTCTCATAAATTCCCTGAAAGGTGGACAGGTAGACCTGACTTGCACGGAGTTCGGGTGCAATCATGAGTTTGGCCGCATGCGCAAGGAATTGACTCAAGACATCCACAATTCTGACTGGGAGAACTTGGGCATCCGGGTAATGCAGTCCAACTATCGCAGTGACTTGTCGTATTTCTATCTAGGGCTTGCGGCTGAAGGGCTGGGGAGCACGGAATCTGCGATTCACTACTATGAAACGGCACAGCAGATTTCAAATCAGCAGACATCTGGCAATCGTTGTGCAGCCGGGCTTAATAACTGCGATGGCTTCATGGTGGCTATCGACGCGGGCGACAGGATGAAGGCTATCCAGTACGTTTCGTCGGGACAACAAGAACTGGATCGGCAGTACACATCAGCTATGGCAACCGCGAATGGCACTTGCCGGAAAGCGATCCTTTCCTACTGGCAGCGCTCGGGTGTTAATGCTTACGGCGTGAAGGAATCGATTGATGTTATGGATGGATTTAGGGGCATAGTCGGACCTTTTGTGCCGGGACGGCCCACACCGCAAGCTGGCACTAACACCGTATCGGAATATAAGGTTTACGTGCAGCAGGTTGTCGGACCGAACTCTAGGCAGGTGTTCGGTCCTTTCACCATGGACTGCGTCATTGACGCAGGCGCAGACGGAAAGGCAGCAACACTTTTAGGCGTGGAACTCGTCAGAGACGACACACCGTCCCCGCCTATCTGGTGGGATCACTAGCCCCCGTTAGGGCGAACATGGACCTTTCAGGTAAAGCCGCGACCAAGCGGCTTCATACTCGGGCCTGCCTCGCTTTTCGGCCCAACCATAGTCGACTCCATCGGGCGGCAGTGCGTTCACGATAAACACGATGTCCGCTCCGGGTGGCGCCCCCTCGGCGCCGAATCTGAGCTGCAGCGCTTCGTCCCGAGTCATGCCGACGTATTGGGGAACGATCAGCACCTGACCGTTTCCCCAGTCGCTCTCTACCTTGGCCAGGCGGCGCAGTAGCGGGTTCAATAGCTCCACTCCGGATCGAAGGCGCGGACATGTGCGAGCGCGCCAGCCTCTTCCGCGCTTCCAGCCTGCCAGCAGCCAACGGAATTTGGCCCGTCAAAGACAAGGATGAGCGCGCCAAGCGGCGCTCCCTCTGGAAATCGCTGCAACAGGAGTTCGTCGAACGACATGCCTCTAACCAGGTCGATCACTCCGATGGCCGGCTTCGCAGGAGGGCGCATTGCCTCAATTGCGCGGATACGGTTTAGCAGTCGATTCATTTCGGGCGCGCCTCCAAGGCTGACAAGCGGGCTTCTATCTCCGCCGTCTCGATCGCCCGCCTTTGGAGTTCAAGTAGCCCCGCAACACTCGCGGCTTCGTCCGGCGTCAAATTGCCGCTACCCGCGGCCTGCATCAGCGCTGTCAAGGCCGGTGGAAGGTCGGCGGCCGCGCGAACCATCGGGATATCGAACTTGACAGGCCGGCTCTTGGGAACGGGAGCGATCCGGTCCATGCACAGTCGCAAGGCGGTAGTATCTCCCGCCAAGGCCAGTTCGATCACCTTCCGCGTGAGGCGCTCAGCCTCGCCTCCCAAGAGCGACTCAACGGCAAGCGTAGTCTTGTGGCGTGAGCCAATCGGCCGGCCCGGATTGCCAGGGCCGAATTTGCCGTCCGTATTGCGTCCGTTTTTTCGGGATTTCGTCGTCATTTGAACCTTCATCGATTGCGCTCCCTAGCGTCGGTTTAGTCAGTGGAGTCAGTGGTTTTGCATCCGGCATCCGTAAGCTCATAGTCGGAACTGCGGATAGGATTTCACTGACTTCACCGATTTAACCTACACCCGGCCTTGCACGGATAGTTGTCGTGCGGCCTTCACGCTATCCGCCAGAGACAAAGTCTTGTTGGCGTAGATCGCCACGCGTCTGCCGTGAACCTTGAACATCCCATCGCCAGCATCAGGGTTGCGCACCGGCACATACCCAACGCGTTCAAGCCGATGCGCTATGGATCGGCGGTTGCGTCGCTCACTTAGCTCTCCGACAAGGTCGTGCATTTCCATCTGTTGAGCTTGGCAGATCATGCTCGCCAACGTGACGGCGGCGGGCTGGCCCATCTTTTCGAGCACGTCGCGCAGCTCTGCGGATTCCGGTGCTTCTCCGGTTGCAACGACGGCCCAGAATGCGGCCGTCTTCGGGGGCGGGGCCTTTGGATCGAAGCCAGACAAGTCCAGCGACCTGAGATAAGCGATTGTGTGCTCATTTCCGCCGTTGTCGAACCACGCATACAGCTCCCGCCAGTACGCAGGATCGAATTCCTCGCGCGAGCGTGGCGACCACGCAACGAAGTGCCTGCGGTCGTCTGCCGGCAAATAGAGCCCATCCGTCTTGTGGTTCGTCGTGATGATGAGCCCCAAGACATTTGCAACATAATGCTCGCGCAGATTTTTTTCGTCGACGCGCAGCACGTCCGGAGGCGCCGTTATGTAGGTCTTGCTGTGATCGTAGAACGCGAACCGGTCCACATCGCCCAGGTCGCGCGCTTCGTTGACCCGCACAATTACGGCTTTCGTCCATCCGTTGAATCGGCCTAGCATTTGAGAGGGGTTGATGTCCGACCAGTTCCACGGGCCGATGCCCAACTTGATCGGTTCTAACAGTGTGTCCTTGCCGATACCCTGCGCCCCGCCGAGTACGAGTGCATGGTTCAACTTCTCGCCCGGTTTCTGTATTCGATGTGCAAGCCACAGCTCAATTTGATTGGCATCCTCGGGGTAGACCCGCCGAACATGATCCCGCCATGGCCCAACTTGCTCCGCATTGCCGCTGCGGACTACTGGTGGACGGTACAGGTTGAATACCGTGGCATCGGCGTGCCTGACCCAGCCTGACCCTTGCAGGACTCGGTTCCTAACTAGCTCCGGCTCCGCCGGATGCCAAGCCATCTGCACAATGGACCTATGCTTGTCGAGCCAAGCCGCCGGCGCGATATCCTTTTCATTCTCGCCCACCGGCCAGGGATGCACACAGCTATTAACTGAAGCCGCTGGCCACAGTTCGCGTGTGGGAATAAACAGATAGTTGTGCCCCGGTAGGTGCGCGTAAAAATCAGTGAGCTTTGCACCCCGGGAATGCGCCTGCCTGTTGTGAACTGCGGAATCTTTCGGCTTCACCGCTTTATCCGGCGCCTTGATTTCATCCGCTGCCAACGGGCCCGGGAGTCTGTTCCCTGTCGGATCAAATGGCATGGCGCACCCCCTGCACGACGGACAGCAGAGCTTCGGCTGTTGCTGCCATACCGTACCGCTGGCCGTAGTCGTTCCAGTCCGTTCCGCTGTCGCCCGAGGCGAACGCGGGTACAGCGAGAGTGCCGCCGACCGCGCGCGCCGCCGCGGTTCCCTTGGCATGCCCAGGATTATCCGGCGTCCCGCTGTCGTGGTCGGCCGCAATGACAATTCGCGCTGACGGATAGGGATGATCGCTGCGAGCTTCGCCAGCGGCCTGCCAGAGCTTCGCGGCACGCTCCCGGCAGACTGTCCGCTGTTGCGCTAGGTTCGCGTCCCGTTGGGCGCGAGCCGCGTTCATGCGCGCCCGATGTGCCACTACCTCCGCGCGGGCCAGCTTGCGACCGATGTCAGCCCGCCACGTTGAACAGGAGCCGGCTTTCCAATGTCCAAACGCGCCCGCAGGAATGCCATCAAGGTGCAGGACGTACCAGCCATTTCGCGTTCCGCGCCAGTCGCCTTCAACGTGGACGCGGTGCAGTGCGCCATCGGCAACGATGCGGTCGTCCGTGGCGGTGCCATGGGAGCGCATGGCATCGCGGAATTGCTCGACAACCGCTTCCAGCGCAGTCGTGCAAGGGGTAGTATTGGCGGTGCAAGATGTGTTTTTCAGAGCCGTGCCAGGTTGCGAGCTTGGCGCGGCTTTTTTGTTGGCGGCCATTTCAAGCTACTTTGCGCTGCCGCGCTTCGATCCACTCAAGGATTTCTGACTCGCGCCAGGCCACGCTGCGCGGACCGATTGCTACGCGGCTTGGAAAGTCGCCAGTCTTTTCCAATTGATAGACGCTGCTGCGACAAAGCCCGGTCCAATCACAGACAGCGCGAAGCCTCAGAAGCCTTTGAAATTTTGTGGACATGCCAATCACTCCTGCCGCTCGGCGGCTGTTGGTGGAAGTGATTGAACAATCTATAGAACAAAAATCTGCCGTCCATGTCGCATCCGCTGATATGACACGAGCAAGATAAATCTACCTCGAAAGCCTCCATTCTTCCGTTGTGTAGCAGTCCTTGAACTTTCTTTGAATTTGACGCACACCTGTACATCACTTCGAGCGCAATGCATCTTTTCTCCTTTTGGCATTTCGCTGCTCCTCGGTCCACAAGGGCTCTATTCCCCAAGTGTACCGGTACCAGATTAACCAAAGCCCAAAACAGATAAACGCGATAACAATGCCGATATGCAAAAGCGTTTTATGCTCATCAGCAAACAGTAAAGCGAATCCGAACAGGCAGGACAGTGGCCCGAGGACGTACGCGGGAAGCCTTTCCCAAGGCAGGAACGCTAATCCCATTACTCATTCTCCCGTGCTTCACTCTGAGCAAGTGTAGGGTGGGTTACGCGCCTGCGGCGCTCCACCCACCCTACAATCGCTTATTGCCCGGCCTGGCAGGCCGCGAACACCTGCGCGTGGCTCTCGCCGGCCTGCACATGATTGGCGAATACCGAGCTGCCGCAATAGGTGCTCTGCGGCATGTAATTGCCCATCACCTGGGCGATGAGCTGGGGCAGCAAGACGATGTTGTCGGAGACATTGGCCATCGCCTGCGAGTAGTCCGCCGAGGGCACCACCTGGCGGTAGATCGGCACGCCGATGTTGGTATTGCCATAGGTGAGCCAGTCGTAGCCCTGGGCCAACAGGGCGGCGGCGGGCTGCTTGCCGGGGATGGAGATGAGGATGTTGAAGTAGCCGTCGCCGTCGAGGGTGGCGGTATAGTCCTCGACGCAGGCGAAGGTTTGTGAATTGGCCAGTTCGATCGCGGTGGTGAGGCTGGCGCCGAGGCCTTCGAGGATCGGCCCGATGCCGTTGGTGCACAGCGCCCAGTGGCGCACGTTGGCATCGCTGCTGGTGCTGTAGGTTTGCGCGCCGATGCCGTTCTGCGTCACGTAAGTGGGCGCCCGCGCGCGGATGTAGACCAGGTCGCCCGAGGTCTGGTGGATTTCCCAGAAGCCGTACTGGATGTCGGCGTTGATGGTCAGGTTCGCGCTGAGATCGTTGCTCGCGGGCCGGTAGATGTAGAACGAGGGCTGCGTTGGCAGCGGCAGCGGCGGAATCGGATTCGGCGCCTGCGGCGTCGAATAGAGCTGGTTCAGCGCCTCGGTGGCGGCGGTGGAGATGGCGTTCTCCAGATTGTTCGTATTCTGGCAGCTCGTGGTACCGGGATTGAAGCCGGAGATGGGGACTTCGCCCTGCGCCGTCTCCACCGTCAGCGTCGGCAGCGGATAGCCGCCGGAGTCGGCGATAGCCATGGTCGGCGGCGCGTTGTAGATGCGCAGGATGGTGATGACCGACTTGGTGGTGCTGGGGAAGGTGCTGGTGTCGACATATAGGGTGTTTTTCGCCGACTGGGCGGGCTTGGGGCCGAACACAAGGTAGACAGTATAGGTGCCGCCGGGCGCGATGCTGGCGTCGTAGCTGGTCGGTCCGGTGTAGGGCGACTGGCTGCCGGAGAAAGGCGCGATGCGGTAGTCCTCGCGGTAGTCCACCACGGCACCAATGCCTTCGCCCACGTCGAAGGAGAAGAAGCGGGCGTTGGGATACTGGCCCTGGATTTTCACCGTGGTCCCCACCGGGAAATTGGTGGACATGGAGAACGACCAGTAGCCGGCCTGCAAGTCGATCCAGCCCGAAGGTACCGGCGTCGCCTGCGGGTTCTGGCCCACCACCCAGTCGCAGGCGGTGACGCTGCTGGTGTCGATGCTGGGATAGGGGCCGGAGGGATAGTCCGCGCTGTCACCGCTCGGCGTCGCCACCGGCTGGCTGGGGCCGCCGCAGCCAGCCAGGCCGGCTGCGCCCAGCAGCAGGCTCGCCGCGGCCGCCAGCAGGCCCGGCCCGCGCCATGCCTGGTTTGAGGAAGCGCCCTGCGCCATCGGCGCAATAGAGTTGCAGACAGGCAGCGGACGTGACTTCGTGTCTCTCATTGACGATTCCTTTCCCTGGGAGGATCTGTGGCCGATTCGGTCCCTGATTCAACGCACACCACCCTTGCAGCCGTAGCGGGCTCCTCCCAGGCCGGCGGGGGGAGTTCGCTGCTGTCTGCCCTGATGGACTTGTTTGGCCCCTGTGTCGCGTACCGTGCCGTATCCGGTATGGCGGAGTGCCCGCGCGGCGCCGGCTGCTTGAGCGCTCTTGTTCGATCCGGCTGAGGGTAGGCAACCAAGGCGTGCCACTGCGCATGCGCGCCGGCAGCGAGCCGCACGTCCCCCTGCCGGAAACGGCACGGGCGGCGGAACACCCTGATTGCCCCCCATTCGGTCCGGAGCGCTGTCGTTTATCCCCCGTATGCACTGGAGTTTGCCGAAGCGCCGGATGGACGTTGCCAAGTTGCCGCCAAGCGGTGTGAAAAGCTGGCACGGAAGCGCAGGGCCACACGCTTTGATTGAGTCGCTTTGTCTGTTTGTGGACAGAGGAACGTGGAGGGGAGAGAGCTGCGATGGGCCGGGTGTGATGCCCCTCACCCTGACCCTCTCCCCACTGTCGTGGGGAGAGGGGATTGCCGCGGCATCTTGCTAGCCGTTATTTTTCCAGTGCAGCCCCGCGCTGTGCGCCATGCGCAGCACCAGCGCATGAAAGTCCCCGTCCACATAGAACAGCCCGACCAAGACCGCGGCGACCAGCAGGAAGTCGTAGGAGCGCGGATGGCTCCACGAGCGCCTGGGACTCGGCGCCGGCCGGCGCCATTGCGCCATGCATCCGGCTTCGGCGGAAGCCTGGCGGCGCTCGCGTTCCTGCGATTCCATCAGCTTGGCCGAGCGCAGGCGCATGTATAGCGCGCGGGCCCTGTTCTCGTCGCCTTCCGCCTCGGCGAAGGCCTTGGCCATCAGCGGCTCGTCGCGGACGCCGTTCTTCAGCTCTTCCAGTACCGCGGCATAGGCGGCCTCGTCCCGGGTCTGGCGAGTGGTCGGCGGCATGGGTGAGCGGGCTGCGATCGGCGATTGAGGGCGGATAGCGCGCAAAGTAGCACGATCATGACGCCGTCTTCAGCCGGTGCTTCAGCCTGCCGCCGCTTCGACACGGGTACGATGCTCCCCATGCTTTCCAGCGGAACCCCGGCGGCGCGTATGCAGCGCATGGCGGGTGACCCGATGCGGGCCACCCGCCATGCCGCGGATCAGCCCGCCGCGGCGCTGCGCCGCAGGGTATCGGCGATGGCCGGATCGCTGAAGCTCGGCGCACCGGTTTCGACGTGGCCGGCGAGGCGCTGCACGAAGCCGGTTTCGGCGTTGGAGCTGACGCTCAGGTCATACCAGCCGAAGCTGCCTTGCAGATCCCAGTGGTGTTCCACGCGCTCGCCCGGCGCCAGCACCTGGGTGAAGGACTCGCCGCTATAGCGATTCTCCACCGTGATGTTGCAGTGTGCCTCGCCCTTGTTGGCCAGCAACAGATCCAGGCCGCCGCGGGCGCGATCGTAACGGCTGCTGATGCGCAGCTGCGTCCGCGGCGCGGCGAGGCTGCCCTTGAAGTGGCGCAGGAAGCCGTTGGCGCCGTACACGGCGAGGTCGTAGTCACCGGCGATGGTCCAGGAATCGGCCAGCGACTTGCCGGCCTCCACGGTGTAGTTCCAGGGGCCGCCGGCCAGATCGGCGGAGCGCACCTGGAAGCAGGCGCCGGCCTTGCCGGTGTTGGCGAAGTCGATCCACAGACTACCCTGGTCGACCCAGCCGGTGGCATGCAGCTCGTAGGGTAGGGCGCGCGCCGGGCGCAGGCCGGCTTCCTGCTGCGGCAGGGCCTGATCGGTGGGCGGCACCGCGTCGTAGTCGGGGTAGCGGTTCTGATTGGGCGGGATGTAGGCGGTGGTGCTGGGCAGCGTCGGGCTGCTGGCATCGGGCCGGGCGAAGTCGAAGGCGGTGAGCAGGTCGCCGCAGATGGCGCGGCGCCACGGCGAGATGTTCGGCTCCGCCAGCGGCGACTGCGCGGTGCCGAAGCGCTTCTCGATGAAGCGGATGATGGAAGTATGGTCGAACAGCTGCGAGTTGACCCAGCCGCCCTTGCTCCACGGTGACACCACGATCATCGGTACGCGCGGGCCGAGGCCGTAAGGGCCGGCGGGGTACTCCGAGTTGCCGGCGAAAATCTCGTTGGTCAGCGCCACGGTGGACTTGCCCTGGCTGGCGGAAGTCGGCACGGTGGGCGGCACCATGTGGTCGAAGAAGCCGTCGTTCTCGTCGAAGGTGACGAGGAACACGGTCTTGCTCCACACCTCCGGGTTGCTGGTCAGCGCGTCGAGGATCTGCGAGGTGTACCAGGCGCCGTAGTTGGCTGGCCAGTTCGGGTGTTCGGTATACGCTTCCGGCGCCACTACCCAGGACACTTGCGGCAGCGTGTTGTTGGCCACGTCGCTGCGCAGGATGTCGAACAGCGTGCCGCCGGCCGAGATGTTGGTGCCGGTGCGCGCCTTCTCGTACAGCGCGCTGCCGGGCAGCGCGTTCTGGTACTGGTGGAAATACAGCAGCGAGTTGTCGCCGTAGTTGCCGATGTAGGCGTTGTCGGTCCAACCCCAATAGCCGGCGGCGGTGAGGCCGTTACCGGCGTCCTGGTAGATCTTCCACGATACGCCGCCCTGCTCCAGCACTTCCGGAAAGGTCGACCAGCCGTAGCCGGCCTCGGCGTTGTCGATCACCGGGCCGCCGCCGCTGCCGTCGTTGCCGACATAGCCGGTCCACATGTAATAACGGTTCGGATCGGTTGGCGCCATCAGCGAGCAGTGATAGGCGTCGCAGATGGTGAAGGCATCCGCCAGCGCGTAGTGGAACGGAATGTCCTTGCGCGTCAGGTGGGCCATGGTGGCCTCGCCCTTGCTCGGTACCCATTGGTCGTAGTTGCCCTGGTTCCAGGCGGCGTGCGTGCTGGTCCAGTCGTGCGCCAGGTCTTCGAGGAAGGTCAGCCCCACGTCCGTGACATCGGGGCGGAACGGCAGCACATAACTGGTGCCGTTCGGCTGGTAGAACACCGACTTGCCCGATGGCAGCTTCATCGGATGCGGGTCGCCGTAGCCGCGCACACCGCGCAGCGTGCCGAAGTAATGGTCGAAGGAGCGGTTTTCCTGCATCAGGATGACGATGTGCTCGACGTCCTCGATGGTGCCGGTGCGGTTGTTGGCCGGAATCGCCAGGGCCCGGGCGATACTGGCCGGAAACATCGTGGCGAGAGAGGAGCTGCCGAGCAGGCGCAGAAAATTGCGACGGTCCGTCGTGGTCATGATCATTCCCTTGAGTGGTGTGACTCCGGACGCCGAGGCTAGATTGCAAAAATGTCAGCGCGTTGACGGATTTGTGACTGGACCGGCAGCAGCGGTTCCCTGGCGCCAGTCATGCCTGCTGTGGGCCTGTTCCTGTTCGGCCTGCTGCTGGCGGCCGCCGCCCTGCCGCCGCCCGCCGCCGCCGATGCGCCGGTCACCGGCTTGCGGGAAAACCTGGTGTTCGGCGACTACGACAGGGTGCCGCGATCGCTGCGCTCAGCACATACTACGGAGGCTGGTTCGGACAGGTCTTATCCGGCGCTCGTTTCGTCATCGGCAGGCCTCTTTCCCAGCACCTCCACCAGCTTGCTGGTCAGCGGCTTGAGGAAGTAAGACTCCGTTGGCGTGAGATCCACGCGGATGCCCTGAGTGGTCAGGGCCTCGGCCACTACCGGGCCTACCGCGGCGACGCAGGTTCTGGCCAGGGCCGCTTTCAGCGCCTCGCCCTGTTCCGCCGCCTCGGCCACGGTAACGAGCCGCTCGACCTGTCCGCGGCTGGTGAAGGCGATCGCATCCACCTCGCCGGCGGCGATGTGCACGATCAGATCGATCACTTCGGCATCGTGGCTGTTGTCGGCATAAATATACGGCGCCACGGTGCGCACCGCGGCGCCCGCTTGTTGCAGGAAGGCGCTCAGCGGCAGGTTCGGCTCGGTGCCGTAGAGCTGCACGCCCACGCTGCGGCCACTCAGGTCCTGCTCGTGCAATGCCTTGATGATGCCCGGCGTCGTCGGTTCCGCGGCGGCGATGTCCGGCTTCAGGCCCAGTTCGCGCAGTGCGCGCGCCGGCTTGGGGCCGCGGGTGATCTTGCGCACGCGCGCGAGCTGGGTGAGGAAGGCACTGTGCAAGGCCGGCTCATGTCGTTCGATGCAGGCGAGCAGGCGGCGCAGGCCCTCGCCGGTGAGCACGATGAAGTCGTCACAGCCGCCGCCGCTGAACCAGCGCAGCCAGTCCAGCACCGGCGCGGGATCGGGTGCATCAAGAATGCCCACCAGCGGGCAGCGCAGCACGCGCGCGCCGCGCCGTTCCAGCATGGCGACGAATACGTCCAGTTCGCGGCTCTCGGCTACCGCGATGGTCCGTCCCTGTAGCGGCAACTCCGTCATCTCGGCGATCCCCAATCCCTTTCCGGCACGGTAACCGTGTGCACGGCGCAAAGCCTAGCTCATTCGTGCGCCGCGAAGGGGTGAGGGGAAGGCGTCCGCGGCATTTTTGCCGCGCCCAAAAAAATGGCGCCAGCGAACGGGGAATTCGCCGGCGCCGCCACTCGGGCAGTGTAAAGGGGGAACACCGCCCTTCCGCGGCGTCCCAGGGAGGAGGCCGCCGCAGCGTAGATAAGGCAGTGCCGCTGGGTTTAAGTTCTGCGCTTTACTTTTGTTAACGTGTCGCGTGACGAAGCGCGGGATCGGCAGATTTCAATATCCAATTCAGGGCTTTGCAGGCGTAGCGCCGTTGCGCCGCGACTCCTGTCATCCCTCCCGGGAGCTGCCCAGGAGCTCAAACGGTAGGGCGGCCCGTGGCCGCCAGCTGTTTCGCTCGGTCGCGCCGAAGCGGCGGTCGCGGCCCGCCCTACAACCGCCGTCAAATTGACAGGGGCCCTACGGGTACCCGCAGCGCATGCACGCTGAACAGTGCGCGCTCGTCCGTCCAGCAAGTCACCGGCTCATAGCCGGCATCGCGCGCCAGCGCCTGGAACGATTCGATACTGTACTTGTACGAGTTCTCGGTGTGGATGCTTTCGTCCTCGGCGAACTCGAATTGCGCCTCGCCGATCCGCACCGTCTGCGCGGCGCGGCTGACCAGGTGCATTTCGACGCGGCTTTCGGTCTCGTTCCAGCGCGCGCTGTGCCCGAACTGGCCGACGCGGAAATTACCGCCCAGCTCGCGGTTGATGCGGCGCAGGAGGGTGAGATTGAAGTCCGCGGTAACTCCGGCCGCGTCGTCGTAGGCGGCGTTGAGCACGCGCTCGTCCTTGCGCAGGTCCACGCCGACGATCATCACGGCGCCCGGCCCGAGGATATGGCGGGTGCGTGCCAGGAACACGGCGGCTTCGGCGTGGGTGAAGTTGCCTATGGTCGAGCCGGGGAAGAAGCCCGCCAGCGCGCCCGGTGTGCCGCTAGCCGCAGCCGGCAGGGCGAAGTGTTGCGTGTAGTCGGCGCATACCGGCGCGATGCGCAGGCCTGGGAAGGCGCGCGCCACGCCGGCGGCGCCGGCGAGCAGGTGCTTGCGCGAGATGTCCACCGGCACGTAGGAGTAGGGGCGGTCGAGCTGCGACAGGATCAGCCCCACCTTGCTGGCCGAGCCGGCGCCGAACTCGATCAGGCTGGCTTGCGGCCCGAGCAGCGCGGCGATATCCGGCGCACGGTCTTCGAGGATGCGCAGCTCGGTGCGTGTCAGGTAATACTCGGGCAGCTTGCAGATGCGGTCGAACAGCACCGAGCCGGCCGCGTCATAGAAGAACTTGCAGGGCAGGGTTTTGCGCGCGGCGCCGAGGCCGGCGATGACCGCGGCCGCGAATTCCTCCGCCGAAGGTTCCAGGTCCTGCAACTGCTGCACGCCGAATTGCGCGCCCGCCGCCGTTGAAAGGCTCATGCATCCTCCGCCAGCCGGAAGCCACTGAATTGCCAGCGTGCCGCTGGCCCGAAGAAATTGCGGTAGCTGGCGCGCGCATGGCCCGGCGGCGTGGCGCAGGACTGCCCGCGCAGCACCATCTGGTTGACCATGAACTTGCCGTTGTACTCGCCCACCGCACCCGCCGCGATGCGGAAACCGGGATAAGGCAGGTAGGCACTGCCGGTCCACTCCCACACGTCCTGCGCGAAGCCTTCGCGCAGCGGTCGCGGGTGGACCTGGATTGCATCGTCAAGATCGTCCTGTACCGCCGCGCCGCCGTGCCGCCGGCTGGCCGCTTCCCACTCCTGCTCCGTGGGCAGGCGCTTGCCCGCCCAGGCGGCATAGGCGCAGGCTTCGTAATAGCTGACGTGGCACACCGGCTCGTCCAGGCGCAGCGGGCGCATGCCGTGCAGGGTGAAGCTGCTCCATGCACCGGACTGCTGCTCCCAGTACAGCGGCGCCTGCCAGCCTTCCTCCAGCACTTTCGCCCAGCCGTCCGACAGCCACAGCTCCGCCCGGCGGTAGCCGCCGTCCTCGATGAATTGCAGGTACTCGCCTACGCTCACCGGCCGGCTGGCGATGCGGCTGGCCGGCAGCAGGACCTGGTGCGATGGGGTTTCGTTGTCGAAGGCGAAGCCGCCGCCGGCGTGGCCGATGTCGGCAATGCCGCGCCCGATTTCCAGCCAGCGCAGCGGCGGGGCGGACTGCTGCGGCTCCGTTGCGGCCGCTGGGGTATAGGCCGGCCGCAGCGGGTTGATGGCGAAGGCGTGCTTGATGTCGGTGAGCAGCAGCTCCTGGTGTTGCTGCTCGTGATTCAGCCCCAGCTCCACCAAGGCCGCGGCATCGGCGCCGCCGTGCTGCAGCAGCGCCTGCATTGCGCTATCGACATGCGCCCGGTAGGCGCCGATCTCGTCCGCAGTGGGGCGCGTCAGCAAGCCGCGCGATGCGCGGGCGATGCGCGCGCCCACCGCCTCGTAATAGGAATTGAACAGATGGCTATAGCGCCCATCGAACGCACGGTAGCCGGGCAGGTGCGGCAGCAGCAGGAAGGTTTCGAAGAACCAGCTGGTGTGGGCGCGGTGCCACTTGGCCGGGCTGGCGTCCGCCATCGACTGCACCTGCTGGTCCTCCGGCGACAGCTTGGCCGCCAGGGCTTCGGTGCGCGCGCGCACCGCCCGATAGCGCTCGGGCAAGCTCGCGCCGCCGGCGCTGCTTGACGCGGATCCCTGCTTGAGCTGCCCGGCCGCCATGGGGAAATCCTCCGCAATACGCCGGTTTATTTGACCTTGACGCCGCGCCAGAATGCGATGTGGTCCTTGATCTGCGCGGCTTCGGCACTCGGCTCCGGGTAATACCAGGCGGCATCCTTGCTCTCGCTGCCGTTGGCGGCGACGGTGTAATAGTGCGCGATGCCCTTCCAGTGGCAGACCGTGGTGGTGGTGCTCGGCTTGAGGTATTCGGCGTTGACGGATGCGGCCGGAAAATAATGATTGCCTTCGACCACGACAGTGTCGTCGGACTGCGCGATCACTACCCCGTTCCAGATTGCGGTGGCCATTCCTGCCTCCTGCGTGACCGCTGATCCGCGTCAGCCCTTGAGTGCGGGCCGTGGACGGATAGTGGGTTGCTGCTGATGCCGGCGGGCCTGGCGATGGTCTCGCCGGGCCTGCTCCATTGGATTATCGGACCGGAACGTATGCAGAACTATGACCGGTGGTCCGGCGGATATGTTCAATCATACGACCGATCGGCGATGCCATCGCATTCATGGAGGCGCCGCCATGGGATTGCAAGGGGGCAATACCTCGGGTGCCGCGCAAAAGCGGCCGCGCCGGCAATTCCGGGCGGCATCGCCCCGGCCCGCGTCCGTCCGGCGCCCGGCTTATTCCGGCGCGCTCACCTGCACCCCGGTCTGGGGCAGCCCCGAGATATGCACCTTGTGCTTCGGCTCGAAGTTCGGGCAGGGCCACATGCCGGCGCGCATCTTCTTCAGTTCGTCGGTGTCATGGAAATCGCGGTAGGGCGTGAGGTCGAGGTTGTCCGGCACCCGGGTCAGATCCTCGTCGCCGATCACCTTGATGTAGTCCTGCATGAAGGCATCATAGGCTTCCCAGGTGATGCCCTCGGCGCGCACCGCGGCCTGCTCGGCGTGCAGCGCGATCTGGTGGGCGTGCAGATAGTGCATACCGAGCAGCTGGATCAGCGATTTCTCCACGGCCTCGTGCACGATCAGGAAGCGGTCGGTCAGCACCTTGCGCTTGCGATAGATGAAACTCTTCGGCATGTGGCGGTCGATGAAGATGGTGTGGCCATCGATGCTGTAGCCGGCGAGGTAGGGGATGTCGTAGCCGCGCTCCAGATGGGTGCGGGCGCGGATCGCCTTCACCGCGTGATCCATCATGGTCTGCCCGATCAGCCACTCGGGCCGGTGGCCCTTGTGCGGCGCCTTGTGCGCCGGATTGATCGTCTTGAGCATCCTGGGGTGTCGTTCTGAACCGTGCATGCTGTCCTCCTGATTGATTTGATGGCTTCACCGCGCCAGCGACACGCCGACGCCGATGCGGAAAATGGAGCGGTTGTAATTCAGCAGGTCTTCGCCGTAGCCCTGCCACATATACAACATCCAGAAGAAATCCGGATCGGATGGCTTGTTCGGAATAGTGTATTGCAGGTTCACCGCGCCTTTGCCGGTGACCGGGTTGTAGCGGACCATGGCGCGCAACAGCTGTCTGCCGAAAAGCTGCTGCTCGTAGGTCAGCTCGCTGTAGCCGTAGTAGGTGCCGATA
>Ga0302316_10001854_pt1 | contig 16013 bp, 10 predicted proteins | sample III_Palsa_N3_2_FD_200456 | JGI IMG/M metagenome (GOLD analysis project Ga0302316, IMG submission 200456) | Peat permafrost microbial communities from Stordalen Mire near Abisko, Sweden - III_Palsa_N3_2 | ecosystem: Environmental > Terrestrial > Soil > Palsa > Peat permafrost | place: Sweden...
CAGGCGCTGGTGAAACCCCTCGCCTGCGATCAGGAGCTGGCGATCTACCGCGCGATGGATGCGGTCGGCTACGACGGCGGCACCGCCGGCAATCACGAGTTCAACTACGGCCTGCGCTTTCTCTCGCAAGCTACCGGCACACCGATGAACGTCGACGGCGGCCACACTGATCATTGCGCCGGCCCGCATTTTCCGCTGGTGCTGGCCAACGTCGACAGCGTGCGCGACGGCAAGCCGATCTTCCAGCCGTGGACGGTGGTGACGAAAACCATCGAGGCCTACGCAACCGACGGCAGCAAGGTCAGAGTGCCACTGAAGATCGGCATCATCGGTTTCACCCCGCCACCGATCATGCAGTGGGACAAGCAAAACCTCGCCGGCAAGGTCACCGTCACTGGCGTGGTCGAGGCCGCGCAGAAATACCTGCCGCAGCTGCAAGCACAGCATCCCGACCTGATCGTGGCGATTCTGCACGGCGGCCTCGACACCGCGCCATACACGTCGGCGATGGAAAACGGCGGCTGGTACCTGGCCGGTGTGCCCGGCATCGACGTGCTGCTGCTCGGTCACGCACACACCGAGTTCCCCGGTCCGCACTATGCCGGCATGAAAGATGTCGATGCCGAGCGCGGCTTCGTCCGCGGCGTGCCCGCGGTGATGGGCGGCTTCTTCGGCAAGGATCTGGGCGTAATCCAGCTGACACTCGACCGACAGCAGGGCCACTGGGCGATCGACCGCAGCCAGTCGCACAGCGAAGTGCGGCCGATCTGCGCGGCTGTCGCTGGCGCAAACAAGCTTGTTGCGAAACCCGACTGCGTACCTGCCGATCCGCAGATTGCGCCGCTGCTGGAAAAAACCCAGGTAGCGGCGATCGCCTACGTCAACACACCGATCGGCGAAAGCACCGTACGCATGAGCAGCTACTTTGCCGACGAGGGCAACATGACCGCGCTGGCCGCCGTCAACGCGGCGCAAGCCGACTATGCGCGCAACGAACTTCCGCGCACGCATCCCGAACTACGCGACGTACCGGTGCTGTCCAGCGCCGCCGCATTCCGCACCGGCTTCGGCGGCCCCGACGATTACACCGACGTCGCCGCCGGCCCGCTGACCTTGCGCAGCGCCGCCGACCTGTACTTCTATCCCAACACACTAGCCGCGGTGAAAACCGACGGTGCCGGCCTCAGGGCATGGCTGGAGAAATCTGCCGAGCGCTTCAACCAGATCGATCCGAACAAGGCCGGCGAGCAGCAGCTCATCAACGACAAATACCCTGGTTTCAACTTCGACCAGATCCAGGGCGGTATCCACTACGTGGTCGACCTATCGAAGCCCGTCGGCCAGCGCATCACCACGCTCACCTATCACGACAAACCAGTGACGCCCGACCAACCCTTCGTCATCGTCACCAACAACTACCGTGCCAGCGGCGGCGGCCACTTTCCTGGCCTCGACGGCAGCAATATCGTCCTCGCCGCTCCGGATGGCACCCGCGAAATTCTGGCCGACTGGTTGAAAGACAAAAAGCAGATCGGCGCGAAGGATCTTGAAACGACGTCATGGCAATTCGCGCCGCTGAAAACGCACGGCTCAGTGGTGTTCAGTGGCGCCAGCGGCAAGCAGGATGTGGCGCATGCGACCGGACTCCGAGGTATCCGCCAACTGAAGGACCTTGGCGACGGCATAGCTATCTACGCAATCGACTTGTCCGAGTAATCACCCGCCAGATAGTTTGACTAGCCTATCTATGTCGACCGAGTCTGTGTGAGAACGCAGCCGTGCGTTTGGGGCTGATCAAGATTTGCTCAGATTGACGTGTGTACGTTTGGCTCTGAACCACTGATGCTCGAACAAGTTGCCGAAAATCGCCTCGACCCGTAGCAGGCATCCCGTGTTCGTATGACGAATGGCACGGCAGTACTTCTGACACGCGTAGGTTAGATAGGTACAGCGCACATTCGTCATTCGCTTGAAGTTACGCAGAGCTTGGCATTAGTCCAGGTGCGGGGTGCGCCGCTCAACTTAGGTAGCGGTCAATACGATCACGCCTTCTGCGCGTCAGAATTTAAGGATGCCAGAACATGGATACGAGCCGCAGGACAGCATATGGCAATCGTCCTCGACCAGGAGATGGGCATATGAAATCCCGGATTCTGCTTACTTGCCTGGTCGCGCTGATGAGCATGGCCAGCGGCGTTTGTCTGGCGGGTAGTCATCCGGCGCCAAAGCCAAGCGCGGCGCCGGAGCGTTTGTACTCAGCTATGGAATTGCGCTCGGACTTCGAACAGATGTACCGCGAACTTAAAGCGGCGCACTTCGATCTCTATGCATTCACGCCAAAGCCAGAACTTGATCGACTGTACGCTCGGACGCTTGCAGGGTTGAGTCGGCCGCTAACTCTGCCGCAGGCAAAAAACCAATTCGAGTTGTTTGCTGCCGCCGTACACATGGGCCATACGCGCGTCGACTCGCCAGCATCGGATTGGGCGCGGTACAGAAAACATGGCGGCCGGGCTTTTCCACTGCAGATAAGAATTGCCGATGGTCGCGTTTACGTAGCGGAAAACCTCAGCGGTTTGGATACGATCCGACAAGGGGATGAAATAACCAGCCTCGACGGGGAAAGCCTATCGCGCTGGCTGGAGCGGACCGAACGGCATGTATCCGCGGAGACGCCATACATGGCCCATTCGCTGATGGAGTATGACTTTCCCACTTATGTCTGGGTCGAACTTGGCGCGGTTGACGGTTTCGATATCGTATTGAGCAGGGTCGGTTCCGCTTCTCAGCGTCTGCACATACCGGCTCGCACCAGCGCTGAAATGGACGCAGCTCGTAAACAGCAGCCGCCAGTTCTTGATCTGGAAAAGCCATTGCGCGATTCGAGGATGCTCAGCGATAGCGTCGCGTACCTTCGTCCGGGGCCGTTTTACAACGCGGAGGCAAAGACCGGAGCCGAAGAGTGGGACGTTTCCAGCTTTCGCCAATTCATCGATAGCGCATTCGAAAGTTTTTCCGAAGCGCACGCGGCAAGCGTGATCATCGATCTACGCGGTAACCCTGGCGGCGACAACCTCTTTAGCGATGTCCTGGTCTCCTGGATTGCCACTCGCCCATTCCGCTTTGCCTCGCAGTTCAAGATAAAAGTGAGTGAGGAATCCACGGCCGCGAACCAGGCCCGGATCGCGAATGATGCCGCAGCAGCCGGGCCCATTTCGCAAAAGTACGCAAACCTCTACGCACACGCGTCAAGCGGAGATATCGTTGATTTCGATATTCCATTGGCTTATCCGCGTCCGGGAAAGCGCTTTAACGGCAAGGTATTTGTTCTGATCGACCGCCAGTCCTACTCGGATGCCGTATCGGTAGCCGCTCTCGTTCAGGACTACAAATTCGGCGTCATTCTGGGAGAACCAACGTCCGACATGGCGACGACCTATGGCGCGATGGAGCAGTTCACCTTGAAAAACACCAAGCTCTTGGTCGGCTATCCCAAAGCAAGAATTGTCCGGCCGAATGGAGATCTGCGCGAGAAGAGAGGCGTTACACCGGATATACAAATACGGATCCCCATTGTGCAATCCGTAAACGACGAGGTACTGCGCCAGGCAGAGATCATCGCGCAGCATAATTGATGACCGTAGATAGATTACGGCAAGCAATCGTTTGAGACCGCCGTTGTGAACAGACACTGCGTGTGTCCGCTTCTCCGTCCGAGTCTTGAAAGTAGTGGCGCTGCCCCGTGTGTTGAGCCGTGTTCACTTGCAGGACATCTGGCACAAAGGAGACTGGGTGGTCTGAGCTCCGGGAGCAGTAGTGCAATACGGTATGGTTGTTGAACCTTTTCTTGCCCGTATAGGCGGGCGCCGGTACATGTTCTGGTGCGCTTTGTTGCTTACCGCGTGCCTCGGTCCGACATTTGAGACTCATGCTCGTGGCGTAGAGACGCATACGCTCAAAGGCTCGTCGCGCGGTCAGTCTGCAGATCAACTATCCATCCAGATCGATAGCGATCGGCTGACCCTATCTGTCACCGACGTTCCGCAGGTTTATCTTTATGGCGTTATCGACGCCGACGCGCCTCAACGTGTTGCCGCGTTGATGAAGTCGGGAAAGATCCCCAACGGCTCCGATATCTATCTGAATTCCTCGAGCGGAAACCTGAGTGCAGGCCTGGCGCTGGGGCGTCTGTTTAGGGCCGGTTCGATGGTCACGCACCTGGGCAAGCCAAGACGCAAGGGGGAGATCAACACGGCTGTCTGCGTGGGTGCATGCACCTATGCTTACTTCGGAGGACTCTATCGGTGGGCGGCCACCGGTAGTGATCGCATCGGTCTGTCCTCGTACCACACGATGGACCCGGCAGTGAGCGGCATTGGCCAGGCGCAGCAGACCTCGGACGAAGTCGTTTCGTATCTGAAGGACATGGGCATCAATCCCAGTGCGCTTACGCCTATGCTGACCACATCACACGATGCGGTGGTATGGCTGACGGCAGATCAGATGATTTCATCGGGACTGGCCAACAACGGACGGCTGCCCCTCACGGCGAAATACCAGCCATCCGCCACTGGACTCTATCTGGTGCTCGATCAGGTCGACCGTCACGGCGAGCACCGAATGACGATCGAGTGCAAGCGCGGTCTCGTGACGCTTACCGCGATCAATCAGGTGGGCGCAGCCCGTGCAAAAGATATTGTGGCGCGTGGCGCAAGATCGTATTTCGAGATCAACCGACAAGAAACGCTGACGCAACCGCGGGATGGTGCCAGTGTCGCGAACGATTCGGTGACGATGACCCGGCCCTATCCGCCCGCTCGCCTGGAATACATCATTTTTGCGCAATCCGTCGGTGCATGGGTCGGCGACAGCAATAACGCATTTCGTAACGGCTTTACCTTCTACCTCGAACCTGTCAGAAGTACCCTCAAGGACTATTACAACGCCTGTTGGCAGGCGGCGCCGTGGCCAACCAAACAAAATCCAAATCCCTGACAGCGGAAACAAACGCGTCCGTGACATTGTCCAACCGACTGACCGCTGATCGTTACACAGGCACTTAGCCGTCCGTTTTTCGCTCGATGCGGAAGCGGCGGCTCCCATGTGGACTCTCTAAGAGTCGGTTCACGATTTCCTGAGCGGCAAAGCCAAGAAGGCCGAATGGCTTCATCTTGTTCGCTCCACTTGGGGAAGTCGCTCGGCAACGTTCGCCACTGGCAGCCCGTGCGCAGCAGGTACAACACCGCGCACACACTATCGTACAGATCCACGATCCAGGGCTTGGTCTTCCGGCGGGCCTGCTCTAGCAACGGTCGGATCTGATCGAACCGTTCGCGACTCATGTCGCTGGGATAGCTCTTCTTGCGCCCCCCATTATCGGGAACGTCGGGGGAGATCGTGAACAGGTTCTAAGACTATTTCTCATTGACACGGAGAGAGGCTGCCATGTAGTAAAAGTGCTGGGGTATGACAACGTTTATGGACTTTCAGCGCATGCTGATGGAACGACGGGTGCATAACCACTTCAACTCAGGGAGTGAAGACCGTCATGCTCAAGAGAATAGGACTTACGCCTTGGCTGCAGCAGCTAGTCATTGCTGTGGCGTTCTGCGGAGCGTACCTGCTGCTGCGCAGCGTTTCGCTGGTCTATTTCGGCTACTGGATGCCCCAGGTCGGAATCTGGCTCGCGGGTGTGTTGCTGCTGCCACGCCGTTTCTGGCCGGCCTTGCTGGTCGCCAATCTCGTGGCGTTTATTCCCGTCGCTTATGCCTGTTTTGACCAATACGGCTGGACTGGATCGTTATTGCATGTGATTCCGATATCGGCCTTTGCCATGTTGGTGGCATACCCGCTGCGTGCGCATCTGCCTGGCACAGTGTCCGGTAAGCGGGTACTCGAATCGCTCACGGCCAAGCATATGGTCGCGCTGCTGGGCTGCACGTTCGCATTCACCCTGCTTTCGGCAGCCGACAGCACATTGCAATATATCCTGACATTCTTGCCCGGGCAGAATGGCCCTGCCTTGATGCGGCTGTGGGCGCCGCGCTTTCTATTAGGTAACTATCTCGGCTGCCTCACAGTGGTACCGCTGGCGCTGGCCATCCACCAGGCCATTCGCCAGACGGAATCATGGTCTGACCTGGCTCGGCAGATGGGCCGCAGCCGTCTGTTGCTTGAAGGCGTGGTACTGGGACTGGCCTGCGTCGGGCTGCTGACGGCAATGGGTGCGGGTGTCGCCGGTGACATGTGGCGTCAGGCCGCACGTATGGCCCTGTTTTTGCCGGTGGCGTGGATGGCCGTGCGCTATGGCTGGCAGGGCGCCGCAGTAGGCGGCACCGCCGCCAGCGTCGGCATCATGCTGAGCATGCCCGCGCAGTACGATCCAGGTGTCGTCAACGCTCAGAACTTCATGGCCATTTTTCTCACGGTCTTGCTGCCGCTGGGCGCGAAGATCAACTGGCTCAATGAGCAGGAGCGGCAGCTGGCTACCGATCATATGCAGGTCCGGCAAGCAGCGCGCCACGAGATCTATCAGGGCGAGCTGCGGCTGCGTCGTGGCATGGAGATGCAGGGGCAGGCCCATGATTACATCAAGGAGGGTTACGGCCGCCTGCTCGAACGCGTCCGCGACGTACTTCCCGAAAATGAGCTGCATTACTTCCGTACGCTGCTGCTTCTGGTCCAGCGTTTCACGTCCTCGGTGCAAGAGAGTTTTCTTCCATCGCCGTGGCAGTGGCCACGCCTGGGCTTGCCTACGGCGCTCTGGAGCGGCGCGATCGCTGAAACCCTGGAAGAATGTGGCGTCGCCTTCGATGGCCACGTCTCGGAGCGGGTAAACCTGCTGACGCCGGGCGCGCAGTGGACGCTCTACCGGCTGGCCTGCGAAGCGGTGGCTTATACGCTGATGCAATCGCCAGCCACGCAATGTATCCGCCTCTACGTACGGGTGGTGATGGTGGGACCGACACGCAACATACCCTGGACAATGCTGGTCGTGGCCGGCGAACCCGAACCGCCCACGGCGCAGCCCCTGCTGATCGCGCTACCCAAGAGCAGCCACCTGCTACTGTCTCGACTCGGCGCCATGGGTTTGGATCTTGCCGGCATGCGGGATCGGGCCAGCCTTTACCAAGGCAGGCTCCGCTCCAACAGGCATCGGCAACGCATTAGCGTGTCGTTGCTGGATACACCTGACGTAAAGCTCGACGCTGGATTCGCCGCAAATAAAGGTCGACGCGCAGTTAGCGTGGCGTGAGACTGGCGATAAGACGGTGATGCAATAGCGACGGCTGCATGGAATACGTTTGGTACTTAAACTGATGAATGTGAATTCGCGAACAGAGGGGACACCATGATTCGACACAATGTATTGCGTGCACCATTGTTGGCTGGGTTGATCGCCGGCATTGTGGCGCTGCCCGCCATGGCACAGCAGACTGGAACAAGTCAGCAACAGTCGGGGCTGGGACAGTCATGGCCGCAGGCGAAAAATGTCAGTGCGGCGCCCGGCTGGCGCGTCTACGTCTTCGTGCAGGACGAGGTCAAGTACATCCAGGTCAACGACCTTGTCGGCACGGTACGCGCTACAGTGGCGACCGCGAACGGCTATTTTCTCGTGCTGCCGCTGGGTGCCGACGCACAACGCGTGTCCACGCCGGCGCGGCCGCTGGCCGCGGCCCTCAACAGCACGGCGCCGGCCATTACGGTCTATCAGGATAATGCGGTGCAGCTAACGGCCCGCTATCAAAGCGATGGCAGTACCGTATGGACAGCAACTGCCAAGACATCGCCAAAGGCCATCACAACACCGGCGTCAGCACCGGCAGCAACGCCTCTAGACTGTCCTCCGTGCGCAGGCAGCAGCCCTCTATAGCCATTGAAGTAACCTTAGCCGGGTGCGCATCGCACCCGGCATGTACAACTACTCGGCCAGACGTCTTTCTTCATCGCGCAATCGTTCCTCGGCCACTCCGTAATATCCCTCGGACATTTCGATGCCGGTGAAGTGATGTCCGGCACGCAATGCGGCAACGCTCGTGATGGCACTACCCATAAAGGGATCGACAACGGTATCGGTCGGCAATACGATCGCCAGCAGCTTTTTCAGCAGCGACTCGAGCTTGCCGACCTGATGCAGCGCATCGCTGCACAGAGGGATCCCGATGACGCCGCGTTCATGCCGCGCAAGGCGCAGAAAAACCTGCTCGGCAAAAAAGGCCACATCAAGCGCAATGCCATGTTCACCAAATTGCGCGGCGGCCCGTACCTCAAGGCCAAGACGACGAGGCTGGCGCCAGCGCAGCTGCGCCGGCCCAAATTCGTGCAAACGGTCATTGACCAGCGCGAAGGTGAAGCCATACCAAGTCGATGCGACGCGCGCCTGCACGCCCCATAAGTCGTTTATAAGCCATCCCCGCGATACTCTGCGCCGTGGTCCATGCCGCTCCGACACACGCGGTGATGTGACATCCGTAGGAGCACACGTTGCACATCATCCTTGTGGAAGACGATACCCAACTCGGCGCGGCGATCCAGCGTGCGCTGGAGCGTCTTGCCTATACCGTGACCTGGCTGCACGACGGCCGCGCTGCGCTCATCGCTCTGCGCGATGAAACCGCCGACCTGGTACTGCTCGATCTCGGCCTGCCGGGCAAAGATGGCCTGGAAGTGTTGATCGAAGCACGCCGCAACAACATAAAGACGCCGGTGCTGGTGATGACGGCACGCGACACGCTCGAGGCACGCGTGGCCGGACTGGATGCCGGTGCTGACGATTACCTGATCAAGCCGTTCCATCTCGACGAGCTGGGCGCACGCATTCGCTCGCTGACGCGCCGCATGCAGGGCCTCGCCGCCAACCGCATCGAAGTCGGCGCGCTGAGCCTCGACCTGGGTACGTCAGAGGTAAGCTTCCGCGGCGAGCGGGTTGAACTGACCCGTCGCGAATTTTCGCTGCTGCAGACGCTGATGGAACGGGCCGGTCGCTTGGTCCGCCGCGAAAGTCTGGAGAACTCTTTATACGGTCTGGACAATGCGGTCGGCAGCAGCGCTTTGGAAGTGCTGGTACACGCGCTGCGACGCAAGCTGAGCTTCGAGACGATCCAGAACGTGCGCGGCTTCGGCTACATGATTCCGCGGGAACCAAAGTGAAACCGACAAGCCTGCGTGCGCGGCTGCGCTGGCTGATCGTTATCGTGCTGGTCGCCGTGCTGGTGCCGCTGGGCGTACTGAGCTTTCAGCGCACAATCAAGGAAGTCGACGAACTGATGGATGGGCGGCTGGCGGAGTCGGCACGCACGCTCGAAGTGCTGATCCAGCACACCGGTATCAGCTCGCTGAGCGGACAGGATGGCCGGGGCGACCTGGTACCGGTACCCAACGAAACCGCGATCAAGCTAGCTCGCAGCAAGCACGCCTACACGTACGAGGCAGAGGTCGGCTTTCAGGTGTTCGATAGCCTGGGGCGCCCCATGCTGGCGACGGCCAATGTGATCGACCTGCCCGCGCCGCAACCCGGTGATGCGGATTTTCAGGACCTGCATACCGGGCAATACAACTGGCGCGTTTACACGCTGAGAGATGTCGCCGAAGGCGTGACGATTCGCACGGCGGAGCGTTACGACAGTCGCAACGGCATTCTGCATGCGCTGTGGCTCGATCATGGCGTGCCGCTGGTGATCGGGCTTCCGCTGCTGGCGCTGCTGGTCGGCTGGGCAGTAAAGCGTGGATTGCAACCGCTGGCATCTTTGGCGCAGGCGCTGTCGTCGCGCGAGCCAGGCAGTCGCAAGCCGATTCATCTGGGCCAGGCGCCGCTGGAACTGCAACCGGTGCTTGCGGCGCTCAACGGACAACTCGAACGTCAGGAAGACGCGCTCGAACGCGAGCGGCGCTTCAGTGCGGATGTCGCGCACGAGCTACGCACGCCGCTGGCGTCGATCATGATCAATCTCGAAAGCGCCATCGCCACCAGCAACCTGACCGAAGCGCAGGACAGCCTAGCCGGCGCACAGCACAGTGTTGCTGCACTCGCTCGCCGTATCGAACAGCTGCTCGCGCTGGCGCGACTGGAGGCTGGCGTGGCATCGGGTCAGCGAACTGCGATCGATCTTGTCGAAGTCGCCAGCGACGTCATCGAAGAGCTGACCACGATCATCGCCGACAGCGGTGTGCAACTCGATTTCATGCAACAAAGTCCGCAGGTGATCGTGCAGGGCTACGAGGCAGCACTGGCGGCGCTGCTGCGCAACTTGATCGAAAACGCCTTGCGACATGTTCCGCAGGGCGGGCAAGTTCAGCTGATCATCGAGCAGGGTGCAAAGGAAGCCACGCTGGACGTGATCGATGATGGACCCGGCATTCCGGCCGAGCAGCGCGCCGCCGTGTTTGCGCGCTTTCACCGGGAGAAATCCAGCCGGGGCGATGGTTATGGCCTTGGCCTCTCCATCGTGCAGCGCGCTGCCGAGCTGCACGGCGCATCGATCGAACTGCTCGACTCCCCTTTCGGCACAGGTCTGCGTGTGCGGGTGGCTATTCCGCTCGGCGAATGATGGGCGGCGATCGATACGCCACCCACCCTCTCAGGGCTTACCGACGACCAGGACCGCAAAGCTTCCGGCTACGATGGATGGATGTCCATTTGCTTGTTTGGTGTCGCCGAATTTCGCAGCGGACAGATACAGGCGATGTGACTGCGGATCGAGTGCCAGCGTACGCGCGCTGACCCGGGTGACAATCGTGTTTTTCACCGTGTAGTGATCCGGATCGTCCTCGTGGATGGCAGTGATCGTGCCGCTTTCACCGTTAGAGCTGTAGACCATCGATGTCGCGTCGTCGAATACCACCGCATCCGGGCCATTGCCGATCGGCAGCGTTGCCACCAGATGGCCGCTGCCCGCATCGAGTACCGTCATCTTCTGGTTATCGCAGACCGAGAACAGCCGGTGATGCTCACGGTCGATGGCCAGGCCGCTGGGCGACTCGCACGGCGCCAGCGGCCACGTGTTAAGCACGGTGTTGCTGCGCGAGTCGAGTTGTACCAACTCGGATTTGTCCTCGATATTGACATAGACATGACCGGCACCATCGGACACCGCAAACTCCGGCTTGCCGGGCAGCCCGATGGTGGCTATCACACTATTTTTTTGCGGATCGATCACGCTGACGTTGCCGCTCTTGCCATTGAAGGTCAACACGTGATGCGAGGCAGTGTCGTACACGATCGCGTCGGGTTTTTCGCCGGTGCCTGTGATCACCGCCACGGGTTTCAACGTATCCAGATCGAACGCGGTGACGGTGGCATTTTTGCCATTGCTGGTGAAACCGCGCTTGAGGTCCTGCGCCACGGCAATGCCGTGCACGCCCTTGGTATCGGCAATCGTTCCGATCTGCTTCGCGTGCTGCACGTCGATTACCAGCACGCGATCACCGCGGCTGACAAACAGGTGATGGCGCTGCGCGTCAACGCTCAGATAATCCCAGCCGCCGTCACCGCCGAGATTCATTCGCGAGAGCACTTGATCGTTGTCCGCTGCCTGGCCAGCGCTCGCACCCAGCGGAACAGTCAACGCCAGCGCAAGCGCCGCAGGCAGAAGATGACGGAAAAGGTTTTGCATGAGGGCTGCCTGCTCGGAGAGGGTGGATGCGTTATGCCGCCCAGCATGAAAGCGTCTGCTTATCGCAGCCTTAGTGAAGCCCTCCCGGGAAACGCTTTCGCGAGATTGTCATACCGAACAAAGTCACTACTAAGCCACATCCGCTAGCGTAACGAGACACATCAGGCAGACTCGGAGCGCGGCTTGTCGCGATCACTCACATGGCGAGCGTCAGGCGCACGACCAAATTCGACATCGTGGTCGCGTACGTCCGTTGCCGGTCTATTGCTGAGCTGCGCGACGTTGCTCGGTGGATGTGCCACCTATCGTCCTGCGCCGCTGCCGACGGCGGTCGAGCTGCCGCATGATGTAGCCCATCTTCAGGGTGCACCGACCGACGGCCGTGCGCTCGACATGCTTGCGTTCCAACGCTTGGTATTGCTCAACAATCCCGACCTGCGCGCCGCACGCGCCCAGCACGACGTTGCACAGGCACAAATGCTTCAGGCCGGGCTGCTGCCGAATCCTTCCGTCAATGGCAGCATCGGCTATCTCATCTCCGGCGTAGGCGACGCCACCGCGTGGACCGCCGGCATCAGCGAGGACATCCGCTCACTGGTCACGCTGGCGCCGCGACGGCAGGCGGCAAAGGCCGCCGCTGCCGAGGTCGACGCCAGTTTGCTGTGGCAGGAATGGCAGACCCTCGGCAAGACGCAAATGCTGGTCGTTGATCTGGTTGAGGGTGAAAGACTGCGGGCATTGCAAAGTCACACGCTGACTCAGCTGGAACAACGCAACCAGCAGCTGCGCAAAAGCATCGCCGAAGGTAACACCGATCTGACCGCGGCCTCGCCGGATTTTGTGGCGGCGGCGGATGCCCGTACGTCCTACGATGATCTGCAACGTCGTCTGCTTGGCCAGCAGCATGAATTGGCGGCGTTGCTCGGTGTCGCAGCAGATGCGGCAATCCCGCTGCCAGCGACACTCGACCTGCCCGCACCCGATGCGGATAGCATCCGCAGCAGCGCAAAGAGTATCGAACGTCGCCGGCCCGATCTGGTCGCCCTGCAGCTTGGCTATCAGGCACAGGAAGCGACCTTGCGCGCGGCCGTGCTGGCCCAGTTCCCGATGCTGTCGATAGGCTACGCTGCCTCGCAGGACAACAGTCGTGTGCGCAACGGCGGTCCTGCGATTACCTTCGATCTGCCGATCTTCGATCGCAACCAGGGCAATATCGCCATCGCGAAAGCAACGCGGCAGCAGTTGCATGACGAATACTTTGCGCGGCTGACCGCGGCGCACAGTGAAGTCGATGCGCTGCTCACCGAACAATCGCAGGCGCGTGCCCAACTCGCCGAGCTGTTGCCGGCGTTGCCGGCAGCCATCCACGATGCCGACCAGGCAACCAGCGCGCAGCAGCTGGGACTGATCGATCTGCGCACCTACGTGGATCTGATCGTGGCCGCGCAGAGCCACCAGGCCGCGGCGATTACGCTGCAGCAGACCGTGCTGGAGCAGCAGGTCGCCATGGATACGCTGCTTGGCACGGGCATGCCCGATTCCCTTTCCCAGGATGTCATCGCGCCATGAACATGCGTGTTCGCCCGTTTGTCCTGCCAACTTTGGCGCTGACGCTTGCCGCTTGCGGCGGCGCCACGACAGACAGCGGCGACAGCGACAAGATCAGCGCGGCGGTAACCACCCAGGCGGTGCATCAGGGCAGTCTGCCGGACATCATCAGCGCTTATGGCACGGCCACGCCGACGATCGATGCAGCATCCACGCTAAACATCCAGGCCGAAGGCGCGGTGACCCAATTCGATGTCACCGCCGGCACCGCCGTGCACCGCGGTCAGCACCTGCTCACCTTCACGCTTTCACCGGCGGCGGCGGCGGCGTATCAGCAGGCGCGTACGGCGTTGAACGTTGCGCGCGCGCAGCGCGATCACACCGCGCAGTTGCTGTCGCATCAACTCGCCATACGCGATCAATTGGCGCAGGCAGACAAGGCGGCCAGCGACGCGCGCTCCGCACTCGATGCGCTGCGCAGACAGCAGGGCGACGGCACCACGGTCGAGCTGCTCGCACCGGTCGACGGCATCGTCAGCAGCATCGCGGCCACGCGCGGCGATACCTTGCAGCCGGGCGCACCGCTGCTCTCGCTGGCGCGCGGCGGCGGCGTGGTAGTCAGCGTCGGCATCGAGCTGGATCCGCAGCATGCGCCCGTGCCCGGCGACAAAGTCATGCTGGTGCCATTGGGCGCGGGAGCTTCGGTCACCGGCGTGGTGAAACGCGTCGCCGGCATGCTCGACACGCGTACACATCTGCAGAACGCGGATATCACGCCCGACGGCACCGTGATCGCCGGCATGGGTTATCGCGCCGACATCACCGTCGGCCAATGGCGTGGCTGGCTGGTACCGCGCGATGCGCTGGTCGGTGATGGCAGCACGTGGCAGGTGTATCAGGTGGCCGACAGCAAGGCGGTCAAGATTCCAGTCACCCTTGTTGGCGAGTCGGATACGGTCTCGGTGGTCAGCGGCGCACTGGATGCACAGCGCCCGCTCGTCGTCGTAGGCAATACGCAAATCGATGACGGCATGGCAGTTCGCATGGCGGAGCCGTCGAAGTGAGCGAACCGGTATCGAGTGAGCCCAACTGGCTGGCGCGCCATGGGCGAACGCTCATCATCGTTGCACTGGCGTTGGCCCTCGCTGGTCTGGCGAGCGCACTGTCGCTGCCGGTCGGCCTGTTTCCGCAGGTGTCGTTTCCGCGCGTCGTGGTGGACCTCGATGCCGGTGATCGACCCGCCGGTCAGACCGCGCTGTTGGTCACCCGTCCGGTAGAGGAGGCCATCCGTACCGTGCCCGGCGTGGTCAACGTGCGCTCGGAAACCACGCGTGGTTCGGCGCAGGTGTCGATCGATTTCGGCTGGGGTCGCGACATGACCTCGTCGACCCTGTTGGTCGATGCGGCCATTGCGCGCGTGCTGCCGACGCTGCCGGCGGGTAGTACGTACGGCGTGCGCAGAATGGACCCGACGGTGTTCCCGATCATCTCGTACGCGCTGCACTCCGACATGATGTCGCCGGTCGCGCTGAGGGATCTGGCGCAGTACCAGATCGTGCCGCTGCTGGCCGCGGTGCCGGGACTCTCACACGTCGATGTGCAAGGTGGCGAGACAGCCGAAGTCCAGGTAGAAGCCGACCCGCAGAAGCTTGCCTTGCACGGTCTGGCATTGAGCGATCTGGTCACGGCGCTGTCCGGCGCCAACGCGCTGCAGGCGGTCGGCCACGTGCAGGACCACAACAAGCTCTATCTCGTCGTCGCCGATCATTCGCTGAAAGGCATCGACGCACTGCGCCATGTCGTATTGAAGAGTGACGCGACCGGCTGGATCAAGCTGTCGGATGTGGCGACGGTGCACGATGGCTACATACCGCAATGGATCAAGGTAGCCGAGGACGGCAAGCCGGCCGTGCTGTTCAACGTTTATGAGCAGCCCGATGGCAATGCCGTGCAGATCGCGCAGGCGGTGCGCGACAAGCTGGCTGATTTCGCGCTGCCACGCGGCGTTTCCATCCGCAACTGGTACGACCAGAGCGAGCTGGTCACCGAATCGGCCAGCAGCGTGCGTGATGCGGTGATCATCGGCCTGGTGCTGGCAGCCATCGTGATGCTGCTGTTTCTGCGCAATCTGCGCGTCACCCTGATCACGATTGTCGTCGTGCCGGCAACGCTGGCGATTACCGTTCTGCTGCTGAGCGTGCTGGGATTGAGCTTCAACATCATGACGCTGGGTGGCATTGCAGCGGCGGTCGGGCTGGTGATCGACGACGTGATCGTGATGATCGAACATATCGCGCGCCGCGCCGGCGCCGTGCACGAGGATGGCCAGGGTGCGATCGGTGCCGATGCGGTATTGCCGGCGGCACGCGAATTCATGGCGCCACTATCGGGTTCGAGTCTGGCCACGCTGATCGTCTTTATCCCGTTGGGCTTTCTCGACGGCGTGACCGGTGCGTTTTCAAAAGCGCTGTCGATCACCATGGCCAGCGCACTGATCGTATCCTGGCTGATGACGGCGCTGATGGTGCCGCTGCTGGCGCGGCAGTTGATCAATTTCCGTCGCTGGCAGGACCCGGGCAGCAATCCTCGCGGATGGCTGCGACGCGCACACGGTCCACTTTACGACGGCCTCGCCCGTCGCCCGTGGCTGCTCGCGCCAGTGCTGGTTCCGCTGCTGGTGCTTGGCTATGTCGCATATACCCGTGTCTCCACCGGTTTCATGCCGACAGTCGACGAAAGCGGCTTCGTGATGGATTACTACACCGCGCCCGGCACCTCGTTGACGGAGACCTCGCGCCAGGTCGGCGAAATCGAAGCCATCCTCAAGGCGATGCCGGAAGTCGATACGTTTTC
>Ga0302316_10001855_pt1 | contig 16010 bp, 11 predicted proteins | sample III_Palsa_N3_2_FD_200456 | JGI IMG/M metagenome (GOLD analysis project Ga0302316, IMG submission 200456) | Peat permafrost microbial communities from Stordalen Mire near Abisko, Sweden - III_Palsa_N3_2 | ecosystem: Environmental > Terrestrial > Soil > Palsa > Peat permafrost | place: Sweden...
TACGTGGGCCAGACGGTGCAGTTGTCGGTGCTGGCGACCGGCTCGCCGTCGCTGAGCTACCAGTGGCAGAAGGCCGGCGTGGCGATCGCCGGCGCGAACACCGCCACCTACACGACCCCGGTGCTGACGGCCGCCGACAACGGCGACAGCTTCACCGTGGTCATCACCAACCCGGTCAACGCGGTGACCTCCGCGGCCGCCGTACTGACCGTCAATCCGGCGGTCGCCCCGGGAATCACCCAGCAGCCCACGAGCCAGTCGGTGCTGGCCGACGACCCGGCCACGTTCGTCGTGGGCGTGTCGGGCTCGCCGCCGTTCACCTATCAATGGCAGCTCAATGGCGTCAACCTGCCGGGCGCGAACGATGCCTCCTACGGCGTGTTCCAGGTGCAGGCGAGCAACGTGGGCAGCTATTCGGTGGTGGTGACGAACGCCGCCGGCAGCGTCACCAGCGCGGCGGCGACGCTGACGATCGCGCCGCCGGGTACCAACCTCGCGCTGAACCAGCCGGCGACGGCGAGCTCCATCCAGAACGGCGGCCTGGCCGCCTCGTTCGTCAACGACGGCGACCTCACCACGCGCTGGTCGTCCTTGCCCGCCGTCGATCCGTCGTGGGTGGAGATCGACCTCGGCTCGGTGATGCCGTTCGACACCGTGATCCTGTATTGGGAGAACGCGTATGCGACCCAGTACAAGATCCAGTACTCGACCGACAACGTCAACTGGAGCGATGCCGTCGCCAACAACAGCGGCGCGGGCGGCGTCGAGACGCTCACTTTCCCGACGGTGCAGGGCCGCTGGGTCCGCATGTACGGCGAGCAGCGCGCGACCCAGTACGGCTATTCGCTCTACGAATTCCAGGTCTACGACATCCCGCAGTGCGGCGGTTCGACCGAGCGCTACACGATCCTGAACAGCTCCTCGGTGCAGGACAACGTGAGCGGGCTGACCTGGCAACGTGCCGAGACGACCTACACCGGCGCGGATGCGCAGGGCGCCCAGTACACGCAACCCATCGCGCAGTCCTACTGCACCAGCCAGGGCACGCGCCTGCCCACGCAGAGCGAAGCGCTGGGCATCTCCGGCGTGAACTCGGCCACATGCGCGTTCCCGCTGCCCTGGAGCACCTGGACCTCCACCGTCAACCCGGCCGAGGCCGACCAGGCCGGGTTCGTGACCTACGCCGGACAATCGAGCTGGCAACTGGCCAACAACTTCCCCGGCGGCGTGGTGTGCACGGCCGGGGCCTCGGTCGCGGCCCCGCCGACGATCACGACCCAACCGGCCGCGCAGTCGGTCGAGGTCGGCCAGACGGCGACCTTCAGCGTCGCGGCCACCGGCAGTGGCTCCCTCGGCTACCAGTGGCAGAGGAACGGCAGCACCATCGTCGGTGCGACGAGCGCCAGCTACACCACCCCCGCCACGGTGGTCACCGACAACGGGGCCCTGTTCACGGTGGTCGTTAGCGATGCGGCCGGCGCGGTGACGAGCAGCGCGGTCGCGCTCACCGTCACGGGTGCCGTCTGCGCGGATGTGCCGGCGGCCCCCACTGGATTGACGGCGACCGTGGTCTCGGCGACCAAGATCACGCTGGGCTGGGCAGCGAGCGTGGCGGGCTCGGCGTGCTCGCTGAGCTACGACGTGTACCGGGCGACGACGGCGGGCTTCACGCCGGCGGCGGGCAACCTGGTCGCGTCGGCGCAGACCGGGCTCGGCTATGCCGACACGGGCCTGACGGCCGGCGTCACCTTCTACTACGTGATCCAGGCCGTCGACTCGGTGGGCAACTCCGCGTCGTCGAACCAGGCCAGCGCGTCCACCCCGAGCGCCAGCGCGCCCGCCCCCGACTTCACGTTGGCGGTCGCGCCGGCGGACGTCAGCGTGAATGTGGGCACGCCGTCGACGGCGGCGGTCACGCTCACGCCCACGAACGGGATGACGCCCACCACGTCGGTGAAGTTCACTTGTTCCGGATTGCCCACCGGTTCCACATGCAGCTTCGCGCCCGTCGTCGTGGCCGCGGACGGCACGATGACGTCCACGCTGACGATCTCGGCGACTCAGGCCACCGCGAGCGCCGCCGGCGGTGCAGCGCTGGCGGTCGGATTGCTCGGCCTCGGTGTCGGCCGCCGACGTCGCTCGTCGTCGCGCCGGCCCCTGCTGTGGGTGCTTGCCCTCGGGTTGCTCGGGGGCTGTGGCGGTGGCGGCGGCGCGTCGGACTCCCCGCCATCGACGGTCACGATCACCGCGACAGCCGGCTCGGTCATGCATACCACGACCTTCACGCTCACCGTGGACAACTGAGCCCCCCGGCACCTCCAGGACACGCCCGCTCGCGCCGATGCGCGATCGGGCCCATCGAGAACACCATGACCCAGTCTTTCCGCTTCGTCCCGCAATGTCCGCGAGAACGCGACGCCGGTCGCGCGAGGCCCGCGCTCCTCGCGTGCCTGTTGGTCACCGGCCTCCTGGTTGCCTGCGGCGGAGGCGGGGGCTCGTCCTCGGGCACCGCCGCGGCCGCAGTCGCGCCGGCGGTCACCACGCCTCCGGCCGCGGCATCCGTGACCGCGGGCCAGACCGCGACCTTCAGCGTGGTTGCCAGCGGTACGGCGCCGCTGACCTATCAATGGCAAGGCAACGGCACCGACATCCCCGGTGCCACCGCGGCCACCTACACGACGCCCACGACCACAACGGCCATGTCGGGCCAGTTGTACGCCGTGGTGATCGCCAATGCCGCGGGCAGCGTGACGAGCGCCGCGGCCACGCTGACGGTGACCGCCGCCACGACCCCGCCGGTGGCGTGCGCCAGCGTCCCGGCGGCGCCGGGCGGGGTGGTCGCGACGGCGTCGAGCGCGAGTGCGGTCAGCATCGGCTGGGCGGTCGTCAGCGCGCCGGCGAATTGCAACGTCAGCGGCTACAGCCTCTACCGCAGCACCCAGAGCGGCTTCACGCCGTCTGGCGCCAACCTGCTCGCGACATCGCTGACCGTTCCCCACTACGCCGACACCGGCCTCCAACCCGCGACGGCCTACTACTACGTCGTGGAGGCGATCGACGAGGACGGCGCCTCGGCCGGCTCAATGCAGGCCGCCGCGACCACGCAGGCCTTGCCCGTGCTCGGAAGCGGGTCGCCGCCGACCGTCGCGACACCGCCCTCGAGCCAGACCGTGACGATCGGCACCACGGCGACGTTCACGGTCGTGGCCGCCGGCACGGGGCCGTTCTCCTACCAGTGGCAGAAGAACGGCGTGGCGATCGCCGGTGCCACCTCGGCGAGCTACAACACGCCCACGACCTCGGCGCCCGACAACGGGGCGACCTTCGACGTGGTCGTCTCCAACGACAGCGGCCCGGTGACGTCCGCCGGCGCCACGCTGACCGTCAACAGTTCGCCGACCTACACCGTCTATCCCGGCTTCATCGGCACCGACCTGAACAACAACACGCACGGCGCGTGGGCCGACAACCAGATCTACGTCGAGATCCTCGGCGCAAACGTCGCCACCGGTGCCTTGTCCTGGGTGGGCGCCGACGGGACGGTCACGGCGGCCAGCCTGGCCGACAACACGGCTGCGAACGCGGTCACGGGCCCGGATGGCCACACCTATCCGAACTATGCGTTCACGCTGGCACAGAGTCATCTGCTCAAGTTGCCTCCGTTGAATGGCGGTCGTATCTACGTCTCCCTCGGCGCGCCGATGTACATCCCTATCGTGGCCGGCAATCCGCTGGGCTACGCGGGACCGAACCCGTTGAACACGTCGGACCCGAATAGCAACACGCACTACGACTGGTACGAGTTCGACTGGGGCGGCACCACCGACGCCATCTTCATCAACACCACGCAGGTCGACGACTTCGGGCTGCCGCTGACCCTCGACGTCTGGGGTACCAACGAGACCTTCCACCAGCAGACGGGCATCACCGAATCGATCGCGGCGATCGACCAGGAATACGTCGCCCAGACGCCGGCGGGCTTCCAGGCGCCGCAGGGCGGCATCGCCGCGGTCTCGCCGCTGCGCATCTGGGCGCCGGCGCACATGAGCTTCAGCAGCGGCGGCGCGAACGCGAACTATCTCGACAGCTACGTGAACGCGATCTGGGCCCAGTACGCCAGCACGCCGCTCACCGTCTTCCTGAACAACAACAGCCACGAGTACAGCGGCACCACCTCCGGCACGAGCTTCAACTTCACGGAGATCGACCTTCACAACGGTGCGTACGCTGGCCCGCAGACCTACAGCGTGGGCAAGCCCAGTACCCAGGACCTGCTGCTGTGCGCCGGCTCCATGGCGTATGCGGCCAGCACGCTGACGTCGCAGGAGTCCGGCGTGACGCTGGCGCTGGAGGCACAGTTCTGCGCCGCGTTCAACCGGCATGTGATGGACAACTCTGCAGAATGGACCGTGGTGCCCGACTACTACCAGAGCGCCCCGGCCAACTATTACGCCGCGTTCTGGCATTCCCACAGCATCGCGGGCCTGTCCTACGGCTTCGCGTACGACGACGTCAACAACCAGAGTTCCTCCATCGTCGGCGCTCATCCGGAACACATGGCATTCGGGATCAGCTATTGACGAATGGCTCGGCGCGAAATCTTGCGTGGACCAGGCGCCCCCGACAAGGCCGCCGGGTCGACATGCCCCTGCAGGCGCCCAGCCATGTCTCCCTGGAGCAGCCGTCTGTGAATGGCCGGTTGTGGCCGCTTTCGGATGGTCAGCCATCCTGCGGCGCCAGCGCCGGGACACGCATTTCCGTGCATGCCCTAGACATCTGCCGCACTCGTCCGGACGATCACTATTTCGGACGGGGGCCGCACTCGAAACATCCGCTATTGAACCGCGCAATTGTTGGGTCTCGATCACGCGTCGATCGCATCCCGGCAAACGGTCATGAATGTTTCGCGCAACCAGCCATGGGCGGGGTCAGCGTCGAACCGAGGGTGCCACATCGCGGAGATCACAATCTCTGGCGCCTTGACGGGAAGTTCGAAGACGGCAAGACCCTCTGCGAGCGCAAGGGCGCTGGGCAAGCCGGCACACAACATGCTCCTCGGCACCTGCGCGATGACGTCCGACTCGCGGGCGATGCGCAACGCATCCGGGAAACCGGTGACGATGGCAACAATCCTGCGTCGCAGGCCGAGCTCTGCCAAGGCGCGGTCGACTGGACCCTCGAAGACAGCCTTGCGCGAAGCCACGACGTGCTGGCAATCTGCGTAAGTAGCTGGCGTCACGGGACTCGCAAGCAACGGATGACCGGTTCGAGCCACCCCGACGAAGCGGTCGCGGAAGATGGATCGAATCCGTACCTCTGGCGCGGAATTCCCCAAAACGCCAATCTCTAGGTCGACCCGTCCTTCACGCAGGGACAGCGCATCCTTGACCGGTCTCGATACAAACCGAAGTTGAACGCGAGGCGCCGCGCGCACGACGGCGCTGACCAGTGATGGCGCCAATAGGGCGACAAATCCTTCGTTCCCGCGCACGACAAAAGTGCGCTCCAACGCGGCGAGGTCGATCTCGGTGGCTTGAGGACTGAGAAGAGTGCGTGCGTCCCGAGCGACTTCACGCACTTGCTCTCGCATCGCGATGGCCCGTGGCGTGGCTACCAGCCCGCCACCGGCACGGACCAGAAGTGGATCGCCTGTCACCGATCTGAGCCGCGCAAGGGTACGGCTCATGGCAGAAGCACTCAGGCCGAGTCGGCGCGCAGCGCCCGTCACGCTGCCTTCAGTGAGCAGGGCATCAAGAGCCGGCAGGAGGTTCAGATCCATGGTGTCCATGGACGGAGCCTATCGGAATTGACCCGTTGAGCCTAGCGTCTGACGCAACCATATTGTGCGTCCTATGCGTCTGGCGCTTGCTGGCCGTCTTTCATACATTCGATGCAGACCCGCGCAGCCACTTGCCGAAGATCGTCGATACCCCACCGCCTCAACCGGAAGACCAACTTGCCAATCCAACCTGTTCATCCCGTCAGACCTATTTGGCGCAACGTGCTGCCGGCAGCGGCACCTGGATGCTCGCAAGGCACGCCGTATTCATTCTGGGTGAAGGAGGGCGACCCTCAGAAAATTGCCGTCATCCTTGCTGGCGGCGGTGCATGCTGGACGGGCGAGAACTGCGCTTTGCATTGCCGGCCGCACTACCGGGCGTTCGCGGGCCTTGAGCTCGATCCCACCAATTTTGGCGGCGTTTTCGACACGGAGAACGTCGAAAACCCGCTCGCTGACTACACCCTGATTTACCTTCCCACGGCCAACGGGGACGCCTTTCTGGGTGACGCAACACCTGTCTATGACACGCCGGCGATGAACGGTCATCCCGAAGGCAAGCTGAAGATCCTGCACAAGGGATTTGACAATGCCATGCTCGCCCTGGACTGGATGTTCGGGACCTATCCGAAGCCGAATACGGTCGCGGTCATGGGCTGGAGCGCCGGCGCGCTTGCCTCGCCTCTCTATACGCACATCGTCGCACAGCGCTATCCCAGCGCCCGCGTCACCCACTTCGCGGACGGCGGCGGCGCCTATCACCTTGGCGAGAAGCTCGCCCCGCTCTTCAAGTCGTGGGGAACAGAAAGCGTCCTGAAGCGCGTCGAAGGCTTCGAGGATTTGCCAGTCGCCGGTCTGACCATCGAGGATCTCTATATCCGCGCGGCCGAGCTTAATCCCGGCATCGTCTTCCACCAATACAACGAACGGCACGACGCCGTGCAGGCGATGTTCATGCAACTGATCGGGGAGAAACGGCCTGACGTTCCGGCAAGACTGGATCAAGCGCACGCCTATATCCGCGCGAAAATTCCCAATTTCCGAACCTATACAAGTTGGGGGCACGATGAAGCCATCATCGGCGGCTACTACGACGCCGTGCTGGCAAACAATGCGCTGGACAACCGCGGACGCCCCCATGTGCTGGATCGGTTCTACACGCGTCAAACCAACGGCGTGCGATTCCTCGATTGGTTCACTTCGGCCTTGACGGGCAAGCCCGTGGAGGACGTGGCCTGCGTGGACAGTGAAACCCCTGAGCACCATTGGACGCGCCCAGCGTTTCCTTGATCGCGAACGGAAATCGGCCGCATGCATGGCAGTCAAGATTTAAACTTTGAGGTCAGTTGATGTCTCCAAACTCTTGCTGTCCTTGGTTACAGTTGCACCGTGCCACACGATCCCGCCGCTCAGGCCGTTCCCGAAACCGTGCGGTCGCGACAGGCGGTACTGGCCGGGTTGCGCCGACCGGCGGAAGCCAGTGTTGGAAATGCAGCGCCTGCGGTACCCCGTTGTGACGCCGTTTGCATGCGTTCTCAACTCCGAGCGACGCGAGCCATCTCCGCATCGCTAAGCAGGCCCAGTCGAATCAGGCTCTCCGCCGCTGCGACGATCGCTTCTTCGCTCGAGCGCGGTGACCATCCGAGTACGCGGCGGGCCTTCTCGCTCGTGGCATTGAAGTTCACGCCGAGCAGAGGCACGATGCTCTTCATTGCGGGGTTGCCGTGCGCGACGAGTCGCACAAGCCAGTTGGGCAACACCCGAGTGGGCACCTTTTTCGCGGCGGCGCCCATGCGACGTCGCAACACCTTCCCAACGTCGACCAGCCACAGGCTCTCCCCGGCGGTTGCAAGGAATCGCTCCCCCGCGGCGGCCGGGCTCGTCATAGCGCGCAGGTGTAGGTCGGCCACGTCGCGCACGTCGGCCACACCGGTGTTGATTTTCGGGCAACCTGGCTGACCGTCCATGAGGCGCTTGATCAGATGGATTGAATGCGAGGTGTCGGCGCCGAGCGCAGGCCCCAGCACCGCGACCGGGTTGACTGCGGACAACTCAAGCCCTGCACCTTCCCGCGCGACGAAGTCCCACGCCGCGCGTTCGGCCAGAGTTTTCGACTTCTGGTACGACCAGACCTCTCCGGTGAGGTCGCTCGAGTCCGTTTCATCGAAAGGCCGATCCATGGAGCCATGCCCAGCGCTGATCGCACCGAAGGCGGATGTGAGCACGACGCGCTGCACGCCGGACTCACGCGCCGGACGCAACACGCGCAGATTCCCGTCGACGGCGGGGCGGATCCAGTCCTCTTCTCGCACCTGGTCGCCCGAGGGCGTCGGCGAGGCGCCGTGGAGCACATAGCGGCAACCGGCCGTGGCTTGAGCCCAACCCGCGTCGGCCTTCAGGCCGGCGACCACGAAGGACAGGCGATCCCCCGGCTCGGCGCCGCCGGTGCGCAGGTTCGCGCGCACCTCGGCCTCGCGCGTCAAGGAGCGGATGGTCGTGCGCACCCGATAGCCGCGGGCCAGTAGCGCGAGGATGCAATGCTGCGCGATGAAACCGGTGCCGCCGGTCACGAGGACGAGTTCGTCTGTCATGGCAATCACCGGTCGATCGTCGCGAGGATCCAGTCGGCGTAGCGGTTGCCGGACACCGTCCCCGCTGCCAGTGCTGCATCCAGTCGCTGCATCTGGGCGGTGTCGAGCCGGACCGCTGCGGCGGCCACGTTCTCTTCAAGGTACACCCGGCGCTTCGTCCCCGGGATCGGCACGATGTCATCGCCCTTGTGCAGTAGCCAAGCGAGCGCGATCTGTCCAGGCTTCACGCCCTTGTTCGCCGCGATCTCGAACATGACGCCCGCAGCCGCGCGGTTTGCGTCGTAGTTGGCGCCCTGGTAGCGCGGGTCGGTGCGGCGCATGTCACCTTCGGGAAAGTCCTCCGCGCGCTTCACGTCGCCGGCCAGGAAGCCGCGCCCCAGCGGGCAGAACGGCACCAGGCCGATGCCCAGTTCACGCAGCGCCGGAATGATCTCGGGCTCGAGGTTGCGTTCCCATAGCGAATATTCGCTTTGCAGTGCCGAGACCGGGTGCACCGCGTGCGCGCGGCGAAGGTTGGCAATGCCCACCTCCGAGAGGCCGAAGAAGCGCACCTTTCCCTGGCGAACGAGGTCGCCCACCGTGCCCGCCACGTCCTCGATCGGAACCGTGCGATCGAGCCGGTGCTCGTAGAGCAGGTCGATGTGGTCGGTCTGCAACCGGCGCAGACACCCCTCCACGACGCGGACGATGTTCTCAGGGCGGCTGTCCATGCCGACGATCCGGTCGCCATCGAAGCGCGAGCCGAACTTGGTGGCGATCACCACCTTGTCGCGTCGATCCTTGAAGGCCTTGCCGAGGAGCGCCTCGTTGGTAAAGGGGCCGTAGTTCTCGGCGGTGTCGAAGAAATCGCATCCCAGCTCGATGGCGCGGTGCAGGGTGGCAATCGACTCCGCCTCGTCGGCGGGGCCGTACGACTGACTCATGCCCATGCAGCCGAGGCCGATGGCCCCGACCTCCAAGCCCTGAGTACCCAGTCGGCGTCTGCTCGATGTCATGCGCGTCCTCCTTGTTTCGTTGAATCCGCCGCGAAAAGCGGTGGCACGGTGGAAACGATAGGGGGTCAATTCCGGACTGTGAATGCTTGAACGTGCGCTTCACTTGCGCGATAGTGCGGAAATGCAGGCCGACCCCTTCTCCGACATCCTCAAGCTCACGCGAGCCGAATCCCTGATGACGGGCGGATTCACGGCCGGCGGCGCCTGGGCGATCCGGTTTCCGGCACCGGACAAGATCAAGTTCTTCGCCGTCGTGAAGGGCGGCTGCTGGGTGCGCATCGAGGGTGAGCCCGAGGCGGTGCGCTTCGAGACAGGTGACGTGGGGCTGCTTGCGGGCAGACGCACGTCCATCCTTTGCAGCGCGCTGGATGTGACGCCCGTCGATGCAATGAGCGTGTTCTCCGGCGCCGGCCGGGCGACCGCGACACTGGGCGACGGTGCGGACTTCGCCCACATTGGCGGCCATGTGCTGCTGGATCAGACGAGCGGACGGCTGCTGGCCGATGTCTTGCCACCGTGGATCCACATACGCGCGGTTTCACCGCAGGCGAGGGTTTTCCGATCGGTACTCGACCAGCTCGTCGACGAGAGGGCCGCCACGATGCCGGGCAGCCAGCTCGCCTCGGCACACCTGTCGCAACTTCTGTTCATTCAAATCCTGCGCGCACACGTGGAGACGACCGGTCCGATGCCCACCGGCTGGCTGCGCGCGCTTGGCGACCGACGCATCGCGCCGGCACTGCGAATGATGCACGGCGGCCCGGCCCGAGCTTGGCACCTTGAAGACCTGGCAGAGGCCTGCGCCATGTCGAGAACGACCTTCGCCCTACATTTCCGCACCGCTGCCGGTGTCGCGCCGCTCACCTACTTGCGCGACTGGCGCATGCGTCTCGCGGAACGTGCTTTGCGCGAGGAGGACACGCCGGTGGCGGTCATCGCCCGATCTCTCGGCTACACGTCCGAGAGCGCCTTCAGCAATGCTTTCAAGCGCTTCACTGGACAGTCACCCAAGTCATGGCGAAACGCTGAGCAGCTCGCGGGTTCGGCGGCGCACCTACTCACGAGCTGAACAAAAGTATCGATCGTCGGAGACCGCTGCATAACCCAGAACGCCTCGGACTCCTCCTAATCCGACCTCTGTAACAGTCCGGTTTTGGCCGGGAGCAGCGTTTACATGCGCTGTTCGTCATGGCATGGGCTTGTAGGGCTCCCACCCAAGAAAGGCATGCTTCTTCGCTTGGGCTTCGTTCCAATCGATCGAACCGACCTGGATGAGCGGTTCGCTGCCACACCAAGTCAATGACCGACCAACGCTGCGGTTCCATCTTGTCCCAAGATAGGAACGGCCACAATCTCACGGCACCTTGCCTAGCAGAGGAGTCAGCCCCTCGGCAAGCCACTTGAACATCAACTGGATGCGCGGGCTGTCCCGCAATTCTCGGTGTGCGGTGAGCCAGACAGGCATGTCAGGCACGCCGTCGGTAGGCAATACGGAACGCATCTGCGGCCAGCGCCGTGCAACGCGGTGCGGAGCGAAGGCGATTCCCGCTCCTTCCAAGGCCATCTGCCAGCCGACGACATGGTTGTCACAGCGGATGGGGAAGAACTCGCGCGTGGCCGGCACGCCAACGGCATTGAACGCCTTGACCAACGCGTCAGAGCTGTCGTAGCCGATCCAGTCGTACCGACTGATCTGCGCCATGTCAATTTTGCCGCCCACCCGCTCCAGGTATTCCACATGTGCAAACGCGCCCATGTGCAAGTCCCCGAGATGACGCGCAATCAGTCCGGTCTGGGTGGGGCGGGTATGGCGTACCGCAATATCGGCGCGACGCTCCAGAAGATTCTCCACCTGATTCGAGGCAACGAGTTCCATCTGAATGTCGAGATGCTGCAAACGCAAACCGGAGAGTATTTTTGGTAATATATAAGCGCATGTCATCTCGCTGGCTGCGAGTCGGACGGCGCCGGCCAGTTCCTGCGCTTGGCCGTATGCCCGCATGGACAGCGCCTGGGCCGCAACCTGCATCTGGCGCGCCGGTTCGACCAGGGCTTTGCCGGCTTCCGTCAAGATTAATCCGCGCGCCGCGCGCTCGAACAAGGCTGCACCCAGGTCGGTTTCCAGCTCAGCGATCTGGCGGCTGACCGTCGGCTGGCTCGAGCCGAGTGCCGCCGCCGCGGCGGTCAGCGAGCCGCTTTCGACCACGGCCAAGAAGGTGCGCACGAGGTTCCAGTCGGGCATCCCGCCGCCATGGCGCTGGTCTGCATCCACGGGGGGCGAGCCATTCATGTGCAAATACCTCGGATGCAGTTTTGTCGATTGTACAACTGGAACGGCGCGTTGATAATTGCATCATCGAATATGAAAGCGCGCCGATGCCTTTCTTTATTCTGGGTATTCACCATCGGCAAGAAAAATATCAGAGGCTGGACGATGCGTACGATTGGATTGATTGGTGGCATGAGCTGGGAATCGAGTGCCGAGTATTACCGACTCATCAACACCGGGATCCGGGATCAGCTTGGATCATTGCGCTCGGCAACGCTGCTCATGCACAGCGTCGACTTCGGGCCCATTGCGCTGGCCCAGCGCGAGGGCCGCTGGAGCGACGCAGCGGAGATCCTGGCGGGTGCAGCCAGGAGTCTGGAAGCCGGCGGCGCGGACTGCGTCGTGCTGTGCACGAACACGATGCACAAGGTGGCCGTGCAGATCGAGGAAGCGGTGTCGATTCCGTTCCTGCATATCGCCGATCCTGTCGGACGCGCCGCGACGAACGCGCAGTGGAAGACGGTGGGCTTGCTCGGCACGGCATTCACGATGGAAGCGAGCTTCCTCCAGGATCGCCTGGCCGCGCGATACGGCATGAACGTGCTGACGCCGCCGGCGCACGAGCGCGAGGTGGTGCACCAGGTCATCTACGACGAGCTTTGTGCCGGGATCGTCAGCGGCGCTTCACGTCGTCGCTACCAGGCCATCATCGATCGGCTCGCCGCGCGCGGTGCTGACGCTGTGATCCTCGGTTGCACGGAGATCACGTTGCTGATCAATCCGTCGGACGTGTCCGTTCCGTTGCTCGATACGACAGCGTTGCACGCGAGCGCTGCCGTGGCATTCGCCCTCGATCGCGCGGCATGAGCTATGCGTTTCGCGATGCGCAGGGACATTGGCGCAACGGCTGGAAGGTGCTGGCCTTCGCATTGGTGCTGGCGTTGTTCGAAGCGCCGCTGGTGTTCGCTCTGCACGCCTTGCCGGCAGCAGTCCGCGAGTTCGTTCCCAAGATCGCCGTCCTGGTTTGCGGCATGGTGTTGGCCACCGCGGTCTGCTTGAAGGCCGAGGGGGAGGCGCTCTCGAGCGTCGGGGTCAGGCTCAACGCGCGGTTCGCGCGCCAACTGGCGGCCGGCGCCGTGATCGGCATCGCTTTGCTCCTGGCCGCAGCCGTCATGGTCTGGTTGTGCGGCGGCTTCCGGTTCGTCGGCGAGACGCGAGAAACACACCTGCTCAAGGGAGCAGCGATCGAGCTCGGCATCGGCGTCCTGGAAGAGCTCGCGTATCGCGGCTACGCGTTCCAGCGCGCGATCCGCGGCCTCGGGTTCCGCACGGCGCAGATCGCCTTTGCCGTTCTGTTCGTCGCCAGTCATCCACTCGATGCCGGGATGAGCGTTCCCGCCATGGGATTCGCAATGCTCAATGTCTTCACGTTCGCCATCGCGATCGGCATGCTCTACGTGCGAACCGGATCCCTGGCGATCCCTATCGGCGTGCATGCCGGCTGGAACTGGGCGCAGCAGAGCCTGGGATTCGGTGTCAGCGGCATCAATTCGCAAGGCTGGTTGTCGCCGGTCTACATGGGTCTGCCGGACTGGGTCACAGGTGGCGCATTCGGCCTGGAGGCCTCAGGCCTGACCTTCGTGTTGCTGTTGGCAGCGACCGTCTCCGCAATGAGATGGACACCGTCTGTGATTGCGGACGATGAGTCGCCAGCAGGATCGCTCAGACCATGAGCGTCGCCCAAGCTCATCGCGACTTCGAGGCCGCCCCAAGCCTTCCCGCGTTTGCGCGCTTCTTACCGGATTTCCCGATGTCCTCAAGACTCTTTCGTTGGCTGGCAGCGGCTGCTGCTTTCGCCTGCATGACCGCCATTGCGGCGCCGGTGGTCGTGCCTGAACCGACGCTTGCCGCGCAGGCGCTCGGCAACGAACTGGATCTGTACTGGATTGCCGGGAAGCTGCTCGCGCTCGCGATTCCACTGCTGCTGCTCTTCTCGGGTTGGGGCGCGGCGCTCAGTGCCCGCTGTCTGCGTCTGGTACGCGGCCGAAGAACGCCTGCGATAGCGCTTTTCGCCGCCGTGGTCGCGGCGGTGACGGTGTTGTTCAATCTGCCGCTGGACTACGCGCGCCACTACGTGCTTCCGCACGCTCTTGGCTGGTCACACGAAGCCCTCTCCGCCTGGCTCGCCGAGCAGCTGGTGCAAGCCGCAGTGCTCATCGTTGTGGCCGCAGCGTTCGTCTGGATTCCCTACGCTGTCTTGCTGCGCAGCCCGCGCCGGTGGTGGGCCTGGAGCACGATCGCACTCGTGCCAATTGTGCTCTTTGCGCTTGTGGTCAAGCCGATCTGGGTGGATCCCTTGACGCATGCCTACAAGCCGCTGCGCGACGCACCGCTCGCGCACGAGATCGCCGAGATCGCTGCACGGTGTGGCGTGCATGACATACCGATCGTCGTGGGCGGCGACGACACGTCAGTCGTCGGCCTCGGCCCGACGAACCGCATCGTCTTGCAGGAAGATCTGACGAAGCGTGAGAGCGAGGCCCAGATCCGGTTCACGATCGGCCACGAGTTGAAGCACTACGTGATGGGGGACAACTGGAAGGCGCTCGCGATCATCTGCGCGCTGTTGCTCTGCGGCTTCTGGGCAACCCATCAGTTCGGCAGTCTCGCCATCTCGCGCTGGCATCGTCGCTTCGGATTCGATCGTTTGTCGGATCCTGCCTCGCTGCCACTGCTGGTTTTCTGCCTGACGTTCCTCTGGTTGGCTGCGACGCCGGCGTTCATGGCCTTCAGCCGGCACATCGAACTCGAGGCGGATCAATTCGGGCTGGAGGCGACGCACGAAAACGAGGCGGCCGCCGCGATGTTCGCGAGCTGGATCACGCCCGCTGACACGTTGGCAGACCCGGGATGGTTCGAGCAGACCTTTCTGTCGAACCACCCCTCAATTGGGGAACGCATCCGCAACGCGCAGACGCATCGCCCGTGGGCAGATGGGACGTCCGCAAAGTTCAGCGGCCAATGCGTCGCACCGCGCCAAGCTTCGGGAGTTCGTTGACATGCATCAGATCATCACCGACATCGAGATCGCCTCCACACCGGCGCAGATCTGGTCCGTCCTCACCGACTTCGAGTCCTTCCCCGACTGGAATCCGTTCATTCGGGCGATTCAAGGCTCCGTGGCCAAAGGCAGCCGACTGAGCGTCTCAGTGCAGCCTTCAACGGGTCGAACAATGGCGTTTAAGCCTCGCGTCCTGGTAGCAGATACGAATGTCGAACTGCGTTGGCTGGGCCGTTTGCTGGTGCCTGGCATCTTCGATGGCGAGCATTTCTTTAGAATCCTGCCCGGAACGTCGCCAGGCTGCACGCGCTTCGTACAGGGCGAGATCTTCGGTGGCCTGCTGGTGCGCCTCATGTGGCACAACCTCGAGGGTGCAACGAAAGCCGGGTTCGTGGCGATGAACGCAGCACTGAAGGTTCGGGTCGAGGCCTTGTGGCGGGCGAAGTGACCTGGCGGCGCTTGTTGAGTTAGTCGTCGGTTGAATGCGTGGTGATAGCTCACGCGACCGTTCCGCCAGCGGAAGCCGTAATCCGGTTCGGCGCAACGACGTCTGTCGGCGCTGCGAAATTGCCATGAATTTCGCCCGTTGAAGCCGATGTTTGTCGGAAAAGTACGGATCGCATCGAACGAGCGGAAGCCACGCTGCATCTGGAAAGCTGCCCGTCGCGAACGGCAGCAAATGGCCGACACATGACTTCCGCGTGGACAGCAAAGATGACGCGAAAGGCAAGACCGCACGTCCTAGTTGGAAGGAACATCGCCGACGCGAGGAGTGAGGTAGAGAAGTCCGAAGCGCCAGCAGAGTGCCCAGCAGAGAACGAATCCGGTTGCAAAGCCGCCGAATTCGATGGGGCTTGGGCGAATCCAGATGAAGAACATCAAGATCACCATGATGGCGGCAGTCCCGAGCGGAAGGTGAACGAGCACCATCAATAGGCGGCGCACCAATGGCCATGATCTCGGGTCTCTGCCTTTGTATCCCCAGCGAAGTATCTGCGCTGAAATGAATAGCAGCCAAACCAACCCTGCGCCCAGGGTGGCGCAACCGAGAAGCCTGCACATCAGGTCAAACAAGTTCATTTCGGCGTCGTATCGCTGGTCGGGAATCATGGGAGGTTACCGGACGCAAGCGAAGCCGTGACGGACCTGCTCGAAAGCGGACGACTGTAACCGTCAGCTCTTGGTCGACTGCGGGCCTACGAGACCATCTCGAGTATCTGCGGCTGCAAGTCCGCGTACCGAAGCTGTGATTTGGAGGCCGGGCAGACATCCTTGTCGGATCGCATGACCATCGCTCAGCAGTGGAAGCTCAACA
>Ga0302316_10001863_pt1 | contig 15970 bp, 13 predicted proteins | sample III_Palsa_N3_2_FD_200456 | JGI IMG/M metagenome (GOLD analysis project Ga0302316, IMG submission 200456) | Peat permafrost microbial communities from Stordalen Mire near Abisko, Sweden - III_Palsa_N3_2 | ecosystem: Environmental > Terrestrial > Soil > Palsa > Peat permafrost | place: Sweden...
CGGAGAGCGTGTTGCGGATCGCGTTGAGCGTCGAGTCGCCGAGCAGCACGCTAGCTTGGGCGCCGGCCGCCTTCGTTGCATCGAAACCCGTGAACGAAGCAGCCGCAGTGACGAAGTTGTTGTACGCCGTGACGAACGCGCCGATGGCGGTCTTCTGGTCGGTGATGTCCTGCGCGATCGTCAGCGTCTGCGGGCTGCCTACGGCATCGGCGGAGAGGTTCAGCGTCAAGCCGTCGATCGCCGAGGTGACGGTATTGCTCGCGCTCGCGATCTCCATGCCGGAGATACTGAAATGCGCGTCCTGTCCGGCGACGCTTTGCTTCCAGTTGCCCGAATCGTCCACTACCGTGGTGGCAGGCGTCGTGGTCGAGGTGCTGCTTTTGACGCTTAGCTTGTTGAGTTCAGCGTCGCTAGAGGTGACCTGCACATTGATGCCGTTTGCAAGCCCTGTGGAGATGGAGTGCAGCAACAGATGCGTGCCGTCCACGCCATTGACGACCGTGGCCGACACGCCCGGATTGCCGGATGCCGAGTTGATAGCCGCGGCAATGTCAGCAAGCGTGCTCTTGCCCGGTTCGATATTGATCGTGGTGCTTTTGTTGCCCAACGATATCTTCAGCGAGCCAGAGCCGAGCGCCTCTTTGCTGCTGAACGCGCCAGAGGTGATGGACTGCGAGGTGGCAATGTTGTCGACGTCCACCGTATAGCTTCCCGCCCCGGCGCCTTTGCCGGCCGTGGCGGTGAGCCCTTTGCCACTGGCGATGGCCGTGAAAGTCGAGAAGGCGGTGCCGTTGGCGAGCGGCGTCAAGGCGCTTTGCATTAGCGACAGGACCGACTTCAATGTGCCGAGTGCGGTCAACTGATTGTTGTCGCGCGTCGCCTCGCTGACGAGCATCGCCGTTTTGCCGGCCACTTTCGCATTGACGAGCGCTGTGACGAGGGCGTTCACGTCAGTGGTCGAGTTGGTCGAGCCGCTGATGATCGATTGCGCGGCTTCCTGGAGTGCCGTGCTCGCTGAACTGGAAGCGGTGCTGCTGGTTACCGTTGTCATGACGTGTTGGCCCCTCGCGTCTTTTTTGATACATAGAAACGGCAGTAAGCGGGCGCTCAAACAAGTGCCCAAGCCGCTCTAACCCCGGGTGAATCGATTTGTAAGGCATTGTAATAACGTATTCCAAAATATTACAAGAAGTTTTCGATTTGCTTTCTTATTGACTCTGTGCGTACGCACATATAGACTGGCTTCCATGAACCGACCTATCTCTTACGACGAGTGCAACTGCTTCGCGCTGCGGCAAGCCGCCCGCTATGTGACGCAGCTTTACGAGCGCCATCTCGGCGAGGTAGGGCTTACGGCTGCGCAGTTCACCATCCTGGCGAAGCTGGCGCGGCGAGCGCCGGCCACCATGGTCGAGATGGCCGATTCGATGGTGATGGACCGGACAACCTTGGTGCGGGCGCTCAAACCGCTGCAGCGCGATGGTTTGGTGGTGAGCGAAGCATCGGAGCACGACGGGCGGACCTATCTGCTCAGCTTGTCGGAAGCGGGCAAGGCGACCTTTGCACAGGCCGCCGCGGCGTGGCACAACGCACAAGCCGAGTTCGAAGGAAAGTTCGGCCATGCAAGGGCGAAGGCCCTGCGGGCGGAACTGTTCGGTATGACCGCCGAGTGACGCGGCCGCCGGATAAGCACGCTAGCGTTGCAAGGCTGTAAGGTTGGCGATCATTTTTTACGCTGGTGAGTGCGTATGCACTTATAATCAGGATCGACGAGATGCAGGTATTCCCCGATGACGATTGTTTTGCGATCCGCCAGGCCGCGCGTTACGTGTCGCAACTGTACGACCGGCATCTTGCGGACGTCGGTTTGACGATCACGCAGTTCTCGATCCTGAGCCGGGTCAATCGCGGGGCGCCCATGACGATGAAGCGATTGGCGGATCAGATGGTGATGGAGCGGACCACGTTGGTGCGTGCGATCCAGCCGTTGCAGCGCGATGGTCTGTTGCAGAGTCGCAGTGCGGCAACAAAGGGCAGGGAGCTGGCGCTTAGCCTGACCGAGGCTGGCGAGGCGAAACTCGTGGCCGCGCGCGTTTGCTGGCACGCGGCGCAAGACGACTTCGAGCGGCGTTTCGGCGCTCAACGCGCGGCATCGCTGCGGCGCGAGCTGTTCGATATGACCAAGGCTTGAACAGCAGGTAAGGGGTGGCGTGTTTTTCACGCTCGTTTTGACCAATATTTAGTGCATACGCACACACCATCATGTCCACTACACCTTCGACTATTGCTCCGCCCAGCACTGCCGGCCTAGCAAAACCGGCAAGACGTACCCCGTGGATGCTGCTCGCGGTGATTGCCGTGGCCGTGGTGCTGGCCGCGGCGCTGTCGTACTGGTTTGTGATTGGCCGCTTTGTCGAGACCACGGACGATGCCTACGTCGGCGGCGACGTCACGGTGATGGCGCCGAAGGTGAACGGCTTCGTTACCGATCTGTTGGTCCACGACAATCAGCACGTGCAGGTGAATCAGGTGCTGATCCGGCTCGACTCGCGCGATTACGATGCGCGTCTTGCCCAAGCCACCGCCGACGTCCAGAGCGCCCAGGCAGCGGTCACCGAGTTGCAGGCCAGGAAGTCGCTGCAACTGGCGACCATCGCCGAGCAGGCGGCCGAGGTGAAGGCGTCGGGCGCGGAGTTGACCCGCAGTGCCCAGGACGAGGCGCGCTACCGCGAACTCGTCAAGGACGAAGCCGTGTCGAACCAGATCGTCGAGCGCGCCGATGCGGATCTCACCAAGGCGCATGCCGCGGTGGATCGCAGCGGCGCGGCGCTGCTGGCCGCGCAGCGCCAGATCAGCGTGCTCGATGCGCAAATCGGCGCAGCGCAGGCACGCGTGGCAACAGCTCAAGCGGCGCAGCGCGTCGCGGAACTGAACGTCGAATACACCACGATTCGCTCGCCGGTGGATGGCTACGTCGGCAACCGCACGGCCCAGGTGGGGCTGCTCGCCAATACCGGTGTTTCGCTGTTGACGGTCGTGCCGTCGACGGGTCTGTGGGTCGACGCGAACTTCAAGGAAGACCAGTTGAAGAAGATGCGGGTGGGCGATGCGGTCGACGTGTCGCTCGACGCTTCCAGCAAGTCGCTGTACGGCGTGGTCGACAGTCTGGCGCCCGCTACCGGCGCGACCTTTAGCGTCCTGCCCGCAGAAAACGCAACCGGCAACTTCACGAAGATCGTGCAGCGCGTGCCGGTGCGGATACACCTCGAGGTGCCGCCGGACATGCTGGGCGTGCTGCGCCCCGGCTTGTCCGCGACTGTGAAGGTTCATATCGGCAGCGGCGGCAGCACGCCGGCGCATTCGTAACCGCTGCGCCGAGCCACGCCGCTCTGCGCTTGCGTTTACGCTCACGTCCGTCTGAGACCTGCCGACCATGACCCAACCCTTGAACCCTGCCGACCAGCCCACCCGCACCAAGGCTTTTGCGTTCGCGCTGATGTGCCTCGGCTTTTTCATGGCCACGCTGGACATCCAGATCGTCGCGTCTTCCCTGCGGGATATTGGCGGCGGTCTGTCCGCCAGCCAGGATGAGCTCTCGTGGGTGCAGACCTCGTACCTGATCGCGGAGATCATGGTGATCCCGATGTCGGGCTGGCTCACGCGTGTTTTCTCGACGCGCTGGCTGTTTGCGTTCTCTTCGCTCGGCTTCACGATCACCAGCATGCTGTGCGGCCTGGCTTGGGATATCAACTCGATGATCCTGTTTCGCGGCTTGCAAGGCGCACTCGGCGCCGCGATGATTCCCACTGTGTTCACCACTGCGTTCGTGCTTTTTCCGGGCAAACAGCGGCTGATTGCTTCGACCACCATCGGCGCGCTCGCCTCGCTTGCGCCGACCATCGGTCCTGTGATCGGCGGCTGGATCACGGATCAGTGGTCATGGCACTGGCTGTTTTACCTGAACCTGGTGCCGGGCGTGTTCGTCACGGTGCTGGTGCCGAAGTTCGTACACATCGACAAAGTCGAACTGTCGCTGATAAAAAAAGGCGACTACCTCGGCATGCTGCTGATGTCGCTGTTTCTCGGCTGCCTCGAGTACGTGCTCGAAGAAGGGCCGCGCAAGAACTGGTTTGGCGATGACGTGATCGTGCTGTGTACATGGGTCTCCGCCATCAGCGGTTTCCTGTTCCTCGTGCATGCGTTCACGGCCAAAGAGCCGATCGTCGATTTACGCGCGCTGGCGATCCGCAACTTCGGCATTGGCAGCCTGTTGTCGTTCATCACGGGCATTGGCCTCTTCTGCACGGTGTTTCTGACACCGGTATTTCTCGGGCGTGTGCGCGGCTTCGATTCGCTGCAGATTGGCGTCGCGCTGCTGTCCGTGGGGTGTTTTCAGCTGATCGCGCTGGTGGCGTATTCGCGGCTCGCACGGGTGATCAATATGCGCTGGCTGATGGTCTTCGGGCTCGTGTGCTTCGGTCTGGGCTGCTATCTGTATGTGCCGTTGACCAATCAATGGGGGTGGCAGGAATTGCTGTTGCCGCAGGCGTTGCGCGGTATCGGCCAGCAGTTCTGCGTACCGCCAATCGTCACGATGGCGCTTGGTTCGCTGCCGCAATCGCGGCTGCGCTCCGCGAGTGGGCTGTTCAATCTGATGCGCAATCTGGGCGGCGCCATCGGCATCGCGGTGAGCAGCACGATGCTCAACGACCGCCTGAACCTGCACTACGAGCGGCTCGACGAACACGTCACCGCCGGGCGTCCGATAGTCGAAGGCTTACTGCAACAGCAGGCCGCACGGCTAGCCGCAATTGGTGGCGACACGCTCAATGCAGGTCATGCGGGACTGGACTTGCTGCACACGCTTCTGATGCGCGAAGCGCTGGTGCTGACCTTCTCCGACGCCTATCTCGCGGTGGCGCTCTGTTTTGTGGTGGCGTTGGTGAGCGTGGCGTTTTCGCGTCCGTTCGGCCTGAACGTGCCGCCTCCCGACGCTCATTAGATATTGATCAGGATAGCGATATGAAATCGATCGCAGCATATAGCATGACGAGCGCGCTGCTTCTGGGACTCACGGCCTGTGCGGTACAGCCCGAGACGCATGCCGATCTGCCGCACTCGGCTCAGGCCGTGGCGCCCGCCGCGTGGAGCGTCGACGCACCGCAAGATACGGTGGATGCAAATACCTGGTGGACGCATTTCGGCGACCCTGTGATGCATCAGCTCGTCGAGTCGGTGCTGAACAGCAATCTGGACGTGCAGGCCGCGGTGGAGCGCGTCAAGCAGGCGCAGGCCGTCACCACGCAGCAGCGCTCCACGTTGCTGCCCGAGCTCGACGCCACGGCGACGGCCGCGGACCAACGCGAGAACGCTCCACCGCCGCTAGGCTATGTACGCCAGGCTGGCTTCGGCGTAGCGGCGAGCTGGACGCCCGACGTTTTCGGCGGCGAGCGGCTCGCGGTGCTGGCTGCCGAGGCCCAGGTCGCTGGACGTGAAGGTGCACTCAACGAATTGCGCCTCGCGCTCGCGGCCAATACCGCGTCGGCCTACATCGACCTGCGGTGGACGCAGTCGGAACTGCAGATTCTGAACGACAACGAGCAGATCCGAAGCCGCGCGCTGAAGCTGACGCAAGAACGGTTGCACTATGGGCTTTCGACGCAACTCGACGTCGCCCGTGCGCAGAACCAGCTGCAGGACCTGCAGGCGCAGATTCCGCGTGTGCAGTCGACGATCCAGCATCAGTTGAGCCTGATCGCGGTTTACTCGGGACGCACGCCGGAAAGCGTCAATGACCTGCTGCTGACGACGGCGCGCGATATTCCCGTGCCGGCGCAAAGCGTGCCGCAAGTTCTGCCCTCCGAAGCATTATTGCGCCGTCCCGACGTCCGGACAGCGTATGCGAGCGTCGAACAGCGCGCAGCGGAGGTGGGGGAGTCGAAGGCGCAACGTTATCCGCAGTTCAAGCTGAATCTCGCGGATGGGCTTCTGGCGTCATCCTATCTCGGCTTGCCCACCTTGACTGACAACCTGTTTAGCGCCGCCTTGAACGCGACCAGCCCGATTTTCAACGCGGGCCGGATTACCGCCAACATCGACGAGCACCAAAGCAAGCTGCGCGAATCGCAACTCGGTCTGCAGCAGACCATGCTGCAGGCGCTCAAGGAAGTCGAAGACACTCGCAGCGATCTGGTCAGCGATTCCACGCGGGTGGAGCGCTTGGACGGTGCGCTCGATGCATCCGGGCATGCGCTGCGGCTGTCTACCGAACTCTATAAGGACGGCGCTTCCAGCTTCCTCGATGTGCTGGCTGCGCAGGAAGCGTATCTGCTGGACTCCGAATCGTTGAATCAGGCGAAGCGCGAACATGCGCTGGCGGCGGTTGCGTTGTACCGGTCGTTGGGCGGCGGATGGGATGCGCCGGCGGCAGTGGCCGCCAATTGAGGCACGTCTGCCTCGTGCATGCGGGGCGTCGGCGTGCGGTACTTCAAAGCGGGAGATGATGATGAGCAAGCGAGATGTAGTGATCTGCAGTCCTGTGAGAACGCCGATTGGTGCTTACAACGGGACGCTAAAAGACGTGCCGGCGACGGAGCTCGGTGCTGTTGCGGTGCGCGAGACGCTGAGCCGCAGCGGTCTTGCGCCAGAAGAACTGGGTTCCGTGGTGATGGGCAATGTGATCCAGGCCGGCAACCGGATGAACCCGGCGCGCCAGGCGGCGATCGGCGGCGGTGTGCCGGTCGCGGTGCCAGCGTTGACCGTGAACCGTGTCTGTGGCTCAGGCGCGCAGGCCATCGCTTCGGCGGCGAATGAAATCTGGCTGGGTCTGGGCGACGCCGCGGTGGCCGGCGGCATGGAAAACATGGACCGCGCACCGTACCTGCTCGACGGCGGCCGCTGGGGCTACCGGATGGGCAACGCGCAGGTGCACGACAGCATGTTGCGCGACGGTCTGCTAGATGCGTTCTCCGGCGAGCATTCCGGCTGGCATACCGAAGACCTCGTGACGCAGATGGACATCACGCGCGAAGCGCAAGACCGCTGGGCGGCGCGTTCGCAGCAGCGTTTCGCGTCGGCGCAGGAGCGCGGCCTGTTCGATGCCGAGGTGGTGAGTGTGCAGATCGAAGGACGCAAAGGACCGCAGCAATTCTCGCGCGACGAGCAACCTCGTCCGGACACCACGGTGGAAACGTTGGCCAGGCTGAGCCCGGCGTTCCGCCCCGACGGCACGATTACCGCCGGCAACGCACCGGGTCTGAATAGTGGCGCGGCGGCGATGGTGGTCGCGGAGCGCGGCTTTGCGGAGTCGCACAACATTGAGCCGTTTGCGCGGCTCGTCGCGTATGGCGTCGCGGCGGTCGAGCCCGGCATGTTCGGGCTTGGACCGGTGCCGGCCGTGCAAATGGCGCTGGCTCGCGCCGGCTGGCAGTTGCAGGACGTCGAGCGGGTCGAGATCAACGAGGCTTTTGCCGCGGTGCCGATTGCCGTGCTGCGCAAGCTGGGTCTCGATGAAGCGCTCGTCAATGTCGAAGGTGGGGCGATCGCGCATGGTCATGCCGTCGGCGCAACGGGTGCCGTGCTGACCACTCGTCTGATCCACTCGATGCGTCGCGACGGTCTCAAGCGCGGGATCGTGACGATGTGCATCGGCGGTGGACAGGGCATCGCGCTGGCGCTCGAAATTCTCTGAGCCTTGCGGAGGCGGGGCGGCGTCGCCCCCAAAGCACGCCGCGCCAATGCGGACCGGGAATTTTTGCTACATTCACGCAGATGCGCCGGTTCGCGTCCCGCGGCCTTCGGGCCGCAGGCGGCACTGTGCCCGTGAACGGCGCAATACATTCTCCCGAGAGACAAAGCGATGCGAATTCTAGTAGTAGGGGCAGGTGCGGTAGGCGGCTACTTCGGCGGCCGTCTGGTTCAGGCTGGCCGTGACGTGACATTCCTCGTGCGGGCTGGCCGGGCCGAAGAGCTGCGGCGTGCCGGCCTCGTCATCAAGAGCGCGCACGGCGATGCCACGCTGCGCGACGTCAAGACCGTGCAGACCGGTGATGCTGCCGAGCCGTTCGATCTGGTCGTGCTGAGCTGCAAGGCCTACAACCTCGACGATGCGATTGCGTCGTTCGAGCCGTTTGTCGGCCCGTCGACGGTGATCATGCCGTTGCTCAACGGCATGCGGCACATTGATATCCTCACGCAGAAGTTCGGCGCAGCGTGTGTGCTCGGTGGTCAATGCTTTATCGCAGCGACACTGAACCGCGAGCGCGAGATCGTTCACCTGAACGAATCTCAGGCAATCTCTTTTGGCGAACTGGAAGGCGGCCTGTCGGAGCGCGTGCGCGCAATTGGCGAGGTCATGTCGGGCGCCGGTTTCGACGTCGCGACGAGCGACAATATCCTGCTGGGCATGTGGGAAAAGTGGGTGTTCCTTGCAACGCTCGCAGCGAGCACGTGCCTGTTCCGTGGCGCGGTGGCCGATATCCTGAGTGCACCGGATGGCCGGCGCGTGATCGAAGGCGTGCTTGGCGAATGCCGCGCTGTGGCGCAGCACAATGGCTTCACGATGGGACCGAAGTTCGACGCGCGCGCCAACCAGACGCTCTTCACCCCTTCGCCGCTGACGGCTTCCATGCTTCGCGATGTCGAAAATCATGCACGCACCGAGGCCGACCATATTCTCGGTGATCTGATCCAGCGCGGCGGTTCCGCACAACAGCGCGACACGGGACTGTCGCTGTTGCGCATCGCCTATAGCCATTTGAAGGCTTACGAGGCCCGCCAGGCGCGCACGGGAGAATAGTCGAGCCCGATTTTGGCGAGGGCCGGGGCGCGCGCCGGACAGCGCGCCGCTGGACCGCGCATGCCATGCAGTAGAATCGACCGGGCCGCGAACGCAGCGGCGGTCGTTCAACAGGAGGGCATGATGCCGAGTCCAACGGGATCCGTGGTGGCGCTGAGTTCGGCGTCGGCGACGACGTTTTCGATCGGTATCGTCTATCTCGGCTATTGGGGGATCCACGAGCCCGCGCCGTGGAAATTCACCGACGCGCTGGTCGTCCTGTGCGCGCTGGGCGGTTTTGCCTGCCTCGGTCTCGTGCCGTGGATGGCAACCCGCCCGGTCGAGTCGGAGAGTAACGACGCCGGGGTTCGCGTGGCCCGGCGTCTGTTTTTGGCTGGCGTGTGCGCGATCTGGTTCTCGGTGTCGCTTTCCGTGCTGATGTCTGCTTAGGCGCGCCGCATTGCAGCGCGCCACGCACCGCGGGTACTTACTGCTCGATCTGCCGGTTCCAGCGCGTATCCCACTGCGCGCGGTGCGCATTGATCGCGTCCCAATCCACCACCGTCACCTTGTGCAGCAGATCTTCGATATTGCCGAGGCTTTGCTGCATCGCGGGCGGCATCTTCGCGAGGCGGTTGGTCGGAATCTGCTTGCCGACGTCGGCTGCCTTGGTCTGCGCAGGAGCGGACAGCAGGAATTGCGCGAGCTTCTGGGCGAGCGCCGGGTCCGGGTTGTTGTTCACCACGCACAGATCGACCAGCAGCAACACCGCACCTTCCTTCGGATTCGCGTAAGCCACCGGAATGCCCTTGTCCTGCAGATCGCTGACACCGGTCGGCGTGAGCGGGAACAGAGCGGCCTCACCCGTCTGCACCATTTCCGAAATCTTGGCCGAGTTGGGGATGTACTCCGCGACGTTCGGCCCGACGGTAGTGGACCACTTCGTAAAGGCAGGCTCGACGTTCTGCTCGCTGCCGCCCATCACACGATTGATCGCGAGGAAGCCATGCAAGCCGAACGTGCTGCTCGACTCCGACTGGAACACCACTTTGCCCTTGTACTTCGGATCGGCGAAATCCATCCATGAGGTTGGCGGCGCCCAGCCCTTTTCGGCAAACAGCTTCTTGTTGTATGCAATTCCGGTCATACCGAGTTGCACGCCTGCGCCCATATCGTCTTTCATCCGCGCGAACGGATACAACTCCTTGAGCACCGGCGCGTCGTCGAGCTTTTTGCAGATGCCCATGCTGACCGCGCGTGCCATCACGCCATCGTCGAGAAACACCACGTGAATCTGCGGATTGGCCTTGTTGGCGAGCAGCTTGGCGAGAATGTCGGACGAAGTGCCCGGTACCACGACTACCTTCACGTCATTGGCTTTCTCGAAGTCGGGGAACACCTGGGTCGTATAAGCCTTCTCCATCGGGCCGCCGTTCATGCCGATGTAGATCGTCTTGGTCTGCGACCAAGCCGGCGTCGCAGTACCGAAGGCACACAATGCGGCGAGTGCCGCCATTGTCCGGAATAGTTTCATGATGGATCTCCTGGGTTTTGACTAGAGAGCGTGCAGGGTAGGGACGGAGGTGAAACGATCGATTGAAAACGCGTCGAGCGGCGTGGATGTCTCGCCGCGGGTAATCAGATCGGCGAGCACTTCACCGACTCCGGGCGCGAGCAGAAAGCCGCCGCCCGAGAAGCCGAACGCGTGCAGCAGGCGCGGCACTGTGCGACTCGCGCCGACTATCGGGTTGCTGTCCGGCGTCTCGCCCTCCACGCCGCTCCATGTGCGGATCAGCAGCGCGTCGCGCAGCGCAGGCAACAACGCGCAGGCATCGCGCATGACGGCGCGGGTGGTGTCGGTGGAGGGCTGGCCGTATTCGCCGTCACCGTGTCCGCGGCCGCCGCCGACCACGCAGTTGCCGCGTGCGACTTGTCGCGCGTAGATGCCGCCGCCATACACGCCCAGGTTGTGCGTGATAAAGAGCGGCAGCGGCTCGGTGACCCACATGTTTGGGTAGATCGGCTTCATCGGCACGGTTTCGCCAAAGGACGCGGCGATCTTGTTGGCCCACGCGCCGGCAGAATTGATCAACCAGTCCGCAGTGAAATGCTGATCGCCTGCGCGCAACTGGAAGCGAGTGCCGTCATGGCCGACTTCGGTCAGTTCGGTCTGCTCACGGATATCCGCACCCGCAGCATGCGCAGCGCGAGCGAAGGCCGGCGAGACGAGGCGCGGGTTCGCGTGACCATCGCTGGCACACAACGAGCCGCCGATGGCCGCGGCGCCCAGCCACGGGTAACGGCGCCGGAATGCATCGCCGCTGATCACTTGCGGATCGAGACCGTGCGTGCGCGCCATCCGCGCCCACGTTTCGAGCGCGGCGAGATCGGACTCGCTGCGTGCGAGCCGCAAATGGCCGGAGACCACAAACTCGCCGTCGATGCCGATCAGTTCCGGCAAGCGGTCCCAGACACGCCGCGCCCGCATGGCAAGCGGCATCTGTTCGGCCGGACGTCCCTGGCAACGCACGCCGCCGTAATTGACGCCGCTCGCCTGGGCGCCACAGAAGCGCCGCTCGAACAGGCCCACCCGCAGGCCGCTTTTGACGAGCGCAAGCGCAGCCGAGGCGCCGACCAGCCCGCCGCCGGCAATCGCGACGTCATAGTGCAGAGGCTTATTCATCGCGGGCCTCTTCGGGTATCTCGGCGACGTCGTCGGCATACAGGGCTGGAGAGAGCGGAATCGGCTTGACCGGCGGCTGGCTGCGCAGCCGGCCGAGCGCCTCCAGCGGCTTGCCGGTTTCCGCGCTCAGCAGGGCAAGCGCCGCTTCGCCACACATGCGTCCCTGGCAGCGGCCCATGCCGACACGCGTCAGTGCTTTCAGGCGATTGATCTCGGTCGCACCACCACTGCGGATGCAGCCGCGCAGCGTGCTGGCGTCGACCTCTTCGCAGCGGCACACCGTCATCTCGTCGGGCCATTGGGACGCAGTGTCGACGGGCAGTGCGAAGGCGGCTTCGAGGCCCTGGCGGAACAAGGCGATGCGTTGCAGGCGGCGTTCGAGCGATGCTGCACCGGGCATGTCGGGGCCGCGCGGGTGGGCGATGCCCAGATCGTCGAGGACGGCGAGGGCGGTGCGGCGTCCTGCGAGTTCTGCGGCATCGGCGCCGGCGATTCCAGCGCCGTCGCCGGCCAGGTAAATGCCTGGCACCGAGGTGCGTCCGGCGGCGTCGAGTTCGGGCAGCCAGCAACGATTCTGCGCATCGAAGCGGAAACGACAGCCGGCCAGATCGGCGAGTTGGGTCTCCGGACGCAAGCCGAAGCCGAGGCCCACCGCGTCGCATGCGAGGGTTTCGTTCGTCGCACGGTTGCCCGCACCATGCCAGGTGATGGATCTGACATGATGCTCGCCGCCGATGCCGACGAGCGTCACATGGCGTTCGATCCGCACGCCATGAGCCCGCAACCAGCCCACGTAGTACAGACCTTTCGCCAACGTGACAGGCTGGCGTGCAAGTTTCGGCGCTGCGGCGATCTGCTGCGAGAGCGCGCTGGTGTCGAGCACGGCCACGACCTGGGCACCGGCCTTCACGTACTGATATGCGACGAGGTACAGCAAGGGACCGGTGCCCGCCAGCACGACGCGCTGGCCGATCGAGCAGCCCTGTGACTTCAGCGCGACCTGCGCGCCGCCGAGCGTATAGACGCCCGGCAGGGTCCAGCCGGGCACGGGCAGCACGCGGTCGGTGGCGCCGCTGGCGATGATCAGATGCGTGAACGGCACGCCGGTTTCGCGTCCGGCGTGCAACGTGTCGAGGTGGCCTCGCCCGCAGGACCACGCCAGCGTGTCGGGCCGGTAGTCCAGATGTGGCAGCAGTGCAGCCATCGTCGTATGCAGGGCGTCGGCCTTGCGGGCTTCGAAACCGTAGAGGGTTTGCTTCGTGCGTTCGAATGCGCCATTGGCGGGCGGCTGGCGATAGATCTGGCCGCCCCAGCGGGCATTTTCGTCGAGCACCACGGGGCGCACGCCGGCTGCGACGAGCGTTTCGGCGGCGCGCACGCCGGCTGGTCCAGCGCCCACTATCACCACGCGTTGTTCGTGCGTCATGACGCGGCTCCGTCGGCGGCTGCGTTGTCAGCATCACGCACGTCACCAGCACCACCATCAGCACCAGCATTCGCAGCATAGCCAGCCGGCACAGCACTGCGCGTAACAATGCGCATGCCCTCAGCGAGCAGAGTGGAACAGGCCCGCAGACGCGCGCCATCTTCGCTGCGCACCCAGCAGTCCTGGCACGCGCCGATCAGGCAAAAGCCGGCCCGCGGCTCACCGCTGAATTCGCTGCGACGGACTTCGCGCTGCTGCGTCAGGATCGCGGTCAGCACAGTGTCGCCGCTCAAGGCACTAACCGCTTTGCCATCAAGCACGAAAGCAAGCGGCGCGCGCCGTAGTTCTGCGACGCGTACGAATTGCGGGTGGTGTTCAGCGGAGGATTCAGGTGCGTGCAACGTGCCGGACATAGTAGGTAAGGCAGAAGAGGTCATCAGTGCTGGCCGATCAAAACACGATTGAGCCCATACACGCGGTCGAGCAGCAGCATCGCGCCGGCCGTGATGAAAATCACCAGCGCGGAGACGGAGGCCATCATCGGATCGATCGATTCGGTCGCATACATGTACATGCGCACCGGCAGCGTGACGGTTTGCGGCGAGGTGACGAAGATCGACATCGTCAGTTCATCGAAGCTATTGATGAAAGCGAGTAACCATCCACCTGTGATGCCAGGCAGGATCATCGGAAACGTGATGCGGCGGAAAGTGGTCCATGCATCCGCACCGAGCGACGCGGCCGCATGCTCGACGCTGCGGTCGAGCCCGCTGACCGAGGCGAGCACAAGCCGCATCACAAACGGCGTAATGATGATCATATGGGCCAGCACGAGCCACGCGAACGAACCGGTTGCGCCGACTAGCGCAAAAAAGCGCAGTAACGCAATGCCCAGAACGAGCCCGGGAATCACCAGCGGCGACAGCAGCAAACCGTTCAGAAAGCCGCGTCCAGGAAAGCGCGCCCGGCCAATGGCGAGTGCGGCTGGCAGCGCGACGATCAGCGAAAGCGTGGCCGATGCGAAGGCCAGCCTGAGGCTGTTGAAGAACGCCGAGATGAAGTCGGGGTAGTCAAGGATCGCGCGGAACCAGCGCAGCGAGAAGCCGTGCGTGGGCAGCGTCAGTGTCTCGTCGGGCGTGAAGGCGACTAGCACCACAATCGCGAGCGGAGCCAGCACGAACAGGATCACGAGCGCATGAAAGATCAGCGCGAGAGGGCCGTTTTTTCTCATCGTAGTCTCGTCGTCTGGTGGATTAGCCCATGCTCCGGGCGTACCTGCGTTCCAGCAGCCGGTAGTAGGTCAACATCACGATCAGGTTCGCGATCAGCAACAGCACGGCGATGGTGGCGCCGAGGGGCCAGTTCAGCGAGCTGAGGAATTCGTCGTAGACGGCAGTGGCGGCCACCTTGAGGCGCCGTCCACCGAGCAGGCCCGGAATCGCAAAGGCGCTCGCGGACAGGCCAAACACCATCAGGCTGCCGGACAGGATGCCAGGCGTCAGTTGCGGTAACACGATGCGCCGCAGCGTCGTGGCAGGCGAGGCCATCAGCGAAAGCGCGGCGTTTTCGGTTTGCGGGTCGAGCTTCTGCAGCGCGGTCCAGACAGGAATCACCATGAACGGCAGCATGACGTGCACGAGAGCGATGACGATCGCGAAGGTCGTGTATTCGAGCTTGTACGGCCCGAGATCCACGAGGGCGAACGCCTGATTCACGAGGCCGTCCGGATTGAGTAGCATGCTCCAGCCGAATGCCCGCACTACCACCGACACCAGCAACGGCGCGAGGATCACGAGCAGGAACAGCGAGCGCCACGGATCGCGCATGCGCGACAGCACGTAGGCTTCGGGCGTGCCGATTACCACGCACAACAAGGTGGTCACGAACGCAATGCCGAAGGTGCGCAGGAAGATCGTGTGGAAGTAGCTCGACGTCAACACTTCCGCGTAGTTGCCGAACTGGAACGCGGCAATCGGACCGCTCGCGGGATCGAAGCGGTAGAAGGTCAGCACAAGCGTCATCGCGAGCGGAATCAGCACCAGCGCCGCGAAGAGCAGAAAGGCGGGCGCGCACATCAGCCATAGCGGGACAAAGGCGTGCCACGGCGCGCGGCGTGTGCTTCCCGCACGTTGGCCGCTATCGCCGTTGCTGCCGTTGCCGCTCTCGTTGGCGTTGCGTGCGCTATCGGCGTTGTCCGCGTTATCAGAGGAAAGAGGCGGCGCGCTAGCCATGGCGCGCCTCCCGTTGCACGAAGCGGATCGCGTCGCTATTCCAGTCCACGCCGACCGTGGCGCCTTCCGGCAGCGGTTCCGTACCTTCGTTCTGGCAGCACACCAGCACCTCGCCAAGCTTTGAATCCACCCGGTATAGCCATTGGCTGCCCAGGAAAAAGCGGCTGGTGACGGTGGCGGACAGCCGTCCCGCACCCGCTGCGCAGAGCCGCAGTTTTTCAGGGCGAATGCACAGAGTGACGGCATCGCCGATGTTGACGACGCGCTCGCGCATCGGCAGTTGCGCCGTATTGCCGGTTTCGGCGAGATCATGGCCGAGGTCGATGCGGATATCGTCGCCATCGCGCGCGACGATCTTGCCCGGCAGCATGTTGGCCTTGCCGATGAACTGCGAAACGAAGTGGTTTTCGGGGCGTTCATACGCGCGATACGGCGTATCGACCTGCGTGATGCGACCCGCCTCCATCACGACGACGCGGTCGCTGATCGAGAGCGCCTCCGACTGGTCGTGCGTGACCATGATGGTGGTCGTGCCGATCTTGCGCTGGATCGCGCGCAGTTCGAACTGCATGTCCTCGCGCAGCTTGGCGTCGAGATTCGACATGGGTTCGTCAAGCAGCAGCACGGGCGGCGCAATGACGATGGCGCGCGCCAGCGCCACACGTTGGCGCTGGCCGCCGGAGAGTTCGCGTGGAAAGCGGTGCGCGAGCGTGTCGAGTCGCACCAGCGCCAGTGCTTCGCGTACCCGTTCGGCGCGTTCCGTTTTGCCGATGCTGCGCATTTCCAGGCCGAAGGCGACGTTCTGGGCGACGCTCATGTGCGGAAACAGCGCGTAGCTCTGGAACACGATGCCA
>Ga0302316_10001866_pt1 | contig 15952 bp, 15 predicted proteins | sample III_Palsa_N3_2_FD_200456 | JGI IMG/M metagenome (GOLD analysis project Ga0302316, IMG submission 200456) | Peat permafrost microbial communities from Stordalen Mire near Abisko, Sweden - III_Palsa_N3_2 | ecosystem: Environmental > Terrestrial > Soil > Palsa > Peat permafrost | place: Sweden...
CGTCCTGTGGTACTTGTCGATCTTCAGCTTGCTCGCCAGCACGCTCTCCAGCATCGGTTTCACATTCTTATAGCGATACGGCCAATGCTCATTCACCACCGGCAAACCCACGGCCAGCAACAACACCAGCACCAGGCCGCACCCACTCGCCCACCAAACCGCACTACGGCTCATCGCGAATCTGCTCTTCGGACGTCTCGACTTCCCGCTTCGTTCCGCCACGAAAAACCTCGGCTTTGATTCAAATGACAATCTCTCCCCATGAGATGCGCATTCTCCTCACACGTGCAATATCACTGCATATCGGCGAGAATAAAGCTATGGAGCTTCTCGTCTACTCAGCAAACTGGTGCCGCGACTGCCGCGAGGCAAAGCGCTTCCTCACCACACATTCCATCCCCTTCACCGAGATCGACATTGAGCGCATCCCCGGTGCCGCCGACGCCGTCATCGCCAACACCGGCAAGCGCGCCATCCCCCAGTTCGTCCTCAACGGCAAGTGGATTCAACCCTACAAGCCCGGCGAAGGCTTCCTCTACGACGAGATGGCCGAGCTCTTCGGCGTCACCGTCTCCTAATAGTCCTCAAGGCTTTCCTTCTCATCGGCAATCACCGGCGAAGCAGGCAAATCCCGCGCCGCGCTATTACTGAACGGCCACCGCAGGCGCAACACGCGCTCGCGGTCCTGCTCGCGATGCGCCTGTTCGCTGCGTCCCTTCAGCAGGTCTTCGATAGTCAACACACCCACCAGCTTGCCTCCATCCACCACCGGAAACGAGGTCAGCTTGCTCTTCGCCATCAGCGCCGCGCAGGCACGCAGCGTTGTACCCGGTGTCACCGCCGTGGGCGTCTTTGTACCATACTCGACCAGCGGCACAGAAAGATCCTCCTGCTTCGCCGCCTCCATCATCTGCGACCTCGTCAGAATCCCATGCAGCCTGCCATCGCCATCCACCAACGGAAAGATCCGCTGCCAGTGCGACCACGCCTCCGCCCCGCGCTCATTCATCTTCTGCAACCACTCCGCCGCGTCCCTGCGCGTGGCCTTATCATTCAGCGCAAACACGCTCGTATGCATCGCCTGGTTCGCCAGCATCGTCTCCAACGGGTCAACGCCAAACTCCCGGCTCAAGTGCAGCCCTCGACGGCTCAGCCCCTCCGTCAGCATCGACCGCGGCATCACCAGCACGCTCACCGCATAGGCCGCCACGCAACTCAGCAGCACCGGCAGCATCAGCCCGCCATTATGCGTCAGCTCCAGCGCCAGCATCGCAGAGGTCAAAGGTGCCCCAATCGCCGCGGAAAGCACCGACGTCATCCCCACCAGCACCCACGCTCCGGTAGACATCACCGGCATCAGATGCCCCAGCGCCGCACCCAGCGCACCGCCAATCATCAGCAGCGGCGCCAGAATACCGCCCGCCGTATTCGATCCCAACGAAAACACCCAGATCGCGCTCTTCACCACCAAAATCCCCGCCAGCAGCTTCCATCCGTTGTCGCCCGAGATCATCTGCTGGATCACGCTATAGCCCACTCCCAGCGCCCGCGGAAAGATCAACCCGCCCAGCCCCACACCAATCCCGCCAATCGCCGGATACCACATCCAGTGGATCGGAATCTTCGCAAACCAGTGCTCACAAAAGTGCACAGCCTTGCTCAATCCGGCAGCCACAAACGCAGCAATAATCCCCACCGCCAACGCGCCCAGCATCGCGGAGTGATACACCGGCGCACCCGTTGGCGCCATCTGCAACAGGCTCTGCGGTCCCAGCATCAGCCGCCGCACCGCCCCCGCCGTCACGCACGCAATCGCCACCGGAACCAGCGATCGCGGCCGCCACTCGAACAGCAAAATCTCCACGGCCAGCAGCGTTGCTGACATCGGGCAGTTGAACGTCGCTGCCATCCCCGCCACCGCACCCGATACCATCAACACGGTCCGCTCAGAGTCCGTCATCGGCAGCAACTGCCCCAATACGGACCCAATCGCCCCGCCCGTAATGATCACCGGCCCCTCAGCCCCAAACGGCCCACCCGATCCAATCGAGATCGCCGTAGCAACCGGCTTCAGCACCGCCACCCGTGGCTGCACCTTGCCTCCACCAAACACAATCGTCTCCACGGCCTCCGGCATTCCATGCCCGCGCACCCGCGGCGAAAGATACCTCGCCACCACCCCCACAATCAGCCCGCCCAGCACTGGCATCAGCGGCAACCACCAGTGCCTGCCCGCCTGCCACGGGTCGACTTCCTGCACGCTCAGCCGGTGAAAATAAAACGCGTTCGTACTGAGAGCGATCATCTCCAGCAGCGCCCACGCCGCCACCGCACTCACAGCACCCAACCCTGCGGCCAACACGCTCACATAAAGAATCCGGCTATCCGCCGAATAGTCTCGCAACTTGCCGGCCAGGGGCTCCGTCATTATTTCCCGTCGTCTCCACTTTCATTTTTCCGCCGGCTTCCCGTCACAGGCGCCTGCAACTTGCGCAGCGACCGTATCAGCCCATCGCTCTGCCGTTGGACCTCCACCAGATGCAGCGCCACCAACTTCTGCAGAATCTCCCACCCTTGCGGCGTAAGCTCCACCAGCGACCGCCGCAGATCGTTCTCATCATGCTTGCGCTCGACCAACCCGGCACGCTCCGCACGGTCCACTAGCTCCACCGTGCTGTTGTGTCGCAGAACCATCCGCTCCGCAATATAGCTGATCGAAGTCTGCTGCTCCGGCGGCACCGCCCCAATAACCTGCATCAACTGATACTGTTGCGCCGCAATTCCGCACGTCTCCGATGCGCTCTCACTAAAGCTAAGGAACGTACGCAACTGGTAGCGAAAATCCGCAAGTTCACTCAGTCGAGGAATATTTTCGGTCGTGCCAACTTCTTCTTCCATGATGTCCATTCGCTTTACCTCTCAATTATATCGTTTCGCGATACTTCCACGCATCCCCTCAAAGCCATACGCCAATACGCCGTCCTCCGGCAGACGATTACACTGGAATAGAACCACCCTTAGGAGCCGCCTTGATCGACCGTTACACCCGTCCACAGATGGCCATCATCTGGTCCGAAGAAAGTAAGTACCGCAACTGGCTCAAGGTCGAGCTCGCCGCAACCGATGCCCTTGCCCGAGCCGGAATCGTGCCCGTAGAAGCCGCTGCAGAACTCCGTGAGCGCGCCAGTTTCACCGTCCAGAGGATCCATGAAATTGAGGCCGACACCCGACACGATGTCCTCGCCTTCACCACCGCTGTCGCTGAAACAGCCGGTCCTTCTGCTCGTTGGCTCCATTACGGTCTCACTTCCACAGATGTAGTCGATACCGCTCAAGCTCTGGCAATCACGCAAGCCTCTGATTTGATTCGTCTTAGCATTGTCCGACTTCGCGACGTCTTACGCAAGCGCGCCATCGAATTCCAGCACACCCCCACCATCGGCCGCACCCATGGCGTCCACGCCGAACCCACCACATTTGGCATGAAACTCCTGCTCTGGTACTCCGAAATGGGCCGCAATCTCAAGCGTTTCGACGCTGCCGCCGCCGATCTCCGCGTCGGCAAGATCTCCGGCGCCGTCGGTGCCTTCGGCAAGCTCAAGCCCGAACACGAAGAGGCTATCCTCGCCTCCCTCGGCCTTACAGCCGCGTCCATCTCCACGCAAGTCCTCCAGCGCGACCGCCATGCGGCGTACATCACCACCCTGGCCGTCCTCTGCTCGTCGCTTGATAAGATCGCCACCGAAATCCGCCACCTCCAGCGCACGGAAGTCCGCGAAGCCGAAGAGTTCTTCTCCGCCAAGCAAAAGGGTTCCAGCGCGATGCCCCATAAACGCAACCCCATCACCTGTGAAAACATCTCGGGCCTCGCCCGCGTCGTCCGCGGCAACGCCCAGGTGGCGCTCGAAAACGTAGCCCTCTGGCACGAGCGCGACATCTCGCACTCCTCCGCCGAACGTGTCATCCTGCCGGATACCACCATCCTCGCCGACTATCTCCTGGACAAAACCGCCACCCTCATCGAGCGCCTGCTCGTCTACCCGGAACGCATGTTGAAGAATCTCGAACTCACCGGCGGCCTCATCTACTCCGGCCAACTCCTCATTGATCTCGCCGCCTCCGGCATGAGCCGCGAAGATGCCTACCGCCTCGTCCAGGCCCACGCCATGAACGCCTGGCAGAACGACCTCAACTACCGCACCCTCATAGAATCCGACCCAGAGATCACCGCTCGCCTCAGCCCCGAAAAACTCTCTGCCGCCTTCGATGTCAATCGTCAGCTAACGAACATCGATGAAGTCTTTGCCAGGGTCCTCGCCGATGGCTAGATAGCACCATACGAACTCACGCACAGACGCGTTCGTCGCCGTCTCTCTCGTTATCTATATCTCCAAACAGCTCCGCGACGCTCCGTGCCAGCCGCGCACCGTTCCGTCCCCGCCCAAACGGCTGTGACGTCTTCGGATCAAGCGGCTGCACGATCGCATAGTGAATCGGCGTCTTGCAATAAACACACTCTTTTTGGGTGATCAGAAAATCCGTAACAGGAACCGGCTGCTCAAACGCTCTCAGGCACTCCGGGCAGCAGATCATCGCATATGCCTCACCGGAAACCTTATCCTGGCTTCTCGGGAGCCACATAGGCACCTCAGGGCTAAGACCTCGCGACGGTCTCTCTGAGGCTCGGGTCGCGTTCTCCATCAGGCTCACCAGCGAACGAAAGTTCGTCGCCTTCTGATAGAACGCATCCGCCGCGATGCCCGGTGGAACCGTGTCGCCGTTATAGGCGCCACTGGTCGCAATTACATAGATACCCGGCAACCGCCGCCGCACTACGGAAAGCAACTCAAACCCCGACATCCCCGGCATATTCAGGTCCGACAACAAAACATCCGGCATCGAATCCCGAATCTGTTCCAACGCGGAAAACCCATCCGCCGCGCTCCGGACGCTATGCCCCATCATGACGAAAATCTGCGATAGGGTCGTTCGTGTAGCCGGTTCATCGTCAACAATCAAAAGTTTAATCGGGGCCTCGGGCATCTCATACCCTCCAAAGTGCATCGTTCTGATTCCCATTGTCTGTCCGATGTCCGACTATTGCTGTGTCCTATTGCTCACATTGGATGAATATTCGCAGCCAGCTTCTTTTTCGCCGGCGGCGTCATTGGGGTTTCCGGTTTTTTCGCGTTCTGTTCCGGCAAATGATCGTGCAGCACCACATTCAGCAATGATTTGTGTACCTTGATCCGCCCGTTGTACTCCACAAACCCCAGCTTGCGAAACCGGTTCATAAAGAAACTCACCCGCGACCGTGTCGTCCCGATCATCGCCGCCAGCGACTCCTGAGTGATCTGTGGAATCAGCGTCTCCGGCTCGCCCGGCTTTCCAAACTCAGCCATCAGCAACAGAATCCTCGCCAGCCGCTTCTCGCTTGAGTTGAAAAGCTGGTCCACCAGATCAGCCTGCGTCCGCATGCTGCGCGCCAGCAGAAACCTCAAGAACAAATCGGAAAACGCATGCTCCGAGTGCAACACCCGCGTCATCTCTTCGCGATCGATCTTCAGCGCCACGCAATTGGTAATCGCCGTCGCTGTCGCCAGCCGCAGCCCCATCGCCCCCGCAATCGACTCCTCACCCACGAAGTCTCCCACAGTGAGCAGCGTAATCGTCGCCTCTTTGCCTTGGTCCGACACCACCGTCAGCTTGGCTCGTCCGCTCTGCAGGTAGAAAACACAATCAGCCGCGTTCCCCTGGCTGAAAAACGGACGCTTCGCCTTGATCTGGACGATCTTTCGTCCCAGCCCTGAACTCGCCAGAAAATCGGCGACATCGAACGCGATCTTCTTCTTCACTTCACCCATTGAAACGCCCCCGTTCGGCTTCGCAATGGAGATATCGAAGCTTGCTCAGCAACGCAAAGCGTATGCAGCCCGGACGACTTGAGATCGCCGCAGGCAGACCAAGTTTCGTTTAGATTGTCATATAGCGAACATTATTTCTGTGCAATATTGCACAGAAATAAATGAATTACCTAAAAGCACAACCCACCTTCATCCATATGGCTGTCGCTATCGTACAGGAGAATTCCCTCACCTGCGACCTCCACATACAGGCACTTCTCCCCCAGCACCCGCGCCGTCCGACCCAGAAAATCCTTCAGTGCCGCCAGCCCTTCTCCATGCGGCAGCGCCACGGTAAACTCGCGATGTTCTCCATACGAGTAACCCCCATCCGCCTCACGCCAATACCCAAATACATTCGCCGCAGTCGCCGTATACCCACCGAACTGCTCCATCAAAAACGCATGGACTGACTGTTCCACCGTCTCACCGCTGGCGCAAGGTTCCTTCAACTTCAGCGAAGGAAGCAGAAAGCGCACATTCTTCCCTAAAGGCTTTTCCCGATAATTCATGTGCCTCTTCTGAGTACAAATCGCGTAACTTGGTTGCTGTCAGCATAAATCCTAACCCTCCCGTTTCTCCTAATCCCTCTTCCCTAATCCCGCCCTATGCTCTTTCCCATCCTCGACGCCGCGTTAGCCTCCACCACCGCCCGCTCCGGCGATTGGCTCGCCTGCAAGCCAGGCTGCCACCAGTGCTGCATCGGCGTCTTCCCCATCTCGCAGTTCGACGCCGAAAACCTCCGCGCCGGCCTCAAAGCCGCTCCTCTTGCTCTCGCCGCACACATCCGCACCCGCGCCCAGGCCGCACGCACCCGCCTCACCCGCGACTTCCCAGGCAACCCCATCACCGGCATCCTCTTCACCGAAGAGCACCACGAGGCCGCCTTCGACGAATTCGCCAACGACGAGCCCTGCCCCGTCCTCGATCCCACCACCGGCACCTGCGACCTCTACGCTGCTCGCCCCGTCCAGTGCCGTACCTTCGGCCCACCCCTCCGCAACGAAGACAACGGTCTCGCCGTCTGCGAACTCTGCTTCATCAACGCCCCTGAAAGTGAAGTCGTCCGCTGCGAGATGGACCAAAGCTGGCGTCCACTCGAAGAATCTCTCATAGCCGCAGCCGAGCACCGCACCGACCTCGAAGGCCCCACCCTAATCGCCTTCGCCCTCTCGCAGCCGGAAAGCTAGTTGCTACCGTTCGGCACTGCCGCCACCGAGATCGTCCGCAGACTCGTTGGCTTCTCCACTCCACCCGAAGCCTTCACAATAAAGTCCACAGTCGGATCACTATCAAGGAACGCCATCGAAGGCGCATCACGAAGGTCAATCACCGTTGCATCCTTCGGCATCGCGAATCTTCCTTGCCCCACATACGCCACAAACACTACCGCCGTAGTCACCGGCGAGAGCACCACCAGTGGCACGCCATATTTCTTCAAAATCCCCTCCGTCACACCCTGCGCAGAATGGCTACGCGGCAAATCGCCCTTCACCTGCGGAATCAGAAACACCTGCAATCCCGCCTCCGGATGCTTCGCCGAATAGTGCGCCAGTCCTCGCGCCACCTCCTTCGGCGAAGTAATGCCCAAATCAGCGATAAAGTTCCGTCGCACCGCATGAGGATAAAAACTATTGATCGTCGCCCTCGAAAAATCCGCGCAATTCACAAAAAATCCGTTATACCGCTCCACATTCTTGCGATCGTTGAACCGCGCAATCAACGCTGCATCCTGCTCCGCAGTCGACTTCACGCTGAACCCATAGATCGCGCGATCATAAGCCGCACCCGCCAACTCATACCAGTTCCCGTCCGGCGCACCGCCATCCGCCGTGTCCGGAGCTACGTCTTCAAGATGCTCCCGCCGGTACGCGTCCCGCATCGCCACCTCGGTCGCCCTGTCCATCGTCGCCGGAATCTCATCCGCCGAATCCACCGCATACAGATACGCCATCAACGGCATCGCCAGCCAGTCATAGTGCCCGATCCCGTCATACCGGCTGATCACCACACCCAACTCACCCTCGCGGCACGGCCTCAACTCCGTCGGCGAAGCTGCACACACATGGTCCAGATAAATCGCGGAATGCCCCGCCCCATTGAAGATCCCCAACCTGCCATACGGCTGTTCCAACAGCACTGCCACAGAAGCCTGCGCCGAAGCGCAAAGCAGCAGCAAACAGCAAGCCCCACCTAGAACTTTCCCCAGGCCCCGCGGTCGCCCGTGCCTTCTCTGAGTTCGCATCGATGTCTCCTGAGTCGCCGGGAAAACGTCGTTCCGTCACAGTCGTCGGTCACACGTATCGTGCGCAGCGAACTTCGAGCGCGCCAACACCTGCTCTCATTAAACCGCAGCATCCCATCAAAAGTCGCGTTAAAAGACCGCGAAAGCATGCGCGATAATAAATAGGATGCAAAAATCAATCGGAGTCGCGGGTGAAAATATCGAAGGTAGAAATCTAACGCTCGCCATCACCGGAGCCAGCGGCTCCATCCTGGCCCGCGAGATGCTCCTCGCGCTCGAAGCCGACCCCCGCATCGCCCACGTCAACCTCGTCGTCAGCCCCAGCGCCCTCCGCGTCCTCGCCGAAGAATCCAGCCTCAACGGCCGCAATGCATTAGTCGAAAAACTCCTCGGCAGCCCGTCCACCAAGATCACCCAGCTTGCCCACGACGACATCGGAGCCTCCGTCGCCAGCGGGTCCTACCCCACCGACGCCATGATCGTCCTGCCCTGCTCCATGGGCACGCTAGCCGGCATCGCCCACGGCTTGGCGCAGAACCTCATCGAACGCGCCGCCGACGTCTGTCTCAAAGAGCGCCGCCCCTTAATCCTCTGCGTCCGCGAAACCCCACTCAACCTAATCCACATCCGCAACATGGCCACAGCCACCGAAGCCGGCGCCACCATCTTCCCCGTAATCCCAACCTTCTACAACCATCCCCAAACCTTGGACGACATCGCAAAAAACTACGTCAACCGCGTCCTCCAACACCTGAATCTCCGCCAACCCGACGCCTTCACCTGGGGCAAACCCTAGCGCCTTTCCTACTCCCTATTCCCTACTCCCTATTCCCTGCCTACCTCATATTCGTCAACACCCTCACCCCACCCACCGGCACCGGATCAGCCTTCAAAAAATCCGCCGTAGCTGCGGCCACTCTGCCCGGGCAGGTCTTCGGCGCGAGATGCCCACATCCCTGCACCACATCCAGCTCCGAGCTCGGCACCATGCCATGCATCGCATAACCCGCCGACACCGGAATCAGCCCGTCCAGACCACCCCACACGATCAGCAGCGGCACCTGCAACCCCTGCAAACGCCCATCCAGCAGGTCCTTGCCTGTCTCCATCGAAGCCACGCCCTTATCTACGACCGGCTGCATCTCCTGGAACGTCCGAAACGCATCCCGCACCACAAAGCGTTGCAGCGGCTTCGCCTCCGGCTCCATCTTCGCCAGCAGCTTGTTGATGTCCCCCGGATCGGTCGGATGGAAAAGCGGAGCGACGTCAGCCGCCCCTTCGAACCGTGTCCCCGCCGCGTCATACACCACCACGCGGTTCAACATCTCCGGATGGTCCAGCGCCAGCTTCAACGTAATCCACCCACCCATCGACCATCCGCCTACATCCGGCTTCTGTAGCCCCAGCGCCTGGATGAAGTCCATCACAAACGCCTCCTGCGTCACGATCGAGTAATCCGACCCATCCGGCTTCGGCGAACGCCCATACCCCAGCAGATCCGGCGAATACACATGGAACCCCGCCCGCTTCAGCCGCTTCAGCATCGGCGCCCAGCTCTCATCGCGGTCCGCCAGCCCATGCACCAACACCAGCGGGATCCCGCCACCCGGCACACTCGCCTCAGCCTCGTAATAGTGCACGCGGCCCTCCGGCGTCAGCACATAGTTGCTCTGTACCCGCGCCAGCAGCAACCCTGCGTGCGTCCCCTGCTCCGCCACCCACACCGGCCGCTTATAAAACACGACCCCGACCACAACGGCCAGCAAAACCACCAGCACCACCAAGCGCCCGAGAGTTCTCATATCTCTACTTTAGCCTCTAAGCGATCTACTTCAATGGCTTGCCATACTCTTCGCCAAACACAGTATGCGATATATCGAACCGCCCGCCATCGAACTTATCCGGCCCGCTCAACCGTCCCACCGCCAGCAACCCAACAACCCAATAACTCATCGGCAGCTTCAGCGTCTCGCAAACCTTCTGCTGCTCAAAGCCTTCCATCGGAGCCGTGTCATAGCCCATAACCTCGGCCATCAGCATCATCGACGTAAACGCCATCATCACCATCTTGTTCAGCCAGCCCGACATATTGTCATACGACATATTAGACAGATACGCCGGCACGCTATTGGCTGCCTGCGACGCGTAGCTCTCCGGCATCCCACCCGCGCGTCCCAGCCGCAGCATCTCGTCCAGGTCTTTCCGCCAGCCGTCGCGGTCGCCGCACGCCACAATCACCGCGCTGGCCTCTTCCACCTTCGCCTGGTTATAGCTCGCCGCCCGCAGCCGTCTCTTCTGCTCAGGATGCTGCACCACGATGAACCGCCACGGCTGCATGTTGTATCCACTAGGCGCATGCAGCCCCGCATCCAGAATCTGTCTCAAATCGCTGGCCGGTATCGGCTCACCGTCGAAACTGGGGGTCGCTCTTCTATCCCGAATTGCCTGGGCCAGACTCTTCTGCGAATTGGGCATTCGTCTTCTCCAAAGGATCTACGCCTGGCTCTACCTATTTGGTAGATGCCGTCAGGTCGCTCCGCGCCGTTCTTCCGCCGCGAACCGCCTTAGTAAGATTGCGCGAAACTCCCCACTTCGGCAACCCACAATCCGCAAATTCACAAATAGCGAAACAGGTACCCCGGGGCTTTAGCCTCGGGTTTCATCCGACTGCCAGCGATTCAGCTACAGAAGCTGCTTAAAGGATTCTTTCGTTAAGGGCACGGCTTCAGCCGTGCCGTAAGTGCCTCCGTTGGAATGCGGCTTTAACCGAGGTACGTTTTGGGGTGCGCCGCTACTTTCAGAACTCTCTTTTGTCCCTCCTCGACCGACTACCGAATCTCCGCCATCGGCAGCGAAACCACCGAAGGATTCTGCCCCTGAACATCCCCAAACACCACCACCGCGCTATACCCCTGCCGCAGCTCCGGATGCGCCGCAATCATCGCCGCCGCAGCCGCCACATCCCGCGCATGGTTCGCCTCCACACCCTCCAGCGGCGTCCCCGCGTAATGCAGCACCAGGTGCAAACTCTGGTCATCGGCCGCCGCCTCATTGCTCATCGCCGTAAAGTGAAACTCCTGCCCATTGGCCGCCTTCACCACCAGTGGCGTCTGCCCGCTGATCCCGTCGCCCATCCCCGCCGGAGCCGCCGCATGTTGCTCCGCCCGCAGCTTGTCCAAATTCGTACTCGACACAAAATTCGCCGGCCGCAGCAGCGTATCCGCCTGGTCATACGCAAGCCACGCCAGCCACGGCTGCTTCGCCTTCACCCGCTCCCGTGCCGAATTCCAGTACCAAAGCCCGTCCTTGCCCACCGCCGTTCGCGCATGAGGATAGAACCCCGCCATCTTCCAACCCTCGCCCTCCTGCTGCAGCAGAAAGCTCAGCAGCCACGCATGGTCCCCACCCGCAACCTCCACCATCGCAAAACCGTAGACTCCCGGCGGCAGCCCTGAAATAGAAAAGTCCGTCTCCGCCGAAGTCCCCTTTAGCGGGCACGTAAAGTCCGCCTCGCTCGTATCCCCAGCCTTGCGCCCACTCGCATCCAGCTCATACACCTGCGTCACCCGCAGCGTCCCGCCCTTCAGTTTTGGGCTGGTCGTACCAATCGCATACTCAATCGCCCCAAAGTTGTTCGCATACTCCGCAACTGTGGCCGCCTTCACGGCATTCGCATCACCGGCCTTCACCGCCGTCCCAAGCATCAACGCGGTATCCGCCAGCGCCGTCCGCACCTGTCCCTGCATCCCCGCCTGCGTCGTACAAGTCTGCGCCGCCAGCGTCCCCGCCGCCAACGCAACCACCAAACCAAATCCCGTAATACCTCTCATAAGCCTCCACGCGAACCCAACCCACCAAACGCGCTACCGCAAAGCATACGAACGCAACCGCCCCAAGTCCAGTTGCCTCAAATCGCTGCACTCCGCAATTCAATCCAAACCCACCCACAGGGTATTCTTGCTGAGGCAGGCTACCTTCCCGCATCCCAGCCCGTCCCACCAACGGAAGACTCATACAGAATGATCTCGTTCTCCCCATCACGCGCCACCTTCGCCGCCGCGATCCTCACCCTCGCCGCCGCCACCGTCCACGCCCAGACCTTACCCGCAAACCCACCCACAGCGCTGCCATCTCCCGCAAACCAGCTCTCCCCCATCTCCGCCACATCGGACGCAGCCTCCAACAACCGCCCCCACCGCGCCGTAGTCACCTACGCCGCCGGCCTCATCGACGTCCACGCCGAAAACTCCAGCCTCAACCAAATTCTCCGCTCCATCTCCCACCTCGTCGGCATCACCATCACCGGCGGCGTCGCTGACGAGCGCGTCTTCGGCAACTACGGCCCCGCCGAGCCCTCCACCATCCTCGCCACCCTCCTCGGCGGCACCGGCAGCAACATGCTCCTCCGCGAATCCACCACCAACGCCCCCTCCGAGCTCATCCTCACCCCTCGCACCGGCGGCGTCACCCCACCCAGCCCCACCGCCGCCATCTACAACGACGCTCCCGACGAAGACCCGCCCCCTCCAACCAGCATCCAGCAATCCCCACTTCCCCGCATAGTCACCACCACTCAAACCTCGTTGCCTACCAACCCCGGCACCGTTCAACCCCTGAACAACGTCAACGGCAGCTCCACCAACACCAGCCCCACGGCGTCGACCTTCCCCACCACCAACTCGGTTTCAACCGATTCCCTCCCGCAGCCCTCCACCACGCCCTCGAGCTCCGGCATCGTCGACGCCCCCAATCCCCCACCCCCGGGCACCACAACCAGCACCTCCCCCAACGGAGTAGCCACCCCCGAGCAGATCTACCAACAGCTCAAGGCACTGCAACAACAGCAGCAGCCCGCTCCACCACCGCATTAATCTGTGACCCACCAGCCACTCAGCCGATCCCACCCGGCCTTTATTCACTATTCACTAATCACTATTCACTGCTCTTACTCAATCGCCATCTGCACAGCAGAAACACCGGATACCCCAGAAACCCGTTCCCTGGCCACCGACGCCGCATGCACCCGGAAGACCCGGAACATCGCCAGGCAAACCCCATAAGCCACCAGCACACCGAACGCCAGCGACGCCGCAACCGCACAAATCAGCATCAACGAAACCATTACAACCTCCAGAACATTCCTCCCACATCCGGGAAGGAACCAAAGCAGGTTCACCTGCCTGAATAATTCTGATGCACCCAGCCCACTTTGCAAAAATAAAAAGTTTTCCACCTATTGACCACCCGGGAACCCCCCTCCAACCTCGCCCGTCCTCCTGATCTCTGTTCTCTAATCTCTCTTCCCTGTAATCTAGAGTCTTGGCCCAATATCGCCATCTCAATCGCATGAGTCTGACCCACATCAACGTCCGCGGAGCCCGCCAGCACAACCTGCGCGACATCTCCGTCTCCATCCCGCGCAACACCCTCACCGTAGTCACAGGCCTCTCCGGATCCGGCAAGAGCTCCCTCGCCTTCGACACCATCTACGCCGAAGGCCAGCGCCGCTACGTCGAAACCCTCTCCGCCTATGCCCGCCAGTTCCTCGATCAGATGGAGCGCCCCGACGTCGACTCCATCGACGGCCTCTCGCCCGCCATCTCCATCGAGCAGAAAACCACCTCCCGCTCGCCCCGCTCCACCGTCGGCACCATCACCGAAATCTACGACTACCTCCGGCTCCTCTGGGCCTCCGTCGGCCAGCCCCACTGCCCCAACTGCCATCGCCCCATCTCCCGCCAGTCCGCCGAGCAGATCGTCAACCAGATCGTCGAGCGCAACCGCCAGTCCCCCGGCGAACGCATCACCGTCCTCGCCCCCATCGTCCGCGGCCGCAAGGGCGAGTTCCGCGAAGAGATCGAAGCCCTCGACAAAAAAGGCTACCGCCTGCGCATCGACGGCGAAATCACCGAAGCCGAAGAGGGCATGCGCCTCGAAAAGCGCAAAAACCACACCCTAGAAGCCATCGTCGACCGCATCATCCTTAAACCCGCTATTGCCGACCCCTCTGTCCTCGAGTCCTCCGGCCCCGCGCCCATCTACGACACCCGCCGCCTGACCGCCGCCGTCACCACCGCTCTCCAGCTCGCCAACGGCCTCGTCCTCATCGGCCTCCAATCCCACGGCGGCTCGTACGCCGAAACCCTCTTCAGCTCCTCCATGGCCTGCCCCGACTGCGGCATCAACGTCCCCAAGCTCGAACCCCGCAGCTTCTCCTTCAACTCCAACTACGGCGCCTGCCCCGAGTGCCACGGCCTCGGCAGCATCTACGACTTCGACCCCGCCAAGACCATCACCGATTGGTCCAAGCCCCTCCTCGACGGCGCCATGGGCCCCGGCTCCTCCTCGCAATACCTCCTCCGCCTCATCAAGCTCGCCGCGGAAAAATACAGCATCAACCTCAAGCAGCCCTTCTCTGACATCCCTAAGCCCCAGCAGGACATCCTCCTCTACGGCCCCCCGCGCAACGAAGTCGGCCGCACCGGCTTCCACGGCATCCTCCCCTGGCTCCGCGACACCCTCGAAGACACCAAATCCGAAGGCTACCGCGAGTACATGATGCAGTTCATGTCCGCCACCGAATGCCCCGAGTGCCACGGCCACCGCCTCCGCCCCGAGTCCCTCGCCGTCACCATCCCCATGCTCGACTCCGGCAAACCTCTGGGTGCCCCAGGTCCCGATTTTGGGACCTGGGATGTCGAGCCAATAAAGTCACCGGACGCCCGCCGCGATCAATCCATCGCCGACTTCACCTCCCTCTCCCTCGAACGCGCCCTCCTCGGCGCCCGCAGCATGAACTTCATCGGCCGCGACCGCCTCATCGCCGACCGCCTCCAGCGCGAGATCATCGAGCGCCTGGAGTTCCTCAACGCCGTCGGCCTCGGCTATCTCTCGCTCGACCGCTCCGCCGCCACACTCAGCGGCGGCGAAGGCCAACGCATCCGCCTCGCCACGCAAATCGGCAGCCGTCTCCGCGGCGTCCTCTACGTCCTCGATGAGCCCTCCATCGGCCTCCACCAGCGCGACAACCAGCGCCTCATCGCCGCGCTGGAAAACCTCCGCGACCTCGGCAACACCGTCCTCGTCGTCGAACACGACGAAGACACCATGCGCAAGGCCGACTACCTCCTCGACCTCGGCCCCGGAGCCGGCAAAAACGGCGGCTTTGTCATGGCCGAAGGCACTCCCGCCGAAGTCATGGCCAACCCCAACTCCATCACCGGCCAATACCTCTCCGGCAAGATCGACATCGTCACTCGCCCCACCAAAGACCAGAAGCCGCGCCCGGTCACCGGCAACTGGCTCTCCGTCGAAGACGCCACTTCGCACAACCTCCAACACGTCACCGCCCACTTCCCGCTCAGCGTCATGACCGTCATCACCGGCGTCAGCGGCTCCGGCAAATCCACCCTCGTCAACGACATCCTCTACCGCTCGCTCGCCAAAGAGCTCTACGGCTCCCGCGAAGAACCCGGCGCCCACAAAGCCATCCACGGCGCCGCGCAGCTAGACAAAGTCATCCAGATCGACCAGTCCCCCATCGGCCGCACCCCCCGCTCCAACCCCGCCACCTACACCGGCGTCTTCACCGCCATCCGCGACCTCTTCGCCATGCTCCCAGAATCCCGCGAGCGTGGCTACAAACCCGGCCGCTTCTCCTTCAACGTCCAGGGCGGCCGCTGCGAAGCCTGCCAGGGCGAAGGCCAGCGCCGCATCGAGATGAACTTCCTGCCCGACGTCTACGTCCTCTGCGAAGTCTGCAACGGCCGCCGTTACAACCAGGAAACCCTCGCCGTAAAGTTCA